>Ga0157378_10004995_pt1 | contig 11638 bp, 16 predicted proteins | sample M65metaG_FD_115309 | JGI IMG/M metagenome (GOLD analysis project Ga0157378, IMG submission 115309) | Miscanthus rhizosphere microbial communities from Kellogg Biological Station, Michigan, USA - M6-5 metaG | ecosystem: Host-associated > Plants > Roots > Rhizosphere > Soil | place: USA: Michigan...
CGGACCCGTCGAGGGATTGCGGTGTTTCCAAAACCTCGAACGGGTCCGCCCGCACGGCTCGCACCTCGTTCCGGTTCAATGCCCGCAGCACCGGGTTACGAAACCAGCGGCAATGCCATGGCTGCAATTCGCCAGCCAGCCAACGCGCGGCCTCCGGTGACCAAACCAGGTCGCCATCACACGGACGCGGGGGACGCGTGATTGTGAGGTGGAGAAGCTTCCACTGCCGGACGCCCCGCGATAGCCCGGGTAAGTTCGGCGCCAAACAGGAATATCTGAGCGCAGTAATAGGCCCATAGCAAAACGAGCACGAGCGCGCCTGCAGCTCCATAGCCTGAACTGGCTGCCGTCGTGCCGAGATACCAGCCAATTAGTGATTTGCCGACCGTGAACAGCACTGCGGTGATAAGAGCGCCGATGCCTACCTCGCGCCAGCTGATGGGCGTGTCAGGCAAGACTTTGAAAATTGCGGCAAATAGAAGCGTGAAGAGCCCAAGGGAAATGAGAGTATTTAGTGCCGCGAGGAGCAGCGGCGCGAACGATGTCAGGCTATCGAGATAGGAGCCAAGCGCCGCAAGCGCGGTGCTCGCAGCCAACGACACGACGAGCAAAAAGCCGAGAGCGGCAACCAGCCCGAGACTGGCTGCACGGGCCCGCAACATCAGGAGGACGGGCTGATCTGGAGCTTTGACCTGCCAAGCCTGGTTCAAACCTGTCTGCATCTCGCTGAAGACCCCGGAGGCGGTGACCAGAACCGCCACCGCTCCAAGGACCGAGGCCGTCGCTCCGGATTTTTTATCGCTTGAACTCGCAAGCATGGTCTGTATGAGCTCGCCGCCCTGTTCACCGAACAGACCACCCAGCTGCTGCACTAAACTCCCGCGCACGGCATCTGGACCGAAGACGATGCCGGCCACGGCGACGACGATGAGCAGAACAGGCGCAAGTGAGGTCACGACGTAGAAAGCGATGGCGGCGCCTCGACTGAGAGCACCGTGCGCGATGTATCCCTCCACAGCACTTTTCAGGATGATCCACACCGCCAGCGTCCCTTCCAAATCTTCAACCGTGGCACTTCGGCTTCAATCGATTTACCCGATGCCAATGCCCCGGGGGGAGTCGGGTTCCTCGGGACGGCTATTCACTGCATGCCATCTGCACGGTGGGAGGAGTGGAGTGAGCCGGCGATTTCTTTCTGAAATTTGAGAACCTGTGCGATTTACCTTTCCCAAGCTGGGGTGACGGTCAGGAGCGGAGAACCGCAACTTCTCCAAAAAAGGCGGCCGATTGCCCCATGAGGTAACGGGCGGCCCGCGCCGTACGGCTTGGGGCCGCAATCGGGCGCCAAACCAACGACGACCCCAGCCAGCCGCTTGCTCCTCAAGTGAGGTCGGCGACCAACAGCGCTCAACGAGTGAACGCCGGAGGAGTTGCTCAGAAGTCTGAAAGGTGGGGCCGCCAGATATTGGACGGGTATCCTCGGCTGACGGCCCCTGCCGGCCGCGACAGCTGGGTGAGCACACGACCGACATGCAGCAACGTAGTGAGGGCTAACCCTGTTCCTAATACGATGTTCTAGGAACCGTGGCGGCTAGGCACGTTGACGCACGAGCATTGTTCGCTCCAAGGCGACGAACCACACTAAGGGCCCCGCACCTTTCCCCAGGCTCGGGGCCGTTTTTATGAGTTGACCTCACTGCTCGTTCTGAGGGTGAAGATCCCACTTTTTGGCCTCCAAATCCGCGATTAAATCTGCAATGCCATCGAGCGTTTGCTGATCCGATATCCCCAACGCGAGAGTTCTCAAGCGCTCAATCTTTCGGCCGATCTCTATGCACTCGTCGCACATGAAGTGCCCGCATTTGCGCGAGGGTCAATGTTCATGAACTGCCTTATGACTGCTTTGTTTCACCGGACGGGCACGAAGGGCCGCCGCTGGGTTAAGTCAGCGATGGGCGAGTCGGCCAACTTTGAGTATGAAATTCTAGAGTGAAGGAGGCGCCCACTGGGGCCTTCAATGGAGCTTGCGGCGGAGTTGTCACTCCAGGTTGCTAGCAGGCGGGTCGGGGATGCCGAGCAGATCAGTGTCGGAGGCGGTCTATTTGGACTCTGAAATTGACCTGTAGCACCGGGCCAGTGTCGTCACGGACCTCGATTGCCATGTGGTGATCTGCGCCGCCGTGAGGTTTTCGGGCCGCATCCTTCGCCATCTCTGCCAGCGAACGGACAGCTTCCTCTTGAACGCGGTGCATGGAGGGAAGGTCCATGCCTTCGTCGTCTGTGGTGATCTCACCAGAATCCAGGAAATCAAAAAAGTAGCGGGCCATGGCAACCTCAAAGTTCTCCTATTCAACGAGTTTGAGCCCGAACGTTGCTAACCGCCAATTGTAGTTAACGAAAACCCGGCACACCGGCCGGGGCAATTCGAAGTAATATTTGGTGCTGAACATCGACAATGAAGCGCGTAGAAATCAGCACGTCTGTTCAAAAGTGAACGTATTAGGGGCGTATAAATACTGCCCCTAAGGCCCGCGGCTCCGCGCCTTACGCCGATCAAGCTACCAAAGTAAGAGCAAGAGCCGCATCAGGTGGCGATTTCGCGAGAATCTTAAATGAGCCGCAAAGCTGCACGCTTTACCCAAGCCGATGTCGCACGGGACTTGCGCGCTGCAATACAAGCTGGCGCAGCGCCGTCCTGATTATGCCAGATGGCTCGATCCGGATCGAATTCGTTCCGACACCACCGCAGGCGCCGGCGGAAGAAGAGCCTTCGAGGGCACAGTTCAATTCCCGCATCCGGCAGAAGCCGCCACTACGGCCCGGCATGGCGGCTCTTCGAATAACAGTAGTTCAAGCGACAATCTAAAGCGCGGCGCTGAAAGTTTGGTGTTCTGGAGCACCAAGTTGCGCTTGACCTTCGACCTGGTCTCCGCGGCGCGGCCGTAACTGGAGTAAACGAATTGATGCAGGATGAAATTGTCAGGTTTGCCTACCACGAGTTTTGACCACGACCAGCTCATCTCGGTATGGCAATGCGCACAGATCGGGGGCTCCATCTGCCCAGCGACCTTTTGATGGTATTCATCGCTCTGGTGAACGCGGTTGCGTCCCGGCAAAGGTGCAATACGCACGAGGTGTCCATTGAAGACGATGCGAACCACATCGAGTGTGTCCGAGAAGCCGGTCCCATTGCTGAAAACCCGTCCGAAAACGCCGTACCGTTAATCCACCTCGAAATCTTCGGCGGCTGGCAGAGGGAACCTCCCTCGGTGTTGCTGCGTTCAGGCCTTCATGACAAACGACGATGCCATACCGTCGATCGAAAGCGCCGAACAACGACTCGACCACGCCGTGGATGCGATCCGCAACATGTCCCAAGACCGCGCCGACGAGGTCGCTCCGCGTTCGACATGGTTCGACCAGATAAGCGCGGCAACGCGCGAAGCGCCCGTCCAGTCGCTGGTAGTGGCGTTCTTGATTGGCGTCCTACTCGCGCGTCGATGATGCCGACTGGCGAGCCGAGCAGGAACGAACTCCTCCGCCGCGCGGAGCTGATCATGGCAACACGGACGTGAAGCACCGGACAGCACGTCTAAGGGCTTGCTGCGGGCGAGCTCCTTCAAAGGCTTGTCGACAGGAACAGAGCGGGCATAACAGCGTTTCCTGTTCATGACCCGGCTGCTTGTAGACCTGATCGAAAACTCCTTTCGGATTGCCTGGGACTACCTTCAGGCGTGAACTGGGCAACGTGGAAGTTGCTACCGGTCACCTGCTTGATACGATCGAGGTTATGATGAAACACGGCGAGCGCCGCCGCCTGATTCTTTCCAACAAGGCCATCGCGTCCTATCAGCGGCTTCGAGCGGAGCAGAGGCTGTGCCTAGCCTCGTAGGAACAGGGCGTTTCTGATCGCGTTTTCCTCTTCGGAGGTGAGCGATGGGCAATCTTGCCAAGCGAGATCAGCCCGACCGTGACAGAATCAACACGCGAGGACTTTGAGGTCAAATACTGGACTAAGGAGCTCGGCGTGTCGAAGGAGGAATTGCAGAAGGCGGTTTAATAAGGTTGGGAATTCTGCCGCCGCTGTCCGCAAGGAATTGCGGCGTAACTGGAGGCGCGCGGCATCTCGCAATTTTTGGAGCGAGGTCGGCGCGCCTGTCGCATGATAATCCTCATTACCCAATCCGCTTCGGAATTGGTTGGGTGTGTAAAGGCGACCCGCTCGAGCGAGCCGCAACCTGGTTGGATAGCGAACTGCACACCCTCACGATCCCTACGCAAACAGTTCGCTGCGGAGCGTGTCACGGCGGTGGGTTCGACCGATTGGGACCAAGCGATATTGATCTATGCCTGCGGGCGCGATTGGTCGCGTACGCCGGCCCGCGTCGGGCACGACCAGTTGCCGCGCACCTGGCGAAGCACGGCATCAACGCGGAAAGCGGAGAAAAAATCCGGAAGGTACGGGTGACTAACGCCGCGTGCAAAGACCAAGCAACGTTTCGGCATTGCACGTTTTTCCCGAAACTCGGGAACTTTGCCCGTGCCAGCAAATTGTCGGTTGAGAAGTGGGGCAAGTACAAGGGAGCGAGCTAATGAACGGACTTATATACCTCGTCGGTCTCGTCGTAGTGATTCTGGCAGTTCTTTCCTTCTTCGGCCTTCGCTAACGCCATGGAAATGTCGATGGAAAACATTCCGCCAGCGGCCCGGACCGATACTACCTTAATGGCCCGAAACGATAATGGCTGGCGCTTCTTGGAGTGGTCGCCAATTGTGCTCGGCGCGTTCGCAGCGACCGCGCTATCTTCGGTCCTGCTTGGTTTTGGGGTCACGGTAGGTCTTGGCATCTCGTCGACCGCGCCTACCTGGCGCGATGCGTCCGCGGCGCTCGCAATCCTGTCCGGTCTCTACTTGATTCTGCAGGCTATCATTAGCTTCGGGTTTGGCGGATACCTCGCCGGCCGCCTCAAAGCTGCGGCCGGCGGGAGGCCAACTGAGGTTGAGGACACCGAACGGACCGATGGTGTTCACGGTCTGGGTGCCTGGGCCCTGGCGGTGGTCATGGGCGCGATCCTCGCAACGCTTATCGGCGCAGCCACCGTAAGCCGGACATCCCCAGTGCGCAGCGCCTCGCAAGCAAGTGCGGCGGAGCCGCTGCTAAGCTATGAGCTCGACAGGCTGTTTCGTGCCAGCCGCCGCTCGCCCAACTTAGATCTCACCGCCGAACGGGCCGAAGCCGGCCGCATCCTCCTCACTACCTCAAGTCATAGCGGTGTAACCTCGGACGATCGCACTTATCTCATTCAGCAGGTGGGTGCGCTGACAGGTCTGTCGCCGGCGGATTCGGAGCGTCGGGTCGATAACGTGCTCGCCAGTGCCAAAACGGCAATTGCGAGGTCACGGCGCAGCAGCATTATAGTCGCGTTTTCTATCGCCACAGCCGTGTTGCTCGGCGCTGTGGCGGCATGGGCCGCCGCGTGTGCAGGTGGACGGCACCGGGACGGTGCGCCCATGCCGGACTGGATGGTGCGGTCGGATAGGTTGAGTCGGCACGAGCGCGTATTGCCGTAGAAGCTGCGCATCATAACGCGAGCCGCTGGAACGCTCCAGCGGCGTCGTTTTGTCGTTGATACTGTAGATGTGCACAGAAATGCGCGTCCGATGCAGAAATCGAAGCGGCCGTTCGGAATGCGATCAAGCTTCGCCCCTCTCCCTGATGCCTGACAAGCCGGTAGTAATCGCGGCGCCGACTGCTTCAACCGGAGTTACGTCACGTCGACCAATCCCGCGTCTGCCGGCGCCAGCGTCCGAGCCTTCATGAAGTCAGTCCGAATGATGGCCGAAATCCAGGAGGCTCAGGTCCGCATCCTGTAAGCCTCGTTTGCTCGCAAGCGGGAAACGGTTGCCGACGCCGTTGGCAAGGTTGCTGAGAAATCCAAAGCCAGGCGATGATTTCTTATCTATCATGGGACAGTTGCCAATGACCTTGGGTAAGCGTCCCTATCGGTGCTCGGCCTGATGCGATCACCGGAAATGAAGCTGATCGACGTCCATGTGGTCAAGGTTCGCGCCGCGCTAAAGAACTCGGCAACGACGTTCGGACCGAATGGAGCGCGGGCGGTTGGGCGCTTGCCCATGCGGATAAGCTGAAGCTGCGAGGCCTGATGGCGGGCGAGGGCGATGTTCTATTTCTCGCGTCTCGGCAAATGCTCAGCGCCTAGTTCCTGCAATTTGAAACGTTTCCGAAACGGAAGATGAAACGATAATAAACACAAATGGTGTCGCCGAACTATTGCGGCTGTCTCTGCTCCAGGTCTGCTCGGGAACAAGCCGGGATGAGCGGCATTTCCTGGTAGCGGCGATCGCAATTTGAAGCTCTAGCTAATTCTGCGCCGTTCCATCTGAACCGGGAGTGACCCGTCTCGCGAACGCTCCGAAGGCACGACGGAGAAAAGTTGGGCCGTGCCTGCTCAGAACAGTCCTTGCTCGCGCGGTCGGCTCTGACGGACTGGGTCGTTACTTTCTCTGCACAGAGTCAGAAGAAGAGAACTCGCGATAGCAGATAAAAAGCGTTTGCTCACCTGCAGGTTTTGAAAATTGCCGCACTAAAAGCAAAAGCCCTGCCGAGGCTGGCTCGGCAGGGTACACGCAGAAAGTCGATGGACGCGCAAAGCGGCACCCTTGGTGGTCCATCGAGGACTGCGATCTCGTCGCCGATCGAAAGATCAGTTTTCCGTGCAAACCTTCATCGTCTTCATGCCGGTTTCCGCCTCGGTCCGGGTCTTGAACACGCCGTTATCGACGATGGTCGTTGTGGTGGTCGGCTTTTTATCGACGATGGTGCATTTTTTTGTAGTTGCATCCCTCACGACATAGTATTCGCTCGTGACAGCCGTCTGCGCAAAAGCCGAAGAGGCGGTGAAAGCGACGATGGCGCTCGAAAGCAGAAATTTCTTCATCAGCGTTTCCTCAAGTTGATTTATCACCTTAAACGTGAACGATTGCCACTTGTTCCCGATAATGCTCGCGTCGATTTCGCCATCCTGCTCAATTGCTGGTTTTGACATGCCTCCTCATGTGCAGAATCGCGAAATAGCAGCTCTGGCAAACCGCCTAGGCCGAACTGCGACCTGCCATCGTTTCCCGTAGCGATGCCCTTTGTAGAATTCGCTCGTTGCCATGCCGATCTATCGCCTGCTGCAAACCATGCCTATGGGACCCGAAGAAATCAGCCGCTTAGCGGCGGCTTACGAGCTTTGCAGGGCTTTGGTTTGGTTGACCACACGATGTCAGCCATACGCTCGGTTTGACCATGCTGGCGCGTGCGGGACGATCTACCAGAAGGATGCTTCAGCTAACTGTTACGCGTCGGCGTCCGGCCGCAAATCAGTCGCGGTAGTACCGATTCCTTGGGGCTTACCGGGTCGAGCCCGGCCGTCGCAGCCGGACTTGTGGCAGACGCGGCTACATTCAGGGAATCAGCCCCCAGTGCCATCATCATCTTCCAAGGCAGCATAAGCACATCGGCCCAGAACACGAAAGCCTGCATAGGCCAAAACGCTGGGTGCATGTACTTCCCTCTTTTCACTGCAATGCACGGCAGGCCAAGGTGTTCCATGTCCGGAAGATTATCTCCGACTTTGGATTTGAAGCCGACATCGCCATCAGAGGGACCGACGCGGAAGTCAGCGCCGATCTTGCTTCGAGATTCGTATGCCGATCTGATCGATGCGCGTCCCGTAATCACGCACATCCTTGAAAGCGCCGTTCAATGGCTAGAGGAAGGCAAGCCGCCGCCTCCACTAACGCGAAGAACTGCTCGAGCAGCCGCTGATCTGGTTTCGCATCGGAACTGGCAAGGAACTGGTATCGTGTCTCAACGTTTTTGTGAAATGCCGCGAAAATCTGTCACGATCGAAATTATCGAGGAGGAAGACGAACGCTTCCTGCTCAAGACCTACGCTGACGGAACGGAGGAGCGGCATCCGATCGTGAAAGAACCAAAGAAGAATAAACGCCTGTCGGCTAAGATTGCTTGGTATTGGGATTTGAAGACTGGGCGGAGAAAGTTCTATTGATTTTTGAACCGGAGTGTCGTCGCTTATGCCGCCCAGCGCCTCGTTCTGCCGAACCGCGAGCACGTCATTGCGCTTGAGCCTCTGAGGAAAACGCCGCTACGCTATCCACAAGATCTGCGCCGCAGAGGAGCACTTCGACGGCATCCAGGATGCAAAGTCACCAACATATGCTCGATCTCGCCAAGCACATCGTCAATCTGAAGGCGGAGCACTTCTAGCCGGGCAAATTCGAAGACCAGTACGAAACTGCCCTAGTTCATCAATCAGAAGCGCGCCGGCAAAACCCATTGCCGCGAAAGAGCGTCCCCGGCGCGACGCCGTGGACCTGATGGATGCGCTGTGCAAAAGCATCGGCGCCGCCGAGCCAGCCAAGAGTTCAATGCCTGGCCGTCTTCGGCTCAGCAAGGTCCAAACAAAGTGCTTGAACTATTTCCAATCGGGCTCCAACGTTGACCCCACACAGGCGCTACGGGGTGCCCTGCGAAATTGATGTGTCGAAGCCACCGGTTCACGCTGGCGGGCCTTTCCGTAGTGACCGCGATGTACGGACCACTTTTAGCTCGGACTTGGAACCAAGCCCCGGCCAGCGTAGTTTAAAGAGGTATCACCGCACGGCCCTCGGCAGTTATCGGTGATGAGAACGCCAGTTGCGCTCCCGCCCATTGCAACGGGGAAAGGAGCGCGCCATGCAGGAGCGGCGCCGTTTCAAACAGATCGATTTACTCGACATGCGCCTTTCAGCAGAGGCGGGGCGTCTGCGGAAGGAGCCCAAGGTACTTCACCTGGAGTAAAGCGCGACAAGCTTATTCGCATGGCGCGACTTGCGGAAACCACCTCCCGAATGAGCGACTGGCTTTCATCGCCCGGCTTGAAGACTCCGACCTGAAGGCAAGGACGCGATGCACACCTCATTCACCGACAGCGACACCTTGGGCAGGTTCACCCCTCCCTCCTACGCGAACTGGCTTGCCAAACTTCGCACCCTGTTTCCTGTGCAGGATGAATTTCTTCTGGCGGATGCGATCTTCAGTTTCGAAAACGCATTCGAGGAAGGAAAGACGCCGCAGGAGGCTTACGAGGCGTTCGAAATTTTGGTCGGTGCGGAGGCTTGAACATCAGCCGCCTCAGTTGGCGGCCTCTTTCAGAACGCGTGCTCCGCGGTCGGAGCGGGTGAGGGATGCTTCGGGCGGCGCCGCCAGGCACAAGTCAGTAAGGCGCCTTCGGTCAAACGAAATACCCAATCCGCCAGGCCGCGGTTGCGATCACGAACCACGCCGTCAGCGCCAGAAGCATAACTGTCCAGAACGGTAATGCCGTCGCCGACAGCCAGACCACAATGGCGAATGCAAAGAGGCCGGCGCTGCCGAATGTTGCTCCAGCGGCGTCGAGAGCTGCTGCCTGACGCCCGCGGCGATTGCCGTGCAAACCTCTCTCCCGCTTTCGCCGCCGTTCATGCGCCTCGATAAGGGTCGCGCTCGCGAGAAAAATTGCGGGAAACGCCAGAAAAAGACCGCCCAGAGAGGGGCCGCCGAAATCCGCGACGAGACCTGCCAGACAAGTCGCGAGTCCGCCGAGTACAAAGCGAACGAGATATTCGTACCAGCGGCTTTCCTTCAGCGCAGAGAACTTGAGGTGTATCATTTCCCACGTCATCTTATCAAAACCTGTTCGAGGCCGAGTGCGGCGGCAAACCAAACCAACAGTCCCGCGGTCGAGGCTGCAAATGCACTCAAGTTCAGGCGCATGATGAGCTGGCATACGGAGAAGCTGAAAAATGCGAACGCCAGAGCGCCTACTGCCATCGATCGAGCCTCGAAGCGACATAATCGGCGCCGTGTTCGCCGAATGCGAGAGTGAGGGTCGCCAGCGCTACGGATGGAGCTGCACCGAAAAGGCCGGCAAAGCTTTTGGGACGAAGCACGTCGGCAAGGCTCGCAACTGCCAGCACCACGATGCCACCGGCTATGAACCGCACTACATATTCCATGACAATTCAATGAAGCGCCCCGCAGCCGTATGGTTCCAAAATCGATCGGAACCGACCGTTATCCGTGACGTTCTTGGGTCATGCCCGCGGACTGGTGCCGACCAAAGGATTTCGCCATGAAGCCCATGAAGATGGATGGCCAGACCGTGCAGGTCCGTGACGTCGAGACCATTGCCCACACCAAGGGTAGGCTAATCAGCGTGAGCTACGAGCAACACCGGCGCGACGGCGACTCGCAGCGGCGCAAGCGCGAGATTTACGATAACGGAAACTCAGCCGTCATTCTTCCCTACGATGCTGACCGCCAGACCGTACTGCTCACGCGGCAATTACGAATACCGGTATTCCTGCAGGACGGCAGCGAGCGAACCATGGAGGCGTGCGCCGGAAAACTCGATGGTGAAAACGCAGAACGACGCATCGCGAAAGAGATGCAGGAGGAGCTCGGGTACAAGATCACGAAAGTGCAAAGGCTGTTCGAGCTCTATGTAAGCCCAGCCGCTATCATGGAAAAGATCGTCTTCTTCACCTGCGCCTATTCGCCAACAGACAAGGTGTCTGACGGCGGTGGGCTCAAGGAGGAGGGGGAGGATATCGAGGTGGTAGAGACCCGTTTGCAGGAGGCAGCTGCGATGATTGCAGCCGGCGAAATCGTCGATGCAAAGACGGTCGTTCTCATTCAATATTTGAGCAATCGCATATTGGCTGATGCTTCGGGCTAAATCGAACACCGGCCCGGCCCGCGCTCTAAAGGGCCGTCGTTACAGGAAGGGCTTGCCGCCGGTAACGGCGATGGTCGCGCCGGATACGTAGCTCGAAAGCGGATCGGCCAGCATGACGTATGCCGTGGCCAGCTCGACCGGCTGACCGGGGCGTTTCATTGGGACCTGTTTGCCGAAATTCTTTACAGAATCATCTGGCAGGGTCGAGGGAATGAGCGGTGTCCAGATCGGTCCCGGGGCGACCGCGTTGGCGCGAATGCCTTTTTCGGCCAACATCTGTGCCAGACCTGCCGTGAAATTATGAATCGCGCCTTTGGTCGTTGCATAGGCCAGCAGTGTCGGGTTGGGTACATCCGAATTGATCGAGGCCGTGTTGATGATGCAGCTACCCGGCTCCATGTGGGCGACCGCAGCCTTGGTGAGATAGAACATCGCGTGGATGTTCACCTTGAACGTCAGTTCCCATTCTTCGTCGCTGATCTCGTCGATTGATTTGAAGCTGGCCTGGTGCGCCGCGTTGTTGACGAGGATATCGATCCCGCCCAGCTCCGATACTGCCTTGGCGACGACTGCGCGGCATTGGCCCGGATCCTGGATGTCGCCGGGCAATAGGACGGCCTTTCTGCCGGCGTCTTTCACCAGCCGCTCGGTCTCCCGGGCGTCCTCGTGCTCGTCAAGATAGGAGATCAGAACGTCAGCGCCCTCCCTGGCGTAGGCGATGGCAACCGCGCGGCCGATTCCGCTATCGCCACCGGTGATGACGGCCTTCTTGCCGTTGAGGCGACCGCTGCCCTTGTAGGATTCTTCACCGTGATCTGGCGCCGGGTTCATCGCGGCAGTCTTGCCAGGCA
>Ga0157378_10004996_pt1 | contig 11637 bp, 12 predicted proteins | sample M65metaG_FD_115309 | JGI IMG/M metagenome (GOLD analysis project Ga0157378, IMG submission 115309) | Miscanthus rhizosphere microbial communities from Kellogg Biological Station, Michigan, USA - M6-5 metaG | ecosystem: Host-associated > Plants > Roots > Rhizosphere > Soil | place: USA: Michigan...
CGATATCCAATTCTGTTAGCAGGCCGTCATTTATAGTCTTTAAATAGTTTATTATGAAGATTTTATTCTCTCCATTTTCACTAGCAATAGTTTCTAAATTGTAATATTCCAAAGAGTCTTGCGCAAAAGCATGTACATTAAGAAATCTCGATCTTCTTTCATATAATAGATCATAAACGAGAGGATATTTAAATCGTAGTAGCTCTAACTCGAATAACCCCTCAAAATCAAGGTCGTCCTTCAACAAATTATATGTAAGTAAAAGGCTATTTATATATCTAATGATGTCTCGTGTATTTTTAAAAATGCTGATATAGGTATCTTTGTGCTGGCTGTTAAACTTCTTTGGGATAATGACATTAATAAGCATCTGATAATCTGCGTTAAGAATTTTATCCTTTATGCTCTTTTTAAGAAAATCTAACAAATCTCTTGAATCACTTTTGGGAAGTGTGATCTCTAATTGGAAAATCTTATCTAAGAAATTTTGATATTTTTCACTTGAGAAGCTCTTTATTGCACTCAGAATATACTGCTTATCATACGCCACTAGATAGAAAACATTTGAAAAATTAGCAGTATTCCTTATTAGTTTAATGACTTCAATTATTTCACTGGATTCCAATCTATCCAAATCATCGATCGTGACAACTATTTTTCTATTCAGGTAATTAATGCCTTTTTTTAACTTTTCATAATCATTTATTATACTTTTCGATTTATAAAAAGAGGTCAAAACGTTTATTCGATCCACAACACTCTTAAAATTGTTTGATCGGCTTAAATTTCTAGAGTATGAGTAAATTTTAGACGACAACTTATCGTCGACCTCAGATATTTTATAGGCCAACTCATCGAAGAATTCTTGTTGTATGTTTTCGGCTTTATCGGCTTTCCAAGGGTCGAAATTGAGATATATTATATCACTATCTGATTTCTTTAACGATGATACCACTAGAGTCATGAATGACGTTTTCCCACTTCCATATTCACCAATAATTCCAATAGCGAAAGAGTTATAATTAAAAGTTCTAAGAATTTGCGCGGCAATAGCATTGGCGTATTGATGTCTCCCGAATAGATCATCTTTTTGGGCAAAAATTGGAATGTCTTCTAAAAACCCTCCTCCAAAAACCTGTATTACATCTTTCCTATTATTAAATATCGTTAATAAATATGAGATGAAAAGTGTTAAAGCGAATGAATCGAAATATGTGAGAAAGGGTATAAGTCGACAATTATAGTATATCCAATAACCGTCCCATCGTTTTGAAAGGTAGACAACAAAAAACAAAACGGTAATAGTTAATAGCCATTTAGGTGAAAAATTATTTTTGATGCGTATAACAAAGTAAATTAGGATGGTCAAACCGAGCAAATCAATAGTAAAACTTGTAGTTACCTCTTGAAAAAGAGGTTTTACCAGAACGGTATTTATTATTATATCAGTTGAGCGACCAAATAACAGCAATAAAAAAAAGGTTACCACAGAGGTAACTATCAAATTCTTGCCATAATTCTTATAGCTAATATCATGGTTCATAACTATGATAATATTACAATATTTTTCATAAAAAAAGCCGGAGTTTTCCGGCTTTTTTATCGATGACATGAATCACTTTCAAACTTATTTACCTGTCGCCGGTGCGTCCACCACCGGTCTCTTATCCCGGTTAGCCAGTTCCCAGCCGGTATAGAATACCAGTTGAGCGCGTTTGGCCAGTAAAGGAAAATTGATCTTGCTTACTTCATCGCCTGGCTGGTGATAGTCGGCATGTACGCCGTTAAAATAGAAGATGATGGGAACGCCGTGCTTAGCGAAATTATAATGGTCTGAACGGTAGTAGAACCTGTTGGGATCTTTCGGATCATCATATTTATAATCCTGTTCCAGGTGCGTGTATTTTGCATTAGCGTCTTCGTTTATCTGGTGCAGTTCCTTGCTCAGCATAGCCGAACCGATGGTATATACGTAATTTGCCGAATCAGCCTTGCCAATGTATTCCTCTCCTACACGACCAATCATATCGATGTTCAGGTCGGTAATGGTGTTAGCCAACGGGAACACGGGATGATCGGTATAATACTCAGAGCCTAACAGGCCTTTTTCTTCACCAACATTACCCAAAAACAGGATGCTCCTGCGCGGGCCGTGACCGTCTTTTTTAGCCCGGGTAAATGCACGGGCTATTTCGAGGATACCGGTAGTTCCCGAGCCGTCATCATCAGCGCCGTTATTTACTTTGTCCTTGCCGTTCGGATTTAGACCGATATGGTCATAATGCGCCGAGAAAACAAGAACCTCATCTTTCAGGTCGGTACCCGGTAAATAACCTAATACGTCAACCGCCTTAACATCTTTCTGTTCCGTATGGAAATCGGCCTTGACATCAGCTTTAATGGTTTGTGCGGATGTAGCTTTTAAATCAGCATATGATTTGCCGCTTGATTTTACCAGTTGATCGGCTAAAGCCGTGGTAATGTGCACAACAGCCGTCTGCTGCGTTGCCCCTTTGGTTTCGCCTGTTTTGATAGTTAGACGAGCTCCTGTTACAGATGATCCAAAGCGTTTCATCAGGTCGGCAATTTCGCCGTTTGCCGCCAGTATCAAAGCCGGACTTTTACTTTGCAAATTTTTCAATATCGCGTTACGGGCTGCTGTGGCGCGATAGCTGGTATTGGTTGGCTTGCCTGCTTCAGGCTTGTCTTCATTTACTAATAAAATTACCTTGCCGGCAATATCGGTAGTACTCAGTTCAGCTTCGGTGCCATAACCTACAAATACAATTTCATTGGCAGTAATGGAGTTGTCAGCAACGTTTGACCGGGTGAAAAAGTCCTGCCCATTAGCGGCAACCTGGCCATTCACTGAAAACGAGATTTTCATGGAGTTTTCCGTCAGCGGAACATTAAAGAAATATGATCCGTCTACCGGCGCCTGCAGGCCAAGTCTTTTAAATTCAGCCGCGATATAATTGGCAGCTTTTTCGGCGCCCGGCTTGCCGGTTTCGCGCCCTTCGTACTCGTCCGATGCCAATATGCTCAGGTGCTTTTTGGCATCTTCAGCCGTAATCAGCTTCGCATACTTAGTCGGGTCTGTCGTTTTTTGCGCACTGGCACATGTCCCTATGGCCAGCGCGGCAATTAGTAAGTAACTTTTTTTCATGTATGAGTTTGTTAATTTTGAGATTAGTTAATTAGAGATTTGTGACCTGTGATTAGGCTTTAGAACCTATATCCTTTGGCCTTTAACCTCAACACGCCATTTTATTGACCCTGTTGGCATGACGTCTGCCTTCAAATTCGGTGCTTAAAAATGTTTGGACAATCTTTTCAGCTAGTTCTAAGGGGATGAACCGGGCGGGTATGCATACGATATTGGCATTGTTATGCCTGCGTGCCAGGCTTGCCAGCTCTTCGTTCCAGCAAATAGCGGCGCGTATGCCCTGGTGCTTGTTTGCGGTAATAGCTACACCATTTGCGCTTCCGCAAACGAGGATACCAAAATCAAATTCGCCATTTTCAACAGCCGAAGCAACAGGGTGGGCGAAGTCGGGGTAATCAACCGAATCGGGAGCATAGGTGCCAAAATCCTTCACATTACCGGTATTCAGCCATTTGGCTATCGCTTCCTTGTAATCATACCCCGCATGGTCGGCGCCAATGGCTATCTTCAGATCGTTCATTGCCCAAATCTATTATAAAATCTAAGCAACGAAGGTAAAGATTTTGTTAGAAAACCATTGAGAATTAAGAAGACATCAGGTCCTCATTCCTTTTTTTCTTTCTCCGTTCAACCATGCCCGCTACGCTGATACTCAATTCGTAAAGCAACAGTAAAGGAATAGCTACTACCGTCATGGTAAGCATATCCGGGGTAGGTGTTACAACGGCTGCAATGATCATGATGATAACGATGGCATAGCGCCTTGTATCCTTCATGAATTTAGGCGTCAATATACCAAGGTTAGCCCGAATGTAAACCAGGATAGGGAGTTCAAAAACCAGCCCCGTAGCCAGGGTGAGGGTAGAAACAGACGACAGGTAAGAATCGACTGAGAATAAGTTTTCGATGGAGCCGCTTACAGTGAAGCTTGACAGGAAATTAAGTGATACAGGGGTGATGATGTAATACCCGAATAACACACCGCATATAAACAAAAAAGAGGCATAGAATACAAAACCGCTGGCTGCTTTGCGTTCTTTTTCGTGCAATGCGGGTTTGATGAACCGCCATAGTTCATAAAGCAGGTAGGGGATGCCCATGATCAAACCGATCATCAGCGCTGAGTCGATCATCAGGGTAAACTGACCGGCCATTTCGGTATTGATCAAATGGATATTGATCTTATCAATGCACATATCCCTGTGCAGCCATACACCAACCTGGCACATCGCCCTGAAAGTCCAAAAGTCCTTTTTGCTGGGGGCCATAATGACATGGTCGTATATCCAGGTATAAAAAGTAAATGCAAGTATGGTAAATACGCAGATAGCCAGGGCCGAACGTATGAGGTGCCATCTCAATTCCTCCAGGTGGTCAAAAAACGACATTTCGCCCTCGATATTTCTGCTCTTTTCCCGTACCTTATTGACTATTTTGTCGCTTAATTTACTCATTGCCCTATATAAAACAGCACCCGTTTATTTGCGGATGCTATTTACGATTTAATTTAATATCGAAGCTAATTTTTAGTTAGAATATTCAAAAGTTTCCATGAATTTAGTGGTAAAATTACCCGCCCTGAAGTTAGGGTCCTGCAATAATTTTAAGTGGAACGGGATAGTTGTCTTCACACCCTCTATCACGAACTCGCTCAAAGCGCGTTCCATGGTGCTTAAAGCTTCCTCGCGGGTTTGCGCCACGCATATCACTTTGGCTATCATCGAATCGTAATTGGGCGGTATCACATAGCCCGAATACACATGCGTATCGATACGTACACCATGACCACCCGGTGAATGAAAATTGGTGATCTTACCTGGTGCCGGGCGGAAATTATTGGCCGGGTCTTCCGCGTTAATGCGGCACTCGATGGCGTGCATCGTTGGCTCGTAATTTTTGCCGGAGATAGGAATGCCTGCTGCTACTTTTATCTGTTCTTTGATCAGGTCGAAGTTGATCACTTCCTCGGTAACCGGGTGTTCCACCTGGATACGGGTGTTCATCTCCATAAAATAGAAGTTGCGGTCTTTATCCACCAGGAACTCTACCGTTCCGGCACCTTCATATTTTACAGCTTTCGCGCCTTTTATCGCCGCATCACCCATTCTTTTACGCAGCTTTTCTGTCATAAAAGGAGAGGGAGATTCCTCGACCAGTTTCTGGTGACGGCGCTGTATAGAGCAGTCGCGCTCAGACAAATGGCAAACTTTGCCATACTGGTCGCCTACCACCTGGATTTCGATGTGGCGCGGATCAACTACATATTTTTCAAGATATAAGCCGTCGTTACCAAACGCTGCGGCTGATTCAGCACGTGCCGAATCCCAGGCCGGTTCAAATTCTTCATCCTTCCATACCTGGCGCATACCACGGCCACCGCCGCCGGCAGTCGCTTTCAGTATTACCGGGTATCCAATTTTATTGGCCAGGGCAATACCTTCCTTCACATCAGTCAATAAACCTTCGGAACCGGGAATGGTTGGTACACCGGCCTTCTTCATGGTTGCTTTGGCCGATGCTTTGTCGCCCATGGCGTTTATCTGGTCGGATGTGGCGCCGATAAATTTGATACCATAGTCAGCACATATGGCCGAAAACTTAGCATTCTCCGAAAGGAAACCATAGCCGGGATGTATCGCATCGGCATTGGTCAGTTCGGCCGCTGATATGATATTGGGGATACTTAAATAAGAGTCTTTACTTGGCGGAGGGCCTATACAAACTGCCTCATCCGCAAAGCGCACATGCAGGCTGTCCCTATCGGCAGTGGAATATACAGCTACGGTTTTGATGCCCATCTCCTTGCACGTACGAATAATGCGGAGGGCTATCTCGCCACGATTAGCTATTAATATCTTCTTAAACATTTTTTTTCCTTTTGGGATTACACCGAGTTCCATTTTGATCGTATTGATTGATTCAATAAATAAAGGGTACTTAATTCACATGATCCGGGGACCTCTGTGCAGTTAAGCAACAATCTGTGTAATTAATTATGCCGGTTCAACCAAAAACAGGGGCTGGTCGTATTCAACAGGCGAAGCATTGTCAACCAATACCTTCACTATACGGCCCGAAACTTCCGACTCGATCTCGTTGAAAAGCTTCATCGCCTCGATGATACAAAGCACCTGGCCTTCTTTTATTTCGTCGCCTACGTTAACAAACAGGGGCTTTTCAGGCGATGCTGACCGGTAGAAAGTACCAATCATCGGCGATTTGATGGTGATGTAGTTTGAGGTATCAGCCACAGGAGCCGCTGGTGTAGCCGCTCCGGCGACAGGCGCTGCAGCCGGAGCCGCAGGGGCATGTGCATGCTCATAAGTGTGTTGTGCAGCAGGTACAGTTGCAGTTACATAGGTAGGAGCCTGGTTGGTTTTTATCGTGATCTTGAAATCTTGCTGTTCTATCGAAACTTCATTTACCCCCGATTTTGATACGAAGCGAATTAGGTCCTGAATCTGTTTAATATCCATAAGATTGGAATTGGTTTTGGATAAAGAATTATTCTAAGTTATATGTTAATGTGCAGATGTGCAAATATGCAGATCTGTAGTTCAATTAGTTAGGTTAACAGTTGTTTAGCAATAGCAAATAAACAAAACATATTTAATAAAGTTCCAAAAAACCGAGCTTATTAATAAGCCCACTTTAAGTAGATAGACCCCCATGTAAATCCTCCGCCAAAAGCAGCCAGGATCAGGTTATCGCCTTTTTTGAATTTGCTCTCCCACTCCCACAGGCAAAGCGGTATAGTGCCGTTGGTGGTGTTGCCATAACGCTCGATATTAATGATCACCTTATCGGCGCTTACTCCGGTGCGGTTGGCTGTAGCATCAATGATTCGCTTATTAGCCTGGTGCGGAACAAGCCAGGCAATATCTTCTGAATTAAGGCCGTTGCGCTCCATTACTTCGGCAGCAACATCAGCCATATTGGTTACCGCAAATTTGAACACAGCCTGCCCTTCCTGGTAAGCGTAATGCTCCATCGCATCAATGGTTTCGTGTGTGGCGGGTCTTAACGAGCCCCCGGCTTTCTGGTGCAGGAACGCACGGCCCGAGCCGTCGCTTTTCAGGATCGAATCAATCACGCCGTAGCCCTCTGTGTTCGGTTCCAGCAATGCAGCACCGCAGCCGTCGCCAAAAATAATACAGGTAGCGCGGTCCTTATAGTTGACAATGGCCGACATTTTATCGCCACCAACTACCAGTACCTTGGTATGCTTGCCGCTTTCGATAAATTGCGCGCCCGTAGCCAGCCCGAAAACGAACCCGGAACAAGCCGCCTGCAGGTCGTAGCCCCAGGCATTTTTAGCGCCGATCTTGTCGGCCAGTATATTGGCTGTAGCCGGGAAAGGCATATCTGGCGTAGTGGTGCAGAAAATGATCAGTTCTATTTCTTCGGCTGAAATGCCCCGTTTTTTAAGCAGGCCCTCAACGGCAGGTACTGCCAGGTCGGATGTTGCCAGGCCTTCGCCTTTAAGTATCCTTCGTTCCTTGATCCCTGTCCGGCTTGTTATCCACTCGTCGTTTGTTTCGACCATGGTTTCAAGCTCGTGGTTTGTCAGCACATAATCCGGAACGTATCCATTTACAGCAGTAATAGCAGCATGAATTTTATTCATCTATTATAGGGGTAGTAATTACTGAAATGCGTTTTTTATTTTCTCGACCAGACCGCTACGGGCCATGTCCCTTGATAAAAGCACCATGTTTTTGATGGCTTCCGGGCTTGATATACCATGCCCAACCACTACAGGGGCATTAATACCAAGTATGGGGCTGCCACCGTATTGCTCATAGTTGAAGCGACCGAAGAATTCGTCCTTTATTTGTTTTTTCAATGATATCACGTAAAACGACTCCGCCATTTTAAGGGCAACGTTACCGGTAAAGCCATCGGTCACGTATACATCAGCAATGTCGCTGAAAAGATCGCGGCCTTCCATATTGCCAACAAAATTGAATTGGGTAGTCTCCTTCATTAGGGGGAAAGCAGCCTGGCAAAGCACATTGCCTTTTTCTTCCTCCTCGCCAATATTCAGGAGCGCCACGCGCGGATTGGTTACATTGTAAACACACTCGGCAAACATGCTGCCCAGTATACCAAATTGATAAAGATATTCGGGTTTACAATCGGCATTGGCTCCTACATCCACCAGCAAGCCAAACCCGCCATCCAGTTTAGGGACATTGGTTGACATAGCGGGGCGAAGAACGCCTTCGATAGTTTTTACGCTGAGCACGGACCCAACCAGCATTGCGCCGGTGTTACCTGCAGACGAAAAAGCGTCGATCCCGCCATCTTTGAGTAGCTGGAAACCAACGCTTATGCTTGAACCCGGTTTTTTGATAACCGCTTTGGCCGGGTGTTCGCCCATGCCTATCACTTCCGTAGTATGTACAAAGTCGAAATGATCAGCGCTAAAATCATTTTCATGAAGAATGGATAAGGCAATTTCCTTATCGCCGATAAGAACCAGTTTCTGGCCCTCGGGCAAAGCCTTACAAGCTGCAATCGCACCCAAAACAGTTGCCCTGGGAGCAAAATCACCGCCCATAATATCTAAGCCAATCTTCATTTCAGAAAATTAACTTAGGCTGTAGCTGCGTTTTCTATCAGGAGCTTACCGTTGTAGTATACATTCCCGTCAACAGTATAAGCTCTGTGTGGCAAATGTACAGCACCGGTTGTTTTGCAGGTGGTTAAAGTAGGAGCGTCAGCTTTATAATGCGTTCTGCGCTTTGCTGTTCTCGATTTTGAAAATTTCCGTTTTGGATGTGGCATAACTTCCTAAATTATATCATTTAATTTTTTTCAAAACGTCCCACCGTGGGTCCGTTTTTTCATTCTGATCGTTATCCGGCGAAAACGCGTTCAACCGATCAAGCATCTCCTTATCGCAATAAGGTGTTTTGCCTTCATTACCGCAGCCCGCTATAAACGGAGCCGCAACATTTACGTATTCATATATCAGCCCTGCAATATTGATCTCATGATCATTTTTTGTCAGGGTGATGATCTCTTCGTCCTTATCAACGTCTTCCTCGCTGAATTTGGCTATCTGCTGTTCCTGTATATCCACACTTTGCGGGTATTCGGCCAGGCATTTATCGCAGGTAAGGTCGATGGTGCCTTTGATGTCGAAGTTGAGGATCAGCATGGTTTCCTGCTTTTCCATTTCAACTTTACACCGCAGCGCCGCCTTCTTCACCAGCGAATATTCAAACTGGTCGAAAAAAGCATTATCAACCACATAGTCAAAATCATGCTTTCCCGGTTTAAGACCGGTGAACGGAATCGAATATGTTCTAAGCGATTTCAATGAGCGATAATTAGCCCGCAAATGTAGGGAAAAATCCCAAATGTGGAAAAAAAAGTTGAAATATGATTGTTGGCGGTGGTTTAGGTAGAATATGTTGCTGAATTGTTAGGCGGCTGAGCGTTGGTATCATGCTAAGCGCCGCAACAAGTTCCAGGAACGTAAGTTTTATTTGGAGGATTTGGTGTCAGAAGGGAGACGCGAACTCTCTTCGGGTGATATCTTTTCCCACACTGTCTACTTTTCAGGGCGTTCCACTTTCAAGTACATCACTTTTGGAACACCTTAATAGTTAAGAAAATTAATCAAAGGTGAATAAGGTGCCTTTATTTGTCCTATGATAACAACAAAAAATACTGCCGGCTGCCGCTTTTTATTTCGTAGTAACACTCCCCGGTGGTACATTCTCCACAGCAACGGGCTCCCATAATTCTATCTTGTTGCCCTCCGGGTCCATCAGGTGTACAAAATTACCACCGCTTGTCCTTTGCACGCTGTCAACCGGCATTATGCCCGACGCTTTCATTTGGGCCAAAAGCTGATCCAAACCTTCCACACGGTAATTGATCATGAATTGCTTTTCCGATGGCTGAAAATATTTGGTGGTTTCCTTAAACGCCGCCCACGAGGTAAACCCCTTTTTTGTGCTGTCCATGCCCTGGTGCCATTCAAAAGTCGAACCGTATGCACTCATCCGGATGCCCAGGTTCTTGCTGTACCAGGCTTTCAGCACCGCGGGGTCTTTCGCCTTAAAAAATATGCCGCCGATGCCCGTCACCCTCGGACCGCTGTTAACCGGCGTGGTTATACGGCTTAAACCATAGCCCAACAAAAAGGCCGTGCAAAGCAGGCCCATTAGCATAAATTTTTTCATGATATGCGTTTTAGCTTAAAGATAGAAAAAATTAAACCCGGTTAACAAAAAACACAGCAAAGTCCGGGCGAGTTAACGGAACGCGTTCATTACCGCTACGGTTTGTTAACTCCACCTTCGTTGGTATGGCCACCAGCGAACTACAAATGCCTGAGATACAGAAATGGAAACCAGATAACGGTAATTAGCTTTCTACTCTAATACAAGGTCTCCCAGCGAAATATGCAACGACTGGCAGAACTCCTGGAGGGCTTCAGCGGTCAGGTCGCGCGTGCCGGATAACCAGGTACGCAGGCTCTGCATATCCTTACGGATACGGGAACCCAATTCCGCTGCGGTTAACCCGGTTTCGGCCAGTATGTGTTCCACACGGGCTTTGACAGCAAGGCGGCTTTCCTGGGTGTGCAAATCAGAAGGGCGCAATTTGTCGAGAATACGATCAAGGAAAGTTAATTGGTTTTCTGTTTTCATAGGGTCTTCGCGCATGTGAGTCGCGGGACGACAAGATAACAAAAATCTGCATTAACAAGGGGTAATTTTGAAAATGGATTGGGGGTTGGGGAAAATGCCTGCAAGGACGAAAGAGCCGACCTGCAAACAGCATAAACAAGCAAAAGAGGGTTAACATGGTTAACACAATTTGGCTTGTTTTGAGATTAATTAGTTGTTTATCAAAAAATTAACTAAAAAAGGCGTTAACCCTGATTATTCCCTTTTTGATAGAAAATATTTTCTCACGAGCCGGTGCCCGTATAGCTTGAACGACATTAGTTACTTTTCCACCCAATAGTCAACCACTGTTACCTTTTCCATTATGTTCGGCAACAATTGTGTGAAAGCCTTGTGTGCCGGGTTTACAAGATAAGCGTCGCGATCCTTTTCGCTGTCAAAAGTTAACACAAAGCAGTGGGTTAGCCCCTGGTTAAGATGCTCCGGGCTGTTGTTGACACCCCATTCAAAACTTTTGATCGTATTAATTTGCTTCGGCAGCGCTTTAAACGCGGTTACGACGCGACTAATAGCCGCACTGTCTGCGCCCGCTTTCCAGCCAAATAGAACCACGTGCCTCAATTGCTTATTTACCGACTGAGCTTTTGCGTTAACCGAGATGATCGCAACAAGCAGCATACAACCTACTATCTTTTTCATGTTCTAACTTACCGTTATATTGTGAATTGTCAAGGTTTTTTTTCAGCGGTGGACACTTGAACAGGCGGCAAGATTCGAAAGATTGGCGTTAAACGCCCCATTATTTGCCGCAATCCACCTTAC
>Ga0157378_10004997_pt1 | contig 11635 bp, 6 predicted proteins | sample M65metaG_FD_115309 | JGI IMG/M metagenome (GOLD analysis project Ga0157378, IMG submission 115309) | Miscanthus rhizosphere microbial communities from Kellogg Biological Station, Michigan, USA - M6-5 metaG | ecosystem: Host-associated > Plants > Roots > Rhizosphere > Soil | place: USA: Michigan...
CGGGATAGTGATCAATTAAGGGTTTTCCTGAATCCTTAAATGGCCCCAACGGGTCGTCAGCTACAGCGACGCCTATTTTTTGTCCGGCTACAAAGTAGTAGAAGTATTTGTAGCTTCCCCCGATGTTTTTTTCAACGATACATGGCGCCCAGGCATTATTATGGGCCCAGCTGACATCCGTGTTTAGGTCAAGTATTTTCCCGTTATCCTGCCAGTCAACTAAATTATTCGAGGAAAATACTTTAAAATATGTCCCTCCCCAATTGGTGAAGCCGTCGCTCGTTGGATAGATATAAAATTTACCCGTTTTTTGGGCGTACAAAATTTCGGGGTCCGCGTAATAGCCTGTCAAAACAGGATTATGATCTTCTTCAACGGCAACATCGTATGATTTAGCAGTTTGGCCGTTTATCCTAACGGTATATTTCACACTGCCATGGGAGAAGTCCTGCGGTCCTTTGGGCCAAATCTTTACGCCCGGAAAAATTATAAAATGGGGGTCAAAAGCAATAGTTTGTTTTTTAGCTAATGGTAAAATAACACGCTGTCTCACTGAGTCAAGCGCTATATTTTGTTTTTTGATACTTTGGGCATTTGCTGAGGTTATTACATCGTCAGCCGTATACCATTTACTCGCTAAGCGCTCTTGTTCCTGGCGGGTAATAGCCATTACAGTTCCATGTCGCGGATGAAAGTTCATGGAAATATTTTGATCTACGACTTTAAATTTTTTGAGGTCCTTACTCCGAGTGAACTGGTATTTGCCTTTTTTGTAGACATCATACATCAAAATCCATTCATCGGAATGATTAAGTTTAAAAGTGCCAGACCCCTCGACCGCTTCGTCGGTCTGTTGCAGATAGTTATTATCTACCAGCGTATAACCCGTGGTTAACCGGTTCGAAATTGCCTGTTTGATACCGGGAAACTGATCTTCGGTTTTAAAAAACAAATGGTATTTCCCCTTGCTAAAGACAATATCTGCGTCGATGCATGCAAATCCACCGGGGCTGTAAAAAAGCTGCCTGGGAGCGGTAGTCAATCCTGAAAAGTCTTTATTGGCATAGGCATAGTAAATCTTATCTGCGCCGGCGCCAGTGCGCATGGCCCAGTAGACCATATACATTTTCTTGTGAACGTCATATATCGTTTGCGGCGCCCACACCCGGTTGGCATCCCTGAATTCATGAAAATTATCGGGTATGTTTACTACACTTGATTTCCAATTGATCAAATCGTTTGACCGCATTAGAACCATGGCATAATTCGGGCCCCATCCGTTTTTTGCCACCTGCATATCAGTTGCGACCATATAAAAGCTATGGCCGTCAGCCCCGCGTAAGATATGCGGATCACGAACACCACCGCTTGAACTGATTAGTGAAGCATTCAAAACCGGATTATTTCCGTTCAGTGCGCGGAAGTTGTAACCATCATTACTGATAGCGAACCGTATGGCCTCTTCTCCTTTATTATTTCCAGTAAAGTAAGTAAACAAATAGCCTGATAAGGCATCTTTTTTTTGTTTAGTCTGCGCATTTCCATTAAAACAACCTATCAACAGACATGTTGCTATTAACGTACTAAAAATTCTATGGTCCATTTCTTTTCTATTCATTGAATTCTCAAAAAAGTCATTCTGCATGTGTGAAGGCCTGTTATTTTTGTAACGAATTGAGTGTTGCTAATTGGTTAAACACATTACTAATATTTTTTTTAAATTAACAAGGGCAGTTAGCCATATACGGGGGCCTAAAGCCTTTAATTTGCTTTTATCCAAGGAACAACCACAAAATCAAATCACAAAAGCGATTGGTGTTCTCTAAACCAGGAGCTACACTTATTTGGACATAGTTAAGGCGCCGGATGATAAATGTCTAACTATAAATCAATCATCTCTAGACGGAATATAAGTAAATCTCCTTTTTAATCGTAGAAACGGTTTTTCGAAAAAAGTATAAGACAGGAGTGATATAAAAACCGTGACGAGAAAAGCGATAACGAAGCCAACGTCGTTTTTCCATTCATACAAACCGATCATGGTGCTAAAAGACGCCAGTTCATCTTTAAATATCTGATATATCAACCAAAAAATGGTGATATGAAATACATACATCCCATAAGATACGCGACCCAGATACACCAACAAAGCCGGCATATTTTTTGACTGGCTCCCATACAAAGACAAAAAGAGCAATACCACTCCAGTAAGCATCAATAACCAGCCACCTATTGCTTGTGGAATGGTCGAAAGGTGCGGGGCATCTGCATGAACTTCGCATAACATTGAGGCTAACAGCCAACATACTAGTCCCGTTATAAATATGGCAATCCGGGTAACTACGTGCCATTTGGGTTGCCAGCCCTTCAAATAAACGGATATAAGGATACCTATCGCAAAAAATTGGAATTGCACAAAGCTGTTTGTCCACTCACCGTTAAATCCGTTTGTGGGTTTTTGTGCGTAGTAAATAACAGTTGCGTAAGCTGCCAAAAGTGCAAGAAATGAAAAAATCTTTAACCCTCGTTTACCGGCATAAAATACAACCAAAGGGAGTAAAATATAAAGTTGTTCTTCAACGGAAATGCTCCAGAGCGGGTTAATGGGATAAGACGGAAGCCAGCCATTGAAAGTAATATACCAGTTACCGGAAAATAAACTGAATGCAAGTTGTGTTCCGGATGAAATATGCCCAAATTTGTCTGAAAGGTGTGTAACTAACACCATTCCGAAAAAGAAGGTAAAATACAATGGCCAAATACGAAGGATGCGTCTGATGTAAAAAGATTTGATACTGATTTTTCCGAATTGCTCGTGTTCTTTGGTAAGTAATTCTGTTATTAAAAAGGCGCTAAGGAAAAAGAAAAGCGGTACCCCAAAAACGCCTACCAAACTAATATGATACCCCCAGTAATGTTGTGCCGGATCGATTGGTGCAAGGTCCATCCGGTGTGTGAAAAATACAAATAGAAATGCACAAAGCCGAAGCAGGTCTAACTCGGGTTTGTAATATCTTGTTAGTTCCATATAGATGGTTAGTTAAGTCCGGGGTTGATTTGTTTGTCTAAACGAATTTGTGCGATTACTTCCTTTTATAGATAGGATTTTCTAACCTTTTTTCTCTGAAGTGTCCATGCGATTGCAAGCTAAGGTAAGCGTTATGCCAAATTTTGCCTCACGAAGCCATGCGGGCTCACCCGGATAATTCTTTTCTATCGATTGCCACGTTGGCTTAAAGGGGCCATCGGCAACAGGAATATCCAATTTCATTTCAGGAAACGATTTCCAATCTCCCATAGTTACGCTATCTGCAGGCAACCGCGTCGGAATGGCAGGAAACGGTGGGAGCTCTGGAAACTGCGTTATTGATATAGCTTTTATTTTCTCATTAATGTTTTGGGCACTTAGATTAAATGATGTTACGCCCATAAGAAAAATCCCCCCTAAAATTCTGCTCATGATTAATTACTAACTATTGTTTTTAAAGTTGACTTTGGATGAGTTTATTTTTAAAGTTGATTATAGCCTCTATACCAATATGTTATCCGATAAAATTAGCCTTACGGGTGAATATAATTCTAACCTTTCATAATCTAGTCTGTTTTCGACCTGATACGAATAACGCTAAACGAGTAAGCCGGAACCTTGTATTTCGCCAGGTCGGCAAATGAAATGTCAACAGTTAATGGTATGATATTGCTGGGTTGGTCGATAGTGTTTTTGTCTGAAGCATTTCCCTTCAGAATATGTAAGGTGGTTTTAGCTCCCAATGTATCGTATCCCGACAGGTCAACTTTTGCCAATGCAGCATTCGGTCCTGCATTCACAATTTTCATTATAATATCGCCTGTTTGACTTTCCAGAACGCAGGATGAAGCCAATGTTGAGTCCCTACCGCCGGTATCGAATGCAACGACATTTGGTATATACTTATCGCCTTGGTTGACTGAGAACAATTGCTGTACGTAATAATTCACAGTTGGTACCATTGTTTTATTATTAAAATAAATCAGATTGGGGTTCCATGATGTATGGTTAAGATTTGCGAGCAGCGGGGCATACGAAGCCATTCTTACAATATCGCCGTTTCTTTCCAGGCTAGTCATAAAAGCTGCTTCTGAAAGCGCGTTGATCAAAGTATTTCCCCAGGACGCGTACTCACCTATATATATTTGTGAGTTCTGTCTGCGATAGGTGTCATAGCGGTTATTATTATTGAGAAACCATTCAGGCTTTTCATAAAAGTGCTCATCAACAACCGGAACTGATAAATTGTCGGCAAATTTCCATCCCAGGTCATAGTCTTTACCTGACGGAGCAGGCCCAACCGTTCCTATGATTGTGATTTCGGGATGTTTCGCCCTCACTGCGTCATAGATCATTTTAAAACGATCACGAAATTGGTCAGTTTGTGCGTCTTCATTTCCAATGCCAATATATTGCAGGTGAAACGGCTTAGGGTGACCGGCAATGGCTCTTTTGGCACCCCATGTCGAAGTCACCGGACCGTTTGCGTATTCGATCAGATCCAATATATCTTGTATATAGCTTTTCATATCAGCCACAGGCAAGCCTTTCTGGCCGGTGCCCCCTATTGCCCAGGTTCCACCTGAATTCTGGCAGCTTACAGCGGCTGCTACAACAGGTAATGGCTTTGCTCCGATATCTTCGCAAAACCTGAAATATTCATAAAAGCCGAGACCAACACTCTGGTGATACGACCATATATTTCGCTGCTGTTGCCTTTGTTCAACCGGACCGATGGTATTTTTCCAGCGGTAAATATTGTCCAGGCCATCACCATGCACAAGGCACCCACCAGGGAAGCGCATAAATTTGGGGTGAAGTTCCGTGATGGCTTGGGCCAGATCAGCCCGCAGGCCGTTGGGTTCATTTCTAAATGTATTTTGAGGGAACAATGAAACTTCGTCAATTGCCAGTTTGGATTTTTGCTTAGCGACGATGGTTAGTTTGGCCGAATCAGCATTTTGATTAGCTAAAACAACCCCTGAATATTTTCTCCATTGTTTATCTTGTGTTTTAAAAGAAAACGTTCCATAAACGATCCCTTTGTTTCCGCGCAGTTGCACCTGCACGGGAATCGGTTTATCAGAAATTTGCCGTACATAAATGGAAAAATTGTAATGCTCTCCTGATTTTATTGCAATCCCATCAAAACCAGAATTGGTAACTCCAACGCCTTGCTGCCCGGGATCATCTATGTTTAATACGACATAATGCGGATTATTAGGGCTAATCGGATGCCCCGATTCTACCGATATCGTACCATAACCATATCCTTCAGTTGTATATTCCCAACCAGTTAACGGGTTCCACTGTTTCCTGTCACTTGGACTATATTCAAACGAGCGGTTTTGCACAAGCTCTGCGTAAAGCCCGCCATCAGCGGCATAGCTCAGGTCTTCAAAGAAAACCCCAAACAGATCCTTGCTGATTGGTTTACCTGGGTTTTTAACAGTACCAGCTTTTTGAGAAAAAGCAATTCGCGGTGTGAAAAAAAAGGTGAAAATTATGATAGAATGAAAAAGAGTTTTAAATGACATGATATGCATAATATAAGCGTGATTAATACCTGGTTTAGTTACTGGTTTTGGGGATTAATTTTATGTAGGTTGAACTGTCTCTGTTGCAGGTTAATATACCCTGATGATTTTTGGATGTATCAATTAATGAATGATTGGTTTTTGAAAGGGCAAAACTTTGAGTGACTATTAATAATACAGTAATCAGCGGAATGTATTTCATATTACATCATTTAGTTAGGCGCATCATATTATTTTTTCAATTTAAGGTAAGTATGTCTATACCCAAATTCGGAATCGCCAGGACGACGACTCCGATTTGAGATCAACTTAACACTTATTATTATTCTTATTAAAATTCCCTGTAGTAATCAATTGCCTAAATTCGGGTTTAACTGTAAATCCGCAGCGGGGATTGGAATATAGTATTGAGGTGTTCCTATCACCGCATTTTCAGATGGGTCCCTATTGGCAATAACCTGTGGCAATATCTGCAGGCGGGTGATATCGAACCACCGGGTGTATTCCCCGGCAAACTCCCAGGCCCTTTCACTGATCACGGCAGTTATAAAATCGCTGTCAGATAGTCCGCTTAAAGGGCTCAAACCTGCACGCGAACGTATAGCATTGATGCAGTCATAAGCCTGTTGATTAACACCACCACTTCTTGCCTGTGCTTCGGCATAAATCAATAGAACATGAGCATAGCGCATCAACTGCACGGTCGCGCTGGAACCATCTGTACTACCATTCACCGGTGCCCTGAACTTCTGATAATACGGATGTTTCACAGCGTCGTTTTGCCATGATATAGCAGTGCCATCAGTTTTTTTGATTACCGTATGGAAAGTAACATCCTTTCTTGTCCCCGCCGGGAAATCATTGAAAAATTTGATCTCTGCAAAGTAATCGTCCCATCCATTTTCTTCGCCCGGCATCGCAGAAGAGCCATATAGCGCATTGGAGTTAAACCAATTGCAGGTGCCACAGTTATGAATTGCGAAAATCTCTTCTGACGTCCTTGTCCCAACCCTGGTATCCTGCCATAGTGTGTTAAGGTCCGATACCAAATCAAAACCGTAAGCAGCCTTATTGTCAATTACTTCTTTCGCTTTAGCAGCAGCCAACGCATATTTTGAATTATCGTTAAGCGGCCACCCGCCCTCGGTCAAATACACATCCGCAAGTAATGCTGACGCAGCACCCTTTGATGTCCTGCCATCGTCCAGCTTTTTATCCTGCATCAATTTTTCGGCATTGCCCAGATCGCTTTCAATCAGCTTATAGATTTCCGCCGGCGCCGATGGTGTTACCTTTAATACAGCCGGGTCATACACTTCTGATGTAATCAATGGGATGTTTCCCCATAACCTTACCAGCCAATAATAGTCAAAAGCACGAAGGTAATAAGCTTCGCCTACAATCTGGTTTATAGCTGCCGGATCTCCTGTTGTTGATTTGTAGTTGTTGATGATATTGTTGGCCCCCTGTATGGATTTGTAGCACCCGTTCCAGATATTGACCATTCTACCGTTAAGGTTAGAAACATGGTATTGATCGAATTCCCGCAGATCGGCCTTGTTGCTCGCAGGGTGCGTTGTCAAGTCATCTGAACCCATTAATACTGCAGCCAGCGCAGCTGTATTAAAACCAGTTATCCATGTCCATCCCAGCGGCTTGTAAGCACCGGTCAAAGCTGCATTCAAGCCTTCAACAGTACTTAACGCCTGCGAACCCACTACTTGCCCCTTAGGGTTTTCCTTCAGCGCTTTTTGACAGCCTAAAACGAATAAAGCCATCATAATAAATAAAATCTTTTTCATAATTTCTTTTATAAATAGTTTATTAAAACTTGAATATTGCCCCTACGTTAAAAGTTTTGGAATTAGGATATGAACCCATATCAATACTTTGTGCGACATCCGTTCCTGAATTTGAGTTGGTTGACTCAGGATCAAACCCTTTATATTTGGTTATAGTAAACAAATTTGTTGCGCCTACAAATAATTTGATATCAACATTTTCAATTGTATTTTTTGGCAGGTGATATGAAAAATTTATGTTTTTAAGGCGAACAAAACTGCCATTTTCGAGAAAACGGTTTGATTCGAAATAATCAATATTCGTGGTACTAAAAGCAGGAATATTTGAGGTCTCGTTAACCCCAGGAATATATCTGTTTAAAATACCCGCATTCGTTGCTTCTTTGGCATCTGCATTGGCGGTTATCGAACTAGCATAGGAGTAATCGAGTTTCTTAAGGCCTAATAACGCCTGAACAAATACATTTAAAGAAAAGTTGCCATAGGTGAATGTGTTATTCCAGCCTAATGTTTGTTTTGGTGTACCATTTCCGATAATCTGAAAATCACTGCCATTTATTGCATTATCTCCATTCAAATCCTGGTAATGGGAGTCCCCTGGTTTTTGTCCAAATTTTGCAGCATCAGCAGCCTCGCCGGGCTTCCATGTTCCCATGTATTTCAGGCCCCAATAAGACCCAAGCGCGTATCCGGTTTTGATAACAAATTCTGATTGGGTAGAAAGGCCCGATCCGGCGTTTGGCGTAATTGAATTTGTGAATATGCTGCTTAAAGAGCCTAAGTTTTTAACAATATTCTTTTGGAATGAGATATTAAATGAACTGGTCCATGTAAATTTACCTGAACGGACCGGAACACCACCAATATTAAATTCTATACCGCTGTTTTGCATTTTGCCAACATTGCTGATAATATTACCGCCCCCTGCATAAGCCGGTAATGGAAGGGATAATAACAAGTCTTTTGTATTCTTGATATATGCGTCTGCCGTAAAGGTTAACCGTTCGTTGAAAAAAGACATATCTACGCCCAGATCCTGCGCTTGCGTTGTTTCCCATTTCAGGTTAGGATTGGCCGCATTCCCAAGCACTATACCTGAAGTAGCTGAGTTGTTATTGAAACTGCTTGCTGCAGAGAAAGCATCGGTGAGATAAGTTGAGAGGGTAGCATAGGGATTAATCGCCTGGCTACCGGTTAAACCCCAGCTACCCCGTAATTTAAGAAGGTCAAACACTCTCAAATTTTTAATGAATGGCTCTTCTGATAATTTCCAGGCCAGACCAACGGATGGGAAAGTACTTTCCTGGTTAGTAGGCTGGAATTTTGAGGAACCGTCCCGTCTCACAGAAACCGTCAATAAGTACTTGTCTTTATAAGCGTAATTTATTCTACCCAAATAGGAGATCAAAGCAGATTCTGAATACGAAGAACCGGCCGACTGAGTAGAAGACAAGGCTAAGTTATTGAATCCCAGGTTGTAAAATGTGAGGTTATTGGCATTCGCATTAAACGAAGTTGAAGTGTACTTCTGCTGCTCGAACACCGCTGTAACACTTAAACTATGAACGTGGTTAAACGTGTGCGAATAGTTCAAAGTGTTGGTATTTTGCAAATTAAATAGCTCTGCAGATGTACGGCTCGCGCCAGGTATATTATTGGTTATAGATGGGCCGGAATAATATTCCCCCTGTATATTCTGATAATCAACGCCAAAACTTACATCCAATGAAAGGTCTTTAAAAAAATGATAATTTGCTCCGGAATTTATATTCAGGTTTGAATTATTAAGGATATTAGTTTGGTCTGTAGCTAATGCCACCGGGTTGCCATAGATAGAGCATAGGGGGTCATGAATAATATAATTCCCCAAAGCGTCTCTTACGGGTGTAGTGGGGGCCCAGGATAGCGCCTGGTTAACCGGGCTATTTATTCCCTGGTTGTTGTTGTTTAAGTTTTCTCTTCTTATAGCGGCTACATTGAGGCGAATCCCTAATTTATCAGAAATATGGGAATTAATATTGGACCTAATGGCATAGCGCTTGTAGTTAGAATTAAGTACTATCCCATCCTGGTTAAGATAATCGCCGGAAATAAAATAAGCTGTTTTAGGATTTCCTCCAGACAGACTTAATTTGAACTCTTCTCCGGGTGCGTTCCTGAAGATTAAATCTTGCCAGTTAGTCGCTCCATTGGTCTTAAAGCCATCTATTTGCGCCTGGGTAAAAGTTGGCGATATTCCTACTGCCGCATCCCGTGCATTAACAGTAGTCGCAAAATCACTTGCACTTAACAGGTCCATTTTTTTCAGGACTTGTGAATTATAATAAATAGGGGTAAAAGTTATTTCCTGCTTTTGAGAATTTCCTCTTTTAGTTGTTATTAACACGACGCCATTTGCCCCCCTGCTTCCATAAATCGCAGTACTGGATGCATCCTTTAATACCTCAATAGAGGCGATATCATCAGGATTCAAATTGTTAAAATCTGCGCCTATAAATCCGTCAATCACATATAAAGGATTATTGTCTCCTAAAATAGAATTGGCTCCCCTTATCCTAATTGAAACGTCGCCTCCCGGGGCGCCTGAATTGTTAACCACCTCTACACCGGCCACCCTTCCTTGCAGGGCCTGGTCAATTCGGGTTACCGGCTGGTCTTTAAAATCCTTAGCCGATAAACTAGATAGCGCGCCGGTTAAATCAGATTTTTTCTGCACACCATAACCAATCACAACAACTTCATTCAATGCATCAGAACTCACTGACATTCTAATTTTTATAGAAGTTTTGGTGCCGACAACAACTTCCTGAGTAGTAAAGCCGATAGAAGTAAAAACCAGTACATTTTTCGAATCCTCAATATTCAATACAAAGGTTCCTTTAGCATCAGTTACCGTACCGGTAGTGGTACCTTTAATTGTAACACTAACTCCGGGCAGCGCATCCCCTTTTTCATCTGTCACAGTGCCGCTGATTTTTTGAATAGTAATGACGGGCTTTTCGTTTTGTATTTGCTCCGTCTCCTTTAAAGCAATAGTCTTTTTGAAAATCTTATAGCTAACCGGAATTCCATTAAGGCATTGGTCAAGTACATTGCCGATTGTTTGCTTTTCGACATCAACATTTAAAGTTGTTGATTTAAGGATACCAAGATTGTCATTATATATAAAATGATATCCGCTCTGTTTTTCTATTAATAATAAAACTTTTTCTATCGATACATTCTTTTCATGAAGGGTGATCAACTGAGCATAGCTTTTCGCACCTGCTTGCGCGAGCCCTACAATCAATAGCATAATCGTTAGTTTCATAATTAGAAAAATTTTGGACATAGTGCGCCATGACGCTTCCGCGCACTTTAAATTAATTTTCATAATTTTGGTTAATTAGGGTTAAACGTTAGAATTAAAATTGCTTACTTCTGATGATTGGATACCCGGATATTAGCCGGGAAAGTGTTAGCGCACTTCCCGGTTTTTTCAATTTAACAGATGGATTGCACAGCAACGGGTAATTTTCCTTATATCTATGCATCATCATTAAATGGCACCCCGTTCTAGGTGTCTATTGTGTTTCTTTCTCCATAATTAGCTTTTAAGTGAATAATTGGTCGTTTATTGTAAATTTGCCACTATATCAGACATTAAACAGGTCGGCCTTCTCATGTGCCTAACCTTGCCTAATCAGTAACAATAATATTTTTTCCTTCTATACGGAATTTGACACCCTCAAATTGCAATATTCCCAATAACTCTGACAGGTCTGCGTCACGCGACATTTTTCCGTTAAGTTTTGTCTTGGGAATTTTCCCTTCATATTTAACCGTAATGTCATACCAGCGGGATGCTTTGATCATAATTTGCTCGATGCCTGCTTTTTTGAAAGAAAACAATCCGTTCTTCCATGCAATCTCCATATCTGTATCTGCATCCTTGTTTATGGTTAGCCGTCCCGCATCATTTAAAACGGCTTGTTCACCAGGTTTCAGTATAACAGCCGATTGCTTACTTTTTATTCTTACAGCGCCCTCAAGCAGGGTCGTTTTTGTATCCTGGTCATCATCATATGCCGAAACATTGAAATGTGTCCCCAATACCTGCACTTCAGATTTGGCTGTTTTTACGATAAAGGGCCTGGCTGCATGATGAGTCACTTCAAAATAACCCTGCCCTGTCAATTCTACTTTGCGTTCATTCCCGCTAAAAGCTACCGGATATCTCAAGGAAGAGGAGGCATCCAACCAAACATGGGAGCCATCGGGAAGTATGA
>Ga0157378_10004999_pt1 | contig 11632 bp, 9 predicted proteins | sample M65metaG_FD_115309 | JGI IMG/M metagenome (GOLD analysis project Ga0157378, IMG submission 115309) | Miscanthus rhizosphere microbial communities from Kellogg Biological Station, Michigan, USA - M6-5 metaG | ecosystem: Host-associated > Plants > Roots > Rhizosphere > Soil | place: USA: Michigan...
CCAACACCGCTTCGGCTTCAGCCACCAACGAGAAATCAACTGACACTGGAAACAACAGTGCGACCGCTTCGGTCACCGTCCTCTGTCCTGACATCAAGGTCGAGAAGACTGCCGATGCGGCTTCAGTGTCTGCTGGTGATCAAATTGGTTTCACAGTGAAGGTCAGCAACATCGGTAGTGGTAATGCTGTTGGTTTAACCTTTACCGATACGTTGCCTGCCGGCTTGACCTGGACAATTGATCCTGCCAGCACTGGCTGGTCGATCGCAGGCGGCAACCTGGTTTACACACCAACCACACTGGCAGCCGGCGCGAGTACCACCGTGCACGTGAAGGCTACGACGAGTTCAAACAATTGCGGCAGTGTCTCCAACACTGCTTCGGCTTCAGCTACAAACGAGAAGGCCTCGGACACTACGAACAACACTGCGACGGCTTCGGTGACCGTCCTTTGTCCAGATCTTGTTGTATCGAAGCTGGCCGACGCTTCACCCGTGAACGCAGGTCAGCCAATCGGCTTTAAGATCACGGTTACAAACAGTGGTCTGGGTCAGGCGAAGGGTGTAACACTCTCTGACACTCTTCCTGGGAACCCGGGAATGACCTGGACAATCGATCCTAATCCAGTCTTTACGGATCCGACGTGCACGATCACTGGTGGCAATACTTTAAGTTGTACGTTCGGGGACATTAACAGTACTGCAACTAAGAAGGTTCACGTCACCAGTCCTACCATCGACGCGAATTGCGGTAGCGTGACAAACACAGCCACCGCCTCGGCCACAAACGAACGAGCGAGTGACACGGCGAATAATTCGTCTACGGCCTCGATCGTTCTTAACGATGCTACTGCACCGACAATCAATACAAACGGGCAGTTGATATCCCTGTGGTCACCTAACCACAAATATGTAACCTACAAACCAAGTGACTTCGTTACCACCGTAAGCGACAGCTGCCAGGGGAACATACCTGTCTCAAATGTCTGGATCTCCAAGGTTACCAGTGATGAACCTGAGAACATCAACAGTGGCGATGGAAACACCTTCAACGACATGGTTATTGCCAACGACTGCAAGTCTGTTGATCTACGTGCAGAGCGCGACGGCAATAAGAATGGCCGTGTCTACACCATCACTCTCAAGGCTAAGGACGCACAGGGCAACGTCGCCACTACTACAGTGAAGGTAACTGTTCCGCATAGCCAGGGTCCGAAGGGAGTTGCAGTGGACGACGGACCAGTCTACACGGTAGTTAATCCTAACTGTCCGTAGCTTGAACTTGATGCTTAACTAATTTCGATTGCTGAGTAAGGGAAATAAGTATGAAGCGAAAAACAAATAAGCGAATGAGGGTTTCAGTGATTGCACTTGCTTTCCTGATGGTGACGTTATGCGCGATGCCATCCAGTCACGTTCAGGGTGCGGGCGCGTTTATGTCAATCACTGTCACTAACAATTCCAATCGCCCGATACTCCATCTGTATCTCTCTCCTGCCGACCGTGATGCATGGGGACCGGATCTGATGAGTCAGAACACTTCAATTAACACGGGCCAATCTTTCACAATCACCGACGCTGCTTGCTCAGCCAACGAAATAAAAGTGGTTGCTGAAGATCAGCAGGGTTGCTTCTCCTATGGTGTCGTCTCGTGTGCCCAGGGAACTACAACCTGGACAATTACAAACGATACTCCTGTTGATTGTGGAAACTAGAAGACGCTCAAAACTATAAGAGGTGCTGATCGAAAGATCCGCACCTCTCATTTCGCGCACTTTTGGATCAGACATTCTCAGACAAACATTCGGACGATCGCCCAGCCGATCACAAAACTCACAAACCCTCCTGAGAACGTAAGCGCCCATTCTGCGGGCTGACTCTTACGGCGCATCAACGCACGCAGGATCACGACACCACATTTCCAACCATCGTGTTGATAGAGCGGGAGAAGGTTGCCAGCTGCGATCAGGAGGTTGAACCAACCAAACCAAGTCCCATAGAACACAACCCCGCAGATTAAATTAAAGCCAATGCCGGCAAGGTGAACGCATAGTTGGCGCATCAGTGAGCAATTCTTTAAGGCAATGCTATCCAGCAGAACGAATGAACCCAGGGGTATCAATCGCAAGCTAAAACGAATATTGGCAATCTCGACGCTGAACAGTTTTGGTCCCAGGCCAAGTCCGAGTTCGGTACACGAGATTCCACTGCGCCTGGCCGCCAGTAGATGGCCAAACTCGTGGATGAGCATGCAGGCTACAGTACAAACGATGAGTGAAAAGATAAGCATCTCTATTTGAACGCGTGATGTGAAGGGGGCTTGCGGGAGGAATGGATCTCAGACCGCGTCTGAGTTCCACAGGTTCTGAGAATCAAGAGCTATACCGTGGCAGGTTTGTTGTGTTTCTGTGAGGAGTTGCTTGCGGGTGACGAAATTTGTAAATGACTAAGCGACAAAAATTGTCTGTGCAGAAACCAAAAACGATCTCAGATCTCAGATCTCAGATCTCAAACGTTACAGAACCAGGTTCTGAATAGTAAGATTCAGCAGGCGAGGACGCCTGCGCTCCCAGCAAATTGCCGACTCGTGACTTCAGAACTTCGCTTCAATAAGATCTCCATTCGGTTTGCCATATCGTCGCGTCAATGCGGGGTAGGTCGACTCTTCTGCTTGCAATCTTTCGATGCCAAACTCGCGTTCGACTCTTTCAATCTCGGTCTCTACTCCTTCGATCTCCATGAACCAGCCAAACGGCAATTCGTCGATGACGATTTCAGTTTCCAGATACTTCCACGTTTGCCTGCGCTTCTCATAAACAAGCGATGGCGCAAACCCCAGTCGGGCGAGTATCCTTTCAGTCGCATCCGCATCGGTCACTTCAGTTTCCTCTTCGAGTTGTCGTTTGATAGGAGATTCCGAAGCAAAGCGCTTCTTGAACGTGAGGATTGCTCGGTTGCCAACCCGTCGGAGTCGCAGCACTGCATTATCCAGGTCGATGATTGGGCTGCGATAAAGCGTGTTCGTTTCAAACTCGGTCCCGCAAGGCCTGGCGTCCAATGCTTTCAACCGTACAAGGATTAACTCACGTTGGGCGTCAGTCAGTCGGTATTTCTTTTCAATCTCGATTGGCATTGAACTTCAAGACTGCCGCACCCAACGGAACAACTCAGGGATACTCGGTCTCTTCCCGTACATCAACATTCCTACCCGATAGATTCGCGACGCCACCCACGTCAACAAAGCTGCTGTTGAAAATCCAATCACCAACGACAATGCGATCTGCCAGAAAGGTGGAGTCTGAGTGACGATACGAACCAACATACTCACGGGAGCAAAGAATGGAATCATTGAAAGCCAGAACGATAGAGTTGAGTCAGGATTCCGGCTCACGGGAAGAAAGAGATAGAAGCTGATTACCAACAGGATGATTATCGGAAATGCCAGCTGCCCACCTTCTTGAGCAGTCGTCACAACAGAGCCAATCAGCGCGTACAGGGTTGAGTAAACAAAATAGCCAAGGAGAAAGAACAGGACAAAGTAAACAAAAAACATGAGCGGCACAGCGGGCATATGAGTCGGAATACCCTTCGACGCTAAGACATTCACCCCATAAAGCGCGAATGCGCCGAATGCCAACCCCCAGATAGCCAGCTGAGTGAGCGCCACCAACGACACACCCAACAACTTCCCCATCATCAAGGTGAACGGTCGAACTGAAGAGAACAGTACTTCAGCAATTCGCGTTTCCTTTTCTTCAATCACTGCGCCCAAAACAACCTGACCGTACAGCAATACAGAGATGTACATGAGGAATCCGCCGGCAAATACCAGGATGAATCCACCACCGGAATCGCGTTCTGTTCCGGCGCCACTGATTCTGGTCGTTTCGAAATCTACTGACCGCGCAAGATTTGTCATTGTTTGCTGATCGACGTGCGCATCAATCAACCTCTGCTCGCGAATCGCACTATCAAGTGCTTCCTGAATTCGTCGCGTTGAAATCAAGTCGCTTGTGTTGCGACGAAAAAACTGCGCGCGTCCGGATTGAAGAACGTCGGGCGGCAAGAGCAGATAGGCATCGATCTCTTTCGCTCCCAAACGACGTTCCAGGTCAGCCTGGACCTGCGTTGCGGAACTCCCAACCGTCGATGCTTGCTCCAATACAAAACTCTCCTGCCGCGCCTTTTCGATCGGATTGTTCCTCGCGGTCGGATTTCCCTCATCCTGTGTTGCAGGTTGGGGCTCAGCCTGAAGGTAACCACGGAGTCGTCCGAAAATTTTTCCGGTTCCATCCAACACTACGACTCGCATGGGGGTTCCCGACTCGATGCTTAAAACCAGGGCCGGAGCGATACCAAACATTGCCATCGCAAACGGGAGTAACACAGTCGTCACGATGAACATTCTTGCACGCACCCGTTGCGTGTATTCCCTTTTGACGATCGCCAGTAACTTGTTCATCGAGCTTCACTCACCTTCTCAATGAATATGTCGTGCAGGCTGGGTTCCACCATTTCAAACTTAGTTACAGCTGCGCCTGAGTTGATTAACTGTTTCAGGAAGACCTGCGGATCTGCGTCAGGCGCAAGCAAGACTTCCATCTCATCGCTATGGTGTTCGATCTTACTTATCAAATCCGACGTCGTGAGACTTCCGTTACCACCTTCAATTCTGAGTGCAACGGAGTTTCGTCCGAAGCGTTTTTTCACTTCACGAATGCTGCCTTCGAGAACTTTCTGTGAACGGTTCTGCAAACAGATGTCGTCGCAAATCTTTTCAGCGATGTTCATTTGATGAGTTGAGAAGATTATGGTCTTACCGGTTCGTTTTAGTTCCAAAACTACGTCTGTCAGGAGGTCGACGTTGACAGGATCCAGGCCGGAAAATGGTTCATCCAGGATTAGTAGATCAGGATCGTGGAGCACGGCAGAAATAAACTGAACTTTTTGCTGCATGCCCTTTGACAATTCCCTGGTCTTCTTTAATTTCCACTCCGAGATTTTGAGTTGCGCGAGCCAGCGATCAATTCGCTGATCGGCATCCTTCCCGCTAACGTTTTTCAATTGAGCGAAGAACCTCAGCTGTTCTGAAACTTTCATCGATTTGTAGAGGCCCCGTTCCTCGGGTAAATAACCGATGCGATCCTGAAGCTGGCTGCTGATCTTGCGACCAAACAATGAAATGCTGCCCGTGTCGGGAGCAGTGATGTTCACGATCATCCTGATCGTTGTCGACTTGCCCGCCCCGTTTGGACCAAGCAAACCAAAGATGCGCCCCGGTCTGACCTCGAGACTGAGGTCTTTAACGGCGGTGAACTCACCAAACGTCTTCGTTACATGATCTACTTTTACCGTTATCTCATTGTTCGTCATTTAATATCCAACCGCAGGCCCTAAGATAGTCCTCTCAGTCATAGTAACCGAGTCGCGAAAGCTATGACAGCTGTTCCCTTTGGATCTGCTTTGCAGAATAAGTAGGTTTGCAGTCCGCGAAGCGGACGAATGACACTAGCCCAGCGATTTATCGCTGGGGAAAGCGATGATAGCTTTCAGTCCGTGAAACGGACGGCTGAACTGAAACAATCAGTTATCCTTTCGTTCAACCGTCCGCTTCACGGACTACGCTCGCTTCATACGACTTTTTCCCAGCACTGAAGTGCTGGGCTATTACCAGTCGTCCGCTAATCGCGGACTGCAAGATTATTTTGTGCAAGCCTCATTTGATCGATCTAATGTACGGAATGTCACGAGGCTTTTTGTTTGCCATACCACGCCAACATGAGACATAGTTACATCACGTCACCCCTTGTTTGAGAATCCTGGCAAGAGAGCCCTGTTCGGGCCACTTCTTCAACCATTTTTCCTTAGGCTATGGCCGCATATCGCAACCTGCACCGGCACATCTCTTCCCTTCTGTGGGCCTGTCTTCTCATTTGGCACGCATGTGTGTTCGCTCAGACGCCGCAGCAAAAGTCGGATGACGTCGTTCGTGTCTTTACTGAGCTTGTCCAGACTGATGTTATGGTCTTCGACAAACAAGGGCACTTCGTCAACGGCCTCACGAGAGACAATTTCGAAATCAAAATCGACGGACAAGTGAGGCCTATTCAGTTTTTCGAAAAGGTAAGTGCTGGTAGTCATAACGAGGAGGCACAACTTGCAGCGGCGCGCGGCTCAACTGCTGCCGCTGGATCCACACCGGATCGAGTAGTACCACTGGATCGTGGCCGATCCATCTTCTTTTACGTAGACGACTATCATCTCGACCCGCAGGCTTTCGTCAGTTGTCGCAAGTTGATGTCCGACTTCATAGACAAGGACATGGGCCAGAACGACCAGGCGGCGATTGCATCAGCGACAGGTCAGATTGGTTTTCTTCAACAAGTAACAGATGAGCATGCAGTGCTTCATTCTGCCGTCAATCGTCTCAACGTGCGTCTGTATACAGCAACAGACACTGAGCGTCCTGTGATGAGCGAATACGAAGCAATGCTAATCGACAACAATGATAATGAAGTGCTCGAGTTTTTTGTTACAGCAACGATGAGGGAGCAACCGGGACTAAGCCGCGAAATGGCGGCTTCCATGGTTCACGGCCGAGCGACAGCAATCCTTTCTCAAGCGGCGTTATTCAACACTAACATGCTGTCGGGCCTGGAACGACTTGTTCGCGTTTCCAAAGACTTGCCCGGTCGCAAGATTCTTTTCTTTTTGTCGAATGGGTTTCTTGTGCAGAACAGACGTGGAGATACGGATACACGTCTGAAACGCATCACTTCCGCCGCAGCCAAAAGCGGAGTAGTTATCTATTCAATCGATACACGCGGGTTGATGCCTCCCAAATCGAGTTTGAGTGACGATGCGCCATTTGATCCCTACGGTATCCTCTCGCGCTCAACTCACGGCGAAAACTTTGCTCTTCAGGATGGCCTTAGCGCACTGGCTCACGATACTGGCGGACGAATGATCATCAACACGAATGACTTCCGACCCGGCGTCAAGTCAGCATTGAACGAGACTGCTGTCTACTATCTCCTCGCCTGGAAACCCGATCCGGAGAATAAGAAACCAGGACGATTCAGAAACATTCAAGTCAGTGTTTCTGGTCGGCCGGAGCTTGTTGTGCGCGTACGCAAGGGATTCTTCGATGTTGAGCCGGCGCCGGCGGTCGCGGAGACCAAGAGTCCAACGACGCCCCAAGATGACACTAAGATCCTGGTGACGAAACTGCGCGAGGCGATCTCCGCGGCTTATCCGAAATTGGAAATGCCACTCACGCTGGGTCTGAACTACTACGACATCGCCGGTAAAGGTCCAACCGTAGCTGCTGCGGTTCAAATCCCTGGCGAGTTTCTCACTTTCGGACCACGCAATGAAAAAACCCAGGCTGTTGCCGATATAACCGGCATCTTCTTCGACGAGAAAGGAATTGCCAAGACGAACTTCTACGACCGGTTGGTCACAACTTCGCCGTCACCTGAAGAAGCCAAGAATTATCACGGTGACATAACCTACACGTACCAGGCGAATCTTCTGCCCGGTCTTTACCAGGTGCGTGTCGCCGTTCGCGATGATTTGAGCGGACGTACCGGTAGTATCCATGGCTGGATCGAAATTCCAGACATCAGCAACAAGCGACTTTCCATGAGTAGCCTGTTACTTGGTGAGCGCACACAAAACACCATTACTAATGTCTCAAGCGATAACGATGTGGGGTCGGTGCTGCTAAGTCCGAGTCACCGGTTTCACGCGCTATCGACGCTGAGGTTTATGGCTTTCGCCTACAACGCCACCCGCTCTTCGTCAGATCAACAACCGGACCTGGCAGTTCAGGTGCAGGTAATTCGCGACGACCAACCGGTAGTGACTTCGGCAGTGCGAAAAGTAAGCACGGAAGGGATGCCGGATCTGGCCCGTATTCCTTACGCTGCCGAAATACCGCTGACTGGACTCCAGCCCGGTCGGTATATTCTTCAAATCTCATTTATCGATCGCCTTTCTAAACAAAGCACCTCACGTCAGACTCATTTTGATATCAATTAAGGCTCATCGTGCCCAAGCCCTGGAAACCAACAAAAAAACAACTCCGCGAAGCAATCACCAAAACAGTCCGAGACGTTATAGCACCGGACCTTCATATTCTCTTTTGTGGGATCAATCCGGGACTCTACACGGCTGCAGTGGGTCATCACTTCGCTCGACCGGGGAATCGTTTCTGGCCCACATTATATGCTGCGGGATTTACCGAACGACTTCTCACATCTTTTGACGAACGTGAACTGTTGAAATCAGGGTACGGCATCACCAACATGGTAAGGCGCACAACAGCCAGTGCTGATCTATTGACTAAGGAAGAAATCCAGGAAGGTGGTAAGCGATTAATTGTGAAGGCATTGCGTTATCGGCCTCGAGTGGTCGCGATTCTAGGCATTGGCGCGTATCGAGTCGCGTTCAGCCAACCAAAAGCGGTCATCGGTAAACAGGAACATATGATGGGCCCGGCAAGTGTGTGGGTACTTCCGAATCCGAGTGGGCTCAATGCGAATTATCAGGCAGCCGATCTCGTAGAGCTGTTTAAAGAACTGAAAGAACAGACGTAGGATTTGGGAATTCGGAATTCGGATTTTGAATTTGGGAACTCAGTCGTTGATCTCAGATCTCAGATTTGAGATCTCACAGATCCTAATCGACAATCAGATCAGCAATCAGCAATCAGCAATCAGCAACAACAATCGTCAATTGGCAATCGTCAATCAATTTGAGATCTGAGATCTTCAATTTGAGATTTTAACGATCTGCTTCCCAAGGTTCTCACCTTTGAACAATCCAATGAAAGCATTCGGCGTGTTCTCAAATCCTTCAACGATCGTCTCAGCGTGCTTCAGTTGTCCGCTCTTGAACCATTGCGCCAACTGAGTAACGCCCTCAGCGAAGCGCGGCCAATACTTCGTGATGATAAACCCCTTCATCATAGCGCTATGAACTACTAAGGCCGGTTCAGGTTTCAAACCAACAGCCGGTCGGTCAGCATTGTAGATGGATATCTGACCACAGATCACAATCCGCGCTCCGTCGTTAATCAAGGGCAACACCGCATCCGACACGGTGCCGCCAACATTGTCAAAGTAAACGTCAATGCCGTTCGGACATGCAGCTTTTAAGGCTGCACGGATGTCAGCCGTCTTGTAATTGATCGTCGCATCGACCCCGAGTTCGTTGCGCAGGTACTCATTCTTTTCATCGCTGCCCGCTGTTCCAACCACTCGACAGCTCTTGATCTTCGCGATCTGACAAACAGTCATACCGACCGCACCCGCCGCACCAGATACCACGACAGTCTCGCCTGGTTTTGGTTGGCCAATATCGATGAGACCAAAATAGGCCGTCAGACCTGTGACTCCCAAGACGCCCAGGGCGGTGCTTGGGGAGACACCCGGAATTGTTTTCATCAATCGCTTCGCTTGGACAACGTTGTGGAGACGCCAACCGAGTTGCCCGCTCACAACGTCGCCAGGTTTTAGATCCGCCGCACGCGAGTCGATGACTTCACCGACAACAGAACTCTCGATCACCTGACCGATTTCGAATGGAGTAACGTATGACTTCCCTTCCCGCATGCGACCGCGCAGGTATGGATCGACTGAGATGTAAAGGGAACGCAGCAACACATCTCCGTCCTGAAGCGGCGGTACTTCAGCGTTTACAAACTGAAAGTTTTCGGCGGAAGGAACGCCGGAGGGACGGCTGGCGAAACGGATCTCTTTGGTTTGCATGATGACCTTGGAGCTTTGTACTTGGAGCTTTGTGCTTTATTCAGTGTTTCGTTTTTTGTTTGGTGCTCGGTGCTGTGCTCTACGTTCTTTGTCCAATATTCACTCCGACAGGAGTGAGATGTTTATAGCATCAGACACCAAAAGAAGAACTTCGCCGCAGGCGCCGGAGGTATCTGGGTGCGGGTGCTATAAACATGTAACTCCTGACGGAGTGAAGACACACTAATAGCTAAGAACAAAGCTCAAAGCACAAAGCTCAGAATTTATAGATAAGACAACCACCAATCCCTTCTTCTCTGCTTCACTCCTGCGAACCATTTGCATAGCGGATAGAGCAACAACACACCTGCGATCCAACTCAAGTAGACCACCACGAGATTGAATCCCATATCAGGCCCGATGTTGTTCCAATCGATGGGAGTCTTGAATAACCACCAGGTTGGTTTGCCTGCCGCGAAGTGCAACAGAAGCGAAATAAGATGAGCGGTGGGCCACTGCAAAAGATAAAAGAACAACGGCACACGCCCAAACGTAATGAAGAACTTTTGCAAACCCATCGGCGCTGTCGCATTACCTGCTTCAAAAACAGCTAACGCAAGTATTGCCGGGCCCAACGTCATTAATAGATACAAAAGTGACGGCGGATATTTCGTGGTGTTCAGGAAGGATAAGGCAGTGTAGATAATTCCCCTGCTCTGCCAAACCCACTCTTGCGGATCACCGTAAATGTCGATTCCACGAATCACCAGGAAGAGTCCAATGGCACTCAGTCCAATGATTGTCAGCAGCCTCTTTCGTTCCGCAGGTTCTTTTTTGTAAAGCGCCCCGAACGCATAGCCGACTGCCATCACGCCAACCCACGGAATCAAAGGATACAGAACAAGGACGACCGGACTTGGTGCGCCGTCAATAAAAAAGAGACCTTGTTGGTGAAGCATGAGCCAGAGCTTGCTACCAATGCCAAAATTCGGGTTACCAAACGGCCTTTGAAGAGAATACCTATCGAGGAGATTGTGCAGAGCGATCATTAAGAGACCGAAACCAGCCAGGACTTTCAAAGGCAAGTGAATCAGAACTGACATGAGTACCATCGAGAGCCCGATCACCCAGATCACTTGCATCATCATCAAGAACTTCGGTTCAACATTGAAGAAGGCACCCAGCCGAACGAGCGAGAACTCGAGAAAGATCAGCCAGAGGCCTCGCGATATCAGAAACTTTGAGAGCTGTGTCTTGCTTTTGCCGCGCGCAAACTGAAGATAGATGCCTGTCCCAGCCAGAAATACAAATGTCGGCGCACAGTAGTGCGTAATCCAACGAGTAAAGAACAGCGCCACGTTTGTTCTTGTTGGATCGAGAGGATCAAACTGGAAGACCGCGTTGTGAATGTAGTCCCGAGTGTGGTCGAGCATCATCACGACCATCACAATGCCTCGCAACAGGTCTATTGAATCGACGCGAACCTTGGTCGGTCTTCCAGATTGATGAGGTGAAACACTAGCGTAGGGCAGAATAGACTGCGGAGTCTCGGTATTGGTCGAAACGCTGGTGGCCATAACAACTCCTGATCAGGATTGCGGGATTTTGCAGGTTAGTACGGCGCGAGGCAAGCTAAAGTTCGCAACGCTGGGAGCTCGAGTGCTGGGAGCGCGAGTGCTGGGAGCGCAGGCGTCCCCGCCTGCTAATTAAGATTAATCGCGCGAGTGGTCACCTATGCAGGCGAGGACGCCTGCGGTCCCAGCGTGACGCCTGCTGATTTCTTGTTAGTAATCGCCACTGGCCGACGCGTCAGCGTCGTCTGAATTTAGCCCAGCTTTTTCAAAGCTGGGAGAGAATGTCGCATCGAATCGCGTCCCCGTA
>Ga0157378_10005000_pt1 | contig 11631 bp, 7 predicted proteins | sample M65metaG_FD_115309 | JGI IMG/M metagenome (GOLD analysis project Ga0157378, IMG submission 115309) | Miscanthus rhizosphere microbial communities from Kellogg Biological Station, Michigan, USA - M6-5 metaG | ecosystem: Host-associated > Plants > Roots > Rhizosphere > Soil | place: USA: Michigan...
CTCGTGATCGGCCAGCGTCAGCGCAAACGGCTTTTCACAGAAGGCATGCCAGCCGCGCGCGAGCACGGCCGGCACCACGGCGCGGCGCGAGCCGACCGGCGTCGCGACGAGCACGGCATCCACGTCCGGGCACTCGCGGACGTCCGCGAACGCGCCGGGAATGCCGTACGTCTTGGCCACGGCCGAGGCGGCGGCGATCGCCCGATCGCACACCCAGGCGACGCTCACGTCCGGCATGTTCACGAGCACCGGCAGATGCGACCCGGACGTCACCATGCCGGCGCCGACGATGCCGATCCTCATCCTGGGTCGATTCGATTCATTAATGTCGCGCGTCTCACTCATCCGCAGGGTCCCCACGTTTCCAGAAAGGTGCACTGCGCGGAACGAGAGCATGAGCTGTACCAGTGTCGGACCGGTCCGCTGCGGCGCAGGCCTTGCACCCATGCGGTGCGTGGATGAGTTTTTCGGAAACGGTTTGCCACAAATGCGAAAACTGCGTGTTGCGATCGTCGCCCCTTCCCTACGTATCCTTGGCGGTCAGGCCGTCCAAGCTCAGCGGCTGCTCGACGCGTGGTCCAACGATCCAGAGGTAGATGCGTGGCTCGTGCCGGTCAATCCGGCGCCGCCGGCTGTCGCCCCGCTCCTCAAGATCAAGTACCTCCGCACCGTCGTCACCCAGCTCATGTACTGGCCGCTCCTGGTCCGTGAGCTGCGCAAGGCGGACGTCGTCCACGTGTTCTCGGCGTCGTACAGCTCGTTTCTGCTGGCGCCGTTGCCGGCGATGACGATCGCGCGCCTGCTCGGCCGTCCGGTCCTGTTGAACTACCGAAGCGGAGAAGCGCCCGACCACCTCAAGCGCTCGGCCACGGCCCGCGACGCGATTGCGCGCGTCGACCGGTCCATCGTGCCGTCGCGGTTTCTCGTGGATGTCTTCGCCTCGCACGGTCTCGACGCCACCGCCATCCCGAACGTCGTCGACCTCGAGCGCTTCGCGTTCCGCGAGCGTTTCCCGTTGAAGCCGCGTCTGTTGTCGACCAGGAATTTCGAGAGCCTGTACAACGTCGCGTGCACACTGCGCGCGTTCAAGCTGGTCCAGAAGAGCTGGCCGAATGCGTCGCTGACGCTCGTCGGCGGCGGATCGTGCGAGCCGGCGCTCCGGCGGCTGGCGCGCGAGCTGGCGCTCGAGAACGTCGAGTTCGCCGGGCGCGTGCCGCCGGACAGGATTCACGAGTACTACGCCGCGGCCGACATCTACCTCCAGACGCCGGACATCGACAACATGCCGACCTCGGTGCTCGAGGCCTACGCGAGCGGCCTGCCGGTGGTGTCGACCGAAGCCGGCGGCGTGCCGGCGATCCTGACGCACGGCCAGACGGGCCTGCTCGCGCCGCTCGACGATCACCTCGCGATCGCCGCGCGGATTCTCCTGCTGCTCGAGCAGCCGGGCGTCGCCCGCGAGATCACGCACAACGCCATCGAGATGTGCCGCTCGTTCACGTGGCGGCACGTGCGCGAACAGTGGCTGTCGCACTATCGCGATCTCGCGGGGTCCCGCGAAATGGCCGTCGCGAAGAAGCTCCAGCTCAACCCCGAGGGCAAGTAGATGGATCTCTCGCGGCTGGCGCGCATGGACGTCGGCGAGATCCGCTGGCGGGCGAAGGCCGCCGCGCGAATCGCGCTCGATCGCCTCCGTCTCTCACGCACGGCTCCGGCGTGGGACAAGCGTGAGCTCGCGCTGGCGCTGGCCGCGGACTCTTCGCTGACCGGGATTTGCGACGCGCTGACCGAAGGGGACTGGCGCAGCGCGCATCGGGCGCTCGGGCTTCACATCGCGTTCACGCCGCAGCGGTTCGCGCTCGCCGCGTCCAATCACTCGACGCTCGCGCCGACGATCCTTGAGCGCTCTCCGGGCGCGCTCGCGCAGGCGACCGCGCGCGCCGACCGCCTTCTCACCGGCCGGTACGACCTGCTCGGCTATCGCGATCTGACGTTTCCCGATGGACGCGGCGGCGTCGACTGGCACCTCGATCCGGTCCACGGCTGTCAGGCGCCGCAGGGGTTCTGGTCCGACGTGCCGTACCTCGATCCGAAATGCGGCGATCACAAGATCATCTGGGAGCTGAATCGCCACCAGCACTGGCTCGCGCTCGGGCGCGCCTTCTGGCTGACGGGCGACGTCCGCTACCGGCAGCGTTTTCTGCTGGAGCTGTCGAGCTGGCTCGACGCGAATCCGCCGCTCACCGGCATCAACTGGGCGAGCATGCTGGAGCTCGGCTTCCGCTGTATCTCGTGGACGTGGGCGCTCGCCTTCTTCGCCGACCTGAGCGCCACGGACGAAGAGCCGTGGATCGTGGACCTGCTGCTCGCGCTCGACAAACAGCTGACGCACATCGAGCACAACCTCTCCTACTACTTCAGCCCGAACACGCACCTGCTCGGCGAAGCGCTCGCGCTCTACGTCTGCAGCCGCGCACTGCCGCTCCTCCGCTGCAGTCCCGAACGCGAGGACCTCGGCCGGCGCGTCCTCGTCGAGGAGGCGCGGCGGCAGATCGCCTCCGACGGCGGCCACGTCGAGCGGTCGACCCACTATCACCGCTACACGCTCGACTTCTATCTCCTCGCGCTCATCGTCGCTCGCATCACCAACGATCCCGCCGCCGCTGAATTCGAGCGCGCCGTCCTTCGCCTGACCGAGGCCGCGCGCCTCCTCGCCGACGACGAGGGCATGCTGCCGCAGATCGGCGACGACGATGGCGGGATGCTGTTTCCGATGGCGGGCCGGCCCCCGCGGGACATCCGGGACAGCCTGGCGGCGGCGTCGGTGCTGCTCAAGCGGCCGGATCTGCGGATCGGAGAGCTGCCGGAGGAAGCGTACTGGCTGCTGGCGCATCCGTCGTTCGCGATCGGGCAGTCGCTTCAGGAGCGCCGCCGCCGGAACCGGGGCCGCGGCGCGAAGAGCGCCGCGCTGCGAGAGACGGGGTACTACATCTCACGCACCGGCCGCGGCGACCACCTGCTCATCGACGGCGGCGTCCACGGCTATCTCAACGGCGGCCACGCGCACGCCGACGCGCTGTCGCTGACGCTGACGGTCGCCGGCGTCCCGCTGCTCGTCGATCCGGGCACGGGCGCCTACACGATCGACCAGCCGCTGCGCGATCGCCTGCGTTCCTCGCAGATGCACAACACGCTCGTCGTCGACGATCGGTCGCAGTCGATGGCGAAGGGGCCGTTCAGCTGGTCGACCGTCGCGCGCAGCCGCGTCCGGCGCTGGAAAACGCACAAGGTCTTCGACTACTTCGAAGGCGTGCACGACGGCTATCACCCGATCGAGCACCGCCGCCACGTGCTCACACGGCGGGCCGACCTGATGGTCGTCGCGGATCTGGTGACCGGTCAGGGCGTGCATACGGCGTCCGTGCACTGGCACGTCGACCCGCGCTGGCGCATAGCCCTGCACGAATCGGCCGTCACCTTCGCGACCAGCGACGCGCAGTGCCAGATGGTCGTTCCGCGCGGCCACATCGAACGGTTCAACGCCGACGCCCGCACCGGTCTCGGCTGGCAGGCGCCGGTGTACGGCAGCGTCCAGCCCTCGACGTCGCTGCGGGTCACGCACCGCGACGAGCTGCCGTTCTGGATGGTCAGCGTCTTCGGCCTCACCCGCGCCAACGCCGTCGTCGAGGTCGAATTCCTGCCGGTGTCGGCCGACGCGGGCGTGCTCACGAACTCGCTGTCCCTCCGGATTGTGCGGCAGTCGACGATCGATTACGTCGCGTTCGCGGAAAGCACGAACGACCGGACGTGGCGGACGGCGAATATCGAGACCAACGCGCGCGTGCTGTTCTTCCGCGAGCAGGACGGCCGGCTCGGCGACGTGTTTCTGCTCGACGGATCGCGCGTGCGCGCGCATGTCGATCCGCCGCTGGAATTCGAGACGCCGCACCGGATCGGACAAATGCATCTGCAGGGCGACCGTAAGGCCGCCCTGCGTACGTCGGTGGAGAGATAACCATGTGCGGGATTGCGGGCTTCGTGGAATCGGCGGACGTCGAACGGCGCCTCGGCGCGGACGAGGCGCGGGCGCTCGTCCGCCACATGTGCCAGGTCATACGCCACCGCGGCCCCGACGATGAGGGAGCGCTCGTGGAACCGGGGATCGGCCTCGGCATGCGTCGGCTGAGCATCATCGACGTCGCGGCCGGACATCAGCCGATCGACAACGAGGACGGCAGCGTCTCGATCGTCTTCAACGGCGAGATCTATAACTTCCAGGAGCTGCGCCGGGATCTCGAAGCCTCCGGCCACCGCTTTTCCACGAACACCGACACCGAGGTCATCGTGCACGCGTACGAACAATGGGGCGCCGGCGCGTTTCCGAAGCTCCGCGGCATGTTCGGCCTGGCGATCTGGGATCGACGGACGCGGCGTCTCGTCATCGCGCGCGACCGTGTCGGCATCAAGCCGCTGCACTACGCCACGGCGGGCGGCCGCCTGTATTTCGGGTCGGAGATCAAATCGATCCTGTGCGCGCCGGATCTGCCGCGCGATCTGAACCCGGACGCGCTCGATCACTATCTGTCGTTCCTCTACGCGCCGAGGGACGCGTCGTTCTTCGCGCGGATCAAGAAACTGCCGCCGGGCCACACGCTGACCTGGCAGGACGGCGCGATCACGATCGAGCGGTACTGGCGGCCCGCGACGGAAGAGACGTTCCGCGGCAGCGAAGCCGAGGCCGTCGAGCAGCTCGAACACGTGCTGGCGGACGCGGTCCGCGCGCATCTCGTCAGCGACGTCCCGCTCGGCGCGTTCCTCTCCGGCGGCATCGACTCGAGCCTGGTCGTCGGCCTCATGAGCCGCGTGTCGGGGACACGCGTGAAGACGTTTTCGATCGGGTTCGGCGAGCCGCAGTACGACGAGCTCGCGTACGCGCGCCAGGTCGCCGCGCGCTACGCCACGGACCATCACGAGGACGTCGTCACGCCAGACGGCATCTCGATTCTCGACGCGCTGGTGTCGCACTTCGACGAGCCGTTCGGCGATTCGTCGGCGATCCCGACGTGGTACGTGTCGCAGCTGGCCGCCCGGCACGTCACGGTGACGCTGTCCGGAGACGGCGGCGACGAGCTGTTCGGCGGGTACGACCGGTATCTCCAGGATCCGCGCGTCGCGGCGATCGATCGCTACGCGCCGCCGGCGATTCGCCGTGTCGCGGGGCTCGTGGCGTCGCGGCTGCCGCAGGGCGCCCGCGGCAAGCGTTTCCTGCGTCACATCGCCAGCAGCACGCGCGGGCGGTATGTCGACGCCGTCGGCTTCTTCAACGCCGACGACAAGGCGTCGCTCTACTCGAGCGGCCTGCGCGCCAGCCTGTCGCCGGTCGATCCCGAGCAGCGCGTCCTCACGGTGTTCGACCGCTACGCCGATCTGCCGTGGGCCAGCCAGATGATGCGGTTCGACATCGAGACGTACCTGCCCGAAGACATCCTGACGAAGGTCGATCGCACGAGCATGGCGCACTCGATCGAGTCGCGCGTGCCGCTGCTCGACAACGACGTCATCGACTTCGCGCTCACGCTGCCGGCCTCGATGAAGATCCGCAACGGCCGCCGGAAGCACGTGCTCAAGGAGGTCGCCGCGCGGTATCTGCCGGCGGGCCTCATCGACCGGCGCAAGCAGGGCTTCGGCGTCCCGCTCGACGTCTGGTTCCGCGGGAGCCTGCGCGAGCTGTTCTCCGACACGCTGCTCTCGGCGCGGAGCCTGGCACGCGGCTATTTCGAGCCGTCGTACCTGCGGCAGCTGCTTCACGAACACGTCTCGGGCCGGCGGGATCACGCGCTGCGTCTGTGGCAGCTCGTCGTCCTCGAACGCTGGCACCAGCAGTACGTCGATCCACTTTCTGGAAATAGTTTTCCACTGCACGCGGGGGTGATGCCGCTGAGCGCCTGATCCGTACTGGCACTTCGATTGCTCACGGAAGGCATTGTCAGCTTCGTCGAACTTTATGAGAACCCAGGGCATCACCCCAGTCCCCATCGCCTTCGTCCTGAACAGCTGTCACCCGGGCGGCACCGAGCGGCAGATGATCGAACTGCTGCGCCGGCTCAGCCCCGACCGATGGCTCGTGCACGTCGCCTGCGTCCACGCCGACGGCGAGTGGTTTCCGGACGTGCTCGAGGCGGCGGCGACCGTCAGCGAGTTTCCGTTCCCGAGCTTCCGCCATCGCGGCGCCATGCGCCAGGCGATGGCGTTCATGCGCTGGTGCCGCGCGCTCGACATCGCGGTCGTGCACACGACGAATCTGTTCACCAACATCTTCGCCCTGCCGGCGGCCGCGTATGCCGGCGTGCCGGTCCGCATCGCGAACCGGCGCGAGATCAACCCGGACAAGACGCACAGCCAGATCATGCTGCAGCGCGCCGCGTATCAGTTCGCGCACAAGGTCGTCGCCAATTCTCGCGCGGCCGCCGATCGGCTCAGGCTGGAGCGCGTGCCTGCCGGACGCGTGGCGACCGTTTCGAACGGCATCGACAGCTGCGCGTTCGCGGCGACGCGGTCGCGTCGCCCGCTGCGAAAGATCGTCGTCGTGGCCAACCTCCGCAAGGAAAAAGGCCACGACGTCCTCATCGACGCGGCCCCTGAAATCCTGCGGCACTTCCCCGACGCCTCGTTCGACATCGTCGGCGCCGGACCGGAGCTCGAGGCACTGCGGAGCCGCGCCGCCGCCCAGGGCGTCTCGGACGCGTTCACGTTCGCCGGCTACGAGCCCGACGTCGCCCGCAGGCTCAAGGACGCCGACATCTTCGTCCTGCCGTCCCGATCGGAGGCGTTTCCGAACGCCATCCTCGAAGCGATGAGCGCCAGCCTGCCGATCGTCGCCTCGGCCGTCGGCGGCATCGTCGAGCTCGTGCAGGAGGGACGCAACGGCCTGCTCGTGTCACCGGGCGATCCGCATTCGCTGGCGCACGGTGTGTGCCGGCTGATGGCCGATCGCGCGCTCGGCGCGCGTCTCGGCCGGACGGCCTGCCAGGACGTCCAGGGGCGCTACTCGTTCGATCGCATGACGTCCGCGTTCGAAGCCATTTACATCTCGGAGCTCACTCGCCGCGGCGGCGCGCTGAAACACGCGCACGCGCTGGCGTCATAGGTAGCGGCCATGTGTGGAATTGCGGGCCGGTTCAACTTCAACGCGTCACAGCCCGTCGATCGCTCGCGCCTCCACGCGATGACGACGGCGCTGGCGCATCGCGGGCCGGATGCCGACGGCTACTACCTCGGCGAGGGCATCGGCCTCGGCCACCGGCGGCTCAGCATCATCGACCTCTCCACCGGCGATCAGCCGCTGTCGAATGAAGACGGCACGGTCTGGACGGTGTTCAACGGCGAGATCTACAACTTCGCCGAGATCCGGCAGGAACTGGAAGCGCACGGCCACGTGTTCCGCACGAACACGGACACCGAAGTGATCGTGCACGGGTACGAACAGTGGGGCGCCGACGCGGTGACGCGCTTCCGCGGCATGTTCGCGATTGCCATCTGGGACGCGCCGAAGCGGCGGCTGCTGCTCGTGCGCGATCGCCTCGGCATCAAGCCGCTCTACTACTCGCTGCTGTCGTCGGGCATGGTGTTCGGATCGGAAATCAAGGCGCTGCTGCAGGATCCCGACGTCCCCCGCGACTGGAGCGCCGACGCGCTCGACGCGTACCTCGCGCTGCAGTACGTCCCCTGTCCGCAGACGATTTACGAAGCCGTCTTCAAGCTGCCGGCGGCGCACTACCTGCTGGCCGAGCCCGGCCGCGTGACGGTGAAGCGGTACTGGGATCTCGAGTTCAGCGGCACCGGCGACGCGTCCCGCGAAGACGAATACCTCGACAAGCTCGAGGCGATGCTCTTCGAAGCCGTGAAGCTGCGGATGATCAGCGACGTCCCGCTCGGCGCGTTCCTCTCCGGCGGCATCGACTCCAGCCTCGTCGTCGCGGCCATGTCGAAGCTGTCGACGGGCTCCGGGCGCGTCGTGACGACGTCGGTCGGGTTCTCGGAGCAGGCGTTCAACGAGCTCGAGTACGCGCGAACCGTCGCCGCGCACCTCAAGACCGACGCGCACGAGCACATCGTCAATCCCGACATCGCCGACCTGCTGCCGAAGCTCGCGTGGCATCTCGACGAGCCGTTTGCCGACTCGTCGGCGGTGCCCACGTACTACGTCTCGAAAGCGGCGCGCGAACACGTGACGGTCGCGCTCTCCGGCGACGGCGGCGACGAGCTGTGGGCCGGGTACGCGCGGCACCGCGTGGAACACCAGGAACTCCTGGCCCGCCGGTTCCTCGGACCGTCGGGGACGCACCTGGCCGGCTGGGTCGGCACGCAGCTGCCGTTGACGATGAAGGGCGCGAGATCGCTGCGGCATCTCGCGCTCGATCCCGCGGAGGCCTACGCGCGCAAGCACGCGTACGGCCTGTTCGAAGACGACTTCCGCAGCCGGCTCTACACGCGCGACTTCGCGCTGACGGTGCGCGATTCGGATCCGTACAGCAGCTTCCGGCGCGCGCACGACGCGTGCACCTCGCCCGATCCGCTCGACCGCGCGCTCTACGTGGACGTCAACACGTACCTGGTCGACGACATCCTGACGAAGGTCGACAAGATGAGCATGGCGGTTTCGCTCGAGGCGCGCGACCCGCTGCTCGATCACAAGCTGCTCGAGTTCTCGGCGACGATTCCGACGGCGCTGAAGCTGAAGAAAGGCCGCAGCAAGTACCTGCTGCGCCGGCTGCTCGAGCGCTACGTCCCCGCCTCGATCGTCAACCGCCCCAAGCAGGGGTTCGCGGCGCCGGTCGGCCAGTGGCTGCGCGGTCCGCTGTCGCACATGGTTTCTGACCTGCTCCAGGACGGACGCCTGCGCGATCGCGGGATCTTCGACACGTCGGCGATTCGGACGCTCTGGGTCGAACACCGGTCACAGCAGCGCGATCACAGCCACCGGCTGTGGAGCCTGATGATGCTCGAGCTCTGGTTCAGGGAATTCGTGGACGGCGCGTCGCGGCCCGAGCGCAGAAGCGAGGCTGCGTAAGTCATGTGCGGCATCGCCGGATTCGTCTCGTGCGCGCAGCTCGGGCCCGACGCCCGCGAGCGCGTCGTGTCCATGCGCGACGTGATCGCGCATCGCGGCCCAGACGAAGCGGGCCTCCACCTCGACAGCCGCGCCGCCCTCGGCCACCGCCGGCTGAGCATCGTCGATCTCAAGACCGGCCAGCAGCCGCTCAGCAACGAAGACGGCACGATCCGGGTGATCTTCAACGGCGAGATCTACAACCACGCCGACATCCGGCCCGAGCTCGAAGCCCGCGGACACCGCTACCGCACGCACTCGGACACCGAGACGATCGTCCACGCCTACGAGGAATGGGGCGACGACTGCGTCCACCGGTTCCGCGGCATGTTCGCGTTTGCGATCTGGGACAGCACGCGCGCGCGGCTGCTCCTCGTGCGCGATCGCCTCGGCGTCAAGCCGCTGTACTGGACGCGCCAGCGCGATCTGCTGCTCTTCGGATCGGAAATCAAGGCGATCCTCGCCAGCGGGTACGTGCAGCCCGAGGCGCGCCTGGGCGCGCTTCCGGAATATCTCGCGACGCGTTCCACCTCGGGCGACGAGACGCTCTTCAACGGCATCCACCGGCTGCCGCCCGGACACCGTCTCGTCTTCGAGCACGGCGAGGTCACGATCACGGAGTACTGGGACGTGCCCGCGGGCCGGACGCAGAAGCTGCGCGACGGCCGCGACGTCGTCGACCAGTTCCAGGATCTCTTCACCGAGTCGGTGAAGCTGCGGCTGATGAGCGACGTGCCGCTCGGCGTGTTCCTCTCGGGCGGTCTCGACAGCAGCGCGATCGCGGCGACGATGGCGGGACTGGTCGACCAGCCGATCGAGACGTTCTCGGTCGCCTTCAAGCAGCGTGCGTTCAGCGAGCTCACGTACGCGCGCGAGGTCTCGACCGCCATCGGCGCGAACTCCCACGAAGTCGTCATCGACGACGCGGACTATTTCGGCGCGCTGCCGAAGCTGGTGTGGCACGAGGACGAGCCGATCGCGCACCCCTCGAGCGTCCCGCTCTACTTCGTGTCCGAGATGGCGAAGAAGTTCGTGACCGTCGTCCTCACCGGCGAAGGGAGCGACGAGCTGCTGGCCGGCTACGGGCGCTATCCGCGGATTCTCTGGAACTGGCGCGCGGGCCGGCTCTACGACACCGCCGTCCCCGGCCACCTGCGTTCCGCGATCGCGGAAAAAGTCGTCCCGATGCTGCCGCCGAAGCTCGCGCGGTTCGCCGGGCGATCGTTTCTCGGGATCGATCGCAGTCCGGAGTCGATGGTGTTCGACAGCTTCGCGTCGGTGCGGCTGTGCGAGCAACGCGCGCTGCTCTCCGGCGACTTCAGGAACGCCGTCACCGCGTCACGCGCCTACGGACCGTCGCTCGCGTATTTCCGGACGCCGCCGGAGGGCGCGACGCTGCTCGACCGGATTCTCTACGCGGACATGAAGACGTACCTCGTCGAGCTGCTGATGAAGCAGGACCAGATGAGCATGGCCGCGTCGATCGAGAGCCGCGTGCCGTTCCTCGATCACAAGCTGGTGGAGTTCGCGGCGAGCCTGCCCGACTCGTGGAAGCTCAAGGGCCTGACGACCAAGCGCGTGCTGCGCGAGGCGATGAAGAACGTCTTGCCTGCGTCGATTCTCAACCGGCCGAAGATGGGTTTCCCCGTGCCGCTCGGAGCGTGGCTGCGCGGCGGCTGGAACTCCGTCGCCGCGGACGTCCTGCTCGACCGGCAGGCGCGCGAGCGCGGCATCACCGATCCGGCAGCCGTCGAACAGCTGCTGCGCGATCATGCGGCCGGCCGCGTCAACGGCACCGACCGCCTCTGGAGCCTGCTCAATCTCGAGCTCTGGTTCCGCACGTTCATCGACAAACAGGGCGTCCAGACACTGGCGCCGCCCCAGGCCGTGCATACCGATGCGTATTCTGTGGCTTAAGTCCGATCTGCTGCTGCCCCTCGACAAAGGCGGGCGCCTCCGCACCTGGCACCTCATGCGCCATCTCGCGAAGCGCCACGACATTACTTATATGTCGTTCGCCGAGAACGGCCAGGAATCCGAGATTGAGGGCATGCGCGAGGTGGCGGCCGAGGTCGTCACCGTCCCGCGCAAGGATCCGGTGAAGCGCTCGCTCCTCTTCTATATGGATGCGGCGCGATACCTGGCGGACCCGCTGCCGTACGCCGTGGCGAAGTATCGATCGGCGGCCTACAAGTCGAAGCTCATGGCGCTGCTGCGCGACCGGCAGTTCGAGCTCATTGTCTGCGACTTCCTCGTGCCGGCGGTGAACCTGCCCAAGTCGCTGCCGTGCCCGGCCGTCATCTTCACGCACAACGTCGAGGCCGAGATCTGGCGGCGTCACGCGGACACCAAGTCGAGCGGTCGGGCGAGGTGGCTGTAGCGGCTGCAGCATCAGCGGATGCTGCGGTTCGAAGACGAGACGCTGCGGCGGTTCGACGGCGTCCTCGCCGTCTCCGACGCCGATCGCGAGACCTTCGCGCTGTTGGACCCCGAGGTCGCGAGCAAGCCGATGTGGGTCGTCC
>Ga0157378_10005001_pt1 | contig 11631 bp, 5 predicted proteins | sample M65metaG_FD_115309 | JGI IMG/M metagenome (GOLD analysis project Ga0157378, IMG submission 115309) | Miscanthus rhizosphere microbial communities from Kellogg Biological Station, Michigan, USA - M6-5 metaG | ecosystem: Host-associated > Plants > Roots > Rhizosphere > Soil | place: USA: Michigan...
CCAAATTGACTTCGTGACCGCTGCGACCACTAACGTTGATACCGGCACGGTCCGCATGACGGTAAATAGCGCGGGCAACGTCGGCATCGGCAACACCGGTCCAACCGAGAAGCTCGACGTGGTGGGCAATCTCAAGGTGAGCGGATCGGGCGCCGGCAACATCACCGCTTCCGGCAACATGACCGTCACCGGCACGATTACCGGCGGCACCATCACCGCGAAGTATCAGGACGTCGCCGAGTGGGTTGAATCGTCGCAAGCGCTACCCGCCGGCACCGTCGTCGTCCTCGATCACACTCGCAACAATCAGGTCGTCGCCTCTTCAAAATCCTACGATACCCGCGTCGCCGGAGTTATCTCCGCGCAGCCCGGCATCACGCTTGGCGAACAAAGCGACAGCAAAGTGTTGGTCGCGACTACGGGACGAGTAAAAGTCAAAGTCGATGCTACCGCCGCACCGATCGAGGTTGGCGATCTGCTCGTGACCAGCGACGTCGCCGGAGTAGCAAAAAAGTCCGAACCGTTGAGTCTCGGAGGCGTCCAGATTCATCGTCCCGGAACACTCATCGGCAAAGCGCTTGAGCCGCTCGCAAAAGGCACCAGCGAAATTCTCGTGTTGCTTAGCCTGCAATAAGCCTGACCACGCTTCAGGGATCCAAATCTTCGTGTCATTCGTGTCAAAGGAGCGAGCAATGAGATTTCCATTCTCTTCGCCAAAAAATAGCGCGCGCGCCGCCAACCCGGCCGTGAATCGAAAAACGAAACTTGTAATCGGCCTGTTGGCGTCAGTTTTGATATTGGCTACCGCTACCGCCGCTACCTTGCGCGCCAGACGGGCGAAACCTGTCGCCAAAGCTGTCGCTATCCCTGAAAAACCACAGCCGCCTGAAGTGCAAGAACGGTCGAAGGGCGAGCTTGAGGTGTTACCGCTCCAATTGCGCAGCGCAGGATTCGTGCCCAGAGAAATTACGCGTCCGCCCGGTCAATACTTTTTTTCAATCGGAAACCAAAGCGGCGTGGCGGACATCAACTTGCGCCTCGATCGTGAGCAGGGAGGACGGCTCAAGGAGGCCCAGGTCAAGGGACAGAGGTTGCGCTGGCGCGACAAAGTTCGGCTCACGCCCGGAACTTATTTCATCAGCGAAGCGAGTCATCCGGATTGGTTATGTCGCATCGTGATCAAGCCGGAATGAGCCCGTCAAAATTCTGAAGTTCGCACTCATCGGTCTTTCACGTTCTCGGCCAGGAGCCTCAGCAATGAAATTCACGCTTTCGCCTAATCTTCGTCAGCGCGTTGCCAAATCAATATCAATGATGGCCTTGCTTGGCTGTCTGTGTTTGTTTGCCACAGCCAACCTGAAGGTGTTGGGCCAGGAGACACCGCCGATGGCGCTGGCGCCGGGAGCTCCGGCGGGCTCCTACGCGTTGAGTGACTTCGATTCTGTGAACCTCTTCAACGGGCGTCTGAATGTTCACTTGCCACTCTTCGGGGTGTTGGGCCGAGGTGGCGCCAAGAGCGGTGTGAACCTCACAATCGATTCGCCGTTCCCATACAGAACCGGCATTTACGACGATGGCAACGGTACGACCTACCAGTATGTGGAACCGGGCATGACTTCCGACGGCCTACACTTCGGTTCATATGGAATGCGTTCTGAGACTTCAGGCGTTGGACAACAACTCTGTTACCCAGCCGACTATTGGCAGTATTACAGATGGACCAAGACCGTGACGCGAATATACGTGATCGATCCTGACGGCACTGAACATGAGTTGCGAGACGTGGAAACCGGCGGCCAACCGCAGGACACGCCATCCAACTTCTGCCCGATGGGCCCATCGTTTCCGGGCCCGTACCGGGGCCACAAATTCGTCTCAACCGATGGCTCGGGAATGACCCTCATTTTTGACGGGGGCGTCAGAGACGGTCTCCGGGTCGATTCACCGTTTCCGGAAGGCGGGGGCGCGAGTTGGTTGTTACTTAAAGACGGGAGACGACTTCGATTTGGCGACGGCACTGGCCTCGAAAGTGACACAGACCGCAACGGCAACAAAACTGTCTGGGCATCCCCGTCGCATCCGGCCCTCGCCACCGATTCTTTGAACCGCGAGATTGTTGAAGAGTTGCCTGCGAATCAGGAACAGTGCGCGACGCTATTTGGCGGCAGTCCTCGCACCTGTTATGGGGTCGTCCAAAAAGGCTTTGGCGGCGTCCCCAGAAAAATCTGGGTGAGTTACGACGAAAACCTGCGTCCTTCCGGGATACTCCTGCCTAATGGCCAAAAATACACTTTTCTCTACAACGAATACGGCGACTTGCTTCGCCTGGATCTCCCCACCGGCGGGTCGATCGAATATGACTACGAGCCTGGCCTGGAAACCACCACGGCCTATTGCACGCTTTATGCGACCCCGTGTATGCCCGGAACCTATAACGGTTTTGTTTACAACCGCGTGGTGGCTCGGCGCGTCTACAAAGAAGGGCATGTGCTCGAATCTAGGCAAACGTTTAGCAAGCCGGGAGCAGGAGGGGCCGGGACAAACGTCGGCTACGTGGACAAGAAGAGCTACGATGCTACTGACCACTTGCTGGGCATGGAGCGTCATTTTTTCCATGGCACTGCCGAAGAATCGTTTAGTGTGACGGGCGTCGACTATCCTGGGTGGAGAACCGGGCGAGAGTATCGGACTGAGGTCTACGACGGAAACAGCAACTTGCTGAGGAGCACGGACACTACCTGGGGGCAGCGTGAACTAGTTTCCTGGTGGACCGGCGATCAGGATTACGCGCCGCAAAACGATCCGCGAGTTGCGACGACCGTGGCCCATCTGGAGAATGGCGCCTCAACCACCAGCGGGTACACTTATGATCCCACGGTCCCATATAACAGTCTGACCGACGTCTACCGGTACGACTACAATGGAACGCTGCTGCGTCATATCCACACCATCTATCTAAAAAATCAGAACGGCGTCGATTACACCGGCAGCAGCCTCCCGAACGACCAGGTCGTCAACCCCATTCACATGCGCGACTTTCCCGTGCAGGTTTCCGTTTTGGATGCGACCAGGGAATACTCGCGCACCACGTATGAATACGATAACTACAACACCGACGCGACCCACGCCGCCTTGCTGCCCCGGGCGAACATTAGCGGGCTCGATTCTGCCTACTCCAGTACCAATTACATCCGCGGGAATGTTACGGCCACGACCAGCGATCTAATTGAAGCGGGCGTCGTCGTCGGTTCGAGCAGCAGCTATGCACAGTATGACGTCGCCGGAAATGTAGTGAAGAAGATAGACCCGCGGGGCTTTGTTACCGAGATCTTCTACGACGATCATTTCGGGGCGCCGGACGGTGAAGTTGACGGGAATAGTGTGCCCGTCGAACTCAGCACGCCGGGCCAAACAAGCTTTGCCTTCGTCACCAAGGTCAAAAATGCGGCGAACCATCTTGTTTACTCGCAATTTGACTACTCGACCGGCAAAGCTGTCGATTCCAAGGACGCAAACGGCGTCATCGCGAGCGCCTATTTCAACGACGCCCTGGATCGTCCGAAGCGCGTGATCAATGGCGTCAATCAGCCGGCGCCAGTCAAGCGACAGTCTACCTTCGCCTACGATGACCAGGCCCGTACCATAACTTCGACGACCGATTTGCTCGCCTACAACGACAACTTAATCAAGGGCGAGTCGGTTTATGACGGACTGGGGCGCACGGTGGAGACGCACAAGTATGAAACCGCATCGCAGTACGTGACGGTCAAAATCGTACCTTTTGTTTCTTTGCAGGATCCGGACACGGGCGTGTGGCTTGCGGCCACGCAGATGTCTAACCCGTTCCGTCAATCGGAGTCGGTGGTTTGGACCACCACCTTTATGGATGCAGTCGGTCGCATCAGTAAAGTGCGCACGCCGGACACGGCGCTGCTGCGAACTTACTACTACGGTCAGCAGACTCTGGCAGTAGATCCAACCGGCAAGGAGCTGCTTAGTTCGACGAATGCGCTCGGTGAGTTGAAGGATGTCTGGGAAATAAAGGCCGCCGATGCGGATACCGTAGCGGTTTCATTCCCCGGCCGCGCCGAGGTCACCGCGGGTTACCGCAGCAGCTACGAATACGATGCCGCCGGCCATCTCATAACAGTCACGCAAGGCACGCAGGAAGCGCGCGTCTTTACTTACGACACGCTCGGCAGGCTAACGGCCGCCCGCAATCCGGAAAACGGAACCGTGAATTATCGTTACGACGCGAGTGGGAACCTGATTGTGAAGACCGATGCCAGAAGTGTTTCAGCACACTATTCGTATGACGAATTGAATCGGCCGGTGCGACGTTGGTACAACAGTTCCAATTCACCCAGCGACACCACGCATAACGTTCCGAGTTTGTCTTCGGTCATCGGTGTCAGTCCGGAAGTAAACTTTTGGTACGACGGACAGAACCTGCCGAGTGGCGCTCCGCCGAACTTTGCGCGAGGGCTTTCCACCGGTCGTCTGGTCGCGCTCACCTACGGTACCGGAAGCAGTGCCGGCGATTATTATGGCTACGATGGCGCTGGCCGCGCGGTCGTCAAAGTCCAACAAACCGGCGGCGTCGACTATCTGACAACCGCGTCGTACAACGCATCAAGCACGATTACATCCGGAAACTATCCCTCGGGTCACAGCGTTTCCTACAACTACGACAACGCCGGGCGTTCGGTCAGCTTCGGCGGTACGCTTGGTGACGGCAACGCGCGTACCTATGCCAGTAGCATCACCTACTCAGCTTTGGGCGGCTTGAGTCAGGAGCAGTTTGGCACCGCCATCCCCATCTACAACAAACTCTTTTACAACGTGCGCGGCCAGCTTGCCGAGATTCGCGAAGGAACTACCCCGAACGATGACGGCTTCGAGCGCGGCGCGATCATCAATTTCTACGCCGGCTGTTGGGGCATGTGTTCCGGTGAACCGATGCCTGACAACAACGGCAATCTAAAACGGCAGGAACACTGGGTGAAAGACGCCAACGGAAACGTGGTTGCCGTCAACGCTCAGTCTTTCTTGTACGACGCCCTTGGTCGCCTGACCAAGGCTTATGAAGGATCTTTATCCGACCCCACCTGGCAGCAAAGTTATCTTTACGATCGGTTCGGCAATCGCCGGCTTGACACTGACGCGACCACGGGCAGCTTGTCGCCCAAGGCATTTGAAGTTCAGGCGACCAAGAACCGGTTGCTCGCCCCTGGCGACACCAATCTCGCTGAAGTCAATCGCCGGATGCGTTATGATGACGCCGGAAACCTGACAACCGATCTCTACACCGGTCAGGGCGCGCGCACCTTCGACGCTGAAAACCGCATGACGCAGGCCGTGGGCCATGGGCAGATGCAAAACTACACTTACGACGCCAGCGGCCAACGCGTCCGACGCAACGTTGACGGGACCGAGCTGGTCCAGGTCTATGGTCTGGGTGGCGAGCTGCTCGCGGAGTATGCGATAAATGCCGGCGTCCCCAGCCTGCAAAAAGAGTATGGATATCGTAACGGCCAACTACTGATTGTCGCCGGTACCGGCGCCGCCACCGCAGCCGCGCCTTCGACGCTGACAGCGGCCCCTTCAAGCGGCGGCGGTAATGTGGAGCTCAGTTGGGCCGCAGCCGCCGGAGCAGTCAAATATCGTCTCGAACGCAAGGGCGCAACCGGTTCGTTTGTGCTGGCCGGTGTCACACCGTCCACCAGTTTGACTGACTCGGGAGTCGCCGCCGGCAGCGCCTACCTCTACCGAGTTTGCGCGGCGAACGCACAAGGCAGTTGCACTTCGGCGTTCAGCAATATCGCGCTTGGCGCCGCGGTGAGTTTTCCGACCGACCCAAACATCACGTCAACTGCTGAAGATCCGACCGGCGTGAACGCCACGGTGATAAGGGCCGCGCACATTACCGAGTTACGAACTGCTGTTAACGCGGTCAGGAGTTTGGCCGGTCTGCCGGCGGCGCAATGGAGTGCGCCGAACCAGACGGTCACTCCGAACGTCTCAATTGTTTATGCCATCGACGTGCTGGATCTCAGGCTGAGGTTGCACGAAGCGCTCCAGCAGCTCAACATCCAAACTTCAGATTACGAGGATCAGCAACTACATGGGGCACCGAACGGGACAAACATCAGGAAGGTTCATATCACGCAATTACGTCAGCGTTCGACCAGCGGGACCGGCGGCGCCGGTGGCACTAGTCCAAACCTGGTTGGGGTGCAGTGGTTGGTCGCCGATCAGCTTGGCTCGCCGCGCATGGTGTTTGACGAGACCGGCAGCCTGGGAAACGTCAAGCGACACGACTACCTGCCGTTTGGCGAAGCACTGACCGCCGGTGCCCGATCGACAACTCCCGGTTATGGAATCGATGACGGTGTCAGGCAAAGCTTCACCGGCTACGAGCGAGATACTGAAACCGAGTTGGACTACGGCCAAGCTCGCTACTACTCGACGGGCCAGGGGCGCTATACCGGAGTTGATCCAATTGGCGGGCGACCAAGCGATCCGCAGGCCTGGAATCGCTATGCCTACGTCGGAAATAATCCAATGAACCGGACTGACCCCACCGGCATGAACTATTTCATCGGCGGAGGAGTAAACGACCCGAGCATCAGGGAGTTTCGCGTGGACGGCTTCGAGTTGTCCCCGCTGGGCTCAGCTTCCAAGCTAACCCTGGAATCGCTGGTTGGCGTCTATGGACAAATGCCGGATCACGCGCAGGAAATTGCGGCGGACGTCGCGATGGGAGTGGCCGGGATGATAATTGGCGCTGCGGTCGGGAATATTATTTCCGAGACGCTCGTCGGTCAGGGACCACCACCCGTCCAAGAGCCGGATGAGGTTTTAGCGGATGGATTTGCGGGGTTGTACGCTCAAATGCCGACTTCGGGTACCGGATACTACCGATCCGGGCGACCGGCGATTGAATGGGGCGATCCGCGGGTTATAGCTGAGTTGATTGCCTTTGCCGCTGAGTGGAATCGGGGACATCCCGACCATGATATTGGTATCGGCGAGATCAGTGATATCAATGGCCAGACGGTCCGTCCGCACGTGTCTCACACCCTGGGGCTGAGAGTTGACATCAGGCCAATGAGAACAGACGGGGCCCACGCCCCCACCAGGTATCAAGCCGCGGAGTATAGCCAGGATCTGACGCGGGAACTGATAAACGGGCTGCTGGCACTACCCGGAGTTCGCAACATTTTGTTCAATGATCCCGTCATGATTGCGGAGGGACTAACTTTGCAGCACAAGGGGCACGATAATCATCTTCATGTAAATTTCACCAACTTGCGACCGAGGTGAAAGGAATCGTTATGAACAAGCAGTTTCCCTTGAGACTCGTTTTGCTGGCTCTTCCGCTTTGGGCCGGCCTGCATTTCTATGGCTCGACAGCCTCGTCCGTGACTGTTCGTAAGCAGGTCGAATCTGAGTCGCAGAGCGTCGTCACCCGGACTGCGGCGCGCTCTGCCGGCCAAAGCAGGTTTCTCAAAGCGTCGCCAGCGGATGCGCAGAAAAACTCTTCGGCCGAGACGGACTCATTGATTCACACCTGTTTCGGCGACTTGTTCCGCGTCAGTTATCAACTTAGTCCCAACTCGGTCAGCGGCGATTTCGATGGGGATGGAAAGAACGATTTGTTGGTCGCGGTGGAGCTCGACCGGTCGGTGGATCGCAATGATCGCAGTGACCCGGCGTTTAATTTTCAACAGGTTCTGGATTCCAGGTCCGCGGCCAGCGAGGCGATTGACCTCAAAGTGGGTAATCTTCAGATTTTCAAGCCGGGGCTTTTCTTCGCGGTCGTTAATGATGTGGACCAAGCCAGGAGCGGCTCCTGCTCGTCTCGCCAGAACAAGTTTGTGCTCTTGTTCGCGGTGTACAAAGGCACAAACACAATCCGTCTCTTCAAGGGCAAGAAACTTCCGCCCGGGACCATCGGCGATGAGAGTGAGGACGCGCCGCCTCCAGCCCTGCGAGGGAACGCAATTCTTCTGGTCGACAGTCACGACAGCGGCACCGCGCTTTATTGGGACGGAAGCCGGTTCAGGTGGTATCCGTTTAATTGAGGTTCAGCTGCTTCTTTGAAATAACGATGAATTAGATCTGCGTGGAGTCGTAATCTGAATTCAAACGGACACGTGTGCCTAGTTGAGATCAGAAACACGATCGTTCGGAGCGCTTGCGTGGATCGCAATCAGGAACCATAATAAGGCGTCAAAATTAGGATAGTCCGTAAGCGAGCATTAGGCTCGCTTTTGCATTTATTAGGAGTGAAGTGTAGTGAAGTCAATCAGTGTAGCCGGATCGCTTCGGCGGTTGATACGAGTTCTCCCAGCCCTGACTCTTCTCATATATTTATCAGTCGCTTATTTATCGGCGGTCAGTCAGGCACAGTCTCCGGTTGAGCCAACCCGGGGCACCCCAGAACCGGCCGCAGCCCCGCGAGACGCTGCGAAGCCTGCCGCAGACACAACCCAGCCCCCCGAGCCAGCCAGCGCAGACCCAAACAAATCCGCGGCCGCTTTGCAGGCACGCATTGGCCGCGCGCGCGCACTTATCGCTGCGCATCGTCTGGACATTGCTGCCAGCGAACTCGAATCCGTCCGGTCCGCAGCGCGCGATTCGATGCTGCGCAACATCGCTTCAATCATGCTCATGAGCGTTTATCTCGAGGACGGAAACTACGGCAGGGCCGAGGCGTTGCTCGAAGAGACTTACCAGGGCCGTGCCGCGCAGAAGGACGAATCGCTCGGAACTTACTTCGCGTTGGCCGGACAAGCCGTCAACGGCGCCCGCGCGCACCTGGCGCGCTATCGAAGTTTTGGTGTCAACACCGCTGACGAGAGTTTGGCAGTCGAAGCAACTAACGATCTGAATCGCCTGCGATCGTTGCTCGAACGGATGATCGCGCAGGCCAAAGAGATTTCAAGAGATCGCCGCGCCTACGATTCACTTTCGTTGCTTGAAGATGTGCTCGGGATTCGTTTGTCGCTGGCGAAAGACAGCGACGACCAGGCGAGATGGGAAGTCGAGTATGCAGGCGCGCGCGAGGCGTTGGCTTCGTCGCAGACGCAGATCGCTTCGCTCGGCGGCATTCCGCCGTTGCGTCCCGGTCAGGTGCCGGTAAACAAAGCTGCCGGACCTTCGCCGTATTCAACCAAGAAAGTTGGCGAGTCGCCGCTCGAGATTAAAGCGCCGGAAAGGAAAGACGCGAACGCCGCCGAACAGCCCGCAACTAATTCCGCCGCGCCGTCGCGATCGTCGGCGCCATCAGCCTCGAAAGCAGAGGACTCCAAGTCTCAAACGTCCGTATCTAAAACTGCAGAACTGCCGGTCAACGACGTCGGTTCGCTGAATGAGTCGGCTACCAGGCGCGTCGTGCCGCGTTATCCGCCGCTGGCAAAACAAACGGGCGCTGTCGGGCTGGTCAGAGTGCATGTGATTGTTGACGAGACCGGCAAAGTCGTTTCCGTGTCGAAGTCTGAAGGTCCCGTGTTGCTGCGACAGGCTGCGGAAGACGCGGCGCGCCAGTGGTCGTTTCAAACCACTCCGACCGACGGCCAGCCCCTGCGCCTCAAAGGCTACATCGATTTCAACTTCTCGCTCTAGCCAAAAGTCCAAAGTACAAAGTACAAAACGCAAAACTGCTCGATTTTCAACCTTCTTACCAATGTTGACTTAAAAGTAAGGATTAGTTAAACTGCCACCAACTGAATCAGTTAGCGACTTTTTATGAAGATTTCGGCACAGGAAGAATACGGGCTGCGGTGCTTGCTCCAACTCGCTCGCGCGGACGCGCACGGCGAGTCGCTGACGCTCGGACAGATCGCGCGTCGCGAGGGAATTTCTGTCGCGAACGCGGGCAAGCTGATGTGGATTTTGAACAAGGCCGGATTCGTGCAGTCGCAGCGCGGCACCAAGGGCGGCTATCGACTTTCGCGGCCGGCGTCCGTGATTCATCTCAACGAAGTGATCAGCGTGCTCGACGACGAGAGCGTTGAGACGCATTGCAAGAGTTATTCGGGCGTGCTGGATTCGTGCGTGCATACCGGCGACTGCGGCATTCGGCCGGTCATCGTGGAGTTGCATCAGATCGTCGACAAGGCGCTTGGCGAGATCACTCTGTCGCAATTGCTCGGAACTGAGAAGACGGTCGATGCGGTGTTGCACAAAATTCAGAGCACGAGACAAGTTGAAAGAATGGAGCCGAGCCACGCGCAGGTTTGAGGTACAGGTTAACAGATGAGCACAGCAGAACTTTTAGGTAAACAGGAATACAAATACGGTTTCGTCACCGACATCGAGTCAGACGTCATTCCGCGCGGACTGACTGAAGACACGATTCGTTTGATCGTCAAGATCAAGAACGAGCCCGACTGGATGTTGGACTTTCGCCTCAAGGCTTATCGTCATTGGCTGACGATGACCGAGCCGAAGCATTGGCCACACATCTCGTATCCGGAGATCAACTATCAGGACGTGATCTATTACAGCGCGCCGAAGCAGAAGGCAACCAAGGCGAGTCTCGACGAGGTTGACCCGGAGTTGTTGCGCACGTTTGAGAAGCTCGGCATTCCGTTGACGGAACAAAAGCAACTTGCCGGCGTCGCTGTCGATGCGGTGTTCGATTCAGTTTCTGTTGCCACCACCTACAAAGAAAAACTCAAGAAGCACGGCGTCATTTTCTGCTCTTTTACTGAGGCAATTCGCGAATATCCGGAACTGGTGAAGAAGTATCTGGGCTCGGTTGTGCCCACGAACGACAACTTCTTCGCGGCGCTCAACAGCGCAGTTTTCTCGGACGGAAGTTTCTGTTTTATTCCCAAGGGCGTGCGTTGCCCGATGGAGCTTTCGACTTACTTCCGCATCAACAACTCCGAGTCGGGCCAGTTTGAGCGGACCCTGATCGTGGCCGAAGAAGGCTCACACGTTTCGTATCTCGAAGGTTGTACGGCGCCGAAGTTTGACAAGAACCAACTCCACGCTGCGGTCGTCGAACTGATCGCGTTGGACGATGCGCAGATCAAATACTCGACCGTGCAGAACTGGTATGCGGGCGACGAAGAAGGTGTCGGCGGTATTTACAATTTTGTGACCAAGCGCGGCAAGTGTGCCGGACGCAATTCGAAAATCTCGTGGACGCAGGTCGAAACCGGTTCCGCGATCACCTGGAAGTATCCGTCGTGCATTCTGCAGGGCGACAACTCGATCGGTGAGTTCTATTCGGTTGCGCTAACGAACCACGCGCAACAGGCGGACACGGGCACGAAGATGATCCACCTGGGTAAGAACACGCGCTCGACGATCATCTCGAAGGGAATTGCGGCGGGTAAGTCAAACAACAGCTACCGCGGCCTCGTGAAAGTAATGCCGAAGGCGGCGGACGCGCGCAACTACACGCAATGCGATTCGATGCTGATCGGTTCAAACTGCGGCGCGAACACATTCCCGTACATCGAGGTGATGAACAACACGTCGAGTGTCGAACATGAAGCGTCTACTTCGAAAATCAGTGAAGAGCAGTTGTTCTATTTGCAGCAGCGCGGCATCTCGCAAGAGGATGCGGTCTCGCTAATCATCAATGGCTTTTGCAAGGACGTGTTTCTGCAG
>Ga0157378_10005002_pt1 | contig 11631 bp, 10 predicted proteins | sample M65metaG_FD_115309 | JGI IMG/M metagenome (GOLD analysis project Ga0157378, IMG submission 115309) | Miscanthus rhizosphere microbial communities from Kellogg Biological Station, Michigan, USA - M6-5 metaG | ecosystem: Host-associated > Plants > Roots > Rhizosphere > Soil | place: USA: Michigan...
CCGCCGAGATCGCGAGGAAAGAGGGCGTCGCGGCGAGCGGATATCGCACGGTCATGAACACGAACGCGGCGGCGGGGCAGACCGTCTTTCATGTCCACCTGCATCTCCTCGGCGGGCGAGCAATGCACTGGCCGCCGGGCTGAAGCGTCCCTACGTTTTGCTCGATGACTCAGATGACCCCGGCGACGCTTCTCACGCGTTTGCAGCAGGACCTCAATGCGGCTCGCAAGGCGGGCGACAAGGCAGCGGTAATCGTGCTCGGCACCACCATTGCCGACGCTCGCAATCATGAGATCCAAAAGCGCCGCGACCTCACGGACGACGACGTTTTGGAAGTGATACGCAAGGCGATCAAGCGCCGCCGGGAAGCGATCGAGCTTTATCTTTCAGCCAAGCGGGATGACCTCGTCGCAAAGGAGCGCTCGGAGCTCGCGACGCTGGAGGGTTATCTTCCGGCACAGGTCGACGCTGAAGAGATCCGCGCCGCGGTGCGCACGGCGATCGACGCCGGCGCCAACAACATCGGCGCGGTAATGGGCCGGGTGGTTCCGCAGTTCAAGGGACGCGCGGAAGGCAGCACGATCAACGCGATCGCACGCGAGGAGCTGAGCAGGCAAGGGTGAATCCATCGCCCCTGATCGACCGAAGCCCGAGCGAGCGGTTGCGACCGCGCGGTCGGGCTTTTTGTTGCACATGGGTGCAGGCTGGGTTTCGGTGAACGCGCACGCGCTCGCGGTTCTCGAGTTTCAACGAACGCTCGACGTCGTCGCCGGTCATGCATCGTCGGCGCCGGGTGCGGCGCACATCCGCGAGCGCCGTCCGGCCGACGACATCACCGAGATCGAGCGCGAGCACGCACGCGTGGCGGCGATGCGCGCGCTGGCCTCCGCGGATGCGCCGTGGTCTCCGGAAACCGTGCCTGACGTGGCTCGCAGTCTCTCCAGACTGCGCGTGGCTGGTACGGCGCTCCCGGGACCCGAGCTGCTGGCCGTCCTCGTCCTGCTTCGTTCGTCGCGGCGCACCGCGGAAGCGCTGCGCGATCCGCGCCGCCCGGCGGTTGCGACCGCGGTGCTCGCGCCGATCACCGCCAACCTGGTCTCGGCCAAGCAGGACGAGGTGGCGCTCGAACGAATTCTCGCCGACGACGGCAGCGTTCGCGACGACGCGTCACCGCAGCTGCGACGGCTGCGCCGCGAGCTGCGCGGCGCCGAGGCCGAGTTGGTGCGACTCCTCGAGCGCCTCATGAGCAAGCTGGAGTCGCATCAGCAGGTGCCGGACATGTCGGTCACCGTGCGCAATGGACGCTATGTCATTCCGATTCGCCGCGAGGCACGCGGCGCGGTAGGTGGCATCGTCCACGACACGTCGGGTTCCGGAGCGACGTTGTTCGTGGAGCCGCCAGCCGCCGTCGAGGAAGGGAACCGCATCCGCGAGCTCGAGATCGAGGAGCAGCGCGAGGTCGATCGCATTCTGCTCGAGGCGACGGACCGAATTCGTCCGCTGCACGATGAGCTCGTGGCGTCGCTCGACGCCCTCGTCCTGCTGGACTCACTCTACGGGCGCGCTCGTTATGCAATCGCGTTCGAGTGCGCTCAGGCAGAGCTCTGCCCGTCCGCCGAAGGCTTCGCGCTCCGCAATGGTCGTCACCCGCTGCTCCTGGCGCAGGGCGTGTCCGTCATTCCGTTCGATCTCGAGATGGGTCCGGGCGAACGGACGTTACTCGTGTCCGGTCCGAATACCGGCGGCAAGACGGTGCTGCTCAAGTCGATCGCGCTCATCTCGGCGCTCGTGCAATCGGGCGTGCCCGCGCCGGTCGCCGCGGGAAGCCGCGTTGCCATATTCGACAACCTGTTTGCCGACATTGGTGACGAGCAGTCGATCGAGGCGAGTCTCTCGACGTTCAGTGCGCACCTCAGGAACCTCGGCGAGATTCTCGTTGCCGCGACGCCGCAATCGCTCGTGCTCGTCGACGAGCTCGGCTCCGGCACCGATCCTGTCGAGGGTGCGGCACTCGGGGGCGCGATCCTCGAGGAGCTCACACGGCGCGGGGCACTGACGGTTGCAACGACGCACCTTGGCGCGCTCAAGGAGCTGGCAACGGAAGTTCCGGGCGTCGTGAACGCATCGCTGCAATTCGATGCGGTTGCCCTCGCCCCGACGTATCGCCTCATCAAGGGCATTCCCGGGCGATCGTATGGCATCAGCATCGCTCGGCGCCTGGGTCTGCGCGAGGACGTGCTGGATCGAGCGGAGGAGCGCGTGCCCAGGGGCGAGCGCGACGTCAATCGACTGTTGGCCGATCTCGAGACGCGAGAGGCGGAGCTGACCGCGCGCGAGCGCGACGTCGCGCTCGGGCAGGAGTCCGTGCAGGCGCGTGCGCACCGCGTGGCGGAGCGCGAGCAGCGCGTGAAGCAGCGCGAACGCGAGATCGAGAAGGAGTCGCGCGCGGGGGCGCGCCGCTACCTGCTGGACGCGCGTGCGGAGATCGAGCGCACGATTCGCGAGCTTCGCGAGGCGGGTGCAGCCGAGCTGGCCGAGCAGACGCGACTCGCACGACAGGGCGTCGAGCGAATGGCGGCCGATCAGGCGGAGGCGCTCTCCGAGCTGGAGCGACGCTCCGCCACGTCGGCCAGCGATAACATCGAGACTGCCGACGGCGAGCCTAACGATGGCGACCTCGTCGAGATCACGACGCTGGGCGACAAGCTTGGACGCGTCATGGAGCGCCGTGACCAGGAAGCCGTCGTGGCGGTAGGGGGAATCAAGATGACCCTTCCGGTGTCCGCGCTGCGTCGGTCACTCAAGCAGGAGCCGCGGCAGCGCGAGGCGGTGCCGATCATGGGCGACCTGCCCGAAGAGCACGTCGCACGGGAGATCGACCTGCGCGGCCAGCGCGTGGGTGACATCGATGACGTCGTTATGCAGGCACTCGACGCCGCCGTCCGCGCCGACCTCAAGGCGCTGCGCATCATCCACGGAAAGGGCACCGGAGCCCTGCGGGCGCGCGTCGCCGAGATGCTGCGGAAAGACACGCGCGTGAAGACGTTCCGCCTCGGCGGGTGGAACGAGGGCGGCGCCGGCGTAACGGTCGCGGAGTTCGCCTGACCATGGACGCGACGCGCGCATGATTCCCGACGAGGACGTCGAGCGCGTTCGCGATCACGCCGACATCGTGCAGATCATCGGCGAGCATGTGAACCTTCGCCGCGTCGGCTCCGATTGGCGCGGTCCGTGCCCATTCCACCAGGGGACACATCGGAATTTCTCGGTGTCGCCGAAGAAGCGGATGTACTATTGCTTCGTGTGTCATGCGGGCGGCGACGTATTCAACTTTCTGCAGAAACGGCTCGGCCTCGACTGGCCGTCGGCCGTGCGCAGCGTCGCGGAGAAGTCGGGTATCGAGATCCGCGAGGTCGAGACGCGTCGTGAAGGTCCCGACCCACGCGAGCCGGTGTGGGAGATCAACGCGGCCGCGGCGGACTATTTCCAGCGGATGCTCTGGGAGGAAGACCTCGGTGCGGCCGCGCGCGAGTACATCGCGAAGCGGCGCGTATCGCGGGAGGCCGCCGAGAAGTTCGGGCTGGGCTTCGCGCCACGCGAGATCGGGCTGCTCCGTGGCCACCTCAACACGCTCGGCTACGACGACGCGAAATTGTTGAGCGCGGGCCTTCTCGTTCAGCGAGAGGAGGCGGAGGAGCCCCGGCCCCGCTTCCGCGGGCGCCTCATGTTCCCTATCTACGATGCGTCGGGACGACTCTCGGGATTCGGCGGGCGGCTCATCGGCCCGGGCGAGCCGAAGTACCTCAACTCGGCGGATTCGGTAACCTTTACGAAGGGGCGACTGCTCTACGGGCTGAACTGGGCGCGACACGCGATTCGACGTGATGAACGATTGCTCGTCGTGGAGGGCTACTTCGATGTCGTTCGACTCGTGCTTGCCGGCTTCGAGTCGGTTGTTGCGCCCCTGGGTACCGCGCTCACGGAAGATCAGGCGCAGATGATCTCGCGGCAGACGAAGAACGTGTTCCTCCTCTACGACAGCGACACCGCCGGGCAGAAGGCGACGTTCCGCGCAGGCGACCTCCTGCTCGCCCAGGGCGTTTCCGTTCGCGTCGTGACGCTGCCCGAGGGAGAGGATCCCGACACGTTCGTCGACTCGCACGGCAGACCAGCGCTCGAGATGCAGATCGACGCCGCCGTCGATGTGTTCGATCGCAAAGTCCAGATCCTCGAACGGCAGGGCTGGTTCGCCGACCTGCACAAGCGACGTCGCGCCATCGACCGGCTTCTGCCGACCATTCGCGCGACCGCGGATCTCGTGACTCGCGACATGTACATCGCGCGCGCGAGCGAGGCGTCCGGGGTCGACCGGAACGTGCTGGCGCGAGAGGCTGGCGGCGCTGACGCGCGGGGCGTGCCACGGAGGGCGCCAAGCGGTGCCGCGCCGCCGGACGCGCACCAGGAGCAGATGGGCATGAGCGACCGCCGTGTTGGCGAGCGCCGTGAAGGGTCGGTACGCCGCCCGCCGAGCAGTGGTCCGTCCGTGGAGCGCTATCTTCTTCGGGTGATCCTCGCGCACCCAGCGTATCTCGAGATGGCCGCGGAAGCCGATGTCGGACCAACGACGTTCGATGATACGCGCTACCGCGAGATCTTCGAAACGCTCGCGAGGATCGGCGCCGACGCCTCTCCGGAAGTCGTGGTGCAAGAATTGTCGGAAGACGCCGCGCTTGCCTATGACGAGATGCTGGGGGAGCCACCCGAATCGTTCGTGAATCTCGAGGCGACCTATCGAGACACGGTCGCGGCGCTGCGAATCCGCGAGCTGAAGCAGAAGAACAGTGAGCTGCAACGCTTGATGGCGACCGCACGCAGTGAGGAAGAGAAGAACGTCCTGCTCGCCGAAAAAGACGCGAACGCGCGGAAGGCTCTCGCGCTACGCACGCGAGCCTCATAACAGGGAGGATGTGAGTGCATCAGGATCTCGAAGCGCTGCTCGCGCTGCAGGCCGACGATGACGTGATCGACACCCTCGACGCAAAGCTCCGCGCGCTCGGTCCGCGCCTCTCCGAGCTCGAGCGCCGACGCAAGGCGGTTGCCGAACAGCTCGCGACCTCCGAGGCGGCCACAGAGGCCGACGAGCGCAAGCATCGCGACCTCGAGGGCCGAGTCTCGGATCACAAGCAGCGACAGGAGCGCAACCTCGCGCACCTCGACTCGGTCAAGCGCATGCGCGAGGCAACGGCCGCAATGGCGCAGGTCGAGCAGGCGCGCAAAATCCTCATCGAGGAAGAGTCCGAGTTGCAGGCGCTCACCCGGCGCATCACCGATGGCCACAAGTCGATCGCCGCCTATCGCGAGGCACTCGCGACCGAAGACAGCGAGCAAGCGGCGGAGCGCGAGGTGCTCGCGGGCGAGCGCGCCGCGATCGAGGCCGAGCTCGCGGACGCTCGTGCGAAACGAGCCCGGACCGCAACGCACGTCCCGAAGGCGATCCTGACCAAGTACGATCGCATTCGCGGCCGAAAAGGCGAGCAGGCGATCTTTGCCTTGCGTGGACCGTCATGCGGACACTGCGACACGGCCATTCCGCTGCAGCGACGCAATCAGATGATGGGCACCGGTCAGATCGAAGTGTGCGAAGCGTGTGGAGTGCTTCTGTATGCAACACAATGATGCTTGTTGGTCCGGTGGGTCCCCGGTAGCTTGACCGCGTGACCGCACCGCCTGCTCGCCCACGACTCAAACCGCGCTGGGTTTTCCCACGCGAGCCGGATCCCGCCGCAGTGCTGGCTCTCGCGGCGGAGCTTCATCTCCCAGCGCTCGTATGCCGCCTTCTTCTCGTGCGCGGCTATTCCGCGATCGAGCCCGCCAAGGATTTTCTACGACCGCGGCTGCAGCGGCTGCATTCACCGCATGGCCTGCCTGACGCGGAAGTGGCCGTGGAGCGTCTCGTCCGCGCTGTTCGCGACGCCGAGACCGTGCTCGTTCATGGCGACTACGATGTCGATGGCATCTGTTCGACGACGCTGCTCACTCGCTCGCTTCGCTACTTCGGTGCGCGCCCCGTTCCGTTCATCCCGCGTCGCCTCGAAGACGGCTACGACCTGAGTGACGCGGGCGTCCGTGCGGCGCGCGATGCGGGAGCGCGACTGGTCGTCACGTGTGATTGCGGAACGAGCGCGCTCAAGCCGATTCGGGCGCTGTGCGAGTCGGGGATCGACGTCATCGTCACGGATCATCACCTGCCCGGCGGCCCGCTGCCCGAGTGCCTCGCCGTGCTCAATCCGAAGCGCCAGAGCTCGGAGTATCCCGACCGCGATCTCGCCGCCGTTGGCGTTGCGTTCAAGCTGATGCTCGCCCTCGCGGAGAAGCTAGGCGCGAACGCGAACTTCGTCTACAACATGCTCGACCTCGTCGCGCTTGCGACGATCGCCGACGTCGCGCCGCTGCGGGGAGAGAACCGGATCTTCGCGCGGTACGGGCTGCGGCTGATGGGCGAGACGCCGCATCAAGGGCTCCGTGCGCTCATGCGCGCATCGGGGATGGACAACAGACCGCTCACCGCGGGGCGGGTAGGGTTCATCCTCGCGCCGCGCCTCAACGCCGCGGGCCGCATTGGCCATGCGATGCAGGGCGTCGAGCTGCTCCTGTCGGAGTCGGAGCCGCAGGCGAACCGGATCGCGCGCGAGCTCGAGGAGATGAACCGCCGCCGCCAGGAGATCGATCGCGCCACGCTCGAGCAGGCGCGCCAGCGCATTGACGCGCTGGACCTCGACAACACCTACGGCATCGTGCTCGCCCAGGAGGGCTGGCACCCGGGGGTCATTGGGATCGTCGCATCGCGGATCGTCGAGGAGACGGCGCGCCCGACCGTCCTCATCTCGCTCGACGGCAAGGAGGGGAAGGGCTCCGGGCGCGCGCCCGCGCCGTTCAACCTGCATGCCGGGCTGAGCGAGTGCCGAGACCTCCTCGTGCGGTTCGGTGGACACCCTGCGGCGGCGGGCGTCACCATCGAAGCATCGCGCGTCGACGAGTTCGCCCATCGGTTCAACGAGGTCGCGCGATCCAGGCTCAGGCCCGAAGACCTGTACCCCGAGCTGAGGATCGACGCCGAGATTTCGATCGACGGCGTGACCGACGAGCTCGAAGGGCTCCTCCGTCATTTCGAGCCGTTCGGCGTTGGCAATCCATCGCCCGTGTTCGCATCGCGCGGTGTCCGGCTGGCCGCGCCCGCGCGGGTGGTTGGCACCGACGGTCTCAAGCTCCGCATCGCCGGCGCCGCGAGCGAGCGCGAGGCGCTGGGGTGGGGCATGGGCGACCTCGCGCCGGAGCTCCCGGTGGGCGTGCCGTTCGACATCGCCTATCGGGTCGAGCGCGATACGTACCAGGGGGAAAGTCGTCTCCAGCTGCGCATCGCCGACATCCGCCTGCCCGGCGCGGCATCCGGGCCGGAAGATCGTTAGGCATGCGGATCGTCGCCGGCCGATGGCGCGGCCGCCGCATCCGCCCGCCTGACGACACGCGGGTTCGCCCGACCGCCGACCGTGTTCGCGAAGCGTGGATGAGCATCCTCATGCCGTCCCTTCGCGACGCGCGCGTGCTCGACCTGTTCGCCGGGTCCGGCGCGTTAGGCATCGAGGCGCTGTCGCGCGGCGCGGCGTCCGCGGACCTGGTCGAGGTGAGCGCCTCGGGCGTCCGCGCGATTCGCGAGAACGCCGAGTTGTTAGGCGCCGGCGACGAGCTGCGCGTGCACCGTGCGGACGCCATGCGCTTCATCGAGAAGCTGGAGGCACACGCGTTCGATGTCGCGTTCGCGGACCCGCCCTACGGCCACGGCCTGGCGAGAGCGGTAGCCGACCGCTGGCTCGCGGTGCCGTTCGCGGCCGTCCTGGGTGTCGAACACGCCTCCAAGGAGCAAATGCCCGAAGGTGACACGCGCCGTTATGGTGACACGGCGATAACGTTCTACAGAGTCGATAGTCGGCAGTCGTGAGTCCGGACTCCGCGCCGTTCCCCCGCTTCCCGTCTCCCGTCTTCCGCTTCCCGCAATGAGAACCGCCGTCTATGCCGGCAGCTTCGACCCCATCACGCGCGGCCACGAGGATCTGATCCGACGGAGTCTCGCGTTCGTCGACCGGATCGTCGTCGCGGTCGCAACGAACGTCTCCAAGCAGCCGCTGTTCACGCTGGAGGAGCGTGTGGCGTTCGTCCGCGCGGCCGTGGGGGACGACCCCCGCATCGACGTCCAGCAGTTCAACGGACTGCTCGTCCACTTCGCGCACACGGTCGGGGCGAACCTCATCATTCGCGGTCTCCGCGCCGTTGCGGACTTCGAGTACGAGTTCCAGATGGCCCTGATGAATCGGCACCTCGCCCCGCGACTGGAAACGGTGTTCATGGTCCCGTCGCTCGACACGACGTACATCAGCTCGAGCCTTGTGCGGGAGGTCGCACGCTTTCGCGGCGACGTCAGTGGGCTGGTGCATCCGGTCATTGCCGAGGCGTTGCGCTCCAGGCTGCAGGGAGAGTAGTCGTGATGACCACCGTAACAGCCGCGCCGCCAGCGCCGTCGTTCATCGACGATATACGAGCGCGCGCCGCCCAGCGCCTTCGCCGCATCGTGTTCCCCGAGACGGCAGACCTGCGTGTTCGAACGGCGGTCGAAGTTCTCGCACGCGAGCGCATCGTCGAGCCGATCGTATTGCTCGACCCCGCCTCACCGGATACACGCGGCAGCGTCGAGGCGCTCGGGGTCGAAACCATCGATCCGCTCCGTGACCCACGACGCGGGCGCACGATCTCGGACCTCCTCGAACGCCGCGCGAAGAAAGGTCTGACGGAGGATGCGGCAGCCACGTGCGCGTCGGACCCGCTGTTCTTCGCCGACGGCCTGGTGCGGCGCGGCGATGCGGACGGTTGCGTCGCCGGCTGTGTCTACACGACGGGTGACGTGCTGCGCGCGGCGCTCTGGCTGATCGGCACCGCGCCAGGAGTCCGGACCGTGTCCAGCGCGTTCTACATGGTCACGTCGCCGTTTCGCGGCGACGCGGGCGAGGTGCTGACGTTTACCGACTGTGCGGTCATTCCGTATCCGACCTCCGACCAGCTCGCGGACATCGCCCTCGCCGCCGCCGCCGACCGCCGTCGCATCGTTGGGGACGAGCCCTGTCTGGCCATGCTATCTTTCTCAACCGCGGGCAGCGCCGCCGGAGTGTCGGTCGACTTGGTGCGCAACGCCCTCAAAATTGTGCGAGCAAAAGCACCGGCGCTGCTGGTGGACGGAGAATTGCAAGGCGATGCGGCGCTGATTCCGGCCGTCGGGAATCGGAAGGCTCCGCGGAGTCCCGTGGCCGGGCGCGCGAACGTGCTCGTGTTCCCGTCACTGGACGCCGGCAACATCGCGTACAAGTTGGTCGAACGAATCGCGCGCGCGGCGGCGATCGGGCCGATCGTCCAGGGGCTCGCTCGGCCGTGCAGCGACCTATCGCGCGGAGCGTCGGCAGATGACATTGTCAACGTGGCGGCGATCACCGCACTGCAGGCTGGTGACGCCACCACCTCGGAGCTTGAGCCTTCTCGGAGAACTTGAGACATGAGCTTCTCGATCAAGAAGCAGGGAGAGATTTGCGTGGTCGATGTGGAAGGCCAGCTCATCGTCGGGAACCGGCAGGAGCTGAAGCAGAAAGTCCTCGACGAGCTGGAGAAGGGCGAAAAGAAGTTCCTCATCGACTTCAGTCAGACCGGCTACATCGACAGCTCGGGATTGGGTGTGCTCGTGTCGCTGTCCAAGAAGATTCGTGAGCAGGGTGGCGAGCTTCGCCTCGCGAATCTCAACGACGACCTCAAGACCCTCTTCGAGCTCACCAAGCTCGACACGCTGTTCCAGATCGCCGACACCCGCGAACGGGCACTGGAAAGCTTCTGAAACGTTCGACCGCGTTCGGCGGTCCTTTCCAGGGACTCCAGGCGCAGCGAGGCAGCTCGAGCCCCGCTGCGCCTCATTCCATGACCCACCGTAAATGACTGCTGACCGCGACAGCGGAGAGCGCCGCGGCGCCGCGCACGCTCACGGTGCCGTCGACCGGCTCATACCGAGCGACGTTCGCGAGATCGAACCGATCGTCGAGGAAGTGACTCGCGAGTGCCGCGAGCTCGCGCTCTCCGCGCGGCAGTGTGCGTTGAACGTGCCGGTGGCGCTCACCGAGGCGCTCAGCAACGCGATCCTGCGCGGCAACCGCGGGATGCGCGACAAGCAAGTCCGCGTTCGCGCCGTCGTGAGCGACAGCGCGCTCGTGCTCGAGGTTGCTGACGAGGGCGCCGGGTTCGACCTCGACGCGTGCACCGTGGACCCCACACGGCCTGGAAATCTCGAGCGCGAGGATGGTCGCGGCCTGTTCCTCATGCGCTCCCTGATGGATCGCGTCGAACGCTACGAAGCGGGCGAGCGAAACGTCGTTCGATTGACGCTCCATCGTTCGTGAAAGAGCTCGGCGCGATTCTCGCCGCGTTCACCGACGCCACGCAATGCGCGGCCGTCGTGTGGAGGCAGCCGCAAGCGGGAGGTTCCCTCACCCCCGAGGTAGGGAACCCGTCCGGCGACGCGCCAGCCATTGTCGAGCTCATTCCTCCCGGCGGTTCCCCGGTCGAAGTGCACACGCCAAACGGGAGCATGCTCGTCGCGCCGCTGCCGGGCCCGCGCCGCTCATGGCTCGCACTCGGGCCCTGCGCCAATCGCGTCGCGCCGGCGAGCGGTTGGCTGAAGTTCCTGCTTCCTGTCGTGACGCACTATCTGCAGGCGTCGCTCGAGGTCGAGCATGCCGCGAACGAGTTGGCGGAGCGCTACGAAGAGATCAATCTCCTCTACACGACGAGCGAGATCCTTGGCCGAACGGTGTCGCTGGAGGAAGCGGCGAAAACCATTCTCCACGAGATCTCCGAAACTGTCGGTGCGAGCCGCGCCTCCATCCTCGTCCACGAACCGTCCACCGACACGCTCCAGGTCGTGGCGGCGCGCGGCGTCGCGACCAGCGCCGCGCCCGCGATCGAGGTGAGCGATGACTGCAGCGTGTCGGCCTCGGTGTTCCGGTCACGCCGGTCGATGATCGCCGAGGCCGGCGAGATGATGTGCGACCAGGAGCAGCTCTACCGAAACGGCGCGATGCTCTCGGTCCCGATCATGTGGACGGGCCCGGGCGGGAGCCGCCCGCTTGGCGTGGTGAACCTGTCCGAGCGCCGATCCGGTCAGCCATTCACCGCTGGCGATCAGAAGCTCGTGGAGGCGATCGCGACCCAGATCGGCACCGCGATCCAGAACGCACGCCTCGTTAGGGCCTCGATCGACCAGCAGCGCCTCGTGTACGAGATGAGCCTCGCGCACGACCTGCAGATGAAGCTGCTGCCGGCCACGTCCGTCGTCGCACCCGAAGCGGAGGTCGCGGCGCGCGTCCTCCCCGCCGAGAGCGTCGGCGGCGACTTCTATCACCTGTTCCGCCTGGCCGGGCGGCGCACCGGCGTGATGATCGGGGACGTCTCGAGCCACGGCTACCGCGCGGCGCTGATCATGGCGCTCGTCATGAGCGCCTCCGCCATCCACGCGCAGACTACTGTGGACGCCGCCGAGACGTTGAG
>Ga0157378_10005006_pt1 | contig 11626 bp, 12 predicted proteins | sample M65metaG_FD_115309 | JGI IMG/M metagenome (GOLD analysis project Ga0157378, IMG submission 115309) | Miscanthus rhizosphere microbial communities from Kellogg Biological Station, Michigan, USA - M6-5 metaG | ecosystem: Host-associated > Plants > Roots > Rhizosphere > Soil | place: USA: Michigan...
ACAAAAAATAAAACAGCAGATAGCGTCCCAAACTTCAGAATGAAGTACAAACGGGCTTACTACCTGCCAGATATCAAACATACAAAAATGTTTGAAAAGGTTTGCTTTTCTACGGTATAACTTGGACTAGTAGGGACTATTGCTGATCTATACTGCCACTATAGTTCCATGATTACGTTAGGTGAATGGGTTCTATTTGCAGAAAGCCCTTCAGAACATCCCGGAATAAAGGCAAAAACTTCTACCCTAAAATTAAGAGAACCTTAAAAGGTCATTAAAAAATAAAAATAGTGCTAAGTATTTTCAGCTTATTTATAGCCACATTGGAATTTTTAAAGCAATTTAATTTTCTGAAAGATGCCAAAAATAATTGTTGGTGTGGACAGCCTTTTAGTGTAAAAAATATTGAGAATGATTTCTTATTTCTTTTTAGTTTTGCTTCTTTTTATCATCTCAAAAGCCGTCGGAAATTCATCTTGCTCAGAATTCCAATCATCGATATTCATTTCAATAAGTTTCAATCTTGGGGTGAGATAGTTTTTTCTTTCATCAATAACTGTATCGAAATTAATTATCGCATCAAGAATGGGATTTATCAGATCTCTTTTGGATTTCGGCAGAGATGGATTTGCTATATATATGTGCTTTGATAAGTCGTATTCAAGAAGAGCGTATGCGTCATATTTGCTACTATCCGGTTTAAGTATAGGACTAACTTTCATCATACCCTTGCCTTTACTGTTTATATCGGAATCTGCCATAAAAAGATTATCCCATAACCATCCTTGTGCTGTCTTTATAACGGTATCAAAATGTTCTAATTCGCCTTTAATTTTTGGTTTATTAGGAACATAATTAGTTCTTTTATATCTTCCTTTATCCCATTTTGATTTCTCATAATAATGTTTAGGACAAATTCTTTTCTCCGTATATGCACATAGTCCTTTTTGGCAATAAAAAAGGTTCATTACAACATCCCAATAGAATCTAAATGTCGCCGTATATTCAGGATGAGCTATTTTACCTTTTTCTAATAATTCTTGCCAATTATAATACTTAGTAGAGAGGTTGCAAGTTTTGTCTATTTTACGCATACGATTACAAATTCCAGTCTAATAAATTTCCTAATTTCTTATAATCTGCAACGAGTTTATTTTGTATTATTTTAGAATTGCCATTCTTTTTAATTTCTGATTCTAACTCTGATAATATTCTTAATTGTTTTCTTCTTTCTTCATTCCCTTGTAAAGGAAAATCAAATATTTTTTTGTAAATAGAATCCCATCTTAAATACTTTGGATTAATAGTATAATTATTTACCCGTCTCTCTTTTTCTGTATCATAATATTCTTTTCTATTAACACATCCAGTATTCTCATCAAAGTATAACTCTACAACTTCCCATGGATCAAACGAAGATGCAACAATAGGAGAATGTGTAGCAAAGAAAAATTGATTGTTTTTAGGAGCGATTTTGATATAAATATCGGAGAGTTCCCATTGGATATTTGGATAAAGTGAAGTCTCAGGTTGGTCAAATAAGATTATTGTATTTTCGGGTTTGAGAAAAAATAATGGAATAGCAGTAAGCATAATTTGTTTTGAGCCAGTGCTGAGAAAAGGATATGATACTGGTTTCCCGTCATGTTTGCTTTTTATTATTATATATTTTTCATTTGAAGTAGTATCTAAGGGATATTTTTCTATGTCAGTTTCTACCTCTAAGTTGAATTTATTCAATATTGCATTAAGACAATTATCAGCTAAATTTTGAATGGGATTTGGGTTTGCTGCTTCCCATTTTTTGAAGGAGGTTTTGGATGTTTTGACATTTTTATCACCGAGAACATCCTGTGCTAGTTTAATTTGTCTATCCTTATATTTATTAATATAATCAGAAACTTCTTTAAAAACGATTTTCCAAATTGAGTTGATATTTTCAGGGGTAAAATCCCATACTTTTTTAGAAGTGTAATTAGTAATATCAATATTGTCTTTAGAATCAATAAATAATTCACCTTTGGAAGGATCGTGTTTTATCTCGGATTTAGGTGCGTCAAATCTAACAATTCCTTTTTTTAAATCACTTTTTATCGCATCATTTATATCAGATGGCCCAACAACGCAAAACGGAAAATTTAACAATAGATGTGAACGATTTTTAATTTTAGGCTCAATCTCTGTCTTAATATAGGGTACTATATTTTCATGTTTTTTATGTGGTTGTCTTCCATAATCCCATCCTGCTATCCCAAATGGCTCTCCATTTGATATTTTAGAAAATTTATCTTGATCTGATTGATAGATAATTTCTATACCGTTTTTAGTAAAATTGCTTATTTCAATTCCACTTTTATCATAGCTCTCATCTAAACAAGTAAAATATTTAATAAGATTTATTAAAGTTGTTTTTCCTGTGCCACTTTGACCCAAAAAACAAACTTTGTCCAAGGGTTTACCTTGTTTTGGATGTCCTTTGGGGTATGTTAAATCAATTACAAGTTTCTTTTTGAAGTGTAAGTAATTGTTTATTTTAATTCCTGAAATTTTCATACGGTTTTTAATTATTAATAACAGAAGTTATAAACTATCCACAAACCATACAGTTAGGATCTCTTAATATTTTAGCTCCATACCATCTTAAAATTGATGGCTTATTGAAATTATATTCTAACTTACTCCAACTTTCATAAACGTATTCTCGACGATTGGCCCAAATATAAAAGTCTGCAATTAAGTCATCTTCTAAAGATGATATTCCAGAATTTGTTCCCTTTGATAATTCAACTAAAGCCAACTTAACCATGAAATTTGATATTGGCGCAATATCAGAAGCCAACCCTACTTGAACAATTACATCTAAGTTCTCTTCGCTGGTGTAATCTGGCAAGAATTTTTTTGCCTGTCTATCTCGTTGAGATATTTCTTCTTCAGTATTTCTAAAATCTTGAGAATAAAGACAATTGTAACATGGTCCCACATATGGCCTAACTCTTAAAACATCCCCTCCGATGGCTCTTGTTATTGCCCGTCCAAAAATTGCCGGAATTTTATTTTTTAAGGCAATGTCATTGAGAAAAAAACGACTTTTATCATTATCAGATGCACACAAAATAATATCCACTTCTGCTAAAGCTAATTCGCATTCATCAGGACGTTCATTGACGTCTATTTCTAAAGTTTTTATATTTGCATAAGGGTTTTTTTGCCATATCAAATCTCGGACTGCGTAAGTTTTATATCTTCCTAAATCATTAATACCGCAGACATGGCGAGCGATGTTTGAAAGTTCAATCCTGTCGAAATCAATTAGAACGAAATTACCTATTCCCGCTTTTGCGAGTTCCAAAGCAATAGGAGAACCTCCACTGCCAATTCCTACTATACCAACTGTTTTTTTGTTTAACGCAGATGTTTCAAGCAACCCTTTATTTCTTGAATACAATTCTGATTTTTCAGGAATGAATTTGACTGAATAGTTATCGAAAGTATTTGCAGCAATTAAAATAGCTCTGGATTTGAGATTATTATTCTCTAAGGCAAATGCCACAACTAATCCATAATCTATAAATCTTGCCGCATCAAAATTATTTAGTTCTTCAACATTGTTCAGGATTATGAACCAAGAATTGACAGCAATTCCGGAGGGGGCAACTTTGGGAATACTCGTAAAAGCATGGATAACTGTTGCGTCGTCTAGGCAGTAAGCAAACCCTTTCGTTTTTCCAAGATTTTTTGAAAACAACTCTCTTATCTGTTCTTCATGCAAAAAAACCAATAATTCCATAAAGTCTATTTTTTAAAAAAACCATCTTTATATATCTGATCTACCACTACTTCATTTTGCCGATAGTCGGGGTCGGTTGGGTCTTTCATAATCAATTCTCCCGTCAGTGGATCAAAAGTGAGTTTTTTGACTGATGTGGCATTATTTTTTTTTGCAAGTTCTTCTTGTATCTGGTTTGGATTTTTACTCTCTGCCATAACTTTTATTTTTAGACTTCCTGTTGATGTGTTAAATAATAATCCATTGCTTGTCCCGTTCTCTTATGTCCATCAAGTGCTTCAAGCCAAATTCTAACTTTAATAAGGACTTTATAAAATGTAACATTCGAGTTCCAATTCGCTGGTCGATAATGGCAAATTTTAGGAAGAAAATCTCTAGGGCTTAATAAATGCATTGTTGCACTTGCGCCTAGCGAGGTCAGATTTCTTCCATAGTAATCTGTAGCAGGATCGGGATGTACAATTACAGCATCTGGAACAGAATACGGAATATCGCTTGGCACATATAATCGTATTTTGTAATTGTTATTTGAGTTGGTTTTCATCCAGCCCTCCAAGCAAAGATTTGTTCCAACATTGACATAATTGAAACTCGGAAAATACGGGTTAAGTATATTCAACTCTCTTTGTAGCCTATTTTGTTGCTCTGCTGTCCAGCCCATAATTACTTAATCAATAGGTATATTAATTTTTTTAGAATTATTTTCGTTGTCAATTTCACGACCTTTAATGCCAAATATTATTTTCACAAAATAAAAGGCGTCAAATGATTTTTTTTGACTTGATTTAGTATCTGCATCGTTCTCAACAGTTATCTCTTTTCCATCTTTAAATAGTATCGGCTTCGGGTTAATATCTGAAAAATCCAACGGGTATACTATTTCATAATTATGAAGGTCATCCTTAAAGCTTATGGCTATAGTCTTGTCGGGATTTTGTATTAACTCAGCTTCTTTAAATTCCTTATTATCATTTATTTTATCAAATTCTTTTTTTAAAAATTTTCTTCCTTTCTCAGTGTCAAAATATGAGTTAGGTGCCAGCTCTACTTTTTCAGAAATAATAACAGGTTTATTAGCGCTAAAGCTTGTTTCTCTTGTTTTATAACCAGCCTTCCTTGTCTTAGGAGTTGTAAAAAAGTTTGATTTTCTTTCAATTTCATTTCTTATTGGACTATCATTAGGAAGAATTACCCACCTCGTCTCTTCATATAGGTTTTGCAGTGATTTAGAAAAAAGAAAGCCGCTAATTCTTACTGTATCTGATTGTATTATGTTGCAAATTGTAATAAAAAACTTGTTGACATTTTGTGTATCAAGACAATGCCTCATTGTACTAATATCTCCCCCACTTGGGTGGTCTAAAGAAAGTTTATGATGAGAATGCCATGAGCCAATATGCTCTAATGCATAATTACTGTTTAAAAAATCACCGCATCTATGTAAATAAGGAATATCTTGATAAAAGGAGGTACTACTTCTTGTTGTATTTTCACCTGGCCCAGTGACAAATTGAATCACAGGAATCCCATCTTTATTCCAAAAACCAAAATAATCTCCTCCGGTTTCAATGTTCTCATAGTCCAGAACACATTTGGCAATAAAACTGAGCTCACTTGCGTATATAATAGCCCTATCGGTCATTCTGTTGTTTTTCTCAAAGTTATTGAAAATATGCACATAGCGAAACAAACTGGCGAGTACCTAACTTTAAATACAAAATTAATATTGCGTTTGAGCAAATCGGGAATGAATATCAATATGAATTCCCAGTTGGGCGCAGATTGTATCTACGTCCTCGCGGAGGCCGGTCTTTGACTGGCGAATTTCTCGCACATCCCTGATGTCACCGGGGGGCCATGAAAAATGGAGACTCAACTGACCAAGAAAATTCTAAAGATTGTTACCTTTGGTGTTGCGTTTTAATGCAATCTAACTTATAGTGTATGGGTAGGCCGCGATATAAAATAACGCCTGACAACATAGAAACGGCCCTGCATTTCTATTGCATGGGTAAGGCATACGCTCATAGCAGCAGGACTGACATAGAAAACTTGGTGGAGCATGCTGCAAACTGCCCTGAACTGCGGTTTATGGACGATATAGAGGCGCTTTTGGAAAGCGACCTACAATATGTATATAGTGCAATAGAGGCCAGCAGTCACCCCCAGGCTGGAAGTTACAGATGGAGCGATAACCATACCTCACAAGCGCATGTCCTTGATTTCATTCTGGCGGCCAATATTCCTTCTTGGAAGCTGATGTACGACATTGCTAAGACACGACAGATAGTAAAAAACATTCGGAGCCGTAGGAAAATAGCAACCTCAAAAACTGCTGTATTATGAACCAGGTATGGACAAAGACATTCGTTTTCCTGTTGCTGGCATTGTCTGTAGTGAGTTCATTTGGGCAGGTGTATGTTAGCGGGTGTCACAAGAAGAATGGCACATTTGTACAGCCCCACTACCGCTCAAATCCTGATGGCAACTCATACAATAACTGGAGTACAAAGGGCAATATGAACCCTTATACAGGTAAGGTAGGGACAAAGAACCCTGCGCTGCTACCAACCTCAAACTGCGGCTATACAGGCAGTTTAAGCCAACCTATTCCAACGTCCCCCGCATCCAATATTGGCACAACGTCGAGCTCCAGCTATCAGACTCACCCCGTACAAGGCGGCAGTTACAGCACAATAATACCGATAGATTTAAGCGGTGGCGCTAAGCCGATGCCTGACCAGCATTTGCCATCTGCAACTGATAACACAGATTATACGCCACATTACACTGATGAGACGTTACCCTCTCTGTCAAGCGCACCAAATAGTACCGTTGTGCACCGTAAATCTGGAAGCGGAACACGGGTACGCCGTAAAGCCACTTTCCCGGCAAAATAAGGCATGTTGACCATACAACATTTTATAGTCCCGTCTCCCTTGGGTCTCTCCTCCCGCCTCGAGTTGGGCGTGGATTGTATCTACGTCCTCGCGGAGGCCGGTCTTTGACTGGCGAATTTCTTGCGCATCCCTTGCGCTTGTGTATCCTCCCGCTGTAGTTTCAAAACATGTAGCTTTATACCGATGAATGCGTTCGGAGACCGGGTTTTATTTGCAATTCGGGATGCCTTCCAGAACATTTTATATAACAGTTCTTAACCAATAATATTTCACTCGCTTAAAAATAACTGTTATCATACATTTGTTACGGGCGCGCCCGTCGGTTGAATCCCGAACAACGGGGTTCTGGGGAGAGAGCGATCTGATGTCCGCGCAGTCGCGCGGGTATTATTGAAATAGTCTGTATGCGAAGATTGAAATGCACCTCCATAACTTTTGCTTTTTACGGCATTCCTATTACTTTTGTTTTGAAATAAATCTGTGTTTTAACAAATCAATCACCATATGGAAGGAATCATAAATAGTGTTGGGCTGGCAATCGGGAAATCTAAAGCACCCAAAAGAATGAGTTTATTCATAGGTCTTTTATTTACCTGCGGTAGTCTTTTTTCGGTTAGCGCTTATGCACAAACGGCGGAGCACAGACCGTTGCCCAGAAAAAACATCGATCATCTCACCAATCAGGAGCAAGAAGCTTATCTCCATGCATGGACGATTTTAAAATCGCGCGACAGTTTTGACAGGAGCAGCTATTTATGGCAGGCATTTGTGCATAATGTACCTTCCCTGAAGCTACGCGATGGGTCGAAAGCCTTTCCGGGCATGTGTGAGCACGGCACTACTTTGTTCCTGCCCTGGCATCGTGCCGAATTATATTATTTCGAACAGATACTGCAGCAAACCGATCCCGAAGGCAAAACAGGGCCATCTACGCGGAATGTTACCATACCGTTCTGGAACTGGTTGCGGCCACCATCTGGTAAAACTTTCCCGAAAATGTTTGAAGACAAATCTTCTCCCCTCTATCGCCAGAACAGGTTTGCAGAACTGGATACGCCGTTAATTTCCCGCGACCTGATTGCCTACCAGGTTTACTTTCTCAACTGGTTGCGTTTTGGCGGCGGACCCGCGGATAACCCCGGTTTCGGAGATTTTGAAGCACAGGTACATAACCCTATGCATAACGCCATAGGCGCAGATATGCAGGAGCAGGAACTCGCTGCGTATGATCCCATCTTTTTCTCATTCCATTGCTATATAGACCAGCTTTATGACCTCTGGCTGCAAAATCATAGCCCTGAGCAGGTTACTTCGCAGGACTATTATCTGCGCGGCACGCAACCTGTTTCGGTGCCCAGGCCGCCAGGCTATACCGCACCACGCAAGGGCGGCGAAGTAATGGGGCAATAGCGGACTTATTTCGACACCAGGGCAGTCGGTTATTACTACGAGATAACAAAAGCCGATGCATTACCTCAGAAAGATGTTATCAGTAAGTATACCCATAACGATAAGCAGTTTGGCGCTGAAGAAAAAAGCCTGCACACCCGGCTGCTGGAAGCCGGCGGTTACAGGCCATCCTCCAGCCGGAAGTCGCTGATAATAAAAACGGGCATTACTATTCCCCAGGATTCTGTTACTCAGGCTAATGCTGTTTTTGCTCCCGGCAGCGGCCTGGATACGACGAACTACCAGGTAGATGTGTACCTGCACCCCAAGGGAACCGTATTAACGATCGCTGACACTAAATTTAAAAATCGCTACCTGGTCCGGTCAATTGTGAACTGGGGCAAAGGAAGCCAGCGGCATCACCACGATATGGGCAGCATGAACATGGATGGCCAATCCGCTCCAAAACTCACCATCGGCATGACTGATGAGGTGAACTCGCTGATCGACATTCACAAAAAGAGCTTGTGGGTTGTATCAATTGCAGTTACCGAACTTGAGAAGCAACCCGCGCAAAAAGTAGAAGGAGCATTAGCTATTACACTTTCAAACAGGTAAAAGAAGCATAACATGGTAACTTTTATAAACGATATTCTGCCCATTTTTAGTCCTTATGCGCGTTGCATGAGCAATGTACAATTTTCCAGCGCCGAAGGCGTGGAGCCGGGCCAGCTTGCCGATTACGATTTTGTAAAACGGTTTCATGGCCGCATTCTGGCGCGACTCAAAGGTGTGAACGAATTTGGCCAGTCGGTACCGGTAATGCCCCCAAGCGGCCCCTTACCTCCCGAAAAAATTGCGCTCTTTGAACAGTGGATCGCAGATGGCATGCCGGAGGGAGCGCCAGCTGCGTAATGGATAATGCAAATTTGAGGCTGCGCAAGCAAAAAGGGTGTATTTCAAATCTCCGCATTGAGACCCGACCCCAACCCCTCGTTCTTCCGGATTCAACCGACGGGCGCGCCCGTAACAAATGTATGATAACAGTTATTTTTAAGCGAGTGAAATATTATTGGTTAAGAACTGTTATATAAAATGTTCCGAAGGGCATCCGGAAGTGCAAATAAAATTCCGCATCAGACGGCATTCAAGGAAGTAAAGCTAAACGTAAATTGGTTTGGGAGCGATCTGTTGGGAATGCCGGTAACAGGAAAGTCTGACACTCGCATGGTTGGTAAAGGTGTTCTCGGATTAATTTCAGTCTGCGCAAGCGGGGCTTGCAGTTGCCCAGTCCAAGCGGGATGCTTGGACTAGTGGGGCTGGGTCCCATAAAAAATGGATACCCGCCTGAGACGGATTTGGAATCTATTTTCATTTTATGCTGGTTTCTCGTAGTTCCCTCCACTCGGCTACTATGTGACTTCAAAACATTTGGCTTTAGATCAATGAATACGTTCTGAGAACGGGTTGTATTTGCAGTTCGGGATGCCTTTCAGAACATCCCAAACAACAGAGTAACTACAAAATTAAAGGGTGACGATATTTGACCACCGCTAGTTTATTTTTTTCTCGGATGGCAATAATTAAATACCTTAAATTTGAAAATAAATAAAACACTGATTATGAAAAATCTGATGGGGAAATGCCTCGCTCTTTTAATAGTATTTATCACAGCCGTTTCCATTTACTCTTTTACTATAGAGAAAGCCAGTTTAGTGGGCGAATGGAGGGGGACAGACAATACTCAGAAAAGTGCCGTCTTCATTTTCTCCCAAGATGAATACCTGACGATGATAATGGACGGAAAAACCATGGGCGGAAAAGACTTCGAGGTAAATGGCAAAAAAGTAGACATCAAGTATGAGGTCAACAGTATCAAAACACCGATGTGGCTCGACTTTGTGTTTTACTTGGAAGGAAAAAAGCTGGAAGGAAAAACCTCAAATGGCATCTTCCGGTTTATTGACGCGAATAGAATAGAATTGCGGATGAATAATACCACTAACACCCACTACGATAAATTTGACGCCAGTGATAAGGAGAATACCATTTTTCTCACACGTGTGAATAAATAGACTGCTATAGCAGGATTGTAGGGGCCAAATATCTCGGCAAATCAAGTAGGAGAGGGAGGGATTTTTTCGTCGCTTACTGTCCCCCACTGGACGAAGTCTCCCTTCGTCCTCAATATAAGGAAGCGTCCCGCTTCCGAATGCGCAAGTCGAGATACCGATTCGTTCTTCCGGATGTTCCGAAGGGCATCCGGAAGTGCAAATAAAACTCCGTCTCAGACGGCATTGAAAGAAATAAAGCTAAATAACTATCCCTTCCGCCGGTGCGATCTTGAGCCCGATCAAAGTACGAAATACTTCCCGCTTTCTTCAAAAACAAACCCGGACGTGATCCCTCTGTACACATAAATAAAACCGCCTTCGAAACATTGCCGGTAGCTTTCCTCATCCATTTCGTGATGCAAGTATTTAGGGTCGTCCAGCGCCACATAATATTGATTGGTCAACGGAAAATATTCTTTGCGCAAGATCATGTATGGAACCATTTCCTTTACTCCTGAATCAGCATCTCTTTTTAACGGGTAAACTCTTTTGACCCAGAAATAAACACAGGGAATTATTAAAAGGATTTCCAGAAAACATAGATTGATCAGCTTCATTCCCAACCTGGAGAGATTATAAGCGTCTTTCCCATCCCATCGGATTATGTTGCCTGTGTACTGAGAACTATGATCGATCTTCCGGGAGCAAAGAGCAGCCATGAACATCAGGATGGCAAATGCAGACAGCAGTAGCTTCCTGCGTTTCCGGAAAACCATCAGGAGCAGGTCTCTATCATCGTCGGTCAGAGGAACTTCTTTGTAGGGACCGGGTTGCATTATATACCTGTATAAAAATAAGCAAACGAAACTTAAGTGCCTTTTTAAATAAAAATACTGAAATAGTTCTAAATTTTTTCGTCCTCCGGTCTCTCCACTCAGCCCAGTGCGCAAGCCGGACGACCCAGCGGCAATGAGGGCACTAGAATCTAAATACCCTCTCTGTCCCAGCCGTGTCTCTGTTTTTCACAGAAGCCGGCGCCAATCAAGGCAATCCTCCTGCAAATAGCAGCTCTTGATAATTAGTGCAGTATTTCGAGCTTCTTTATTTCGACCGACTCACCATCACTGATAGTACATACATAGATGCCGTTCTCCAGTCCCGATATGTCCAGCAGGCCATCTGTGCCGGTTAGTGAAGCCGAGGTGATAACTCTGCCTGTCACATCCGCAATGGTGATACGTGCCCCGGCAGCGAAGGGGGTGCCGCAGTGAATGATCAGCTCAGTGCGGGCCGGGTTGGGGTACAGCACGGTACCAGTGCCTGTGACTACCGGCACGTCCGCATGGCAGTTTTTTACCACAAAGTGAAGCAGGTTGCTGGCGGCAGTTGGGAAGCATGGATAGCTGTTTGCGAGCATGCAGCTCACGTTGTCGCCATTCGCGGGATGGAACGTGTAGGATGTGCCGCCTGCTCCCACATTCACGCCATCTTTTTTC
>Ga0157378_10005009_pt1 | contig 11624 bp, 11 predicted proteins | sample M65metaG_FD_115309 | JGI IMG/M metagenome (GOLD analysis project Ga0157378, IMG submission 115309) | Miscanthus rhizosphere microbial communities from Kellogg Biological Station, Michigan, USA - M6-5 metaG | ecosystem: Host-associated > Plants > Roots > Rhizosphere > Soil | place: USA: Michigan...
GTCTGTTGTGAGCAGCGGCAGGGCGAGCTGTAGGGGTACGGCCGTGCCATACCCGGCCGAAAGCGGGTGCTCAACAAAGTCGAATTTTGCTTGGTCGTGAATGGTCTCGAGTTGGGCTATAGCATCGGTTTTATCCAGAAGCTTGAGACGCCCCTCAAGCTCGGGATTACCTAAATAGTAATCTTTAAGACCGGTTTGCCCAGGGCGAATGACGAAAATGATCCGGGTAACGCCAGCAGCTACGAGATCGGATACAATGTAGTCCACCACGGGGCGGTTGCCGATGGGCAGGAGCTCTTTTTGGACGGCGGCCGTGAGCGGTAGCATTCTACTCCCGGTGCCGGCGGCGAAGATGACGGCGGTGGTGGGTTTCATTAGCTAAAATATATCCGCATTATGAGCCGGGCGACCTTGTCGGAGTCGTGGCGAATGAGCGTGCGGGGTATGCGCTGTTCGGAGGCCTTGAGCTTGGGAATGTTTCCAGAAATGAGGTCGGCGCCGATGGCTTGGTAGCGGGATTTTTCGAACACAGTCTGGTCGAATTCCACAGCGTATTCTCCGGCTTGTGCGTATTTTTTGAGCAGGGCTGAGCTTGGTTTGACCTCATTGTAGATAACATAATCGACGGTTTTTGAGCCGATGAACCGCTCGATTTCGCGGACGTAATCGTGAACTTTGAAACCGTCGGTTTGGCCGGGTTTGGTGACGAGGTTTGAGACGTATACGAGCTTGGCGCTGGTGGCGGCTAAAGCTTCGCTTATTCCGCCTACCATCAGGGTGGGTGCGAGCGATGTGTAAAGGTTGCCGGGAGCGATTACGACGATGTCGGCGTTTTCGATGGCCGCTTTGGCCTCGGGATTGAGTTTGGCGGCAGGTTCGAGTGATAAATTTGGGCGGGAGGATTTGAATGTATGTTGGACAATCTGGTATTCGCCCTTGATCACTTCCCCGCCCGGCTCGGTGAGGACGAGCTTGATGTTTGAAAGTGTGACCGGCACGACTTGTCCCGAGATTTTGAGGATGTCGCCGGCGGTTTTGACGGCTTCGCCGAAGCTGCCGGTGGTTTTCTCGAGTGCCGTGAGGAATAAATTGCCAAAGGAGTGGCCTTCGAGTGCGCCTTCGTCGAAACGGTAATTGAAGAGATTACGCATTTTTTCGTCGGATTCGGACAAGGCTACGAGACATTGGCGCACATCGCCTGGAGGTAAGGCGCCGAGTTCGTCGCGCAGGACGCCGGTGGATCCGCCATCGTCGGACATATTGACGATGGCGGTGATGTCCCGGGCGTAGTATTTGAGGGCAGAGAGAATGGTAAATGTGCCGGTGCCGGCGCCGATTACTACGACTTTGGGTCCGGTGACAGCAGCCATTGGTTAGAAGCTCCCCAGTAACTTATCGATTTTGTCTTGAAGTTCGGCGATTTTGATGCGGGATTGTTCCATAGTGTCACGGTGACGAACAGTGACGGCGTGATCCTCGAGGGTGTCAAAATCAATCACGACGCACAGCGGAGTGCCGATTTCGTCCTGGCGGCGGTAGCGTTTGCCGATGTTCCCGTTGTCGTCGAACATAACGGCGCCGTATTTTTTCTTGAGCGTAGCGAAGACTTCGCGGGCTTTTTCGACGAGCTCGGGTTTGTTTCGCAGGAGCGGCGAAACCGCGATTTTGACCGGCGCCAGCTCGGGCTTGAGGCCGAGTACCACCCGGGTGTCGCTCTCCCCTACTTTCTCTTCGCGGTAGCCGGCGGTGAGTACGGCCAGGACGTGCCGGTCGAGGCCAAAGGTGGGCTCGATGACGTGCGGGATGAATTTCTTGCCGGTGGCGGAGTCGAGGTAGCTGAGGTCTTGGCCGGAGTTTTCGGTGTGGTTTTTGAGGTCAAAATCGGTGCGGTATGCTACGGCGCCGATTTCCTTGATGCCGATCGGGAATTTGTATTCGAAATCTACACTCTTTTTCGAGTAATGGGCGCGGTCGGCGGTCGGGACATCGAGCTCGTGGATATCGGCGAGGTCGAGGCCGATGCGTTTAAACCAGTCGCGGGAGCGCTGCTGGAGGTCGTCGAAGGTACTCTCCCACTCCTCGGGATCGATGAAGTATTCGTATTCCATGATCTCAAGCTCGCGCACCCGGAAAATGAAGTCGCGAGGCGTGATTTCATTGCGGAAATTTTTGCCGATCTGGGCAAGGCCGAACGGCAATTTTGGATGAACGGAATCTACGACGTTTTTGAAGTTTACAAACATGCCCTGGGCGGTTTCGGGGCGCAAGTAGACTTTGGCGGAGGTGTCGTCGATGGGTCCGGCTTGGGTGGAGAACATCATGTTGAATTTGCGGGCTTCGGAGAGCTCGTTGCCGTCGGGACTTTTGAGCTTCATTTCTTTGATTTTAGCGTCCATTTGCTCAATCGTGAGTTCGGCTGCATTGTCGATGCCGGCATCTTCGAGAAGATGATCGGCGCGATAGCGCTTGTTGGTTTTAAGGTCTTCGACCAAAGGGTCGGCAAAGCCGGCGCCGGTGTGGCCGCTCGCTTCCCAGATGCGAGGATTCATGAGAATGGCGGTATCCAGGCCGTACATGTTTTCACGCTCGGTGACGAAGTGGCTCCACCAGAGATTTTTGAGGTTGTTTTTCAGGAGTACTCCGTATGGACCGTAGTCCCAGGTGCCGGCGAGGCCGCCGTAAATCTCGGAGCCCTGAAAAATAAAGCCGCGCCGTTTGGCGAGGGCGACGAGCGTTTCGAGTGAGGTGGTGGCTGTTTTTGACATAGAGAATTAAAACCTGAGGTTAGCGGGATTCGTGAGGTCATTATAGTCGTCCTCACTGATTCGGCCAAGTTCTAGGAGGTATGCGAGGTCGGTCTGGTAGTTTTTGACGAGCTCGCCGTAGCGCTTGGAGTGATGATCTCCGAGGATTCGCAGGGTAGCGACAGAATCTTTTATAAATTCTTCAATTTCGTCATCAGGCATCATCTCTCCCTCGGTAAGCTCGGGATTCGTGACGCAGCGGTGCGGAGGCTCGGTGCCGGTGGCGGTATAGTCGGCGAGACGCCACGCAAGTTCGGATTCGGGGGTTTTCATGCCGACTATTTTGACATTAATTTACCTTTGGGTCAACAAGTGCCGGGCTACTTCGGCTTTCTCGTTTAGGCGATTTTTTGTGGCTGGAAGGCGCGGCCTAAATGGTGCTCGAAAAATCCGTCACAAAGAGACAGGGTGGCCGTTGCCAGCTCCGTGGCTCCGGCCACGTGCGCGATGGTGGCAAAGGGATAGTCCGATAGCAAGCGCCAGAATTTTATTTGTGATGCGCTCATGACAGTGTCGAGCGGACTAGTGTCTGATGCGCAGACGATGCCACCGCGTTCGGGGCTAAAGGCGTAGGTAATGTCTGCGGCGTTTTGGCCGCAGACGGTGCAGCCGCCGAGCTCGGGTCGATACCCCAGCGTATCGAGCAGACGGAGCTTGAACCATAGTTCGATGAGCGTCGTTGCTCCGCCCTCGTCCAGGGCGCCTAGGGCTTCGCGTATGACGGTATACAGGGCCGGTGTGGCTTGGTCCGGCTCCGTGAGGCGATCGACGGCGACGGCGATGGCAAAGGCGAGTCCCAGACGGTCGTAGTCGCCAGTAAGCTGGTGTGGGTACCAGAGCAGTCTGGCCGAGGTGACGACGTCTAGGTTGCGGCCGCGGGCGAGCATGAGGCTGACTTCGCCGAAGAGTTCGAGGTGACCGCCGGCTCGGGATTTGATCCGGCGGATGCCTTTGGCTACGGCGCTAACTTTGCCGCGGTCGGGCGTGAAAAAACGCACCATGCGGTCGGCTTCGCCGAAGTTGGTGCGGCCAATGATTATGCCTTTGGTGGCGTAGGACGGTGCCCGGGAGTTCATAATCCCCCTCTCGCTGTGTGCGCCGCTGGTTATTTGGTGTCGGTAGGCTTGGGGTGGGCGCTGGCGTTTTTGAGGACTTTGACCACCTTGCTTACGACTTCATCGGGTGTGTGGTGGCTCTTGATGAGGTAATCGTTGACGCCGAGGGCTTTGGCGAGTTCTTGGTTCATATCGACTTCGGCTTGGCCCAGGTTGGTAAGGAGTATGACGGGTATTTGGCGCAGATCGGGTTGTTTCTTTATTTCTTTGAGTACGTGAAAGCCGTTTAGCTTTGGCATGAGAATATCGAGCAGGATAAGTTCGGGAATAAACTCTTTGAGGATCGCGAGGCATTCTTCGCCATTGGTCGCTACATGCACTTCGTGTCCTTCAAGCTCAAATTTTGCTTGATACATTTCAACAAGAATTGTGTCGTCTTCGACCAGTAAGATTTTTGCCATGCGTGTGCTCCTGTTGTAAATATTTTAGCAAAACATAAGATGTCGGGCCAGGGCCTTTATCTGGTTTTTTTATTCAATAAGGGGTAATTGTTTGGCGATAGGGAGGCTGAAATTGAATTTGCTCCCCTTTCCTTCCTGGCTTGTGACCCAAATACGGCCGTCGTGGCTTTCGACGAGGTTTTTAACGATGTAGAGGCCGAGGCCGGTACCGCCGGCTTGGACGCTCAAGGGGTTGAAGATGCGGCCGAATTTGGTGAATAGACGGTCGATCTGGCCTTTGCCGATGCCGACACCGTGGTCGGCGACGGTGGTGATGAGCTCGTCGCCTTGAACATGGAAGCTCACCGTGACCTCGGTTCCTGGCATGGAGTATTTGATGGCATTATCGACGAGGTTGAGGACGATTTGATGGAGGCGGGTTTCGTCGGCGAGCACCAGTGGCAAACGCTGGCGGCGGCGAATGTTGATCATAATTTGGCTGGCGGCGCCTTTGGCCGCGAGCTCGGAGACGACGTTTGAGACGATGCTGTCTAGGGCGACCGGGGCAATACTCAGGGTGATTTTGCCGGATTCGATATAGGTGGCGTCCATGAGGTCTTCGACGAGGTCGATCATGCGCTGGTTGCTCTGATAGACGCGGCTGAGGGAGTGGAATTGCTTCTCGGTGAGCGGGCCAAAATCGATTTTTAGAATCATCGAGAGAAAGCCCTTGATGGCGGTGAGCGGCGTACGGAGTTCGTGCGATACGATTGAGATGAAGTCGCTTTTGATCTCTTCGACCTCGCGGTCTTTGGTGGTGTTGCGAATGATTGCGATACCGGAGGTAACGCGGCCGGCATCGTCGAAGATCGGCGAATAACTGATTTCGGTCCAGACCCGGGATCCGCCCCGGTTTTCGATGAGGCGCTCGCTTTTGGCAATGGTGACGCCCTCGCCGAGTACTCGCTCTATTGGGCCGATAGTGGCGGCGCTGGTGCTGTCGGGGCCGACGGTTTTGATTATTTTGTCGAAGGGTTTACCGATGGCTTCGGCGGGGTGAAATTGTGTGATCTGGGTGCAGGCAGGATTGAAACCCACGATCGTGCCACTACGATCGAAGATCACAATCCCCTCTTCGGTGAACCGGAACACTGCCTCCCAGCGCTCACGGCGGGCGTTGACATCGTGATAAAGAGCGGCGTTTTCGACGAGTACTGCAAGTCGGGTGGCGACCATGCGCAGGAGCTTGGCCTCGTGGTCGCCGTAGACTTTGCCGCTGCGGCCGGCAAGCAGTACGCCAAGCGTCTTGGAATGATGCGTGATCGGTAAGGCGATACGATGCGAGGCGGTGTTGCGGCCGCTTACCGTAATGGGCTGCCGGGATGTGAAGGCCTTGGCGGCGAGATGTTTGGAATCAAGATCGAGCGTGGGGGTGTCACTGGGGTCCGGATTTACAGCCTGGTCTTGGATGAGCACTTGTTTGCCCGGATTGTAGAGATAGAGGCAGACGGACGATGATTCGAGGAGGGTGGCGGTTTTGGAGAGGTATTTTTGGTAGATGCTTGCGACATTGAAGCCGACAATGCCTGAGAGCTCGGCAAGTTGCGAAAGTTCGCGCAAGTGACGATGGGCTTTGGCGGCCATTTCATTGGCCTCAACGGTTTTCTCTATGAGTGAAGTGATATCGCGAGCTGTGGCGACGGCGCCATTGACTTTGCCGCCGACGAGAATTGGATTTATGGAAATCTGGATGTGCCGGCTGAGCTCTCGGTCGTGAGCGTAGTACATGAGGTGGCGGCCTTTGAGTGCGTCACGGATAATTTCTTCGGGATTTCGGTCGGAGGTGATGGTTTTGCGCTGAGTGAGTAATTTGGCGAAGGGCTTGTCGAGGATTTCTCCGGCTATGTTGAATAATCGACGCCATTCTTCGTTGTGTTCGATGACGACACCGGTTTCGCTCATAAGGATGAGGCCATCGGATATGCCGTTTTGGATTGCTTGTAGTTTTTCCTTCTCCTCGTAGAGCGGGGTGGTATCGCGGATGTTTATAAGAGCGCCAATGTGTGCGCCCTTACTATCGCGGTATGGTGAGTAAATAGCTTCGTAATGCTTAGTATGAGAATTTTCGACGGAAAAACTAGTACGTCCGGCGACGCCGGCGATGGCATTTGCAATCGCATTGTCGAGCTCGGTGGCGTTTATCTTGATCCCTGGTGCAGCTTTGATGGCATTGCCGGTAAATGGTTTCATGATTTGTGTTTCATTTAGGGCTAGGACTGCGCCGGCTGCTGGGTTGAAATAGTGCAGTGTGCGATCTTGGCCAAGCACCAAGAGACCGTCGCGCATGAGATTGCGCGTTTGTTCGATTTCGCTTGAGGCTTTGCGCAAATTGGCATGGAGTCCGGCATTGGCGAAGGCGATGCCGGCGTGCTCGGCGAGGCTTTGGCCAAATCGTAGTTCTGCGTAGGTGAAAATGCGAGGGGTCTTTGAGATGACTCCGAGAGCACCTACGAGACGGCCGGACGAATAAATCGGCATGAGCATGAGTGATTTTATGCCTTCGCGGGCGACGAGTTTTGGTTGGTTTGAAATGGGTGCGGATTTGAGGTCGTTGATTTGGATGGGGCCACCGATTTTGATGAGTTGTTTGACTACGGGATTGTTTTTGCCAACACGGAGTTTTGAGGTGTATTCCGGAGACAGGCCGATGGCTTGGTCGACGTAGTATTCATTGCCATCAGGGCTTGCGAGTGCTAGCGCGACGGCCTCGGCGTGGAAGAATTTGCGCGCGTTTTGAAGCAATGTTGTCGAGACTTTGTTGAAGTCGAGTGACCCGGTGATGGCCTGGGTGATGCGCTGGAGGGTGATGGTTTCTGCGAGACTGTTTTTGGCGGATTGTTCGAGTAGTAATGTTTTTAGACCGGTAGAAATTTGGGTGAGTATTTGCTCGATGGTTTTATTGGTATCTGTGTCCATCGGCGTGTCGCTCCAGATCACGATGCCGCCGAGTTGCTCTTGTCGCCATCCGAGGGGCAGGAGCTGGCTGTGCTTGATTTTCAAATGCGCGAGGGCAGAAACGACGGAAGGGTCCTTGAGCCAGGCGGTATTCCCAGGATCTTCGGCGGTGGCGGGGTATGTGATCGTGCTACGTAGCACCGACGGCAACGTTTGCTCAGCCACGGCGCCCCGGTTGTCGGGACTGCCAGTGATGAAGCCGCTAACAGGAGAGCCGGCGAGCTGGCTGAGGAGCCGGCAGCCGAGACTCAGGTAATGATTGGGCGTTTTGGCCAGTGATGGGCTGGCCAAAAATTGGCTAAGTTCTACAATTGCCACTGCGCACCGCTACCTTTCTGCTACCAAAGGTAGCATCTTGGCGTTGCAAGACTCAAGCATAGACGGATGGATTTAAGGTGTTATGGGTTGACCTTGGCTTGAGCAAGTATTTCGTTAAATTCCGTTGCATAGGCGCTGTTTTCGGTGGTGAAGACGAGGACTTTGTCGCGGATGGGAATCACGACTTGGCGGATGGTTTTGTGGTCGGTAAATTCGCCGGTGAGGTCGTAGGCGGGTTGGCCTGCTACCTGTAGGTTGGATTGCTTGATCTTCCCTTTTTTCACCTGGCCGTCGAATTGGCCCAGGTACGAGTCTTTGGTGCGTTGTATAAAGAAGACTTTGGCTGCGACAATGCCATCCTGGCCGTTCTTTTTGCGCAAGAAGTCGGGATTAAGCGATAGGTATACTTGAGTGCCCGACGGCTCTTCGTCGATGTAGCTTGTCCATGTTTTGGGGAAGTTTATGACGAATGCGCCAAATTCCTCGGGTGAGGTGTACGACCGAAATGGCGATTCGGCTGCCCGGGTGTTGGCGAGATCGTCCTGCTTTTTCTGATTGGCGGCGGCTTTGGAGGCGGCGGCGGTTTTGGCCGATTCAAGGGTCTTGGTGGCGTTTGAGGCTTTGGAGGAGAATGTGACAGTGAGTACGCCAAAGCCGATAGTGCCGAGGCCGAGTACGATGACGAGCATCATCATGAGCGGACTACGCCCTCCGCCCCCACTGGGTGGGGAGCTAAAAAGACTGGTGGAGGAGCCGCCTGGTATGAGTGAGCCGTTATCCATGGTTAGTACTTATGCTACAACGATGGGCTTCTGACTTCAAGCTTGGGGTTTGGTGTCTGTGCCGTACTGATACACGTAGGTATTGTGTGTCTTATGGATCGGTGTGCGGTTGGGTAATTTAAAAACATAAGAGATGACTTTGGTGGGTTTGGTGATTTCGGTGGCAAATTTGGCTCCGAGCCGCGCCATGTAGCGGTCGAGAATAAAAATGTAAATAACGTCGGCCGGCGGCAGCTTCATATGCCAGATGTCGGCAGTGTGAATGGTGACGAGTTTGCGGTAGCGAAAGCACACAATGCGCGATACCCAGACGAGGTACGGGTTTATTTCGTAGCCGATGCAGTGGATGCCGCGGCTGGCGGCGGCTCGGAGCAGCCGCCCATCGCCGGAACCGAGGTCGATAAGGGTTTGGCCAGGTTTAAGCTCTGCGAGGTCGAGGATGCGACGGCTATCACGGTGCAGAATGGGCACATAGGGCGCGCCGAGCACCGCGCCAATGCCGAACGGTAAAACGATGAGAAGGAGAATGATGACGAGCACTTAGGCGCCAAAAAGATCGGTTTGGTCTTGCGGTGTGGGCGTTTGTGTAACTTCTGGTTCGATGTCCCCCGCAATGCCGGCAGCTTCGGCAGGCTTTGTGGCCGAGAACCGCTCGCGAATTTTTTCGACTCGGTTTTCGACGGATGCGAGATGGTTTTTGAGTTGGCTCGCGAGTTCCATGCCGCGCTCAAACTTTACGAGGCCGGCGTCGAGGTCGACGTCGCTTGATTCGAACCAGGTAGTGATTTCTTCAAGCTCGCTGAGGGCTTTTTCAAATTCAAATGGTTTAGGCGTTGTCATGGGCTTTTCCTACTTCTGCTGCGATTTGTCCTTGGCCCAATTGTATCATGAGCGGTGTTCCCGGAGGGGCATCGGTGGCGCGGCGTAGTATCTGGTTTTTGGTTCGCACAATGGCATAACCGCGGGCCAGTACGGCGGCTGGATCGAAGCCGCGCAGCACCCGCTCGAGACTTAGTACCTTTTGCGCGCGGTGTTCGAATAGTGTGCTGTGGTGGTGCGCAAGCAGGGTGGCTTGCGCCGACACATGGCTCGTGCGGTTGCGTGCGGCGGCGGCGATGCGGTCGAGGCTGCGCTCGAGCTTAGCGGCAAGTGCCGCGACTCGTTCGCGCGGGTAACGCAGGGCGGCTTCGAGTCGGTCGAGGGCGCGATCAGTACGCCGGTGGTAGCCGGCGGTGACGCCTGTGATGGCGGCGTCGGTGCGTGCGCTGAGGTGGCTGATGTGCGCCAGAATTTCGGTGCGGTCTGGCACGATGAGGCGCGCGGCGTCGGTGGGCGTGGCGGCGCGCAGGTCGGCCGCGTAATCGGCTAGGCTGGTATCGATTTCGTGGCCGACGCCGACGATGATCGGGGTACGGCTGGCGGCGACAGCCCGGGCGACCGGCTCGGTTGAAAAGGCGATGAGGTCTTCGAGCGAGCCGCCACCGCGGATGAGCGCGATTACGTCTACTGGTTCGGCGGTTTGGTTGAAGTACTCGAGGGCGCCGATGATCTGGTCCGGAGCGGTTTGCCCCTGCACGGTTACGTCGGCTAGCTTGACCGTAATGCCGCTCCATCTGGCGTTTAGGATTTTTATGAAGTCGCTGTAGGCGGCTGACGTTTGCGAGGTGATGAGGCCGATGCTGCGCGGAAATTTGGGCAAGGGGCGTTTGCGGGCTGGATCAAACAAGCCTTCGCTGGCCAGCTTCTTTTTGAGTAGCTCCATGGCGCGGCGCAACTCCCCTTCGCCGGCGAGCTCGATTTCGCGGACGGTGAGGCTAAATTTGGAAAATTTGGTAATTTTTGGTGAGCCGGTAACCCGCACTTTCATGCCGTCTTCGATTGGCAGTTTGAGCGCGTGGACCATCATGAAGCAGCTTAGGCTGCCCGTTTCGTCTTTGAGATCGAAGAAGACAAATTTGCCTTGATTCACCTTGAAGCTTGAAACCTCACCTTCGACGACGACTTGCGGATAGGCAAAGCCTAAGGTTTCGTTGATGATCGCCAAAAACTCACTGACGGTGATGACTTGCGGATTCACGAGCTGTGTGGGCCTTCCCGGTCTTTCCGGCGTCTGGCAAGTTCTGCTAGGAAGTCGTGTCCCGAGGAGAGTGATGGCGGTGCGGGTTGTTCGCCGCCGAGCTCCTCCTTGATCCGATTCAGTGTATCGGGATTTTTCTCGGGCTTAATATCCGCTTTGCTAAGCGCGGCTTCCACTACCTGGCGAGCGGCTTCGATCTGGCCGGCTGGATCTTGGTCCTTGGCTGCGCGCCTGGCGGCCTCCTGCCGACGGCGGGCAAGTTCTGCAAGTATGGCTTCGGAACCCGTAAGCGACTCCACGGGAGGATGTTCTGGCTGTTGGTGGCCCGGAATGGATTCTCCAGTTTCACTGGGTTTAGGTCTGAAAAACTTCATGATGGCAGTATAGCAAAAAGGGCTTTGAGTGATGGTATTTTGCGGATAGTGGTAAACCCGAAGCTTTGTTGGGTTAGGCAGCGACCTTGCTCTGCTGAAGGAGCGCAACGAGGTCTTTGGGGTCGGCTAGGGTAGGTGTTAGGTCTGCCTCGGTGCCAATGCCGTACTGCGTGGCGAGTTCGTAGGTGAGCCGGAGGGCGGAGTAGTCTTCGAGGGCGATGCCGACACCGTCAAACAACGTGATTTCTTGCTCGGTGTGACGGCCGGTTTTGGTGCCGGAAATGAGCTCATGAAGTTCGGCATAGGTATGTTTTTTGGCTTCAGAACGGTCGAATCTTTGTATCTCTCCTTCTGCGGCCGATTGATCAAAATACTCTACGACAATGCGGCTGCGGGGCAAGATGCTAAGCTCGAGCTCGGTTTTGCCGGCGCAGTCCCCTCCTAGGCCGTTTATGTGCATGCCGGGCTTTACCCAGGCGTTTTTGATGACGTCGACATGGGCTTTGCAGGCAGTGCAGACGGTGACAATGTCGGCGCCGTGCATGGCCTCTTCGGCGCTTTGCGCGCGTGTGAGCGTGAGGTTTTGGCTAGTCATATTATGCTCAAATTTGTCCATGGCGGCTGGATCGATGTCGAAGTACCGAACCTCTTGGATGTCTCGCACGAGCCTGGCGGCGCGGACCTGGAACTCGCTTTGGGCACCGGTGCCGATGATGGCGAGCGTGGTGGCATTTGCACGGGCCATGAGGTCGGTGGCGA
>Ga0157378_10005011_pt1 | contig 11622 bp, 5 predicted proteins | sample M65metaG_FD_115309 | JGI IMG/M metagenome (GOLD analysis project Ga0157378, IMG submission 115309) | Miscanthus rhizosphere microbial communities from Kellogg Biological Station, Michigan, USA - M6-5 metaG | ecosystem: Host-associated > Plants > Roots > Rhizosphere > Soil | place: USA: Michigan...
ATTCGGCAACGATGAAAAGTGCCGCATGTATCTCGAAAAGCTCCGCTGGCCGGAGGGTGTACGTTGCACCCGTTGTGGCTCTGAGAAGATATCACGTATCTACAAGCGTAATCAGTTTGCGTGTGATTCATGCCAGTATCATTTCTCCGTTACATCGGGAACGATTTTCCACGATTCGCACTTGCCCTTGATGAAATGGTTCGCCGCTATCTATCTGTTGTCTGAGTCGCGCAAGGGGATGTCCGCAAACCAACTCAAGCGCACGTTGCATGTTGCTTACAAGACGGCGTGGTATCTGTGTCACCGCATTCGTGAAGCCGTCAGAGAAGCCGATAATTCGCTTCTCAAGGGCGTTGTCGAGATGGACGAAACTTGGATCGGCGGCAAGGCTTCCAACATGCACAAGCGCGACTGGGCGCGAAAGAAAAACGAAGGCGGCAAGTACGTCAACAAGCGCGTTGTTGTTGGCGCAATCGAACGCGGTGGCAAGGTCAGAATGCAGACGATTGACAGTGTTGACCACGATACGATTAAGGCTTTCATTCGGGCGAAACTTGCGGAGGAAACGCGCGCGATTTGCACGGACGAACAACGCGCTTATGATTTTGTGGCTGATGCGGACACCGATCACTTTAGCGTTAGTCATAGCAACGGCGAATACGTGTTTGGTGACATTCATACGAACACGATGGAAAACGTCTGGTCGCTTTTCAAGCGATCCGTTATTGGCTCTTACCATAAACTCAGCGTGAAGCATCTTGATCGCTATCTCGATGAGTTTGAATTCAGATTCAACAACCGTCACAACCCGTTTCTATTCCGCGATACGCTGCTTAGGCTTCTTGCTACGGGAAACATCGAATATAAAGAGCTTACAAGTCAGAAAATAGCATAACAATACGAGGTGTTGTGTGACGGAAAAAACATAAACAAATTTGACTTAAGCCGTGAAAAAGCCTTGATTTCCCGCCATGGCAATGGTAGGCTTCGCGCCGTATTTATCATAGTCGGTTGACATAGGCGCTTCGGACGTTTATAAAAGGATTTGACCCCGGTTTGCGACTGTCGCGCAAACCCATTATGCCGGGAGGTGCTTAGATGAGTTGGCGAGGGTGTTCCCCTTCATCGCTCAATCGCATAAGAAGCTGCCCGGTCGGATTGGAGCCGTAACCTCACAAGTTACGGCCCTTTATTTTCTCCTGGAGAACCATGACGAATACCCTTTTACTTCCCCCAAAGGCTGCACGTGTATCGTCTAAGGCGCATCTAAGTGCTGGCATGTATAGAAGAGTTGAACATCCGCCGTACTATGACTTTGAGTGTCGAGGCGGCAAGCCCGAACTAACCGGACTAATTCGTTACTTCGCCTCGCTACGCGATCGCGGGGTGCTAAGCGATGACGATTTTTACGAATTGTCTCGGTACGCTACCTCCCTGCTCGTACAGCAGCAAGTGGAGTGCCTGATTCACAGAAAGATAGACAAGGCGCTAAGTGAAAAGTTTTCTCCAGAAAGGCTCCTTGAGGCGTTGGTATGAGTGACGAGAAGCTCCCACAATCGTTAGATAAACCGGAAGAAGAGAAAGACAAAGAACGGGACGACCCCAAGCCTGATTCCCCGCTTGAGCCTGAGGTGCTTAGTAAACTCCCTCCCGACGTAAGGCGGGCGGTAGAGTTTTCCTTACAAGCATTTAGCGGTCCCGTGTTCCATCCCATCGTCAAGAAAATCACCGAAGGCCATATAGACAAGGTTCTTGAATCCGCTGAGAACGACAGCAAGAGAGACTTCAAGGATAGAATGGCCGGGCGCTGGTTTGGGCTCATATACGCGGTAATAGGCGCTCTCCTCTTCATCTTCTTAACAATCTACGTGGCGGGACAAGATAAGGAACTCTACCGCGATCTACTAACCAAAGTCATAATCTTCTTTGGCGGCGGCGGTTTAGGATACGGAGTTAAGGCGTTTCTTGACCGCGAATGAGACTCTTCCTTTCTCCAATCACATCCAAAAAGAACTCACGAAAGAGAAAGCGGCTTAAGGATAGATTACCCAAAACACCTTGCCGTTAGCGCCGCCGTTATCACAGTCAATATCAAAGCTGCCGTTTGTCTTTTTATCTACATGTAATGCGCCCGCAAACACGCCACTGTCTTGCCCTGTCACGATTATATTTGATGTCGGCGTGGCATGCGGATCGTGAACCGTAACGTGCCCGCTAACCAAGTCCGCCGTTCCCGAAGCAATAGGATACAGCGCATTCGGTGTTGGCTGTGCTGTTGGCTTTTGACCTAACAACCTCTCAACTCTACTGATAGTATCCTCGGCTGAACCTGGCTGCGAAACCGTCCTTCTGATTTCCCCTAACTCGCCGTTTGCTTTTCGCAACTCTGAGCGCGCCTGATCGACGGATTCTTGAAGGTGCTGTTCTCGTTTGTGCGCTTCTTTTCGTTCGCTGCTCTCATCTATCGCAGCGACAAGTGAAAACACAAACAGCGCCACGCCTATAGCGACAACGATAGCCACATACGCAAACTTGCGATGCGTCTGATCTTCCTTGGGTGGAAAAAGTGCAAACAGTGTCGTGACCACTAAAAGAAGGAACGTGAGAAGCGGGAGCCACCAGAAGGACATGCCCGCAATTCTACGCCGCTTTGCCGTTGCGTCAAGTAGATAATCACCTGTTTTTGCTCTAGACAAACGTCGTTCAACCTCGTAAGATTGATTCAACGGCGTGCCCCGCCTTCGCGATCGCAAGGTTTTTGCCGCGGTCCTCATCGTTCAGTTTCACAACAGGAGTCGATGATGTTGCAGCCACTGACCCGAGGTTTCTGCGTCTGTCTTATTGTCATTACCATTGCCCTGGGCGCAAACGCCCAGAGCACGCTCACGGCGAAAGCCAATCTTCAACCCACAGTTAACGCCGCAAACGAAAGTACCGATCGGGCTCGTGACGGATTAGTTGGTCCGGTCCGCCGCGTCCGCACGGAAGTCGTCAAGGTCTCGAACGCGTCGGGCAAGATGATCGAAGACAACAGGCGCGTCCTGCTCGAAACAGCTGAGTACGATATGAAGGGCGCGAAAACTCAGAATCAGTATTTCCCGGTTGCGGGCAGCACGCTGACCGGACGCGAGGCCTATAAGTACGACGACAAAGGCAACATCAGTGAGATGACATTGCTCAACGCCGATGGCTCGTTGTTGAGTAAGGAAGTGTACAGTTACGAGTTCGATTCGATCGGCAACTGGGTGAAGATGACTACGTCGATTGCAGTGGTCGAAAATCGAAAGATCGGATTCGAGCCGACTGAGATTACTTATCGAACAATTTTCTATTATCTCGATGCTTCGATGGCGAAGATGATCCAACCCGGTCAGCCCGCAAACAGCGAACAACCGCGGGCGAATGCATCGTCAGTGCAATTGCCGTCGGCGTCAATGAACAAGCTTTCTTCGTTCACATCCATCCAACTACCCGGGGCGAATCTCTCAACTTCAAATGCGTCGAACTCGCAACCAGTCATCATCGGAAGCGACGGTGAGGCACCGGCGCCGCGGATACTCAAACCGATCTCAGGCGGAGTGCTCAACGGTAAGGCCTTGAGTTTACCCGTGCCGATCTATCCGCAAATCGCAATGCGTGCCCGGACCGCCGGCAAAGTTGAAGTCGAAGTGACTGTCGACGAAACCGGCAAAGTGATTTCGGCCCAGGCGACTGCTGGACCTACCGCGTTGCGCGATGCCGCGGTTGACGCCGCCAAGCGCGCGCGCTTCTCGCCGACCAAGCTGTCGGGCCTGCCAGTGACGGTGGTCGGAATTATCAATTACAACTTTACCCTGCCCTAACGTAATCGCCGCGCTCGCCGCGATGTCCAACCCGGAGGAGATTCATCATGTCCCTGAAAGGCGAACTCACCGATCTTTCGCTCGCCGAATTGATCGAGTTTTTCTGTAATCAAAGAAAGACCGGCCGGCTGACGGTTTCGTATCCGCAAGCTCCGGCCTACTTCTATCTGCAGTCGGGAACGGTCGTGCATGCGAGCGTTGGCTCTCTGCGCGGCATTGAAGCGGTCTATTACGCGCTGACACAATCCAACGCGTCCTTCAATTTCAGCACTGCTTACGAAGCGCCCGCACAGACCATCAATCAACCATGGACCTCGGTGGTGCTGGAAGGCTTGCGGCGCATGGACGAGGGAATCAACCCGCGCAATCCATTTCCCGAGAAGGCTGACGCCGTCAGCAAGCCAAGTGCGGTTGATAAACCTGAGGCGGTCGTACAGCCAAACGTGGTCGAGCCTGCCTCCGTCGCCGCGCCGAAAGCGCCGATGGTTCCGCCTCAACCCGAGAAAGCCGAGCCGCCAGTCACCGCATCGCCGATCGTCGCTCCGCCGCAGCCCGCGGCGCTCGAGCAGAAGCCTTTGCAGGTAACGGCACACCATTCCGAGCCGCAGGTCAAACAGGAACCGGCGAAACTAAAGGAAAAGGTCAAGGTTGACGAAGTCGATCGGCCAAACGTGTTAAGACCGGCCGCGCCGAAGTTGGATGACGCATTCCTGTCGTCCGCGCAACAGGCTTCGAGATTTTCACACACACCATGGAAACTGGCGGCGATCTTCGCGTCCCTGGTTCTCCTGATTGCAGCCATCGCAGTTCCGTGGGGTTGGCATGCGCGCGGCAAGACAACCAAGGCCGCCGAGCAGCCGGCAGCAGCCAATGAATCTTCAGCTCAGGTTTCGCAGTCTGCCCCCGATTCTGAATCAGCGTCGGCGCCTGCGCCTGCGGAAAATGCGGAAATGCAGTCGGCCGATTCAAATGGATCCTCTGCGGAATCAGACGCCGCCGTGGCCGCGCGACGCGCGCGCGAGGCACGCGCACGCGAGGAAGCACGGCTGAAAGCCACCGCGGCTGAGAATGCGACGAGCGCGCCGGCGCAGTCGGCCCAAGCACCGCCAGCGTCATCAACGACGAGCGGACCTAAGAAGGTCGTAGTCCAGGTAACGTATGATGAAAACGGCAGGGTGACTCAGGCCAGCGGAAACGATCCGACCGCGTTAAGGATCGCGCGTCAAAAACGATTTCCTCCGGGGAAAGCCGGCTCGACGACGATTACCATTCCGATCAATTGAATCGTGCCGGGTGCGCTCATGGCCCCGATTCAATGCCGCATCTAGCTCGTCCCGAATCTCCTTCGGTACTCACTCGAGCTGATAAAAGCTTTAATCATTTCAGCCGCGAAAAAGTCGCCGTTGAACGAGTTCAGCTTGGCCAACCAGAAATTGTAACCAGCGAAATTAGTGTCGGGTGCATCATTCGGGTTGCGTCGCAGGTATCCCAAGTACTGGACTAGCACAAACGATCGGTTGAACTGAAGCTGGCGTAGCTTCGCATGTTCGGCAATCGCCCGCAGCACCTGGGCACGTGACTTCATCGCTGTGTTTAGATCAGCGATCAGCGCGTTGCGCTCAGACTGTGACAGGATCGCGCCCGCATTTTGGTCAAGCGTGTCGACGAACTGCGCGGCACTCATTGACTGCGGGTATCGATCTGTAAAGACACGCCGCGCAACGAATTCGTCGAAATAATCGCGCTTGTTCTGTTCCAGCTGCAGTTCCCAGTTACCGGATCCAACGACCACCCCGCGACCGATTCGTTGCGAGTCCAGCAGAAACGTATTGAATTGCAGCGTCTCGCCCGTCGCGAAAGCTGCGTGATGCGCGCCGTACGTCAGGAAGCCAGTCCCTTGAAATTCAATTGAAAGAAAGAAGGCGGCCGAGACGTGAATGCGCTTCACTTCCCGGCACCGAGCGTTCGCGCCGCAACTCTCGATTTGATTCACCCAAAATGCCAGGCCCGCGGCGTCAGGGCGGCGATGCAGAAAGTCGTGATAGTGCTGCCGTACAAACGCAGTCGAATCATCGATTATATTGGAGAAAGGCGAAGCGACGTTCGTGATCGTGACAGTCGCATTAGTCGGTTCAGCCAACACCGGTCCGCCGCTGACGGCCAATAGCGCGAGATTGAAAGTCTCAGAGCCTTCAGCATACGAATCGTGATTGATCGGCACCTCGAACGTTTTCAGAGATTCGCCGGCAGCGAATTTCAGCGTGCCGAACGTGGTCGTGAAATCGCATCGCGAAGATGCCGATCCTGCTGAGGTATCGCACGGGATGGAGTTGGGAGGAGTGCTGCCGTCGCTCGTCGAATAATCAACACTGATCGGAGTTGACGTGTCGCCGCTCCGCGTGACGGTAACGGTCACGAACTCTGCGTCTTCGGCGACGGAATAGTTTGGCGCACTGAATTGCACGGTGGCTGGACCTGGACTCGCCGGACTTATTATCAAGGTGATGTTGACCATCTGAGGACTGCTGGCCGCACCAGGCGCTGTAATCGTCACCGTACCATCGTGCTGACCCAGGGACAGACCAGTAGCATCAGCTCTGACCTCAAGATTGGACGGCAATGATCCGCTCGTCGCACTCAGGTGGATCCAGGACTGATTAGTCGTGGCAGACCAGCTCGAGTCTCCATCGCCGCTGTTGCGGATAGCGATGGTTTGCGCAGCGGTTTCTCCGGTGCCCAGGTTAGCCAGGAACGTTAACCGTGATGGATTCGCCGAAAGTGTGGCTGGCAGCGCGGGCCGCGTGCGGAAAATTTGTATAGTTATGCTTGCACTTCCAGTCTGCCCGGCGCTATCGGTGGCTCTCAGAGTGATAGTGTGCATCCCTTCCTGCAAGATCGAAGCATCGATGGCGAGCGACCGGCCGGTGCCGAGGGGCCCGTTGAGATTCGAACTCCACGCCAAATGTGACTCAGCCAACGATTCGTCTTCAATATCGATAGCCGCCCCCTCCAGAATAACCGTCTGCTCGCCCACATAGAACCGCTTATCTTCGGGCGCGGAGATAAAGGCTTTCGGAGCATGTGGCGGCACCGTAAAGGTGTCATCCGACTGATCAACCGCCGAGTTAAACCCATCGCTGGCCGTCACGCGAATCAAGGCCTGCGTGCTGCCTGGCAGCATGCTTAAGTCCACCGGGAAACTCGTCGCATTCAAATTGATCGTCAACGTGGTCCACGTGGCCCCATTGTCGGGGCTATGCTCCACGACGTAAGTTAATGTATCGCCATCCGGGTCATTAGCCGTCCAGGTGAAAGTGGCGGTGGCCCCGCTTAATGCTTCGCCGCCGTTTGGCGAGATTACTTTGACGGTCGGCGGATTGGCCGAGGCCTGACGCGAGGCCACCATCTGTCCATCCCGCAGCACAACGATTCGTCTGGCATCCGCATTCCAGGGAAGAAGCAGGGAAAAAGCTGCTTGTTGGCTTTCCGAGTTGTTTCGGGGCTGAAAAGAGTATGTCGCTAGTTCCCCGCCCTGGCTATTCTCAAATCGAACGGCGTACTGGCCCGGCTCGGGGAGGGTGATTGCGTTCGGCGCGGCGCTGACATAAATCGAGCCTAAAGTGACCGCGCCATTCGTCAGCGACACGCTGCCGTTTATCAATATAGCTTTCTCTGAAGTGACCTGCACAGTGTCGCTCGCGATCGTCTCAAGATTACCCGGCGAGCTGTTAGCGGCTTGAAATGCCTTAAACATTCGCGTGTAGTTTGAGACAGAGGGCCAGCGTGGCGTAGCATAGCTCATAAGATCGTAGGTGTTCGCAGGGTAGATGAAGCTGCCGCTCCAGCTAGGGGGAGCGTCAAAACCGAAGGCCGCTCTGGCTCCATACTGGTTTTTATCTGCGCTGAGGGTGCCATCCTCCGGATCGTGAACGCAGTCTATGATCTGGTTCTTATCATCACGGCATTCTTCTTTTCCGGTTACTCTGGTGTGAGCGAGTCCGAGATTATGCGCCAACTCGTGGGCTCGCGTATTGACTTGGGTCGATGGTAAGAAAGCGACGCTGACCGTGTCTGTCGAATCTGCCACACCGTTTAGATGCTTGTCAGGAGGTATGCCGCAACGCTCCTGACCGGTCACGAGTCCCATGTAATAGTCCCGACAAAGTTGGGGTGAATTCTTGCAGTCAGTGGCCTTCATTGAGGATAGGATAAAGAGCAGCGGATCTAAGGTACACGCCTGCGCCTCCGTAATCGTCATCTCGCCAATAGCAGAACGCAAATTCTTAAACGGAATTTGGCCGTTTAATTCCGGAATGAGCAGATCCGTCAGATCGTCGAGTTTGGGCGTGTGCAGGTCCCCCTTCTCGTCTTGGTACGTCAGCAGCACAAACTTGATCCGTAAGTCTTTAGCCGGTTTAAAGGTCACGGTAGTTTTGCAATTGGCCGTGCCATCTGGCTCGCTGCACTTTAGTCTCGCGTCAACTGAGCGAAACTCTATCTCAACCGTACCTTTGCGCCAGGCAATGGGTAATTCAAAATAGAAGCTGTCGTTGAGGGTACTGCGCGAAGGTTTTTCCAGCGCCTCAATCTTAACGCCTAAATTGCCGGGCGTAAGCGTCCCGAGCGGTGTGCGATTGCCGTTGGCTTCGACGCGCTGGCCTATGAGTTGACCATCCACAAACGGCGACCCGGTATTCAGATTCCTGATGTGCGCGCGCACGAAAGTGGCTTTCTCTTCCACAAGCGGCACGCTGTTAGCTAAGTCCTGAATGACTTGAGTGACCTCCAACCCGAGCAGCTCAAGGTTAGCGATGACAGAAGTAGTAACGGCGGCGGAGTTGTTCGACGCTACGTGATCAACGGACTTTGAGGCATCAAGCTCAACGGTCGCGGCGATGGTGAATGAGCCAGGCTCAAACGGTCTAAAGACCAGATCCATTCTCCGCGTTGAGTCGCCGGTGATTGCGTGTTGCTCACCGGTCGCGGGAATTTCGTTTAGGGTGCAAGTGATTGTTTTGAATGATTCGGCGCAGAAGGCGGCACTCTGACCCGAGTCCTTGACGAAACTTACATGCTCCGGGAAAGGGATGGTGACCTTCACGCCGGATGCGTTGGACGGACCATTGTTGTTTACGAGAATCCTGTACCTGACATCCTGACCGAAATCCACGTTCGCGGGTGGAGGATCGAATGACGGGTCAAAGCGTAACTCCAGGTCTGAATTCGGGGTGGGCGTTGGTATGGGTGTTGGCGTCGGGGTGGGCGTAGGAGCTGGCGGCGCCAGCTCGTCAGCGCCAATAGCCGGCGGCGCCAGCCGCGCTTCGCCGTCAAAGTCGTTTGTGATTCCGGCGATAGCAGTGCCTTTCCCGATGCATGGGCTCGATAGACTGATGTGCAGGTCGAAACCCGAATTCACGAAAAATGGATCCTGAGAAATGCTGTGGGAATCTTGCCCCGTTAACACCTGCCAGGATGAGAGGTCCGGCGCGGAGTCGTTGCGAAACAGGCCCACAAATCCATCTGTGCCGGTAGCGTAAAGATCGTTGTAATCCGAGTTGAGGCCGGCGGGATTGCCCAAGGCGGTGCCGAAAACCGTGATCGCATAATGCCTGGCCCCCGAAGCCGAAGCGTTACTCCGGTTGTTCCAAAGAATGTTGTCCTTAAAGCTGCGCGGGCGCGTCTGCTCGCTCTTGAAGCAGAACGTCTCGCGTCCCGGAGACGTTACCTGACGACCGGTAACGGCTACGCTGTTGAAATAATAGTCACCCACATCAACGGTATTGAAGTCCATAATCCCGATAATCGTTAGCCCGGTGGTTATCGATCTGACCGCGCCATTCTCCAGATGGCTGCCTAACGAAATCATGTTGTTTCGAATCTCAGTGCGACCGTCCCGCTTTACCAGGCCCCAAATTTGACTATCGCGTTCCGACGAATCGGTGATGAGCTTGTAGACCGCATTGCGTTCGACATAATTTACTCCGCCCGCCTGTCCGAAACTGCAATCAATCCCGTAGATGAGGCTTTCTACGACACCGGAGTTGTTGCTGAGGTCACGCACCGTGTTTCCGGAAATGATGCTCGTTAACACGCTAGCCGTACTCACACGAATACCTATGGAAGCAACGCCTCCTTGCGGTTTTGCATTACTGGTCATTCTTTCCACCACGTTTCCGTTCATGGAAACGACGGGACCAACCGTCTCGATGCCCCGCATTACATAGTTACCTACTTGCGTGTTTGAGATAACGGAATCGTCGTCCGCCCCACCAACGGTGTTGTGATCAATTCGCACCGCATCGGTGGTTTCCGCGTTGACGCGAATTCCTACGAAGCCCGTGAGGTTTCCACTGCCGCCGATGGAAATGTCTTCAATAGTATTGTTTGAAATGTTATTAACGTTGTCACTGAAACTCCGGTCGAGAATGCCGAATACCGGCACGGTATCCGGCACCTTTGAAGTGGCTTCGATAGTAATCACGGATATCTTATTGCCGGTCTCATTGCCAACGTTGAATAAGCCGCTGATCGGTCCCAGCGCAATGCCGACAAATATTGAATTAGCAGGATCGGGCGAGGCGCTGCTGGAAATCTGATGAATGTCGCTGATGGTGTTGCCTTGCACGCTGGTTGGCGTGCTCACGCTGGCGGCCTGTAAATCAAGCCCGCGGAACTCGTTCGACGATCCCATTATCGTGGTGACGTCAGCCCCAGTGGCTGAGCCGGCGCCGATCGAGTTTCCGTTGATCGTAAAGAAATTGCCGCTTGAGTTGACGGTGACGCCCGCATAGCGGCGAGCCAACACGGTGAAGGTGCGCGCCGCCGTCTGGTAGATCCGGTTGTTCGAGATCGTCCAGTTGTGGTTGTTCGACTGCACACTGATGCCCGAAACCGAAACTGTCGGACTGAAGAAGTCGAAGATGTTGTTGTTATCAATCTTGTTGCCGGTGTTCACCGCCGACAAGCTGCCGAGGCCCATCACCGCCTTGGTCGGCAGGTTCGTGCCGGCAGGGCCGATGTCATTACCTGAGATCTCGTTGTTGCTATTACCGGTGCCGGAGCTCGTGCTGAACAGAATATTACCGCCGGCTGCACCCACGGTCGTCGTCGAAGAGCCGCGGATTGAACAGTTCTTCACCGTATTGACGGAGGCCCCATTGATAAAGCGTATCGTACTTGTTCCCGCGCTCGCCGAAACGCTGGTATTGGAAATGGTCAGCCCATTACCGCCGGTCTTTAAGCCGTCAATTGTTACGTTCTTCGCTCCATTCAAATCAATCAGGGGACTGCCGGCCGCAATTGCGCCGGAAATGGTTGGTGCGCCCACGGGCTGAATATTTATGGAAGTGTAAATGGCTGCGCCAGTTCCGTCTGCATTCAAAACTGCCGGTGATATTTCTTTGGTGTCGCCCAGGATTGAAATGTTGATGGCGCCGCGGTGGACACCGGCATTAATCGCATCGAAGGCTGCCTTGAGTCTCGGATAGTCTGTCGGTCCCACATTCGCCTGGGTGGCGGTTACCCTCACCGGCCCACCGGGACCGAATACCAGCGCTCCCAGTCCCCCCTGGCCAGTCGCACCGAGCCTGGTAGTTACACCCGTTGTGGAATTAATTGTGCGAATCTCGTCGGTGCCTCCTCCTCTAACGCCGAAGATGGTCCCGTCAGCACGCACGGCCAAAGAGTCATAGAAATCTTCGGCCGCATCGGCAAACGCAACACTGCTGATCTGATGAGCGTCAGTTGGGGAAATAACAGTCAGGGCAAAGAAATCAGAGAG
>Ga0157378_10005012_pt1 | contig 11620 bp, 9 predicted proteins | sample M65metaG_FD_115309 | JGI IMG/M metagenome (GOLD analysis project Ga0157378, IMG submission 115309) | Miscanthus rhizosphere microbial communities from Kellogg Biological Station, Michigan, USA - M6-5 metaG | ecosystem: Host-associated > Plants > Roots > Rhizosphere > Soil | place: USA: Michigan...
CAGGACTTTTTATCGTTATTATGTTTACGCCCTTAAACTCAGGCATATTGTAAGGATGAAAATGAGGATTATATACAGTTACCTCATGCCCTTTTTGTACAAGGCCAATTGAAATATGTTCGGCAAATTGCTCAAAACCCCCATAATTATTGGGAATACCTCTTGTTCCTAAAATAGCAATCTTCATTATAACTATTAAGCTAACGCTACTCTTTCACTGGATTTATTGCTTAAATTATAATTAAGGAACATTACAGCAAGCAAAAAATAAAAAGTTATAGAAACAAATTCCTGTGTAAAAACTGGCGTTATGAAAAAGAAATAAAGCAAAATAAATGCTTCAGCCCATTTGTTTACTTTCAAAAACATGAATATAAGATAGAAGCTTACACATACATAAAAAAGCAGACCGACCGAACCAAATGTGTGCAAAAGCATTGCGTAACCATTTTCAATAGTTTTTATAAAAGTCCATTTCACCTTTGCAACAATATCCGGCGCCATTACATTTGTGCCCCTGCCAAATAAATACACCAGAAAAGAATGGCTTTCTATAAATGAAAGCTTAAACCCCTGCAGTAATTCAATTCTCGATGTAAGTGAACTTGTTACTGTAAGAAATCCAATTATCTGTTGCCAGAACTTTATTAGTATTAACCCAAGAAAAATTATTATGGTTATAAATAATTTTCTTTCTTTAAAAAAAAGGATAAGCATCCAAAATAAATAAGAGTTTCTGTTTAAGGCATTCAAAATAGCAATACAGTTTATGCAAAAAAATATTTTGTCAATAAATGTATTCATACCCATATCTCTGCGAAAAAAATAAATCAATAACCATGTTAAACAAAGTGTACCAAAAGTTTGTACCGTAGCGGTAAAGCCTCTTTCTGAATATAAATTGAACCCCTTGCCAATTAATGTATACACATAATGATTAGGCACACCTGCATAGGCCAACAACAGGAATACAATTGCCAAAACCATATGTACAAGCAATGCGTAATAGATTGTATTCAAGATAATCTTTGGATGCCGGCTTACAACAAATGAAAAGATTAACCCGATAGCCGGAAAAAAAGTCATCGGGAAAAAAATAACATTAACTATCGAGCTTGTTGCTGCAATGCCAAACACACATATTACCAACGTAAATTCTTTCGCGTTAAAAATTTTACTTTCCGGGTAAACAACAACAATGGCAAGAGTAAGCAACACCATCATTATCTTATCTATAGGAAAATCAATAAGCTGATTGGTAGTCGCGAAAAAAAATAAGATTATAAATAAAAAATTAATAATTGCATGCAAGACATAATTAACTAATAAACCTGCATTTAATTTATTACTTTGTTCAATCATTTATAAGCTTTTTACAAACGCGTAAACCAGTTCGGCATACCTTAATTTTCCTTTTTTAAATACAGGTGTAATAGTGTGATTCTTTTTGAGCTCATAAAAGCATATTCTTACCCATTGCCGTGCTAAAGCAAGCCTGAAGGAGTATTGATTAAAAATTCTTTTTGATTGATTCTGGTCAATTAAGCAGTTGAACCAGTCTTTATATTCCGGTAAATGATCTCCGATAAAATCAAAATTCGTGTTTGTAAATTTTGTTTGCAAATTCAATTGCTCTTTTGAAAAATCAAAACCGTAACGAACCAGTTGGCGCTCTGTTATTACATTTTCTGCAGCCCACCGGTTTTTGCTTTTTAAAGTGGAAATATTTCCTTCATGCACCCTGTAATCGCATACCCATTCGTTTATAAATCCAATTTTATAATGTTCGGCAATTTGTTCAAAAAGATCAAAATCCTCTGCAGGTGCAAAACTTTCACGATACCTGAACTTTCTAAGTATTTCAGTGTTTATCATGGTTGCAGAGTTGAAATAGATATTGTTAAAAAGCAATATTGCTTTCAAAAAATCTTCATCGCCGCGCAGTGAAAACAGCTTTCCTGTATAATTAGAATGCTGGTTAATGTATTTTATTTTGCCGCCGCAAATAGCAACATCCTTATTAGTATAAAAAAATTTCAATTGCTTCACCAACCTGTTTTTGTAAGCAAGGTCGTCACAATCTAATGTGTCAAAAAATTTTCCCCTCGCTTCTTCAATCCCTCTGTTGCGAGTATATGCCAGCCCTTTATTCACATCGTTTTGTAAAATTCTGATGCGCTTATCAGTAAAAGCATTTATAATTGATAAACTGCTATCAGTTGAACCATCATCAATTATCATCAATTCAAAATCGTGATATGTTTGCTGTAATATGCTTTCTATTGCCTGCTTAATGTATTTTTCGCCGTTATAAACAGCCATAAAAACAGTAACCTCAGGCTTCATTCTTTTTAATTAGTTTTCGATTTTGAAACATGTATCAAAATAAATTGTAGGTTATCTGTGTGTATCCAATCTTCGGCTTCGCATTAAACAGTTTTACAAAATCGCCTGAAGCAGATGAAATTATCATAAGCAATTATTGAATTACACGTAAAACCTTTGAGAAGCTGCGTGAATAAATGTTTTTGCAGAAAACCACATATAAAACTATTCTAAAGCTGCTCTTGCCTGCTGAATTTGCTGAGAGCGGGAAATGCTTGGACTTGCTTTTTTAAAATCAAACCCGTTTAAAACAGATTGTATGGCATTTGAATTAGATGTTGCCGTAAGGTTATTTACGTTGTTAGTTCCGCCGGCTTTGACAAATATTTTTTCATAGTCTTCTATACCGTCTTTCAGCATTTCAAACCGTATAGAAGTATTGCCGCCGGGATAAATGAAAAATCTGTCGCCGCTGGCAGCATTACTGCGCACATCAGATAAAATGTTTGACATAGTCCAATAGTCATATGCGAACCTTAAATATCCATTCATATTTCTAAAAGCGGCATTCCATCCCAACCAGGTAGCATCAACCGGGTCTGAAACAACAAAAGTATTTGGAAATTTCTCCCAACAGCTTGTATAATAGGTGGTGATAAACCCTTTGTTTTTGCGATCAATTACAGTATTGGCCGGAATTTGTTGGTTTGAAATAAGAGAATAATCATAAACCTTACTTTGAATTTCAGGATAGTATTTTCCGCTATAAGAAATTTTCCAGTTATTATCAACACTTTTAATAAAGTTGATAAGTGCTGTGGCTATGTCCGGTTGTTTTTCACTAAACCCTATTGTCGTAATATCAAACCATCCCTTTTGTTTTAAATGAGCGCCAAATGCTTTAAGATAAGATGACCAAAATTGTTTATACATGGGCCCATAAACACCTTGTTGAACATTAACCACTTTATTACTGTCTTCATCAAAATAGTACATCCTGGAATTTAGAGGTGCCATTCCAAAAACAGTAATTTGTTTTTTTATTCCTAAATCCATCATAAAATTTATCCACTTATCAAAATTTGTAAAATCATAATTCCACTGTCCTCCTTTTGTTTTTACAACCTTTATAAACATTTCGTTTGCATCTCGTGCAGCGGGATTAAACGGATCCCAGAAAAAACTTGCGGTTATTACATCTTCACCTGCATCTTTAAGATTTTGCATAGCCGGTTTCATGAGCCGGAAATGCTCATCAGACCAAGGCTTAACTTTATAATAATCTGCCTCTGCAATTGGATATTGCCATAGTTCCAGAAAAAATTTTTTATTTTCCGCCGATGGCATTCTATTGTTAGAAACCTTGAGCACAATATCTAAAGATTGAACATTTCCACCTGCGGAAACATTTACTTTTCCCTTGTAGTTACCGGGTTCTGCATCAACCGGAATTTTAATTTTTAACCATATTGGCCTGTTGGTATAACTTTTAACAAATGAAGAAGCCGAATGAAAATTTATGATATCGGGTGTTATCGCATCATCATATTTTACATTAGGGTCTGTTCTGCATAAACCTTTTGTGCTATTAGCAATAACATAATAAACATAACCAATATTGCAATTTTTACTATCAATAACTTTATTGCCGGAAGTTAGATCGCTAACAGTTGCGTTAAATGACCCAATGTCTTTTTTAGAACTTATTACCAGTTGTGCATTAACTTCTTCGTCCCTCCATCCCTGTAGGTTTATCGTTTTGTCAGCAACAAGAACCGGGGCGTTATTGTAAGCCATGCGACTATTTATATCTGCCTGCGAGAAATTAAAATCTGTTTTTAATTGTTGCCATTTTGATGGATCGGGGCGGGAGATTGACGATATATCTCCAAAGTTTTCATATTGGTTGTTCGGTGGTTGTGAAAAACTGTTGTTTAAGATAAACAACAAAAGGGTTAATGCCGCCAGATCTTTTTTTCGCATAACAATGATTTTTAAAAATTAATACGGATATCTGAGCAAGGCTATTACAATGTCAGTCGCAAATTTCAAGCCACTGCAAACATGTTCGTGTGCTTCTAAAAAAAGAATCCATCAAATGAGCGTACTTTATGAACTCTTTTGCAAAAAAACACTTGATATCAAGTTTGTTCTTCAGTATGCAAAGGCATAATCCTGGCCATTGCCTGGCTGTTGTTAAGTTGAAAGAGCTGCTAAAGATTTTTTTATCATCATTTTGAGTTGCCGGATCATTAAATCATGACACGCAATCACTAATGTCCAAAATCTTTCATTGCATGTTGCAATAGCCTATCAAAGGCCTTCCTGAACCGCTTTTCGCCATTAAATACCGTTATGAAAAAGGTCACCTCAGGCTTCACTCTTTTTTATTGTATTTTCCAGAATATAAAGCGCACGCCAAAATAAATGAGGAACTATTTGCTTATTATTAAAACTGCCCTTCCGTATTGAAGCCGGTGCATAATGTTGATAAGGAATGCCCATATTAAGACACCAATAACCATACTTTAAAGCTTCTTTCTGATTAAAGGGCTGAAGGTTTGGATCGTTTATAAACTTTAAAACTTCAGCATGAGAAGCAGGCTTATAGATACAATCAAGCGATTCATAAAATGCTCTGCTTAATAAAATTGCAGGCTTGTTCCAGTACACGGCTTCAATACCTGTGGTTGAACCAAACACAATTATTTTATTTGACTGATCCATCAATTCATAAGTATCTATGTCTTCTTCAGCACCTATTACAGTGAGGTTATTGTATCGGCCAATAAATGAATTTATTTTTTTTGTCTGAGTGTTGTCTAATTTTTTCAAATTAGGATGCACTCTCAAATAAAAGTGCTTGGTATCGTCGTGCAGAAAAGAAGAAACTATTTGTTCGATGGCTTCGTTGTCATCTTTATAAATTCTGTTTTTGAATTCTGCTATCCCTTCATACTCATCCATTGAAGAATTAAAGATGGTAATATTCTCTTTATTTGAATCAAAGCCCGCAGGAAGCTTATTATAAGTTTGCCCCGTAGTGAATGAATGCCAACCTTGTATTACGCGGTTTCTTCTATCTTCAAAAAACTTACGGCCTATTTCCTCTTTATCTTTTCCACCGTTTTCCCAAATATCCCGTATTTCATTTGTAGCCAGCATTAACGAATGTGGAATGCCTTCTTCTCTTAAAAGATAATTTTTTAAAACGCCGCCTCTTTCATGTGTATAAAATTTAATTGATTTCTTTTCACATAGCCTCATAAACGGGCGAACCTCTAAAAATCTTCCGTTGAACAAATACACAATATCGGGTCTTATTTCATCGAGCAATTTATCTCCTGATTCATAAACAAATGTTGCAGTTTTGATGCCGCGTTCAATAAAATCTTTGTAATAGTTCAAGTCGGGTTCATGGTCTCTTACCGATGAGATCAGCGAAGAAGCAACAGCTAGTCCCAGATCCCAATCCTTATAAGTAAGGCGCTTAAGATCATCCACTGTTTTAATTTTCTCCATATCACAAACCGAATCAATATCCACATCAACTTCCGGAAAAGTTACAATATTCTGTTTGGGAACATTTATTCTTTTATACGCCCTCGTGATTTTTGAAATGCAAACTTTGCAACCTAAAAAAGTATGATCAGGATTGGCAAAACAAATATTAAGCTGGCGAAGACATCTTAGAAAAAAAACTTCATGGCCTTCACTCAATAATTTGCCGGCTATTTCCAATTCTGTTTCAATGTGGGGAGTTGCATGATAGGAAGAATAAAATAAAATTTTCATGAAAAATTCCTTATTTTTTTGTTTAGGGCCTGAATAACAATGTGGCGCCTGGATAGGAGAAGGTTCCTGTAATAAAAACCAGCACCAACCGCTAAGGCGCTCGCCACACTGGCAATTAATTTAAGAAACCAGTTTGCGTCCCTCAAAAACCATACTAACAAAGTCATACCGATTCCATATATTATGCAAACAGCGTAAACCCGGGCCAGCCTTGGAAAGACCCATGCCAGTTGCTGCTTCACATCTTTTAAAAAAAGCACCATGCTTCCCAAAAAAATAAAGGAAAACGAAGTTGTTAAAAGTGCAGCCCAGATATTAAAAATGGGAATTAGTATAAGGTTGAGCAGCAAATTTATTATAGCCGCTGTAAGAGTAATCCTCGCAACCAGCTTTGTTTTCTTTGATATAAATAACGAACACACTGCAAAGCTATAAAGCGGCAGAAAAATATGCGCCATCAATACTAACATGGCAACAGGATAGCCCGTTTGCAACTCAGGTTTTCGAAATAAAAAAACGTAAATTTCTTTCATCCATAAAGCCACATTAAAAAAGAAAATGCCTATCCCTGTTATAAGAGAAACAAAAATTATCTTAAGCCTTAATCTGTTTTCGTTGTTTTTTTCACGAAAAGATACCTGCAGCGTTTTAGCGATTGCCGAAAAAATTCCATTGATAAAAACATTTGCATTAGCGCCAATACCATAACCTTGTGAATAAAGACCTATTCTTGTTACACTAACATTATAAAAGCCCAATAACATTCTGTCTGAAGTATTAAAAATCGAAAGCGATAAATAGTGTGGCAGTAAAGGCAAACCCAGTTTTAAATATTCATAGGCATGTTTTTTCTTAAACCAAAAGACCGGATAAATACGTTGCTGTATGCAGATGGGGTAAATATAAAAAAGCAAGGAAAAAAAACTTCCTGAAGCAAACCCCGTAACCAATCCAATATATCCTAATTTGAAATATTTAATGGTAGTTAATAAAATTAATATATTAAGCAAACTCATAATTAACGCACGCAGCGCAATGGCATAAGGCTTTTCTTTTAAAACGTAATATACCTGTGCCATTGTTTCAATGGGAGAGCATATCAATGCAATTACGCAAATACCGGTTACGATCAAATAATCTTTATTTATTGTTTTTCCTAAGAGAAAAAAAAGTGCTATGGCTAATAAAAATGAACCTATCACACTTCCCGCAAGCATAATACTATAAGACCGTCTCCAAACGAGATTAAATTTTCTTTTATATTCAAAGAATGAATTTTGAAGCACCACATTTTGTCCCAGGGTTGTACTCATTAAAAATAATGAATAGCATGCTATAACCAAACCAAATTTTCCATAATCCTTTAATGAAAGGTAAGGAGTAATAAATGGGAGTATGAAAAAACTCACTAAGCTGGGCAGCTTTGGAGCCACTGTGTATAATAGCGTATGAAGAAGAAATCTCTTTTTTTTCATTCAGTTAACCACGAATTAAATTATAGCTAATCACTTATGCTAAACCTAAAGAATTAACTTATCAAGTGATATTAACCTCGTGTTGACACGGTATGCGTCAATGTATTACCAATTTGATGCGGTAGTATGAAACATCAATTTTGCGTGAAACTGCAAAGTCATTATGTTTAGCTTTAGTTCCATAGTAATAGAGCCAATAGGTATTTCTATCCTGCGTAGGAATTAAGCCGGGCGATACAATGGCCCATCTAACACCACCACCAGGAAAAAGTTCTTTATTAATATTGTTGTTGACTAAATAATAATCTTTCATATTATTTGTATAAAGGAGTTTTATTTGTATACCGTTATCATCATCATAATAAGTAGGAAAAAACAAAACTGAAGAATCATTTATTTTAGAAGCGGCGCTGTTGTAAATGTGAGGAAATGGGTCATTTGGCTGTGCTTCCAGCAATAACCCTGGTTGCTGAATGACGTTAAAATTTTTATCAAGTAGTGATAACCCTATTGCTCTCTGGAATTTACCGGTATAGTCATTGAACCGCGAAAACACATAATATTTGCCATTCATGCAAATAGCACTGAATTGAGAATCCTGCATGAGATTAAATAGCTGTTTAACCATTTTCCATTTAACTCCGTCTGCAGAAGCATACAAAAAGGTTTTTTGTTCATCATTTACAAGTTTACCACAGATCAGTTTATAACGAAATTGTGTATCAAAACTATCAATGAATACAAAGTTTCCTGTAATACCTTTTTTATCATAACCTCTTATTAAAATATTTGTATTATTATTAATTAAAGTACGGCTCCAGGTATCGCCATCGAAAGATTTGGCTAAACAAAAAGAACCATCAAATTCTAATTGATTATAGGCCAAAGAATAATAAAACATACACCAATCGGTCTCTTCCTTTATGATATTAAAATAGGCAAGCGCCCTTGCCTCCCATGTTGCCTGGGACGAAAATACTTTTTCAATAGATTGTGGCAGGAATTCAAACTTTAAATTACCCGTATATGTTTGTAATTCTGTTTTTATGGAAACCGATTCTTTTTTGCAGGAAGCAAGCATTACTGATGAAAAAGTGATTACAGTAATTACCGTAAGGTTACGATACAAAATTTTTATCATAAGCAATCGCACTGTAAGTTTTAATTAAAAACCACACACCTTAAAATTACAAGGGTTTTATAGATTTTTCTATTCAAGCAAAAAATTCTTTGTATTAAGGATTGAAGTTTGAGAATTTAAATCATACAAATGTTGCACCTAAAGAAAATAAATTTACTGTTTTATTATATTGCTTTGTTCGTGTTTTGTGCAACGGGTAATAAATGAAATATCATATAGCCGTCCAGCCACCATCAATCACAAGATTATGACCCGTTATATATTCACTTTCATCTGACAAGAGGAAAGCAACAGCGGGAGCAATGTCAGCGGGAGTTCCCATTCTGCCGAGAGGAACTTTTTTTGTATAACTATTTACAAAAGATGCAGGCTGATTATCAAAAATACCACCGGGTGATACACAATTAATACGAACCTTATGTTTGCCTGCGTAAGAAGCAAGATATCTCGTAAAATTTATAAGACCACCCTTTATAGCAGCATAAGCGGCGGGCATTGTCATTTCAGTATTTTGATATACAGAAAAATCAGGACCAACGATGCCATAAATTGACGCAATGTTTACGATACTGCCTGCCTGTTTTGCCTGCATGTATTGTAATGCCTGCTGGCACAAATAAAAAATACTGCTGAGTTGCAGATCAATATTTTTTTTCCAGGAGTCTAAAACTATGTTTTCAAACTTTGTACCCCAATCTTTTGTACGTGGGTAAGCGTTATTTACAAGACCATCAATTTTTCCAAATTTGTTTATTACCGTTTTAAATAAATCATTTACCGATGTTTCGCTTGCAACATCTGTATTTATAAATGTAACATCGTCACTTTTTTTATTATTAATATCAGCATTAATAACTATCGCCTCATGCATTCTTAAATACTGCGCCATTGCCGTACCTAATAATCCCGAGCCGCCTGTTACAATAATAATTTTATCTTTTAATTGCATATCAAGAAAGGCAAAGCTTTAATATTTTCAACGATGTGCCGAACGTATTTAATAAAGGCCGCTGCTTATTCTGTAAACAATCGGTCACATATTTCATTTGGTCAAAATAAGTGTTTGCAATTTGATATTGCTGATTGCTGAATATTATTTCATTTTTGCTGTTTTTTATTTCATTGGTTAAAATATTTGCATTCCATACATCCTCTTCAAAAATTATTTCGATGCTTCGCTTAGCAACAGGTCTGTAGTAATTAAGTGTGATAGCAGCAGTAAATTTTTTATACTCCCACAAATACATTGCATAATCCACAGCATTTATTTTGAGTGATGATACATTGCGCTTTATAACTTGTGACTGCTGCGGCAAACCAAAAAGCCAGTAAGCATAATCCAACTCGTGAAAAAGATCTAAATGAACTCCACCGCCCATTTCTGCAAGAGCGCTATAGTTTTTTCTAAAATCAATTCCCAACCTCCATGACGGAAGAAAAGAACCGCAATAAATATTTACTTCATTAATAACAGGCTTTTTTTCCGTAATAAATTTTTTTAAAAATTGAAGTACCGGCAAAAACCTGAGGTTACAAGCTATATATACAAAAGCATGCTCTGCGTTTATTCTTTCAGAAAATGCATCAAGACCATCAAGAGAAGCTGCAATTGGCTTTTCAAGCATTACCGGAATTTTTTTCCTTAGCAAAATATTCAATGATTCCATATGCAAAAATGTGGGTGTGGCAACAACAGCAAAATCTACATGTGATGGCAATGCTGACCATTCATATATATTAGTTACACCCGAAATTGAAGAAGCATCTTTTTTTGACCGCAATGCAAATAAAGCTGCTTCAGGATATAACTGCAAAAGCGCATTTTTATGTTTTTGCGCGATGGAACCAAAACCTATAAAAAGAACAGTCATAAATTAAATCCAAGAAGATTTTGCTGCAATAAGATTTCCATAATTATAAAGTCTTCCGGTTCATCAAGATCAAAACAAATATGCGGCATTATGTAAACAAGCGAGGCATTTGTAATGCTTACACTCCAGTTATCTATAAAAAATTTTCTTTTGAAAATATAGAACGACGCATTCATATCATATACTTTAGGCGCTTGCTGCCTCGATTTAAAAAGTTTTCCATCCTTTACCGTGTGAAAAAAACCATCTTCATTTTCTTCAACCATATTAAAATATGGGTTTCGCTTTGCCGGGCTTACAGAAAAAATATTTAATGCTTTATGGTTCTGCAGCAACTGCACATAAGCATTTTCTATATCGTCAATATTTCGCAAAGGTGAAGTAACATCAAGGTCTATAACAATATCATACGTTTTAGAATGCTCAATTTCCGTATAATGCATTACATCAGTAATAGCATCTGCTTTGCCTGCAGCATCTGTTGCTAATTTTTCCGGTCTTTTATATGCAGTTTGCAAACCAAACATTGCGGCGGTATTTTTAATTTCATCGCTGTCTGTGCTTAATGCAATATCTGCATCATGTTTTACGGCAAAATTTTTAGCGGCTTCAATAGTATATGCTATCAGCGGCTTTCCATTCAAAACACGTATGTTTTTACCAGGTATTCCTTTTGATCCTCCTCTCGCACAAATTGTAATCAATATATTCATATAAATTTTCCTATAAGATGAACTCTGAGTATTGCACGTTTAACCAGAATGCTTCTTAAAAAAATTCGACTCCGTTTTAAATTCTTTATAAATCTATATGCTTAATATCTTCCTGTGCTTTTTTATAATCCTCCAGTTTGCCAATATCAAGCCAGTAGCCAAGAATAGGATAAGTAATTAATTTTTTACCTTCTTTAATTAATGTTTCCATCAGGTCGGTGCTGTCGAATACTTTATCATCAGGTATGTACGAAAGAACGCCTTTCTTCACTAAATATATTCCTGCATTTGAATAATATG
>Ga0157378_10005013_pt1 | contig 11620 bp, 10 predicted proteins | sample M65metaG_FD_115309 | JGI IMG/M metagenome (GOLD analysis project Ga0157378, IMG submission 115309) | Miscanthus rhizosphere microbial communities from Kellogg Biological Station, Michigan, USA - M6-5 metaG | ecosystem: Host-associated > Plants > Roots > Rhizosphere > Soil | place: USA: Michigan...
CGGCCCGGAGTTGGGGGGCTTGCGCCAACCAGGGCGCGCCTATTTCGACCAAGGTCTTTCCGGTGGCATTGAAAGCTTTCCGGTGAAGCCGCTCCAACTCTTGGCCTGCTTCACCCGCCATTGCGCCGACCATATCGGGCACAGCCATGGTTCCACCCTCTGCGTCGCGCACGAGGGTGCCATTGCGCAGGATAAGGATACGCGTAGCGATCTCGGCGACTTCCCTAAGCTTGTGGCTGATGAAGATGACGGCAACGCCGGCCGCCGCGCGAGTCTTTATGAAATGTGAGAGCTGCGCGCTGCGCAAGCTGTCCAGCGAAGAGGTGGGTTCGTCGAGAATCAGAACCTTGAGAAACGGATCGCAAGAGGCGCGGGCGATTTCGACCATCTGGCGCTGTGGCAAGGTCAATTCCGATACCGGCCTGTCGACATCGATGCCGTTGACCGGAAAAATCGCGTGGAGACTGTCCAGCGCGATACGCCGGTAGCGTTGCAGCCACAGGGGGTTGCGGTCGATGCGATGCGGCTGCTCGATATAGAAATTCTCGGAGACCGAAAGGCTCTCGCACAAGGACAGTTCCTGATGCACGAAACGAATGCCGGCTCTTCGTGCCGCCTGCGGAGAGAATGCGCCCAAGTCGACCGGCTTGCCGCCGATTTCCAGTTCGCCTGCGTCCGGAATGGTGATCCCCGCCAGAACGCGCATCAGGGAGCTCTTGCCGGCGCCATTGGCACCGACCAAGCCGATAATCTCGCCCGCAGCGACGGTGAAGGTAAGGCAGTCAATGGCGCGGGTGGGACCATAGGCCTTGGTTATCCCGGCGAGCCGCAAAAGCGGCGCGTCCGGACTCTCAGTGGACACTTGGCGGCTTGCATGGGGCTCGGGCACCGGTACGACGTCTGACATGCCTGTCCCGCCCGGTCAGTTTTTTTGGTTCAAAAGGTTGCGGCGAACCCATTCCGCGGAATATTCGGATGCGACAGCGGTGCCAGGCTTCAGTCCGGAAAACTGCTCCACGGTATCGTTGGTGACGGTGGACGCCGACATCTTCATGTATTTTGGCACCTTGTGGTGGTTTGCGATTTCCAGCGCAACCCAAAGAGCCGCCTGGCTGATGCTGGGCGCGGCATTCATGGAGAGCGTTTTATAGCCATTGTCCTGTTTCCGCTGGATCCACCAATGGATGAAGTTCGCGTCGCCGTCACCGGATATCGCTGGCATTTTTTTGGAATAGGGCCCCCCGAACTGTTCAAATGCCTGCGCGACGCCGTAGGAGCCGTCGCCGATCACGCCCGCGATGGGCGGCAGGCTGGGCAGGACGTTGCTCACGGCCGACTGGGTGACGGCGGCGGTGGCCATGCCGTATACCGTGCTGACCACTTTGATGTCCGGATATTTCTTCAGGGTCTCGACTTGTTGTTCGTACATCAATTTGTCGGGAGCCGAGCCCCTGACCCCGCGGACAATAATGACGTTGCCCTTACCCCCCATCAGCTTGGCGATGCCGTCAACCAATGGCCTTTGCCAATTGGCGAAGTCCCAGTCGATCTTGTAGGCGCAGGGCGCGCTCGCGATCGAGTCGAATGCAACGACGATAATCCCCACGGCACAGGCTTTTTGGACGACGCCGTTCAGGGCGGTCAGGGATGCGGCGTCGATGAGGATGATATCGGGCTTGCGCAAGATCAGGTCGATCATCTGGGAAATTTGCGCGCTCACGGAGTTGTCGCCATTGAGCAGGATGTAACCGGAAATCAGCTTGTCCTTCTTTGCCTGGTCGGCGGCCTTGCGGAATGCGTCCACCATCTGGTGCCGCCAGTTGTTACCGTAATAGGCATTGGACAGCGCTATGACGGGCGGCTTGGCGGCGGCGACCGATGGCGCCGGCAACGCAACTCCCAAAGCTGCCGCGATACCGGCCGACCAGGCAGTGCGGGTGGCCCGAAATCCCAATCTACTTGACCATCTTGCGTATGTGGGACAGCCCTTCACCCAGCGCCCGTTGGAGAAGCAGGTGGTCGATGCCATAGGCGATAATGCGAAACCCCTTAGCCAGGTAATTTTGTGCCCATGTCTCGTCCGCCGCCATCATGCCCGCAACCTTGCCGTGCCGCTTGGCGGCCCGAACGATGGTATCGACCGCAAGCAGGTAATCCGGATTCTCAAATTGGCCGGGAATGCCCATGAAATTTGTCAAGTCGAAATGACCCATCCAGACGACATCGACGCCGTCGACGGCGGCAATTTCCTCGACGGCCGCTACACCCGCAACGGTTTCGACCAGGGCAATGACGAGCGTGCGCTCATTCGCTGTCGCCATCTTGTCGGGTACGGGACCTGCCTCATAATCGTCATGCGCCATGCCGAATGCGGCGCCGCGCCGTCCCAGCGGCGGGTAGCGGGTGGCGGAGACAATTTCGCGTGCCTGCGCCGCGGATTCGACCATCGGGACCATGATACCCATCGCGCCCATATCCAGGCAGCGCGCGATGAAGTGATATTGCAGCGCTGGAACCCGGACCATGGGCACCAGACCTATGCCCCGGCAGGCCGCGATCTGCGCTTTCAGCGTCTCAATGGTTACGCCGGAATGCTCCATATCGAACAGAACGAATTCGGCTCCCGCCGCCTTTGCAATCTGGGGCATGCCGGGCGTGAAAAACTCGAAGACCATGGTGCCGAAGACATGCTTGCCGGCGCGCAAGTCGGATTTGACCTGGTTTGTCCTCATCGATCGTCCCCATGACCTTGATGCGGCAGGCGGCCATTATGCTTATTTGAAAATCATCCGGGTCGGGATGATGCCGGCCCGGCAATACTTGCTCGAATCCGGCATTTTCGGCAACATGCGATCGGCAGCTCAAGAACATGCCGCAAAGCAGCAAAAACAATAAGGCCGAACGGGGTGGGACGCATGCTCTTCGTGATCTTCGTCGATTTCCATCTCAAGCCGGGCGTGCGACAGCAATTCCGGCGCCTGATTGACATCAATGCCGACGCCTCAGTCAGAAACGAGCCGGGATGCCTGCAATTCGACGTTCTCGAGCCCGAAGGCGAGGCCGACCGGGTTCTGCTTTATGAAATCTATTCCGACCGGGCCGCATTTGACGCCCATCTGCGGAGCGAGCATTTCCGCATATTTGCTGACGCCAGCGAATCCCTGGTCCTGCAGAAAAACGTCATGCGTTGCGACTTGGCCTTCTCGGGAGCGGAGGTCGCTTCCAAAAGGCCGGGCCATTGAGGGTCCGCCCGCGCGACGCGGCGGGTCGTTCGCCTTTGTACCATTGCATTCAGGTCAACCAGGGGTATCACGATGCCAGAAAAATTCCGGGTCGGACTCTCGGCGGATTTTCGCAACTCGGACGGGTCACCGACATTCCGCGATTTCGATCTTACGCCCTTGATCGGCGCCCCCGGCGTCGAGATGACATTCCTGGAGCCCGAGAATGTCATCAGTTCGCGACAGCTTGAGGATATCGATGCCCTCATTCTCCTGGCCCACCGGTTTGACAGAAACAGCGTGCCCGCAAGTGGGCGCCTGGGTGTGATCGCCCGGTTCGGGGTTGGCTATGACACCGTCGACGTGAAGGCGTGCACTGATGCCGGTATTTCCCTGGTGATCACGCCGGAATCCGTGCGAAGGCCCGTCGCCGTGTCGATCGTCACCCTGATGCTCGCGCTGGCGGGAAAATTGGCGATCAAGGAAAAACTGACCCGGGCGGGCGCGGCGGGATTTGCGCAGCGCGGCGCGCATATGGGTGTCGGGCTTGTGGGACGGACATTCGGCTCCTTGGGCGCGGGCAATATCGGTGCCGAGGCGTTCCGCATGGCCAGGCCGTTCGACATGAAGTTCATCGCGCATGACCCGTTCGCGGATGCCAGGGTGATGGCGGAACTCGGGGTCGAGCTGGTCGGTATCGAGGATCTGTTTCGCCGCTCCGACTTCCTATCAATCAGCTGTCCCCTCACGGAGGCCACCAAACACATCGTCAATGCCGAATTGCTGGCATTGATGAAGCCCACAAGCTACCTCATAAATACCGCCCGCGGCCCGGTGGTCGACCAGAAAGCACTCATCAAGGTGCTTGAGGGACGGCGGATTGCGGGAGCGGGCCTTGATGTGCTGGAACAGGAACCGCCCGAGCTGGACGATCCGATCCTCGCATTGGACAATGTCATCCTGACGCCACACGCCTTGTGCTGGACCGATCAGTGTTTCGCCCACCAGGGAGCATTGGATATTCAGGCGGTGCTCGAATATGGCGATGGCCAAGTCCCTTCCGGAACGATCGTCAATCGGCCGGTGCTGGAAAACCCAATATGGCGGGCGCGGCTTGCGGCGCTGCGCGCGCGGCTGGGCATTCCGGATGGGCGATGACAGGGGGACGGAAAAAAGCATGGCGTCACGAATCTGGACAGCGATTGTCGCTGCCGTCATCTGTGGCGGGCAGACGATGCTTCCCTTCAACCCCGCCAGCGTCCCGTTCGACAACAGGCTCGCCCGGGTGCAACTCAGTGCCGGTCTTCCAAAAGTCGTGACTCCGCCACATGTGCACTTGACCAACAGGGTGATGATCTATTTCGAAGCCGGAACGAACAAGATCACCTTTCAGAATGGTGAGGTCAGGCCCGAACAGTTTCGTGCCGGTGACGTCCAATGGAACGACGCCATGGACAGCCATACCGCCGAAATAATTGCACCGGGCCCGGTAAACATCGTTCATGTCGAGTTGAAATCTCCTCCGGATATGGCGCCGACCGTGCGCTATTCGGCACGCGATCCGCTCAAAGTGGCCGCGACGCATTACAAGAAGGAGATCGAAAACAACCAGGTGCGAGTCCTTCGTTTTCATCTAGGGCCCGGCGAAAGGACTGCCTTGCATGAAGAGCCTTTCGAGCGGCTTATTGTGCCTCTCACGGCGGCGAAATTGATAGTTGCCGATTCCGAAGGAAAGGAGAGGACCGTCGCCTTCAAGCAAGCGCAATTGCACTGGGTGCCGCCCGGCGCAGCGGCGGAAAAGAATATCGGTGTCCAGCCCTACGAAGCCCTGATCGTGGAGTTCAAGAGATAGCCCGTCCGCCTAGCCCCCTGAATTAACGCTCCAATCCGGCCGTGACCTTGCCCATGTTGCCAGCGAAGCTCCCGTCTGTCTCAATGACGCAAAATGCAACTCTTCCCGCAGCGGGGAACCACCATGGCTGAAATCGAGCGGGCCTGGCTCACAAATCCTTCCCGGCGAACCGCGATCACCCGCTTGGCGGGGCTTATGGCGGGTTCGCCCATTGCCGCTTCGGTGGCCCAGACGGACCCGAGGCCCCTCAGCGAGGTTCGCCGTGCCTTGAGCATGGCTGAGATGCAGACGGCCTTCGACTTTGAGCCCGTTTTCTTAGGCAATGTGCCGGTAAAGACCTATGACTATACCGCGCATGGCGACGGGTCGGAGTTCACGCTTCGGCGCAATCGCCAGGCCTTCGATTGGGTCGACATCGCGCGGAAAGGCTCGGCCATCCCGGCCTCGCAAGTCGACCTCTCATCCGAGCTGCTCGGCGTGAAAATGAATTTCCCGATCATCGTCGGGCCGTCAACCGGTCAGGGAGCCCTGCATCCGGATGGAGAAATCGGAATGTTCAAGGGGGCCACCGCGGCCTCGAACACGTTGATGATTATAGCGTCGGGCAGCACCATACCGGTGGCCAGGGTCGTAACCTCCGCGCCCGGCGGCACGCTGTGGGAGCAGTTTTATCCGATAGAGGATCTGACCACCACTCAGCGCGCACTGGACAACTACCAGAATCTTGGCTTGACCAACATTATGGTCACCGTCGATCAGCAAGCGTCGTACTATGAACGTGACTTGTTGGACCGCAATTTTGGCGGGCGGGTTGGTGGCGCGGCCGCGTCCGGTGGCGAAGGTGGCGGCAATGCTGCCGCTGCCGCTGCCGCCGCCGCCGCAGGCCGGGCTGCAGCCGGAGGTCCGCCGGTTGCCGGTTCGTTGCGGTACCGGGTCAGCAACAGGCGCCTATGGTACTCGTGGCAGTACATCGACTCCGTGCGGAAAATGGTCAAAGGCAAAATGCTGATCAAAGGGATTCTGGATCCGGAAGACGCAAGGCTGGCGATCGAGCACGGCGCGGACGCGATCACCGTGTCCAATCACGGCGGGCGCTCGATGGATTATGGTCCGTCCACGCTTGAAGTCCTGCCGGAGATTGTGGCTGCCGTGAATGGCCGGATTCCCGTTCTGTTCGATAGTGGCATCCGCCGCGGCGCGGACATTTTCAAGGCACTCGCGCTGGGAGCCAATGGCGTCCAGATCGGACGGGCGGCCCGGTGGGGGCTTGCGGCGTTCGGCACCGCCGGCGCGCAGCGCGTGATCGAGATTCTGCAGCAGGAACTGGTACAGGTGGCGGCAGCCGCCGGATGCGCCAAGCTTTCGGATATCAACAAAATGGCGGTCAAGCTCAATTTCGTGTAACCAGCGCGGTTTGCAGGGCCTGATAAAGTGGGTCGGGGATGAAATCGGCAAGAAAGATCCTGGCAGCCGTGCTTCTACTTGCGCCCCTGACGGCGCCGGCGCAGGAAGTGCCCGTGCAGACGGCGGACCCGAACCTGCGGGGGCTCAAGGAAAGCGATTTTCCGCGCCTGAAGCTGCTTGAGCCCAATGTTTATGCCTATGAGGAATTGCGGCCCAGCGACCCGGGCAAGTTCAAGACAACGGTGGACATGATCGTGGTGACCAGCGGCGGGGTGCTTGTGGCCGATGGCCAGGGCAATCTGGCCGCGACGCAAAAGCTTGTGACGCAGATAAAAAATCTCACGCCGCTGCCAATAAAATATGTGGTCGTCTGCTCGGAGCATGAGGACCACACCGGCGGCAATGCGGCGTTCAAGGCCGCCTTTCCCAATGTGGTGTTTGTGGCCTCGCCCGTTTCGCAAAAGGCGTTGGCGGCAAGCGCGACGCCGCCGACGGAAGCCGTGGCGGACAAGCGCACCATTCGCTTGGGGGACACGGACATCGAGATCTTGAATCTGGGGCGGGCGCATACTGGCGGGGATCTAAGTGTGTATGTGCCAGGGTCCAAGGTCTTGTTCATGAGCGAGATCTACGATCACCGGCTGTTTCCTTCCCTGGCGCGCGGTTTTCCCAGCGAATGGCTTTCGACCATCAGGAAGAACCAGGCGATCGACAGCAAGTGGGTTTTCGGCGGGCATGGTTTTGTGGACGATCCCGCCACCATGAGGAGCGAGCTCGCGGCGTTCGCCGCCGAGCTGACGGCGGTGATCGCGGAGGGGCGGCGGTTGCACGACGCGCATGTGGCGTGCCGGTCCGCGAAGGATTGCGAAGCGGTCGGCGTTGCAAATTGGGGGCCCTACAAGGATTGGAGCGAGCGGGTCACCCAGGCGCCGGGGGCGCTGATGCGGGTGTATCAGGAGATTGATCACGAATTGCCGGCGCACCCTTGAACAGCCGGGCTCCATCATGGCATCCTTCGCTTGCCATAGATGCTGCGTCGCGATCCTAAAAGGCAGATGCGACATGACACAGCTCACTCTGCATGTGAACGGCCGCGACCACGCCATTACGCTTGGCGATCCGGATACACCGCTGCTCTATGTGCTACGCGACGACCTTGCATTGCACGGGCCGAAATTCGGTTGCGGCCTGGGACAATGCGGCGCTTGTTCCGTGATGGTCGACGGCCAAGTGATGCGTTCCTGCACGGCCAAGGCCGCCTCCCTCAAGGGCCGCAAGATCGCCACGCTGGAAGGGCTTGGCAGTCCTGAGGCGCCGAGCAAAGTCCAGGCCGCCTTTATCGCTGAGGCTGCAGCGCAATGCGGCTATTGCACCAATGGCATGATCATGGCGGCGACGGCGCTGCTTGGCCGCAATCCGCAACCCACAGAGGCCGATGTTCGCGCCGCGCTGACCGGCAATCTGTGCCGTTGCGGCAGTCACGTGCGGGTGATTGCCGCCGTGCTGCGTGCCGCCAGGGAGGGCTGACGATGAAGACCGTTGCCCGCCGCGCTTTTCTTCAGGGTGCCGCCGGTCTTGTCGTCGCCTTCTCGCTGCCTTGTGGGGCGCGAGGTGCGCCGGCGGTGCTTGACGCCGACAGCGTCGACGCCTATCTCGCGATCGCGCCGGATGGGGGCGTGACCGTCTATGCCGGCAAAGTCGATCTCGGCACCGGCGCAAGAGTCGCCATCCGCCAGATCGTCGCCGAAGAGCTTGGCATACAGCCCGAACGGATCGACATGGTGGAGGGCGACACGGCTCTCACGCCCAATCAAGGCGGCACTGGCGGCAGCAGCGGGATCATGGCCGGCGGCATGCAGATACGCCAGGCGGCTGCGACGGCGCGGCAGGGACTGATCAATCTCGCCGCCGCTCAACTCAAGCAGCCCGCAGAAGCTCTCGACACGGTGGATGGCGCGGTCGTCCCACGCGCGGGCGGCGCCGGAATCGGGTTCGGCACGCTTGTAAAAGGCGGCAGGCTCGATCTTGCGGTCGACAAGAATGCCAGGGTGAAGAATCCCGATCAATACACCGTCGTTGGCAAGTCCCTGCCGCGCCCCGACCTGCCGGCAAAGCTCACCGGCCGCCACGATTATGTCCAGGACATTCGAGTGGACGGCATGCTGCATGCGCGCGTCATCCGCGCGCCGGCGATCGGCGCCAGGCTAAACGATGTAGACGCCACGTCCGTCGCGCAGATCCCCGGCGTCCGCATCGTACGGGTCAAGGATTTCCTGGCGGTGGTTGCGCCACGTGAATGGGATGCGATCCGGGCCATGCGGGCGCTGCGCGCGCGCTGGGGAGAGGCGAAAACACTGCCGGGCTCCGCAGGCCTGTTCGACACGGTTCGCAACACGCCCGTCGCGCGGACCGAGACACTGCGCAATGTCGGCGACACGGCGTCCGTCTTCGCGCAAGCGCCGCATGTGTTGAAGGCAACCTATCGCTGGCCGATCCAGTCGCATGCTTCCATGGGGCCTTCTTGTGCCGTGGCCGACATTCGTGACGGCGGCGGCAAGGTGTGGACCGCTTCGCAAGGCACACACAGGTTGCGCCAGACCATTGCGCAGCTTCTGGGTTTGGATGTCGCAAAACTGCGCCTTATCTACAAGGATGGATCCGGCAGCTATGGCGGCAACGGCAACGACGATGTTGCTTTTGAAGCGGCGCTGATCTCCCGCGAACTTGGCCGTCCGGTGCGCGTCCAATGGATGCGCGAGGATGATCTGGGCTGGGACCCCAAGGGGCCGCCGCAACTCCTCGACCTTCGGGCGGCGCTGGATGGCAGTGGAGAAGTGCTGGCTTGGGAAACAGTGGCAATGGTGCCGCAGAACAATCCCGCGCCGACCGGCACCCCGCTTATCGCCGCGGTTGCCGCGGGGCTGGTGGACGGCTCGGGAATGTCGTCCGGGCTCACATCGCTCAATGCCGATCCGCCCTATCTTTTTGCCAATGCGCGCACCGATATCAAATGGCTCGCCACGACGCCGCTGCGTCCTTCGTCCCTTCGCGCCCCCGGCAAGATCGGCAACGTCTTTGCGGTGGAATCCTTCATCGACGAGATTTGCGCCGAGACCCATGCCGATCCCCTGGCGTTCCGCCTCAGCCGCGTGAAGGACCCGCGCGCCATCGCAGTGCTGATGCGGGTGGGAGAGTTGATGGCCTGGACGCCGCGCCAGGCGCCCCGCGCTCGCGGCGGCGCGGTGCTCAGTGGCCGCGGCATTTCCTACATGCGCTACAAGCAGGCCGAGAATTATGTCGCCATGGGCATGGAGGTCGAGGTCGAGCGCAGCTCGGGACGGGTGCGCGTGACGCGGGTGGTCTGTGCCCATGATTGCGGCTTGATGATCAATCCCGACAATGTGCGCGCGCAAATCGAGGGCTCCATCATCCAGACCATCAGCCGCACCCTGCTTGAGGAGGTGAAGTTTGACCAAAGTCGCGTCACCACGACCGACTGGTCAAGCTATCCCATCCTGGCCTTCCCCGACGTGCCCAAGCTCGAGATCGCCCTGATCGACCGCCCGCACGAACGGCCCGTAGGCGTTGGCGAGGCTTCGACCGCGCCGGTGGCGGCGGCGCTGGGCAATGCGGTGTTCGATGCGACTGGACTGCGGCTGCGCGAGGTTCCGTTTACGCCTGCGCGTCTCAAGGCGGCCTTCGCCGTCTCGGCCTGAACAAGGATCATTTCGGGTTCGCGTTCCTGACGACAGAGAATTTTTGGATTCGCATGCCGCCGCCGGCTTCACCGGTATAGATATTGCCGCGCTGATCGACCGCCAGCTGGTGTAACGCTTCGAACTGGCCGGCATTGTGGCCGCGATGGCCAAAGCTCGCGATTTCCATCCCATCTTTGCGCCGCAACAGGCGCACCATGCTGTTGCCATCGTCGGCTACGATCAGGAATTGCTGCCCCGGGTCGCCGGAAAAACCCAGGTTCACCACAGACCCCATGCCTTGTGTTTCGGGATGGACGATGAATTCGCTGACGAATTGGCCCTCCTTGGAAAAGACCTGGATGCGGTCGTTGGTGCGGTCGCAGATGTAGATGAGACCGTCCTTGGACATGGCCAGGCAATGCACAAGGTTGAGTTGTTTTGCGGGCGGCTGTCCCGGTGTGTAGCGGGCACGCGGAGCATTTGAGATTTCTTCCAGCTTGGCGCCATAGGCGCCCCAGCCGCGCTTGAAGATGCCGGTGTTGGAATCGAACACCATCACCCGGCTGTTGAGATAGCCGTCGGCAATGAAAACCTCATGGGCGGCGTCATCCACCGCCAGTCCAGAGGGCCGTCCCAGCATGCTTGTGTCCTGATTGTTCAGCGGCGCGTCGCTCTTCTTGCCGATGGTGAGCAGCTGCTTGCCCTCGGGCGAGAATTTGATCACCAGGCGGTCGGTGCGCCCATTTCCTGTGATCCAGACATTGCCGTCGCCATCGACATGGATGCCGTGTTCGGTATCCGGCCAGTCGGCGACAAAACCGGGCCCGCCCCAGGACCGCATCACCTTTCCATCCGCGCCAAACTCCAGCACCGCAGGTGCCGTGGTGCAGCAGGCGGTGGTGGGGGGATTGGCAGCCAGACCCAGCGCTACCTCCGGCACGGTTCTCGGCCGCTGCAGCACCCAGACATGACCCTGCTGGTCCACCGTCAGGCCGCCCACCTGACCCAATATCCAGTTGTTGGGAAGCTGCTGCGGCCAATAGGGATCGACGTGGTAGAGGGGTGCTGAAGCGGATTTCTCGGCGGCACTCAAAGGATGAGAAGCGAGTGCAATTGCGAAAGGAATGGCGACAGCAATCCGGCTAGACTTACCCATCTTTCCTCCTTTGGTGCGATGCAAAAAGCCACGCCTAGCTACATGCCGCGTGGGCTGTTTCCTCGTTATCGAACCGGGCGAGATAGGTTACATTAGAGCAACGGACGGTTGATGGCATTAAGCAACCAGCCACAGCCGTCCAAAGATAAGCGATGCCGCAAGTCACGCGGCACCGAGGGGCGGGGTTGCCCTGCGAATAAAGGGGGAATGCGGTCATGACTCATGTCACGCAGTGCGCCGGCGCATCCATAAAGCGATATCCTCGCAAGATCAGAAGCCGCGCTCTCAC
>Ga0157378_10005014_pt1 | contig 11619 bp, 9 predicted proteins | sample M65metaG_FD_115309 | JGI IMG/M metagenome (GOLD analysis project Ga0157378, IMG submission 115309) | Miscanthus rhizosphere microbial communities from Kellogg Biological Station, Michigan, USA - M6-5 metaG | ecosystem: Host-associated > Plants > Roots > Rhizosphere > Soil | place: USA: Michigan...
AATCAAAATGGATCCGGTCGCGTTTCGCAAGAAGAACCTGCGCGATGAGATCTATCACCGGCAACTTGATCGGGGCGCGCAGGAAATTGGCTGGTCCAGGAGAAATGCGACGGCCGGCGGCAGCGCGGGTCCGTTGAAACGCGGAATGGGATGCGCCGTCGGTACATGGGGCGGTGGCGGAAATAACCAGTGCAAGGTTGATGTCACGATTTCGCGCGATGGTGCGGTCGTCGTCGCAGTCGGAGTGCAAGACCTGGGAACTGGCACACGAACTTATACGCGAGCAATTGTTGCTGAGGAGTTGGGTCTGCAGATAAAGGACGTCACGGAACAGATCGGGAGTTCTAAACTCGGCGCAGCTGTAGCGTCAGGTGGTTCTGTGACCGCTGCGTCGCTCTCACCGTCGGTTAAAGATGCGGCGATCAAGGCCAGACTGCTGTTCGCCGAGAGAGTCGCGCCTCTGCTCGACAATGCGACACCAGCAGATATCAAATTCGCCAACGGAACGGTAAGCGCAAAGGACAAATCAATCAGCTGGAAACAGGCATCGGCTGCGTTGCCAGCTGCCGGTATCACTTCACACGGAGAGTGGCGCGCTGACTTGCAGGCGCGAGGAGTTCATGGCTGCTGCTTTGCCGAGGTTGAGGTTGACATTGAAACTGGATTCGTCCGACCAATCAAGATGGTCCATATTCAGAATGGCGGTCTTCCTCTCAACCGACTGACTATGGAGAGTCAGATCAACGGAGGCATGATTCAGTCGCTGGGAATGACGTTGTGGGAAGGCCGGGTGATGGACCAGGACTTGGGAATGCAAGTCAATCCTCAGTTCAATGACTACAAATTGCCAGGTACGTTGGAGATGCCGGAGCTCGTGCCGATTATCGATGACGACGACAAACGTGAAGCGGTGATTGGAATCGCTGAACCGGCCGTCATTCCAGCCGTTGGAGCTATCGCAAATGCAGTGTTCAACGCAACAGGTGTCAGAGTTCGCGAACTGCCGATAACACCCGACAAGATTCTAATGGGATTGATGAACAGCGGAACTATCTCGAAGGCAAGAGCCTAAAACAGTTGGCACTCGCACAGTGACCGGAGGAGAACATGAAATCGTTTGAGTGGGTGAATCCATCAAGCATTGCCGAGGCCGTTCGGCTACTGAATAGCTCGTCACTCGGTAAAGACATCGATGAGGCGCCACGACCGATCGCCGGCGGTCAGGACTTGCTCACAACGATGAAAGACTATACGACGCGGCCGACGCGCGTGGTAAATCTCAAGTCGATACGCGGAATGGATCGAATCACGATCGACGGCAAAGGCGGACTCACTATCGGCGCGCTGGTTACACTCAATCAAGTCGAAGAACACCCCGGCATTCTCAAAAACTTTCCCGGTCTCGCCGAAGCGGCGCATTCAGTCGCGACTCCGCAGATTCGCAATCTCGGCACCATTGGCGGAAATCTCTGCCAGCGTCCGCGATGTTGGTATTTTCGTCTGGAAGAAGTCGTCTGTTTGAAGAAGGGCGGCTCGCAATGTTACGCCGCCACGGGTGAGAACAAGTACCACGCAATCTTTGGTGGTGGTCCGTCTTTCATCGTTCATCCTTCGGACCTTGCTCCGATGCTGGTTGCTCTGGGCGCGCGTGTGGCGGTCACAGGATCGAGCGGCAAACAAATCATACCGCTTGACAAGTTTTTTACGCTGCCGGCTGAGGGAGATGTGCGACGCGAGAACGTGCTGAAGAATGACGACATCATCACTGAGATCCAAGTGCCAGCGTCGCCATTCGCAACGCGATCGACATATCTAAAGTTCAAAGAACGAGAGTCACTCGATTTCGCGCTTTCATCTGTAGCGACTGCGGTTCAGTTACAGCCAAACAAGGTGGTGAAGGACGCGCGAATTGTTTTGGGTGGAGTGGCGCCAATCCCCTGGCGAGTACCGCACGCGGAGAAGTTTCTCATCGGCAAAGCCTTGACACGCGATGTGCTGGCACAGGCGGCGAAGGTCGCCATGAGAGACGCACAGCCGCTCGAGAAGAATGCCTACAAAGTTCCATTGACAGAAACTTTGGTGCGGCGCGCGTTGGCGAAAGCAGCGGGAGTTGTTGTTTAGAGTTTTGAATTGGTTAGCGTAGCGCACGTTCCACCAACGAAGGGCAGGGACCGATGTCAACGAATAGCCGGCTAACGAATTGAGAAATCGCCTTGGGAATTTTCTGCATGAGTACTCAATTACAGAACGGGAGCGAAGCGACCGATGTCCACGCAAAATCAAATCAACGCCACTTGAAATCGGTCGCTTCGCTCCCGTCCTGTAGTTGAGTGGATTTTCTGATCGCTACTTTTAGGGAGAGTTACAATGCCTGAAGAATCACGAGCGCTTCCTGTGCAATCACCGTTTTGTGGATCGCTGCGGTCTAAGAAGTTTTTCATGCTCGACGGAATCGCTACGAATGCAGACGACTACATCGATGCGGCGAATCACGTCTGGTGCTGTGAAACTCAGGAAGTGATTGGACCTGACAATAAAGGCGTGTTCCCCGATCGCTGCACACCCGGCCGCTCGTGCTACACGTCAGCGATTAGCGAGTGACCGGCTTTGCGCTAGCACTGATTTGAGGCGTATTCTTGACCTTGTAAATAATTCGGAGGCTTAGTTCGATGCGAAAAATCCTTTTGGCGATATTTGCTGCCGTGGCTGCCGCCGGTCTTTTTGTTTTCAGCTCCCAGGCGGAGAACGTTGCCGTTCGTGGCGACTACGTTGAGGTACGCACCGCAAGCGTCTTCGCCGGTGCATGTCACTTCAATGGTGAAGTTACGACTGGTGGCCGAGAGGCCATGATGGCGTGGAACTTCACGTCCGGCAAATGGCAGGATATCGATCTTTCCGGCGTACGGCTGATGGCAATCACCACCTCGAACACAAATCTCGCGGAAGCAAATGCGAGTCGACAGACAGAGATCATAGTTGATTCAAGTGTCTCTCGACCGAAGGCCCTCGCTGCATTGAACGCACTGAAAGAACGTTACGCATCGACGTTCGGCCAGATTGCCGACGTTCGCTTCGCACCAATCAACTTTGTCCACAACGGCCGAACCTACGACGTCACTTCTGATGGCGCGACGATAAACGTCGAAGCAATGCCCAACGATCTTTGCTGCAAGATGCCAAACCTGGTCTGGTACACACCTTTGGTTGGATTAGAAAATCGGAAGGTCGGTTATACAACTAAAGCTCTGTACGACGGACATGGAGTCGGCGAACCGTGGTCGCGCTCAGATGAGAACAGCGCGTTCTACGGCAGCTTCGCGTTCTAAGTACATCGGTTACTCTTCGACAACGACAACTCTTACTTTTGGAGTGCGGCGCTTCGGCGCCGCTTTCGTATTAAACGCCGCAATCTCTAACAAAGCGGCGGCAAGCCGCCGCACTCCAAAATTCTCATTGACCTTTTCCCCCAGTCCGTTCTAACTTTTCTCCAGTTGCCACTTCTCAGCACTGCGCATGTATGAGAAGTTCAAAGAACTAGATGGCACACATCCCTGGCGGCTCGTCAGTCCAGACGGATATGTCGACTACCAGGCGCGTTATCGTCCGCGCGGACGTGTGCTATATGTCAACTTCTCGCTCGCCGAGGAGCTGGGCCTCATCCCCAAAAATCATCCCCACACAATCACCAAAGAACTGGCCAGCGCGATTCTCGAGACGTTCTCATTAACAATCATCAATGAACACGACGTGAAAGAGGGAAAGAAGTTTTCTCCCGAAACGATCCGGCCAGATGTCTACATGGCCACTCGTTATCTTCAAACTCAACATCGCAACAAACAGGGTAAGACTTCCGGCGACGGTCGCAGCATCTGGAACGGTCATCTCAAGACGAAGCACCTCACGTTCGACATCACGAGCCGCGGCACGGGCGCGACGATTCTCAGTCCAGGTGCGCAGGCAGCGCCTGATCAGATAGTCAAAACGGGCGATGAGAGTTATGGCTATTCGTCGGGGTTAGCAGAGCTCGATGAAATGCTTGGCAGCGCGGTGATGTCTGAAATTTTCTATCGGCAAAACATTCCCACTGAACGTTGTCTGGCTGTTATTGGTTATTCCGATGGTTCGGCGATCAGCGTGCGCAGCGCGCCCAATCTTCTACGACCGGCTCACATCTTTCGTTATTTAAAACAGAGCCGCTTGGAAGAGGTGAAGGCTTCGGTCGATTACTTCATCGAGCGAGAGATTGCGAATGGGTTTTGGGAATTCTCGGAAGATCGTTCGCCGTATCAGCAGGCGCTCGAATATCTCGCGGCTTCGTATGGAAGAATGGCCGCAGTGCTCGAAGAGGAATACATCTTCAACTGGTTGGCGTGGGATGGTGACAACATGCTGGCAAGCGGCGCGATTCTCGATTACGGATCGATCCGGCAATTCGCTTCCAAGCACGATAAGTATCGCTACAAAGACGTTGACCGTTTTTCTGCGTCGCTCGTCGAACAACGTGGCTGGGCCAGAGTGATCGTACAGACGTTCGCGCAAGCGATGCACTTCATCGAGAAAGGACGCAAACGAAACCTACGGGCGTTCAAAAATAGTCCTTCTCTAAAAATCTTCGACGAAGCATTCCGCAAAGAACAACAGTTTCGCACCCTTTGGCGCGTCGGTTTCGATCAAAAGCAGATCGATTGCCTGATGCAGTGTAAGCAGAAGGAAGTGAGGGAGTTTGATCGAGCTCTCGACTACTTCGAAGATCTGAAGATTTCCAAAGGGATTGAAAAACTGCCCGACGGCATCACCCACAAGCCTGTCTTCTTAATCCGAAATCTGCTTCGCGTGCTCCCCGGGTTCTATCTATCGCAATGCATCAAGGGCATTGACGACGAAACAGCCTACATGCCAGCTGATGTCTTCTGTCAGTTTATGGCTGCGTCTTATGCGGGACGGAAAGATCTGAAATTAACCAAGAGTCGACAATCGCACGTCAAGAATTTTCAACGGTGCTATCTGGAGTTAGTCGCGGGCGCGGGAAGCCCGATTGAAGACGTACTGAATACAATGCAGGAGCGATCAGCGGTCATCAATCATCGCCATCGCATAACGGGAGATGCGATGGTCTATATCATCGAAGAAGTGCTGGCGCTGAAAGATAGAATCAAGGTCGATGAGCTACAGGAAGTCTTGGAGGCGTTTATCGAGTCGCAGGTATTAATACCCGGCATGTGGCACCCGATCGACTTGGATCAGCTAAAAGGAAACAGTCTCAAGAATCAACTGCTACAGAAATTCCAATCGAGTTTGGAACTCAATAAAGAATCGGTGTGAAATAAAAAGGGGAACAGGAAAGTGCGGAAAAGGGGAAGAGGGAATCATGGTTAATTATCATTTTGATAGTTATCAACTCTTATTTGATACCACCGACATAAAGTCGGTGGTTTCCAAGTATTAATTCTCAAATATCAAATGACAATTTACCAATGATTTTCCTCTCCCCCTTTTTCCGGCCTTCCCTTTTCCCCTTTCTCTTTCTTTACGCCTTGAGAATCTCCGCGCCCGCGATTCTCTTGAACTTCCTTCGCAGTGGACGATAGTTCTTCTCCAAAGCGATTATGTAAGTGTAGCCAGCATATTGAACCTGCGACGCGATTTGTTCTACGAGCTTTTGACAGGCGCCATTGGTGGTGAAGGCGTACCACGGGAACCTGGGTATTATCCCGAGTACGTATCCCGGATCATCCGGGAAGTGCTTCACTTCCTTTTGCACCAGGTAAGCAACGCGTACGCGCGAAAACGCCGCCAACTGCTCCCGCAAATGCCTCAACTTTTCTGCTGGTAGGTTATGCGGTTTGAAGTGATCCTTCGCATTGATGTTTTGCCGTTCAATCCGCGCCTGTTCCGCTTCGATGTAATACTCTTGAGCGCGTTGACGATATTTCTCAGCCTCTTCCGCTCTCCCTTTTTGTGTCAGGAAACCATAAATCAATTGACAACCTGCAGGAACCGCACTCATGTCGATTAGCATCGCGTGTTCTACGTTCTTAATCCCCGCGTCATCCTGCTGCGCAAGTAATGCCTCGCCCAGTGTGTAATTCGCAGCAGCGTGATCTGATTGCTGCTGCAACAACTCTCGAAGGATAGGAATTGCTGGTTCATGGCCCTTTGTCCCCACGGTGAAGCGGGCACGTTCCCACATCTCTTCGATAGTTAAAGATTGCGATTCCGCCCTCTGCGCCAACTCCGAGAGCGACTTCTCAGCTTCACGGACGAATTGATATCGCTGCTCCCACTGAGGACGAACACGTTCAACCCATGTTCTGTTTCTCATTCCGATAAGATCGGCAGGTGCAAAGTTCAACAACTGACTGTCAGCCGTATCCCCCGACTCATCAAGCGCAAACTCTTCGATACTGGCTGCATCTTTCAAATCCGTATATCCGAGCGCGGCAAGTCGATCAACTAAAGCGGGATGTGTGTCGTCGTAGTTGTGACGTCTCATCAGGCACTGTCCAAGCCACAACTTGCGCTCATCCTCAGCAATGGGCTCCGAAAGCGCTGACAACATTCGGGTGAAAGCATCTTTCGGTGGATCAGACTCTTCGTCAGCTTTTTTAAACAGATCAGGCAAGAACTTCCGTTCGATTACGCAGCTCTTGAGTTCCATTTTGATCAACGCCTGCGCAGCGACCTGTTTGCCCGACAACTGCAAGGCGCACCGGTCAGCTTCGTACTCTTGAACTCGAGCAAGTACAAACGAATAGGCGGAGAAATAAGGTGCATACCAATTGAAGAATTTCTCGAAGATTACTTCCGCGCCACGTCTTCGATTGTGTTGTATGTTCTGGAGAATCTGGCTCCACGTCTGGCGAAGACGATAGATCCATCCTGCGAACCGGCTGTGGTTCCCGGAGAGGTGACCAAACTCATGAGCCAGGACTGCACGAAACTCTTGCAGCGAGAGTGCGTGCAGCAGCGGTAAACCGATCAGAAGATAGTTTTGCTGCCAGCCAAGCATTCCAAGCTGCGGCCGTTGAACTATGCCCGCATTCAGATCGCCGGTCAGTAAGAGTTTGTGCACCTCGGGACCATTGGTCGCAGTTCTAACCTGGTTGACTAGATCAAACAATCGCGGCGCATCAGTGCGACGGATTGGTTTGCCTTCAGGCTCGGGAAACTTTATCCACATTGAGCGCAAGACGATCGCTGCAAGAGCCAATGGGATTATTAGCAGCTTGATGATCAGGTAGTTAACTTTGCCGACGTAGATGACCAGCGCAACAAGCCCGGCACTGGATGCCAAAATAGAGAACAAAAACAGATAGCCAAGAGCAGCCAGTAGGGCAACACGCAGTTTGTAAACCGAGGGGTTCTTGCGGGAAGACAGTTCAAGCCGCTTGACTAAATCTTCAAATTCTTTTTGGTTCATGAGTAATCCTGGGTTCGGTTGGTTTGGGTGACGTGAGGAACGTCAGGCAAGACTAGGATACCGAACTCGTATGCTGGCGGACAACAAGATTTTGGTACTTCCCGGTACAGCCTTGTCTGTTTCTCTTAGATGAACGTTTTGGCTGAGAGATATCCACCACTGAGACACAAAGGGACACAGAGGTTGCACAGAGAGGTGCAGCGTAGAGTCTTGCCTCTCGCAAAGGCCAAGTGCTATAAGCCCCCGACTCTTCGGTGTTGATTAGAACCAATATGACCATTTTGAAAGGGCGAGGACTTATGCGCATCTGTTTTTATACCGTTCTCGTTTGCTGTCTCTTCTTCGTTCCAATCATAGTAAGTGCGCAACAAAGCCATCCTGTCGAATGGCGTAAGTCGGCACTTAAATCAACAGCACCGTCGGATGAGATTGTCAGACTGGACATCGATCAGGACGGCAAGCCCGACATAATTGAACGATGGTGGAACGGTAAGCGTGTTCGCTGGCTCGATGAGAACAACGACATGAAGCCAACTGATACACGGGGTGATCAGGTTAACGATTTATTGCAAGTCGATAAGAACGGCGATGGGTATTACGATGGACCACTCGATATCAATGTGAAGTGGGCCGACAACGACGGCGATGGCCAAGCTGATCTGGAAGCGTTCGTTACGCAGGGCCCCGAGTGGACGCAAGACCACTGGAACGCCAGCGAATCGCATTGGATGGTCTTTATCGATATCGAAAAAGACGGCGTCCTTGGCTACCTCGATTGGCAGAAATTCGATTTTGGAAACGATAACTGGGCTTACACCGGCACAAACGACTGGTTACCCGACTACAATGGCAATGCGATCTTTCTCAAAGTCCACCGTCCACCGCAGTCGCTGCCTGATCCGCGTTTGAATTGGGAGAATCCGTTCGCGTTCTTCGACTACGACAATGATGGCGTAAGTGAAATGGCCATGCGTTGGCTCGATCCTGTTCCCGACCTCGATAAAGGCGTCACAAAACTGTCTGGTGTTTTGAGCGAAGCGTTTCTGACGTTTGACCTCGACAACGATTCAACCAAAGGCAACGAAACTGATTACGACATGTCGCTGCGCGGCGCGGGTGGTCCGGGTGTTCCGTACCGCCAGTTCGTTCACAAGTACCCTGCCCTGAAGGGTAATCCGAAGTTTGATCCTTGCTTCCAGTGGAACAACTGGCGTCACATCGACGAGTTGATGTACATGCCGCACGATCAGAGTTATGACCAGTTCTTCAAGGCGAAATGGGCGAGCATGTATTTCGTATTCGATGAAGACGACGATGACCATCGCTGGGAACGCGTGGAAATGTACTATCCGATGCATGGGTTTGGTGGACCAAAGGATATCGATATCTATTCAACCAAGCGCTGGCGGCGAAACAATTATGCTGAGCAAGCAATGGCAGCCGCGAACGAACGACCAGGTCTTAACGGACACCCTCAGGCCGACTCGCTTGGCGACCGCGGCGAGTTTGACGAAGACAATTCTGGAAACGGTAACCTCTACGTCGGTGTTTTTGATCGCAAGCTACATTTGGCGGGCGCGGAATGGGGGGCATGGACCGTCGACAAGAACGCTGAGTTTCATGGCGGAGTAAAAACGCCATCGCCAAAACCGCTCGCAACACGCGTCGAGGAAGTCGTTAAGTATACGGATACTGACAACAACGGTTTTTTGGATACTGTCGAATATGATTACGACGGCGATCGCAAGATAGACTTACGAGTGTCGTTGCTGGACTATCGAACTGCGGCGAATGTGCATCCGGATGTTGTGCCACTGATCGATACGCACAAAGAAGGTTGGAAGGGTCTTAACGTCCGCTTTACAGCGATAGCGAATCAGTCGTGGCAAGAAGCATTGATGGTATATCACGCGGCGTGGCGACGAGGGCTGACGACGGCTGAAATGGATAAGCTTGCGTCAGCTTCAGCAATCGGTGAACGCTATGACCATGCGTACTGGCTGAAAGAAAAAGTCTTCCGGCTATTGCGCTCGCGAATTCAAGAAGTGCGACAGGCAGAGCCAGCGCGAGCGAATGAGCTCGACAAGCTGGAAAAGGATTTGATCCGTTTGTATTACATGGGTGAGTTTCAGGAATACACAAAGAGAATCGGCGACGTGCCCGGGGTGTGAATCATTTCCGTGATCACGTCTGTCCCCCCTCGCGGAAAGGATCGCCGGGGCAGTAGCCCGACCGTCAGGGAGGGCTCTGATGGCCGACGGATGAACCCTCCCTGACGGTGGGGCTACTGCCCCGAGCATCTATTAGAGACGAGCAATGAACTACTCAGGCAAAGTTGTAATCATAACGGGCGGTACGAAGGGAATCGGACGCGGTTGTGTAGAGACATTCTGCGCTGCCGGCGCGAAGGTGATGTTCTGCGCACGTCATGCAGAAGGCGCTGAGGAGTTGGCGAAACAACTTACGGAAAAAGGTCCAGGCATCGCTCGCTTCCTCCAGTGCGATGTCGCAGAGTTCGAACAGCTCGCGAAGTTAATCGACACAACCGTCGCCGAGTACGGGCAAATTGATTGTTTGATCAATAACGCTGGCTGGCATCCAGCGCACAAACCCGTTGACGGCTTTTCAATTGAAGAGTTTCAAAGTTTGCTGGATCTGAATGTTGTTAGCATCTTCGCTGCCTGCAAGTTTGCCTTGCCTCATTTGCGGAAGACGAAAGGCAACATCATCAACCTGTCGAGTCTCGTTGGCGCGATGGGACAGGTTTATGGTTCGACATACGTCGCTACGAAGGGTGCAGTCACCGCGTTCACAAAGGCACTCGCGATTGATGAGGCTGAACATGGCGTGCGCGTGAATTCTATTTCGCCTGGCAACATCTACACGCCGTTGTGGCAAGAAGCGATAGACGCCGCTGAGGATCCTGCGAAATGCCGAGCAGACGGCGACGCAGCACAGCTAATGGGTCGGATGGGAACGACAGAGGAAGTCGCGAAGCTGTGTTTGTTCATTGCCTCGGAAGCAACGTTTACGACAGGAGTCGATCATATTATCTCGGGCGGTGCCGAGCTTGGGTACGGTAAAAAGAGCCGTACATGAGGACAGGATTCAAGTGGCCCCGGAGACATTCAAGGTCAGGAAAATGCAGGTTAGGAAGGCGGTTTAAGCCCGCTCAAACTTCATCTCCATCCAACGTGGAGCTAATTCGGACTTTGAGCGGGGGTAAACCGCCCTTTCCTACCTACAATTAAGCTGAGTTGAATTGTGCAGTTGAACTTCAATCCTGTTGGTCTCGGACGTTGCTAATTTAGTCAACCTTACAGTTCTCTCCTTCAACCCACACTTCTCCATCTTCAAATACTTCTTTTTTCCAAATGGGAACGGTGCGTTTCAGTTCGCGAATCAACCACTCGCACGCCTCGAACGCTGCTCTACGATGTGGCGCACTGACCGTAATCACCACGCTGGTTTCACCAATCTCTAACCTTCCGGTGCGGTGAACTATGCCGACGTGAGCGATCTGAAATTGACGATGGGCGTCGGCCCCGAGTCGCTTCATTTCTGAAAGCGCCATCGGTTCATAAGCTTCATAAACGAGATAGCAAGTGCGTCGACCAGCGGTCCACTCGCGCGCATACCCATCGAGCGTCACACTCGCGCCACACTGCGGCAGCACTACGCGTCGAGCGATCTTGCCGACATCGAGAGCCGATGTGGTGATTTCAAAGAAGTCGTTCGACTCAACATCATCACCGCCACTGACAGGCGGAAAGATCGCTAACTCGTCTTTGTCCTTTAGCGCAGTTTCTCTTGAAGCGTATTCCTGATTCACGGCGAACAATAGTGACTTCCCAAACCTTCCAAGATCCGGAAATTCCTTCAGCAGTTGCTCAAACGCTGTCGCCACAGTTGCCGGCACCCGTATTTCTAGATCGCGGTTGTTTGCTCCGACAGTGTCGCGCGCACCTCCGAAGAACAATACTTGAACAGTAATGTGGTTTCCCGCGCTTTCACTCATTCGAGCTCGATCTTCCTGCCACCGTGACCGTTACCCTTGGCCAGCTCGTGAATGCGTGCACGTTCTTCATAGTTATCAACCGCGCGATCGAGCATGCCGCGCAAACGTTCAAGTCGTTCTGACGTCGAACGCAACTCGAGAAGTTGTTGCTTGACGTCAGGTTCAATCTCCATCGCGGCTG
>Ga0157378_10005015_pt1 | contig 11619 bp, 10 predicted proteins | sample M65metaG_FD_115309 | JGI IMG/M metagenome (GOLD analysis project Ga0157378, IMG submission 115309) | Miscanthus rhizosphere microbial communities from Kellogg Biological Station, Michigan, USA - M6-5 metaG | ecosystem: Host-associated > Plants > Roots > Rhizosphere > Soil | place: USA: Michigan...
CGGCGCGAAAACTCGGCATGACGCCGGATGCGATCCGGCGCAAGAATTTCATCCCGCCGAAGGCGATGCCGTACAAGACCGCGACCGGCAAGGTCTACGACTCCGGCGATTTCACCGCGCACATGAAGCGCGCGATGGAAGTCGCCAACTGGAAGGAATTCCCGAAGCGCGCCAAGGCTGCGAAGAAAGCCGGGCTCGTGCGCGGCATTGGCCTGGCGAGCTATGTCGAGGTCTGCGGCACCATGGGCGAGGAGACCGCCAACGTGTCGCTCGATCCCAACGGCGACGTCACCGTGCTGATCGGCACCCAGTCGAGCGGGCAGGGCCACCAGACCGCCTATGCGCAACTGATTGCCGAGCAGTTCGGATTGCCGCCGGAGCGCGTGCATGTGCTGCAGGGCGATACCGATCGTATCGCCACCGGGCTCGGCACCGGCGGTTCGGCCTCGATCCCGACCGGCGGCGTCAGCGTTCAGCGCGCGACACACGATCTCGGCAACAAGCTGAAGGAGATCGCCGCCGAGGCGCTGGAAACCAGTGCAGGCGACCTCGAGATCCACAACGGCGTAGTCCGCATCGCCGGCACCGATCGTTCGATCAGCTTCGCCGACGTGGCGAAGCGCGCTGCCAGCGATCCGTCGAAACTGAACGGCAGCGCGACCTTTGCCCAGGCCGACGGCACCTATCCGAACGGCACGCATGTTTCGGAGGTCGAGATCGACCCGGCTACCGGCATCATCAAGGTCGTCAACTATGTCATCGTCGACGACTTCGGCGTGACGCTCAATCCGCTGCTGCTCGCCGGCCAGGTTCATGGCGGCGCGATGCAGGGGATCGGCCAGGCGCTGATGGAGCAGGCGGTCTATAGCGCCACCGACGGCCAACTCGTCACCGGCACCTTCATGGACTACGCGCTGCCGCGTGCCGCCGACGGCCCGTCATTCCATTTCGAAACCCACAACGTGCCGTGCACGACCAATCCGCTCGGCGTCAAGGGCGCCGGCGAGGCGGGCGCGATCGGCTCCTGTCCCGCGGTGGTCAACGCGATCGTCGAGGGTCTTTGGCGCGAGTACAAGATCGATCACATCGACATGCCGGCCACCGCCGAGCGGGTCTGGATCGCGATCCGTGAGGCGCAGAAGCGGCATAATCTCTGATATTTTGCCGCAGGCGGGGAATAATGCTCCGCGGGCGGGATTCGAACAGCATGCGGCCGCGGCCGTGCGGTTGCGACTTCCTCTGGAAACCTGGCGAGATGGAGAATTGGCGGATGAAGCGGATCGTTGTTACCGTAGGAGTCTTGTTGCTCGGTGCCGGCGCCGTTGTGGCGCAGCAGGATGTCGCCGTTCAGCAGCAGAACCTCATGAAGACGCAGGGCAAGAGCATGTACGGGGTGATGCTCAAGATGGTGAAGGGCGAGATTCCGTATGACCAGGCCGCGGTAACCGCCGCCATCGCGGACCTCGAAACGCAGGTCACCAAGATCCCCACCGTGTTCACGCCCAATCCGAAGGAAGACGTCGCCAACGCGACATACGGATCATCGCAGAAGATCTGGCAGAGCAAGGCCGATTTCGACGCCAAGGTGCCGCCGGTCAGCAAGACGATCGCCGAGGTCAAGGGGACGGTGAAGGACGCCGCCAGCCTCAAGGTCGCGTTCGATGCGATTCAGGCCAAATGCACCGACTGCCACGAGACGTTTCGCGTGAAGCTAAAGTGAGGACCTGAGTTCTGCAAAAAAGGGGGCGAGCGCCTTGTTGCGCTCGCCCCCTCGGTATTTTCAGGACAGGCCGCACCCTGTCCTGCTTGCAGGTTCAACGGGTCGGTTACTTCGTGACCTGGCCGCGAATTTCGCCGCCCGGATTGGCTGCGGTGTGAACGTTGACATAGTACTTGCCGGCGACGAGGTCGGCGGCCTGCGCGTCGGTCAGCGTCGCGCTGCCTTCGGCCGGGCTCGACGTGGCGTTCGGGATCGCGACCGCGACGCCGCCGTTCTTGCCGGCCTCGGCCGGGCCGTGGAAATGCGCGGCGGTGGCGGGACCGGACAGGCCGGAATAGGTCAGCTTCCAGCTCAGCTTCTCGGTGGCCGGCGCATCGTCGAAAACGGCGGTGCCCTTGCCGGCACTGGCATTCGGCGGCACTTCGGCCTTGCCGTCGAGCGTCGCCTTCATCTTTTCGGCGAAGGCGGCACCGGAAAAGGCGACCGCCGCACCCAGCGCAAGCGTAGCAAGCATAATCTTGTTCGTCATGGTGTTCTCCCTTTTTGACAACAAACGGTGATGTCAGCCTCAAAACAACGCCTGTCCGGATTTATTCCCGAACTGGCGTTGAATGCCTGAAATTTCATGGAAGCCTATGGCGCAAACTCCGGCCATACTAGCGGTTGATTCAAGGTCGACAATGACGGATCGGTGAATGTTGCGACGAATTCTCCTGGGCATGGTTCTGGCTGGTGTCGCCGGCCTCGGCATTTTCTGGTGGCTGACGATCCCGGCAGTCATCGCGTCGGGTTCGCTTCCTCCTCGAGCGCCTGACCTCGCCAACGGCCTCACAACGTTCAATGCCGGCGGATGTTCCTCGTGCCATGCCGTCCCCAACCAGCCCGACCGCCTGAAGCTCGGCGGCGGGCTTCCAATCGTCTCGCCATTCGGCACGTTTTACGTCCCCAACATCTCGCCCGATCCGAACGATGGTATCGGCCGGTGGTCTGAAGCCGACTTCGTCACCGCCGTGCTGCAGGGGACTTCACCGCAAGGCGCGCACTATTTTCCGGCCTTTCCCTACGCTTCCTACCAGCACGCCGGGGTCGATGACGTCAGGGACCTGTTCGCCTATCTGAAAACGCTGGCGCCGGTCGTCGGCAAGGTGCGCGAGCACGACGTGCCGTTTCCGTTCAGCGTTCGCCGCAATGTCGGTGTCTGGAAATTCCTCTTCATGGATGGCAAGCCGTTCGTTCCGGATGCGACGCGTTCGGCGACGTGGAATCGGGGCGCCTATCTCGTCAACAGTCTCGGCCATTGCGCCGAGTGCCACAGCCCGCGCAATTTTCTCGGCGGCATCGTGGCGGCACAACGCTTTGCCGGCGGACCCAATCCGGATGGCGAGGGCTGGGTGCCCAACATCACGCAGAAGGGACTGGCTGACTGGAGCACCAAGGATATCGACTACCTCCTGGAAACCGGACAGACGCCCGATGGCGACAGCGCCGGAGGATCGATGGCGCGCGTGATCCGCAACACCTCGCAACTGCCGGCGGCGGATCGTGCCGCGATCGCGGAATATCTCAAGTCGTTGCCGCCAGTCGAAGGGCCGCCGCGGCTGAAGAAAAAAACCGGCGATAGTTAAAGCTAGTGACAGAGAGCGTTCCAGGCGCCGTTACGGCGTAAGAGCGGCAACCATCGGCGCGCGTCGCCGCGGCAGCGGTACGCGTTCTTCCGGCATCCTGGCTTCCGCAATCCGGGCGACCGAGACCTTGCGCGAGGCTGGTGCGGCATTCTTCGTCCGGCTGGAATTGGCGGCGGGCTCGACCAGCGCCATGCTGTCGAAGGCGCGTTCCGGTTTCGATGTCCGGTACAGGATGATGTCGCGGTCGAGATAGGCGGCGGCAAGGACCGGTCCGCGCCGGGCCCACAGATTATCCAACGTGAAGCTGCCGCCGCGATCGAGCGCTGCGGTGACGAGCATGGCGCTGACGGCATCCGCATTCGCCGGCGGCGCGGGCTGAGCGGAGATTTCGGATGCTGCCAGCGCAGTCTGCTCCGATGAATCGGCGGTGCTGTTGGCCAAAAATTCCGCGGCGCCGGGGCGGTTCGAAAGATGCCCGAACAGCGTATAGCCCGCAACCAGCAGGCCCGAAATGATCGTTGCCGCCATCGTGTTGGAAGCATATTTGCGCACGCGCTCGTAGACCCGCACGGACGTCGCGGCGGCGGGCGGCTGCAGCGCAATGGCGAGCAGTTCGTCATACGTCGCGCGCTGGTCCGCATCGATCAGGATGTCATAGGCGCGCACCAGCTCGCGGAATCGCCTCGGCGCCGCCGGATCGTCGGCATTGGTATCGGGATGGGTGGCCTTGGCGGCCCTGCGAAACGCAGCCCGCAGCCCATCGGCATCATCGCCCGGAAGGGCTCCGAGCAGATCGTACAGCGTCCCCATGGTGGTACTCGCGACTAATTCCCCCTCGGAATATCCCTCACGCGGAGCTTCCGATCGACGACTCCCTCAACAATGGAAATTATCCGGGCGGTAGAATGATCCCGGTAAGGCAAAACTGGCGCCTGATATGGCAAAATCTTGCCATTTTGGGCCGCGTCGCCGCCTCCGGGCCGGCGTTACAGCCGGTCGACGGCTTTGAAAGAGCCGTCTTTCTGGATCACCGTGAGGAAGACTTTCGGCGGTACGCCACCGGTGCGTGTGCCCACGGTGATGACGCTGCCGCTGATGTCGAACTTGCCGACCTCGTCGATGACGTGCAGCAAACCCGCACGCGTCGGGTTCGGTCCGGCGAGCTCGAGCGCTGCGGCGGCGAGCCGGCCTGAGAGATATCCTTCCAGCGAGACGAAATCCGGGCTCATGCTGGGGTCGAGCGCGCTTTGCGCCGCCTGGTAATCGGCGACCACTTTCAGCGAGACGTCCCACGGAAACGGCACCACTTGCGAGACGATGACGCCTTCGCCTGATGCGCCGAGTTCGCGCGCCAGCGCGGTCGGGCCGACGAACGAGACATTGACGAAGGTCGGATGAAAGCCCGATTTGTGCGCGAGCTTGATGAACTCGGCGCACGGTCCATAGGTGCCGACCATCACCACGGCCTGCGGCTCCGCGCGCTTGAGCATCCGCAGCGCGCCGCCGACGGCCCTGGTGTTGCGTTCGAAGGTGCCTTCGGCGCTCAGTTCGAGGCCGCGCTTTTCCAGTGCCTGCTTGACGCCGGCGAGGCCGTCGCGGCCGAAGGCGTCGTCCTGGTAGAAGATCGCGATGTTGGTGAAGCCGAGATCCTCGGTCAGATGCTTGATCCAGGCTTCGGCCTCGGCGCTGTAGCTGGCGCGAATGTTGACGACGCTGCGCAGCTCCGGATTGCGCAGGAATTCGGCGCCGGTGAACGGGCCGATATAGGGCACGCCCCGCGCGTTCGAAATCGGCACGGTTGCCACCGCGGTCGGCGTGCCGACGGCACCGATCAGCGCGAACACGTTGTCTTCGTCGATCATCCGCTTGGTCTGCATGATCGCGCGGTCGGGATCGTAGCCGTCGTCGCGGCTGACGAGCTGGAGCTTGCGGCCGTGAACCCCGCCTTTGGCATTGATCTCGTTGAACGCGGCGACGATGCCCTGGCGCATGCCGCGTCCGAGCGCGGACGACGGACCCTCGAGGGCCGCCACCTGGCCGAACAGGATGCTGTCGGCGTTGACGCCGGCTTCGTCGGCCACGGCATGAAGCGGGCACGCGGCGGCGAACAGCGCGAGCAGGCTGGCGAAGGTCGTGGCGCGCAATCGATTCATGGCGGTGGTTTCTGCGGAATGAACTCCCGGCCGACGATATTTCCGTAGCGTGAAGACCTCGCTAACTTCGGTCGCGCGTCTGCCCCCGTAGTAACCCGGAGAGATCCGGCGTTTGGGCCGTATCGACGGCCAGATCGTTAACTAAGCCCGCCAAACCGGCCGGTCTAGGGTGCGGGATTCTTGAGTTTTTAACGCAAGTCCATGTCCGATGCTCGTGGGTGCCGGGACAGAAGTTCCGGTGAAGCGTGGGACCGGACGAAACGACCGAAATGAGCGATCGATTTCCAGACAGCAGCCGTCAGGATGGCGTGCCGCAGCGGCGGCGCAAGCCGCTGATGCGGTCGGCATTCGGCCCGGCCGCGATCGCCATGGCGATCGGCATCGTGCTCTCGCTGGCGGGCGCGTTTGCGGTCGGCCGCTGGGAGCAACGCGTCGCCAAAGTCGAGTTCGAGGGCGTCGCCGAGACCCAGGCGATCGTTCTGCAGAATGGCATGAACGAATATATCAGCCGGCTGGTGGCGCTGCGCACGCTGTTCGAATCCGCCAACGAGGAAGTCACCCGCAGCGAATTCGAGACCTTCAGCGGTCGCTTGTTCGAGCTTCATCCGGGCATGCTTCGGATCGCCTGGCTGCCGCGGATCAATCGCAAGGAGCGCGCCGAATACGAGGCCACGGCAGTTGCCGACGGCATCTCCGGTTATCGGATCAAGTCCTTCCAGCAGGACGGCAGCTACGTGACGGCGCCGCAGAAGGACGAATATTTCGCCGTTTTCTATTCCACCGAACCGAAGACCTCGCCGGTCTACGGGCTGGATTATTCGGCCGATCCGGAACGGCTCGCAGTCCTGGAACGCGCGCGCGACAACGACCGCGTCGCGGTGCTGCGCTCGCGGCTGTACCAGCCCCGGGACGGCGTCCGGCAGATTGGCGTGATCGTGAGCGTACCGGTCTACGCCAAAGGCACGTCGCGGACGACGACCGCCGACCGCCGGCGCAACCTGACCGGCTTTGTCGTCGGCGTGTTCGATCTGCCGCTGCTGTTGCAATCGATCCGCGCCACCACCGCGGCCAGTCCGGCGGTGGTCTTCAGTGTCTACCCCGGCGCAGCGGGCGCGAACGATACTCCTGATTTTTACTCCGAGCGCCTGACGCCGGCGGCCATGAAATACCTGGCGAAGGCGCCGCACTGGTCGGGCGCACTCAACATCGGTGACGCCGCCTGGCACGTCCGTGCCGCGCCCGCCGCCGACGGCCCGTTGATCGCGAACTATTACCGCGCGCTGGCGGTGCTCGCCGCCGGCGTCGTCATCACCGCCTTCCTCGCCGCCTATCTGTGGCTGGCGGGCCGCAACTCGCTGCAGCTCGCACGGGCCAACCGGCGGGTGCTGGAGCTGGCGCAAACCGACATCCTGACCGGGCTGCCTAACCGGGCGTATTTCCTCGAACGGTTGCACGACAGCAATTCGGAAGAGCGACAGGGCGGGGCGACGTTCTCGGTCCTGATGCTCGACCTCGACCGCTTCAAGAACGTCAACGACTCGCTCGGCCACGCCGCCGGCGACGAGCTGCTTCGCCAGGTGGCGCGGCGCCTGAAGGCGACGCTGCGTTCCAGCGACGTGTTGGCGCGGCTCGGCGGCGACGAGTTCGCCGTGATTCAAGGCGAGTGCGACGATCAGCGCACCGGCTCGATCGAACTTGCGGCGCGGATTTCCAAGCTGATCGCCGAGCCGTTCATGCTGCCGGGCCATCGCGTCGAGATCGGCACCAGCATCGGCATCGCGCTGGCGCCCGAGCACGGCGGCGGCGAGGACGAACTGCTGAAGAAGGCGGATCTCGCGCTCTACCGATCGAAATCGGCGGGCCGCGACTGCTACACCGTCTACGACGAGGCGATGTCGGCCGACCTCGAGGCCCGCAATACCCTCGAATGCGACTTGCGCGATGCGATCGCGCGCTGCCAGTTCGAGGTGCATTATCAGCCGTTCTTCGACATCCAGACCGGCCGCCGGCGCGGCGCCGAGGCGCTGGTGCGCTGGCGGCATCCGGTCCGCGGGCTGATCCCGCCCGACCAGTTCATTCCGCTCGCCGAAGAAACCGGCCTCATCATCCCGCTCGGCGAGTGGGTGCTGCGGCGCGCCTGCGACGATGCGGTGTCATGGCCGGCAGAGATGAAGGTTGCCGTCAACCTGTCGCCGGTGCAGTTCAAGCAGGCCGAACTGTTCGACATGATCAAGTCGGCGCTGAAGAATTCGGGATTGCCGCCGGAGCGGCTGGAGATCGAGATCACCGAATCGGTGCTGCTGGAGCGCGCGCTGGAGAACCATGCTTTCATCGAGCGGCTCAAGGGTCTCGGGGTTTCGCTGGCGCTCGACGACTTCGGCACCGGCTATTCCTCGCTCGGCAGCCTGACCGCGTTCCCGTTCAACAAGATCAAGATCGACAAGTCGTTCACGTCAGACCTGACGCGCAATCACAAGAGCACCGCGATCGTCTGCTCGGTGCTGACGCTGGCCGTCGGCCTCGACATGGTGGTGACGGTCGAAGGCGTCGAGACCCGCGAGCAGTACGAGCGGCTGAAGGCGATGGGCGTCAATTTCGCGCAAGGCTATCTGATGGGCCGGCCGATGCCGATCGCCGAACTCGAACGCCAGCCGCTGGTGTTCCGTTCGCGTCAGGACGCAGCGTAATCCTTCACTGTAGCCGCGCAATCCCGAGATCGTCCGCGACCTGATCCAGTCCGCGCATCAGCGCAGGCGCGACCGGAATTCCATCGCGTGTCCGCTTCACCCGCGTCTCGAAACTGCGTTCGCCCGGCACCGAGATGCGCTCGACGCCCGGCATCCGTTCGCTGTTGCGGAAATCGCGCACCAGCGTGTCGACGCTCTTCTTGAACACGGCGACGTCGCCAAAGGCGGCGATATTGATGGCGCAGATCGCTTGCCCTGTATTGGTGACGCTGTCGTCGTCATGGTTGAAGTCGATCACGTCCTTGCCCATCGCGGCACCGCCGAGCGTGCCCGCGAGCAGGCCGATGATCATGGCAAGGCCGTAACCCTTGTAGCCGGCCTCCATGCCGCCAAGCGGCAGCAGCATGCCTTCGTCGGCGCGCTTCGGATCGGTCAGCGGCTTGCCGGCGCGATCGATCATCCAGCCCTCGGGCATGGTCTCGCCGCGCAATGCCTTGGTCTTGACCTTGCCGTAGGCGGCAACGGTGGTTGCCATGTCGAGCACGATCGGCTTCTCGTCGCCGGCCGGGATCGCGGCCGCGATCGGATTGGTCGACAGCAGCATGTCGAGACCGCCCCAAGGCGGCAAATGGTTGGCGTTGCCGACCGCGAAATAAAGCCCGATCATGTCATGGGCGAGCGGCATCGAGGCGTAGAGCGAGGCGGGGCCGGCGTGGTTGGAGAATTGCGAGTTGACCCAGGCAATGCCCGTGGTGCGCGCTTTTTCGATCGCCATCTCGGCGGCACGCTTCATCACCAGGTGGCCCATGCCGTTGTCGCCGTTCAGCACCGCGGTCGAGAGGTGATCGTGCACGACATGGATGTTGGGCCGAACGTTGAAGCCGCCGGCCTTGATGCGCCTGATATATTGCGGCAGCCGGGTGACGCCGTGGCCGTCCGAGCCCTGCAGGTCGGCCTCCGCCATCAGCGCGGCACAGGTCGCAGCATCCTGTTCCGGCAGGCCCACTTTGGTCAGCGCTTCCTGGATGAAGGCCTTGAGGCGGGTGAAGGTGACCAAGGTTTCGGACATCAGGATTCCCCGTGGCCGCGGCGTTCGATGCGCCCGGCGCGAACTTTTGTTTGATGACGGCAGGCCGAAATCAGGTCGCGCCGAACGCCTTGAAGGTGATGATGGTGTGGGTGTCCTGGATGCCCGGAATCACCTGGACCTTTTCGTTGACGAAATGACCGATGTCGGTGTCGTTATCGACGTAGAACTTGACCAGCAGGTCGTAATCCCCGGCGGTGGAATAGATCTCCGAGGCGATCTCGGCTTCCGCGAGCGCGTTGGCCACCGCATAGGACTGGCCGAGCTTGCATTTGAACTGGACGAAGAAAGGAACCATCGCTGAAGTCTCCGGGATTCTGGCGGACAATAGGCCAAAAATGGCGGCCTAAAGCAAGCCGGCTTGCTGCCAAAAGCCCGCCGCGCTAGGACAGATGATGGCCCTGACAACAGCACCTTCGCGAGCCCTGAAATGACGCCGATCGCGCTGACGATTGCGGGTTCGGATTCTTCCGGCGGCGCCGGAATCCAGGCCGACCTGAAGACGTTTGCAGCGCTCGGGGTCTACGGCGCTTCCGTCATCACCGCGCTGACGGCGCAGAACACGCAAGGCGTCAGCGGCATCCACGCGGTGCCGGCCGACTTCGTCACCGCGCAGATCGATGCGGTGTTTTCCGATCTGGCGGTCGGCGCCGTCAAGATCGGCATGGTGGCGCAGCCGGACGTGATGGACGCGATTGCCGCCGGGCTGAAACGCTGGTCACCGAAACACGTCGTGCTCGATCCGGTGATGGTGGCAACGTCGGGCGATCGCCTGCTTGCCACCGAGGCGGTCGAGGCGCTGCGAACCACACTTATTCCGCTTGCGGCGGTGATCACACCCAACCTGCCGGAGGCCGCTGCCTTGCTGGATGAGCCGATGGCTGCGAGCGAAGCCGCCGTCGAGGACCAGGGCCGTCGCCTGTTGGCGATGGGATGCAGAGCCGTGCTGATCAAGGGCGGGCACGGCGAGGGCGCCGAGAGCATCGACTATCTGATCGATGCAAGCGGCGTCATCGCGCTCGCCGCGCCGCGCGTGGCGACGAAGAACACGCATGGCACCGGCTGCTCGCTGTCGTCGGCGGTTGCGGCGGGTCTTGCCAGGGGCGAGACGACGGAAACCGCCGTGCGCAATGCCAAGGCGTTCGTCAGCGCCGCGATCGCGCAAGCCGATCGTTTCGCCGTCGGCCATGGCCACGGCCCGATCCATCATTTCCAGAAGTTCTACTAACCGTCTTCCCCGCAAAATCCCGGGTTCCCCGCGGCATGTCGCCTCACTGTCGCATCGCGCTGATATTCGCGGGCAGGGGGGCGCAAGGCTGATTCTCGCGGCTGGTTCGCGTGGCGTGGTTAATGCCGGCAATCAATCAGGAATCGTCATCGCCCTGTCACATGAATCCAATAGGTGCATGGCGCATGGGAAGTGACTCCGTGAGTGAAGAAAGCCCCGAACGGCGCTTTCGCACCCTGTTTATCTCCGACGTCCATCTCGGAGCCCGCGGTTCGCAAGCCGACCGCCTGGTGGATTTTCTCAGGACCCATGACGCCGATACCATCTATCTCGTCGGCGACATCGTCGACGGCTGGGCGTTGAAGTCCGGCTGGTACTGGCCGCAGTCGCACAACGACTTCGTGCAGAAGATGCTGCGCAAGGCGCGCAAGGGCGCCAAGGTCATCTATGTGCCGGGCAATCACGACGAGTTCCTGCGCAACAACTATTACGGCACGCATTTCGGCGGCATCGACGTGGTGGAAAACACCATTCACGAAGGCGCCGACGGCAAACGTTACCTGATCATCCACGGCGACATCTTCGACCTCGTGGTGCAGAACGCACGCTGGCTCGCCCATCTCGGCGACAAGGCCTATGATTTCGCGATCCAGATGAACCGGCTGGTCAATTTCGTCCGCCGCCTGTTCGGGGTGCCGTACTGGTCGCTGTCCCAATGGGCGAAGCTGAAGGTCAAGAACGCCGTCAACTATATCGGCGCGTTCGAAAAGACCTTGGCTAACGAAGCTCGGCGTCACGGCTGCGACGGCGTGATCTGCGGCCACATCCACTACGCCACCATTCGCGACGAGCACGGCATCCGCTACATGAATTGCGGCGACTGGGTCGAGAGCTGCACCGCGCTGGTCGAGCACGAGGACGGGCATTTCGACATCATCACCTGGGCCGATCCGGTGCGCCGGGTGACGACGGTTCCCAAGATCGCGGCGCGCGCTGCATGAAACCGCCGATGGCCGCAGGTTTGTCGTGTTGCACGGCGATGAGTTCGACAGCGTCATCAAGGCAAGTCAACTGCTTGAAGCGCTCGGCAATCGCGCCTACAGCTTTGTGCTGGCACTC
>Ga0157378_10005018_pt1 | contig 11617 bp, 11 predicted proteins | sample M65metaG_FD_115309 | JGI IMG/M metagenome (GOLD analysis project Ga0157378, IMG submission 115309) | Miscanthus rhizosphere microbial communities from Kellogg Biological Station, Michigan, USA - M6-5 metaG | ecosystem: Host-associated > Plants > Roots > Rhizosphere > Soil | place: USA: Michigan...
CAGTGAATACCACCAGAAGCTACTGGCATACATTTACGTAAACTAGCCCATGTCATTTCGAAGAAGATACCGTATGGTAAGTTAACATCTAAATGTGTTAATAATAAAGTATCATAGAAACCTTTAATCATTAAAGGATCACCTTCTAATTTACCAACAACTGTACCAGCGTGAATATGATCTACACCAGACATACGCATCCATTTACAAATTACACGGAAGTTAATACCATGATTTTTTTGACGAGCGTATGTAGAGTTACCTGCACGGTGTAAGTGTAAAAGTAGATCGTTTTCACGTGACCAGATCGCTGCAGATTGGATTGCTGTATAACCCATAACTAAGTCGATCATTACGATCACAGAGCCAACTGATTTAGCGTATTCTGCACGTTTGTAAACTTCTTCCATTGTACCTGCAGTGATGTTTAAGTATGAACCTTTCACTTCACCTGTAGATGCAGCTGCACGGTTAATACCTTCCATACAGTTTAAGAAACGTTCTCTCCAACGCATGAATGGTTGTGAGTTAATGTTTTCATCATCTTTTAAGAAGTCTAAACCACCTTTTAAACCTTCGTATACTACACGACCGTAGTTTTTACCAGATAAACCTAATTTAGGTTTTACTGTAGCACCTAATAAAGGAGCACCGTATTTGTTTAAACGCTCACGTTCTACAATAACACCTGTCGCTGGACCTTGGAATGTTTTTAAGTATGAGTGAGGAATACGCATATCTTCTAAACGTAAAGCAGATACGGCTTTGAAACCGAATACGTTACCGATAATAGAAGCTGTTAAGTTAGCTAAAGAGCCTTCTTCGAATAAATCACATTCGTATGCGATGAAAGCGAAGTATTGGTCAGTTGTGTTAGGAACTGGGTCTACACGGTAAGCTTTAGCACGATAACGGTCACAAGCTGTTAATAAGTCAGTCCAAACAACAGTCCAAGTTGCTGTTGAAGATTCACCAGCAACAGCTGCAGCAGCTTCTACTGGATCTACACCTGGTTGAGGTGTAATACGGAATAAAGCAAGAACGTCAGTATTTTTTACTGCGTATGAAGCATCCCAGTAACCCATTTTAGCGTAAGGGATTACACCAGATTCGTAACGGTCACTTTTAATTCGAGTCCGTTCTGATACAGATTGAGACATTGATTTCTCCTTAGAATAAAAAGGCAATATATAGTAGATATTTAACTAATTTTGTTCAAATTAGTTCTATCGGTTGAATTTAGTAGAACAACCTTATAGCCTATTATACCATTGTCCAATCTTTTGTAAAGTATAAATTTTTTATAATAACAATAACTTTTTAGAATAACTATAAACAAGTTAAACATTATTTAAAAATCACTATCAAATTACCTTATAATGTTATATAACTATGACTATTAGTAGTAAATTTTATAGTATCTAACTTATTTAAATTCATTTTATGAATAATCAATCAAACAAAGTATTAAATTCAAATATTACTAAATTGGTGAATAAAAGTTATCAATATGGCTTTTCAACAAATATTGAAAAAGACATTATTGAAAAAGGATTAAGTGAAAAAACAATTAATATTATTTCAAAAAAAAAGAACGAGCCAAAATTTTTATTAGAATTTAGATTGAAAGCCTATAAAAAATGGAAACGAATGTCAAAACCAGAATGGGCTTATTTAAAATTTCCAGAAATTAATTATCAAGATATCATTTATTATTCAGCTCCAAAATCACAAAAAAAACTAAAAAATTTAAGCGAAGTAGATCCTGAATTACTAAATACGTTTGAAAAATTAGGTATTTCTCTGAGTGAACAAAAAAGATTGGCAAATGTTGCTGTTGATGCTGTTTTTGATAGTGTTTCGATAGGAACCACTTTTCAAGAAGAACTTAGTAAATATGGTGTTATTTTTTGTTCAATTTCTGAAGCTGTTAATGAATATCCTGAATTGATTAAAAAATATTTAGGGTTAGTTGTTCCAACCGGTGATAATTATTTCGCTGCATTAAATTCCGCTGTTTTTACTGATGGCTCTTTCTGTTATATCCCACAAGATACAATTTGTCCATTAGATTTATCAACCTATTTTAGAATTAATGATCAAAAGTCAGGTCAGTTTGAACGAACTTTAATTATTGCAGAAAAAAATAGCCAAGTCAATTATTTAGAAGGCTGTACAGCACCTCAGTATGATACAAATCAACTTCATGCAGCTGTTGTTGAATTAATTGCATTAGAAAACTCAATCATTAAATATTCAACTGTTCAAAATTGGTATTCAGGTAATCAGTTTGGAAAAGGCGGTGTTTATAATTTTGTAACAAAGCGTGGCCTATGTGCGGGATTAAATTCAAAAATTTCATGGACTCAAGTTGAAACAGGTTCGTCAATTACTTGGAAATATCCAAGTTGTTTACTTGTTGGAGATAATTCACAAGGTGAATTTTATTCAGTTGCATTAACTAATAATTACCAACAAGCTGATACTGGTACAAAAATGACGCATATCGGAAAAAATACACGTAGTCGCATTATTTCAAAAGGTATTTCAGCCGGTAATTCTAAAAACAGTTATCGGGGTCTTGTGACCGTTACAGATCAAGCACTTGGCTCAAAAAACTATTCGCAGTGTGACTCTTTATTAATTGGTAATTTATCCAATGCAAATACATTTCCTTTTCTATCTGTTCAAAATTCAACTACTAAAATTGAACATGAAGCATCAACATCAAAAATTGGTGAAGAACAGATTTTCTATTTCTTACAACGCGGAATTTGCTTAGAAAAAGCAGTAGAATTGATGATTAGTGGATTTTGCCGCGATATTTTCACAAAATTACCTTTAGAATTTGCTGCAGAAGCTGACAAACTATTAACGTTAAAATTAGAAGGAAGTGTAGGTTAATGTCTCCTCTTTTAGAAATTAAAGATTTACAGGTTTCCATCGATGGGAATGAAATTTTAAAAAATTTAAATTTAATAATCAATAAGGGCGAAATTCATGCAATTATGGGTCCTAATGGATCAGGCAAAAGTACATTTTCGAAAGTTCTTGCTGGTCATCCATCTTATTCAGTTTTAAATGGCAAAATTTTTTTTAAAGGTTCAGATATTCTTGATCTTGATCCTGAAGAACGTTCCCATTTAGGTATTTTTTTAGCCTTTCAGTATCCTGTCGAAATCCCTGGTGTTAGCAACGAAGATTTTTTAAGATTAGCTTATAATTCGAAACAAAAATTTTATAATCGACCAGAAGTAGATCCAATTGAATTCTTAACAATTATCGACGAAAAATTACAACTTGTTAATATGTCGTCATCTTTTCTAAGTCGAAATATAAACGAAGGATTTTCTGGTGGAGAAAAAAAAAGGAATGAGATTTTACAAATGATCTTGTTAGATTCGGAACTATCAATATTAGATGAAACTGATTCAGGTCTAGATATTGATGCATTAAAAATAATATCGAATGGGATTAATAATTTTATGAATCCTAATAAATCAATTATTTTGATAACGCACTATCAAAGATTATTAGATTATATTAATCCAACTTATGTTCATGTTATGCAAAACGGTAAAATAATAAAAACTGGATCAGCTGACCTTGCTAAAGAATTAGAAAAAAGAGGGTATGAATGGTTATCTGTCTAAGTGGCAAAATGAGAAGATTTTTATAAAAATAAACCAAAAATTTTATAAAACTACTTATAATAATAATTGTTCCTGTATATTTTTTAATATTGGGTAATTTACTAAGTTAGTTAAATTTTATGTACCCAGAAATTTTTTATTCAAATTCGTTTACATTATTAGCGGAGGCAGGAGTTGGAAAACATTTTTACTGGAATATAGCTGGATTTTTCGTACACGGACAAGTGTTACTTATGATTTGGTTTGTATTAGCAATTTTAATACTATTTTCAGTACTTGGTACTTCAAAGGCTGATAGAATTCCTCATAGTTGGCAAAACTTCATGGAAGCAGCTGTTGACTTTGTTACTGATATTGCGAAAGACCAGTTAGGCGAAAGTTTTTATAAAGAGTGGATTCCATTTGTTGGTACATTATTTTTCTTTATTTTTGGATGTAACTGGGCTGGTGCCGTTCTTCCATGGAAATTAATTGAATTACCAGACGGAGAATTAGCTGCTCCAACCAATGATATTAATACAACGGTTGCTTTAGCTTTATTAACATCATTTGCATATTTTTACGCAGGTCTTAGCAAAAAAGGTTTAGGCTATTTTAAACGTTATATTCAACCAATTCCACTTCTTCTACCAATTAATATTTTAGAAGATTTTACAAAACCTCTATCATTAAGTTTCCGATTATTTGGAAACGTTTTAGCTGATGAATTAACTATTTCCGTACTAACTTCATTAGTTCCATTGGTAATTCCATTACCAATTATGTTATTAGGAATTTTTGCTGGTTCAGTACAGGCATTAATTTTCTCAACATTAGCTGCTGCTTACATCGCAGAAGCTCTTGAATAATTTTTTAGAGAATTATTGCAATTAGATTTTTTAAAAATTATATATAGATATTTACAACTTAAAATTTATTATGGATTCTATCATTTCTGCTGCTTCTGTTGTAGCTGCTGGTTTAGCAATTGGTTTAGCTGCAATTGGTCCTGGTATTGGTCAAGGAAATGCTGCTGGTCAAGCTGTTGAAGGTATTGCTCGTCAACCTGAAGCAGAAAACAAAATTCGCGGTACATTATTATTAAGTTTAGCTTTCATGGAAGCCTTAACTATTTATGGTCTAGTAGTAGCATTAGCACTATTATTTGCGAACCCATTCAATAATTAAAAATTTAAACTAGAAGCGATAAGAATAAAAAATTATTGCTTCTTTTTTAATTTTAATCCAATAAAATTTTTTTTAAGTAATGTTTTATTTTTCAATACAGATTATCAAAAATTTGAACATTATTTATATTTTTAAATTAAGTTTTGTTGGAATTGAAAAAATTTCAGCCATTTCAAAGCTAACTATGAAATTTTCATTTTCTATGAAAGACTAGAATATAAACACTAGAACATATAGATTTTGTATGAATCATTTTTCAATACTAATTTCAAGTTCAGAAGTTACTGGACCTGGTGGCCTATTTGATTTTAATGCAACTTTACCATTAGTTGCAATTCAATTTGTCTTCTTAACGTTTGTATTAAACATTATTTTATATAGTCCACTCTTAACTATCATGGAAGAGCGGAAAGAATATATTTTAACAAATCTTAATAAAGCGTCAGAAATATTAGAAGAGGCCAATAAACTTACAACAAATTACGAGCAAGAACTAACTGGTGTTCGTAAAGAAGCCCAATTAGAAATTACAAACTCACAAAAAATTCATAAAGAAATCTTAGAAGTTGAATTGAATATTTCTCAAAAATACATCAATAATTTATTGGATACAATTCAAAAAGATCTTCTTTCTAAAAAAAATATTGCACTTAATAGTTTAGATCAAATTGTTCAATCTTTATGTGTTGATATTGAAGCTAAATTATCAATTTAGATTTTTTTGTTAAATGTAATTTTCTTTTTTATAATTGAACAGTTTATATAAAAACTCGAAAACATGGAAAATTTTGATCAAATTTTTACATTAATTGCCGAAGATGAAGGTTTTGGTTTAAATTTAGATATTCTCGAAACAGGATTATTAAATATCGTGGCGTTGGTCGGAATTCTAATTTATGCTGGTCGTGACTTTTTAGGATCTTTATTAGAAGAACGAAAAACAACGATTGTAAAAAGTGTTCAAGATGCAGAAGATCGTTTAAACGAAGCTAAAAAACGTTTAGATGAAGCACAAAAACAATTAAATCAAGCAAATCTTGTTATCGATGAAATTAAAAGTGAAACTATAGCCACGAAAAAAATATTATTAGAATCAGATGCATCTGAAGCAAAAAAAGATTTAAAAATTCGTTTTGACCGTGCATTAGCAACATTTAGATCAAAAGAACGACAAATATTTTTAGAAATAAAACAACAAATTATTTCGCTTGTTTTAAAACGAACTGGAATTCGTGCCCAAGAAGCGTTTGGATCAAAAGACCGTGCAACTGCATTGATCAATGATACTATTAATAAATTAGAAGGAGATTTATTATGAGTGTAAACCCATTAGCATCAAAAATTGCAGCCCCTTATGCACAGGCTTTATTTGATTTTTCAGTTGAAAAAAACATTATGCATCAAATTACAGCGGATTTTCAAAACTTAGATATTTTTTTAAATGAAAGTTCTGAATTAACAAATTACTTTAGTAATCCGATCGTAAATCAAAAAGCAAAACGTGAAATTTTAACTAAACTTTTAAAGTCGCAAGTTAATGCTGAAACTTTTAAGTTCTTAATGGTTTTAGTGAGTCGAGATCGAATTAATTTGTTACAATCAGTTATTGCTAAATATTTAGAATTAGTTTATGAAACAGCTGCAATCAAAACGATTGAAGTTTCAACTGCATTTGCTTTTACTAATTTACAAAAAAATACATTAATTCAACGTTTAAAAGAATTGACTAATGCAAGAGAAATTAGATTAATTATTACAGTTGATCCTAGTTTAATAGGTGGATTTTTGATTAAAACTCAATCAAAAGTTGTTGATTTTACAATTAAGAATCAACTAGAAAAATTAGCAAAGCATTTAGATACTGTTTTAGAAATTTAAATATAACTAAATCTTTTATTAACTTTTTATTTGAATAATAATACAATGATAAATATTCGTCCAGACGAAATTAGTAGTATTATCCGCGAACAAATTGAAAAATATGATCAAGATGTTAAGGTAGATAATATTGGTACTGTATTACAAGTTGGTGATGGGATTGCCCGAGTTTATGGTCTTGACCAAGTAATGTGTGGTGAACTTTTAGAGTTTGAAGACAAAACAATTGGAATTGCTTTAAACTTAGAAAACGATAACGTCGGTGTCGTATTAATGGGTACCGGTCGACAAATTTTAGAAGGTAGCACAGTTAAAGCAACTGGAAAAATCGCTCAAATTCCTGTAGGTGATGCTTTTTTAGGAAGAGTTGTTAATCCATTAGGTGTCCCAATTGATGGTAAAGGTGAAATATCGACTTCAGAAAGCCGTTTAGTAGAATCAATGGCTCCTGGTATTATTAGTCGTAAATCGGTTTGCGAACCTTTACAGACTGGAATTACATCAGTTGATTCTATGATTCCAATTGGCCGTGGTCAACGAGAATTAATTATTGGAGATCGTCAAACAGGTAAAACTTCAATTGCTATTGACACGATTATTAACCAAAGAGAAGAAAATGTAATTTGTGTTTATGTAGGAATTGGTCAAAAAGCATCAACAGTTGCACAAGTTGTTAATGTTCTTGAAGAAAAAAAAGCTTTAGCATATACAATTATTGTTTCTGCTAGTGCCAATGATCCAGCAACATTACAATACATTGCACCTTATGCAGGTGCATCTTTAGCTGAATACTTTATGTATAATGGTAAAGCAACCTTAATTATCTATGATGATTTGACAAAACAAGCAATTGCGTATCGTCAAATGTCACTATTATTACGTCGTCCTCCAGGACGTGAAGCTTACCCAGGTGATGTATTCTATTTACACTCACGCTTATTAGAACGCGCCGCAAAACTTAATGATGAATTAGGTGGTGGAAGTATGACAGCTCTTCCAATTATTGAAACTCAAGCAAGTGACGTTTCGGCTTATATTCCAACAAATGTAATTTCCATTACTGATGGGCAAATCTTCTTATCAAACGATTTATTCAATGCTGGTATTCGACCAGCAATTAACGTTGGTATTTCGGTTTCACGCGTAGGATCTGCCGCTCAAACGAAAGCTATGAAAAAAGTAGCTGGTAAATTAAAATTAGAATTAGCTCAATTTGATGAGTTAGAAGCTTTTTCTCAATTTGCTTCAGATTTAGATGAAGCAACACAAAAACAATTAGCACGTGGAACACGTTTACGTGAATTGTTAAAACAGCCACAAAATTCACCATTGTCTGTACCGGAACAAGTTGCAGTAATTTATGCTGGTACTAATGGTTATTTAGATGATTTAGCTGTAAGTGATGTGAAAAAATACTGCGCAAGCTTAATTAGTTCTATTGCAAGTTCAAAAAAATCATTTGCTGAAACAGTTCGCTCAACAAATCAGTTCACAGAAGAAGCCGAAGCTTCATTAAAAGAATTGATTGCTGAAACGAAAGAAACATTTATGAAAACTAAATAAAATTGAATTTATTTCTGAATTTTTAAAAATTCAGAAATAAATAAATTCGGAATAAAATTTTTTTAATTAATTTAAATCACGAAAATAGAATGATTTTATATAAAAAACAAAACTAATAGTTTTAGACATTAAAGTTATAAAAAAGGTACTTTAGTCAATTGGATTAAATTTCAATTTGGCTTTTTAAAACCTAATAAGAAAATTAATGGTCGAACCGCCGTCCGTTTTTGTTTTTTCAAACGGACATCTGCCTTATCATTTGCTAAGCAAAGACCGATGGCGCTGATTTGAAATTGAACAAAATTCTAAAAATCCTAAACTAAAAAACGTTAATCTATTCCTTCGCCGAGTAAAGGATAAGACGGTCTTAGTTGCAAAGAAGTCTTAAAGGTCGGACGAAAGCTATTAGCTATTATCGGAGTCGGTTTTCTTTGCATCTTTCTTGTCAAAGATGCCTTTCTTTTAGCGGCTGGTAAGAAAAAAGAGCAACCGCTAAATCTTTGGAAACGAGCACGAAATTTGGCTGGAAGATTAACCCCTAACGAAATCTCGATTGCTTGCCAGCATGGAGTTGATTTTTGGATGCCTTTAGCAATAAAATTCAAACGGAAGATAAGGAAAAGAAAGAAAAAGTGCGGCGTCGTTTTTCAGAGCGAGAGATATCCCGGGTCTTAAAAAAGGATAAAAGAAAATCAGATGATTTTGAAAAATTATTAAAAAAAAATTTATCAATAATATTTTATAAACGATTTTATAAAAAATACTTCCATTTTATTTTTAATTTTTCTTATTAAAAAGTCAAATCTAATAATTTCAAAATGGAGAAAATTTTAATAAGCTAATTTTGCTAATCAATAAAGTAAGAAAAAAAGAAGTTGTACTTTTTTAATTTATTGAAAATTAACTATATTGTATGTTGAACATTTTGAAATAGTGGAGTCGTTTCAATTGTTTTAGAAAGTGTCGTTTTTACAATTTCTAAAACAATTCTAATAACTATAATAAAATTATTTTTTTGATGGTAAAATTGTGTATTCACGAACAAGATTACGGAATTCATCACCATCAATTGTTTCCGCGTCTAGTAATTTTTCAACAATTAAATCAATCACTACACGATTGTCTAAGATGATTTCTGTTGCAATCTGCTCACAATGGTTAATAATTTTACAAACTTCTGCGTCAATACGATCAGCAATTGATTCGTTATATTCACCACCTAGAAATATTTGTTCATTATTATCGCCTTCTAAAGCAATTGGACCAATATTTGACATGCCATATCGAGTGACCATTTGACGAGCAATATTTGTAACTTGTTGTAAGTCATTACTTGCTCCTGTAGTTACTTCAGGATCTCCAAAAACAACTTGTTCCGTTACACGACCACCTAAGCTTGAAATAATTCGAGCTAATAATTGAGATCGAGAAACCAAAGTTTGATCTTCTTCAGGTGTAAACCATGTAAGTCCTTTTGCTCCACCACGTGGAATTAAAGTAATTTTTTCAACTTCATCGTGATTTTCTAAAACAGAACCAACAATTGCATGTCCAACTTCGTGATAAGCTATCAATTTTTTATTTTTTCCATCTTCCATTGTAGCTCCAGCAATACCCCCAATAATTCGGTCAATAGCTTCATTTACCTCATTTTTTGTGATAATTGTTTTTTTGTAACGTGTTGCTAAAATGGCAGCTTCATTTAATAAATTTGCTAAATCCGCACCTGAAAATCCTGGTGTTCGATTAGCTAATTGAACTAAAGATACATCTTCAGATAAAGGTTTATTTTTAGCATGTACTTTTAAAATACCAATCCGACCTAAACGATCGGGCAACCCTACAGTTATTTGACGATCAAAACGACCTGGTCGTAATAGTGCACCGTCTAAAATATCAACTCGGTTTGTAGCGCCGACTACAATAACTCCTTTATTTTCTTTAAAACCATCCATTTCTGTTAAAAGTTGGTTTAAAGTTTGTTCACGTTCATCATTTCCACCACCAATTCCAGCACCACGTTCACGGCCTACAGCATCAATTTCATCAATAAAAACAATACATGGGCTATTTTCAGATGCTTTCTTAAATAAATCACGAATACGACTTGCACCAATACCGATAAACATTTCCACAAATTCTGAACCAGCAACACTGTAAAATGGAACATTCGCTTCATTAGCGATTGCTTTGGCTAGTAATGTTTTTCCGGTACCCGGAGGTCCAACCAATAATACCCCTTTTGGTATTTTTGCTCCTACAAGTGTATATCGTTCAGGTTCTTTTAAAAAAGATACAATTTCTTCAAATTCTGCTTTTGCTTCATCGATACCTGCAATATCGTTAAATGAAATTCCAGTATCAGGTTTTTGATCAAACCTAGCTGGTGATTTTCCTAAATTCATTGGTGATGAGCCTGAATTTCCCGAAAAATTATCAGAGTTTTGGAAAAAGAAGATTAAACTACCGATAAAAATCAAAGGTAGCAATAAATTACTTGCAATTGTTACAAAAATATTTTTCCGTGGAGCTGGATGAGCATCAAAGTTAATATTGTTTTCTTTTAGTTTTTGAATTAGTTGCGAAGCACCCACAGGAATTTCAACCCGAATTGATTGCGGTCGATTTCCAAGTTCTGGACTTGATGCCTGAACAATCGCGTTTCGACTATTATCATATAGATCAACTTGTTTGACCCAACCCATTTCTAAATATTCTAAAAATCGTCCATAAGTCATTCTTGAACTACTTACATTTGTATTGATTTCTGACTTTGATTGATTATCGTCAAATTCAATAACATTAAATGTTCGAAGACCTATAAAAATACAAGCTAAGAGAAAAAGTCCAATAAGAATTTTTTGGATCGTGTTTCGGTTCATACGTTTTATTAGTTAATCTTTCTATCAATTTTCTTTCAATTAAATAATAACATTTTATTCATATCAAAACCAACACTTTTTAAAATTTTATTGTTTAAAATTTTTTTATCGATTATTATAATACTTAGAAACAAAAGTAATTACTAATTAAATATTAAAATTATGGTAGACCGTGGATCAAAAGTTCGTATCTTAAGAAAAGAATCATATTGGTTTAACGATATTGGGGTTGTTGCATCAGTCGATCAAAGTGGTATTCGTTATCCTGTAGTTGTAAGGTTTGAAAAAGTAAATTATAGCGGAACAAATACAAACAACTTCGCAACTGACGAATTAGCTGAAGTTAAAAGTGGAAAGTAAAAAAATCTTATAGATAAATAGATAAACAGAAAGAATAATTAATTATAGAAAATTTTAGTAATTTTCTATAATTAATTAAATATGATATTATTTTTTTATTAACATTTTTATTTA
>Ga0157378_10005020_pt1 | contig 11616 bp, 8 predicted proteins | sample M65metaG_FD_115309 | JGI IMG/M metagenome (GOLD analysis project Ga0157378, IMG submission 115309) | Miscanthus rhizosphere microbial communities from Kellogg Biological Station, Michigan, USA - M6-5 metaG | ecosystem: Host-associated > Plants > Roots > Rhizosphere > Soil | place: USA: Michigan...
GTATCTTCGTAGTGCGGTCTCGAGTACCTGACTGGCGCGTGAATCACCATCGCGGAGCAGCACGATTGATTGCGGGTTTCTATTTTTCAGAAGAGCGGCGAGGCAAGCGGCCGTTGCCTCCGCCGCTTCCATCAGAGTCTTGGCTTCGATCTTGAGGAGGTTGCCATCGCCCTTCACCTTGCAAGGATTTTCACCCAGCAACGCTTTCTGGGCGCTGGCCAGATCACCCGATGCCTGTGGGTCGGGAAGAGTTCTCTGCCGAACTTCCGTTCCGTTCAGGGCGAGACACTTGAAGATGTCTCGCCAGAGTTTTGGAAAAGACGATGCCGGATCGATGAGATCAAGACGCCCTATATCCGCTGGCAAAAGGTTCAGCCTCTCGATGACGTTAATGAGACGGTCTGAAAATCCCGCTCCTAACGGATGCTCTTGCGAAAGCCCCTCCAACTCGGCGAAGGCCTTCAACCTGCCGGAACCGTTGGCCGGGAGTGCTCCCTTCCAACCCGCCAACAGCAGCTCGTCTCTTAGGCTGAGAAGTTTTCGTGCAACACGCCAAGGATCGGCCCGACGCGAAGCTGAGTAAAATTGCTTGACATCGTCATGAGCCGCAAGTCGTTTGGCATACTCGGCGACTCGGACAGGTTCGTGCGTCAGCGCAGTGGGAATGCCGAGTAATTGCTCAAGCCGCGCCAGAAATCCCGCCGGTCCGATATGAAGCCGGCCGGCCGAGGCGTCAAAACCATCCAAGACAGTCGGAAACGATCCTGTGTCCAGAGTTCTACCGAGAACAACGTGCATAATGGGTAATGCCTCTTGTGGTGAAGCGATATCCTACTCTTTCGTGCCCTTTCGCGCGAATAAGAAAAATCTCATGAGGAAGTTTGTTACGGCGGAGCAGCAGAGCTGGGAAATGGCAGTGGGGTTCGGCGCTAAGACTACAAATGTCTTTCGCGTTGGGTTGAGAACTCGACGCAGCTTTAACGAATTCGAATTCCTAACATGTCACTTGCCGCGGTACAAAGACACGACAGTAAACCGGTAAAAGGCAATCACTCGATCCTTTTCGACGGCTATAAAATTATACTTGGCGGATTAGAACCCGAGCGAAACCCTGTGGTACAGGCCAAACCTCAGGCGAGTTGGCTACGTGAGTTGCTGGCGGAAAGCACGGGACGGAAGTTCGAAGTGCGTCCCGGTTATCGTCTGCCCGGGCTGGTTTGTGGAAAATAGAAGTGCGGACAGAATGAGCCGATGCGGCTCAAGCCTGAAGATATTCGAATGGCCAGTTATCACCTCGATCGAATTGTAAGAGGCGATAACTCCTAGAATTCGAAACTCAGAAGAGACCTATGATGTAAACCGCAAACGGGGCTCGCTTTGCCCGCCGATGGTTTGCACGCGGCTTCAGTGATTTCTCGCTGCGCCAGTTGCGGCGGTTTCACGAAATCGGCCGGTTCCTCGGTCAAAAGCAATTCGAAGAATCTGGATATTTAGCCAGATCTAATGCGCCGATATATCCAGCAAGTTTCCTTCCGGGTCGCACATTTGGTGTTTCCCATGCCGACAGGTCGCAAGCAGGTCCATAATGACTTGATACTCGGATTGGACGTTGGGCGGTTTGGGAGCCAGATATTCGGGGTCGTGCTTGGCGAGATATTCCACGTCGTCTTTGAAAGCTTTTAGATTTTCGACCTCAAATCCGAGATGATCAAACCCCGGGCGCTTGTGCTCCGTGCCGAGGTAGTCCTGAATTTTGTACGGCGCAATGACCATGGTCACGGTCCCGTCCGTGAGATAAAAATTTGGATCCTCCAAAGCTTTCTCTTCCTGCTTGAATTCAAAGACATCCACGTAAAATTGCGCCAGTGCTGCCGGATTCATCGCTCGGATCGTAAAGTGCTTTATGCGGCGCGGCCTCATGTTTTCCGCGTCGGTAAACACCCCGACGAGTTGTTTCTTCCCAGGTTCAGCGAGGTCGAAAATATTTCCCTCAGGATCGTGGCTGCTGTAATCGACAAACGGTCGACCCGCGGGCCGTTTCACCGCGCCAACGGACGGATACTTTTCCTTGACTCGCTTGAGCACTTGGCCAATATCGTCAACCGTCATGCCGAAATGATCGAGCCCACCCGGATATCCGGGACGGCGCTGGTTGAAGGCAACGCCGATGTTGCCATCGCTCGCGATGACCGTTCGAGCAAAGGCGGCCGCGACGCGGCCTGATCCCAATATGTGATGGCCGGTTGCTTTGGCGCGCTCACGCTCTTCGGCGGGATTGCGTATGTCCGTTCTGAAGTCGAAGAGGCATTCATAGAATTTAAACAGGCGGGGCGGTGTCTGACTCATTATACCGATATGTTTGATTCTGGAGGTCATGCGGTATCTCCTTGTGCGGTTCGGTCAATAATCAATCTCTTTTTATGCCTTTGAATCAGAAAAGCAACGAGGGTGAATCTAAATCGTCTTTGCCCAATGGTGCGAAAGAATTCGCAGTGCCACTTTCATTTGCTCCGGGCTTCCAATTGTTTGAAAAAACCTTCCGCTGCGAGTTCATCCAATAAGCTCTCATCGACAAACCGGTCGTTTTTGAACTCGGCCGGCGGCTTCCCCGATTGCCGGGCGATAATTTCCAGAACATCTCCTAGACCCTCGCGTCCGACGCGGGGCGGATAAGAGAATATGTCGTTGTATTCTTCGTAGATATTCTCGGCGTATTTGTGATCGATTCTCATGCGTTTTTGGATGTTGGCAACGATTCTCTCGCGCAATTGCGGCTCGGTTTTCAGTCGGTAGATGGCTTCGCTCAATGCCTGAAGAAATCGCTTGGCGGACGCCTTTTCCCTCTGAGACAAATTTCGCTTCATGACCACGGTGCCATCGGGGAATTCCTTAACGACTTTGGCAAGATCGGCAAAAATCCGCATGCCCCGTGCAACGGCGAACCCATCATTACTGTGGGGGACAACTGTCGCATCGATACTGCCGTGCTCAATGGCCGCCAACCGCGCCAAACTTCCACCCGCAACTCTCAGATTGACCTCGTTAGGCGCAATCCCGAAAGCTTTCAATACCATCAGCACGCTGAACTCGTTGGCCGCGCCGAAGCTCGCGACTCCAATGGTTTTGCCTTTGAGATCGGAAGGTTTTTTAATCTGCGGGCTGGTGACGAAAGAATACATGTTCTTATTCAGAAAGGCCGCTACGATGGCTAAATTGGCGCCCGCGCTGATCGCTCTTATCGGAGCTAGGGCGGCAACGCTTGCCGATTGAATACTTCCTCCGACCAGTGCCTGGACCAACGGCGAACCGCCGTTGGTGGCGATCAACTCAACATCGAGACCGTACTTTTCAAAAATCCCTAAATCCTTCGCGATGTAGAGCGGCAGCTCCCGGGCACCAGTTCCGCCGGCGCTGCCGTCGTAAAAACGGTCGGCGGCAAAGACCACCGTGCTCGATAAGGGCAGTGATGCTACGGTAAGAAAAGCGAATAGGAAAATAAGCATGCAGAGACGCCCGGCAGTCTTTCCTGAACGCGACTGAAAGCAGCCGCGGCGGAGCAACGACACCACGACACAAATATTGCTCATCGAAAAATCATTGGCCACCGCGATAAAAAATTCTTTCAGAAAGGTGAGAGTTATTTAAGCGATTACTGAAGCGATGAGCTATTGTCAACAGCTACAATGGAAATACCGTCACAAATAATCTGCTGTATCTAAATCACTCACGCTTATAGTCGCTGGTCCGATCTTGACAAAAAAGATAGCTTTTGCGATGCATTTGAAAACGTGTTTTCAAATAGTGTAATTCCTCTTGTCAAAACCAAGAGGTTCGTCTCTAAGGCATAAACATCGACATTCTCAGGGGGATACTTGTTCGGCCGTTACGATTTTCCGGAGGCAGATTGGCATGAAACTGCGCAAGTTATTGGCTGATAGTTTTCTCGCTATCGTTGCGATTTCAATCTGTGTCGGGCATGCAGACGCGCAGCTGAATAAATTTCAAGAAGTGTTAAATGCCGCCAGGAAGGAAGCAGCGTCCGGACCTTTTGTAGTCTATGCATCGAATCCGCGGGAAGAGAAAACACGGCAGGCGCTGTTTGATGCTTTCAAGAAAAAATACGGCATGCCGAATTTTAAATTTGAGTGGCTTGAGCTTCATCCCTCAGTGGCTGTCCCGCGCACAATCACCGAGATAAAAGCTGGAAAGGCCGGTCCCACCGTGCTCATGTCCAGCGCCTCCACTCTTCTCGATCTGGACCACGCAGGTGATCTCGAAAGTTTCGATTGGATTGGCAATTTGTCGAGCGAGTTCCCTGACATCAAGGAGGCCGCGGTTGATCGGGTTCCCGCAGAATTGCAGGGGAAATGGGTGGTGATCTACGACGCCACGCGAAGCTGGGTTTTCAATACACAACAGTTAAAAGCGAGTGATGTACCCGACAACATCGAAAGCCTGGCGGATCCAAAGTGGGCCCGCAAGTTCGCCATGAACGCCAGCGGCGGTTCGCCATTTGATCTCTTCTCGCTGATTTGGGGCGAGGAGCGGACCCTCAACACCGTCAGAAAACTTATGGCCAATCGGCCCATTTACAAAAAGGGAACTCCCGCTGTTAATAACGCAGTGGCCGCCGGGGAAGCTCCGCTCGGTTTTGGCAGCATTCACGAGAGCGAGCGGCTCAAAGTTCAGGGCGCGCCTATAGATTGGAAGACCTATGGCGAATATATCCCGGTTCTCAGTCAAGGCTATTCGGTGACGAAAAAAACCAGCCAACCTAATCTGGGCCGGCTTTTTATCGCGTGGCTCGCAATGGATGGAATGAAGATCTACGAAGAGATGGAAGTTACAACCCGGGTCACCCGCAAGGAGTCGCCCCTTTACAAATTGATCAAGCAGCGCGCGCCCAATGCCAAGGTCCTGGAACCCACCAACGAGAAAGAGTTCAAAGCGTTCGACGGGGTCAATGAGAAGTTGGACAAATTGTTCGCAACCTTAGCAGTGGGAAAATAGCTGCTGCCGAATTCGCTTGCGGGTGTTTAGGCACCCCCTTTTCTTCTGCGTGCCGTCTTAGAACTTACGAGTTTGATCGCGTGGCTCTTCGCTGCGGATCAAAACAAGAGGAAATTTTCCATGGCGACTTCGAGTCTCAAGATCGATCGTGCCCGGTTTATTCTAACTATGGATCCCGAACGGCGAATCATTCGAGACGGTACGATTGTCATCGAAGGCTCACGGTTTACACACGTGGGCAAGGCGGCGGATCTCGCTGCCATTTTTACGGACCGGGTGATCGACGCCAGCGCGATGGTCGTGACGCCGGGATTCTTCAACGGGCATATGCACATCAGCTATGCGCATCCGGTGCGCGGCATTTTCCCCGATGACGTCGCTGACCGGCTCAATACCGTGTTTCAGTTGCAATCGCTCATGACCGAAGAAGAAGAGTATTACACAACTCTTCTTGGAATCATCGAGCTGCTGAAAAATGGCAGCACTTGCTTTGTCGATCCCGGCACGACCAAATTTCCGGATGCGTGCATGCAAGCCTACGAAGATTCCGGCTGCCGAATCATCCTGGGCGAAGGATTGACGGATATCCCTGAAACTCGAAAGCTGCCACTCTATTCGACGGCGGAAGCAATCGCTCGCGCTGAACAGTGGATCAAAAAATATGATCACCGCCTCAATGATCGAGTCCGCTGCTGGCCCATGCCGTTCTCGGCCGTGAATTGCACACCGGAACTACTGAAAGCCTTGAAGAAACTAGCGGACGAGTACCAGACTGGAATGACGTTTCACCATACATTGACGGCCAAGTTGCAGCAGAGTTTCAAACAGAAATACGGCAAGCTGGCCACCGAATTTCTCGAGGAGATTGGAGTGCTGGGGTCCAACGTTCTGCTCGCGCACGTCATGGGCCTGGAGGATGCGGAAATCGACTCTCTCGCGCGCACGAGGACGAATGTCGTGATGTGCCCGGCCAATGCCATCAAGCAAGCGAAGGGAATCAAAGAAAATGGCCGCATGCCGGAGATGCTCGCGAAGGGCATCAAGGTATCGCTCGGAAGCGATTCGGTAAATAGCTCCAACCATTTGGATATTGTTCGTTCCATGAACCTGGCCGCTTGTCTCTACAAAGATGCGCGCCTCGACACAAAAATGATTCCGGCCGAGACAGCGCTCGAAATGGCGACCATCATGGCGGCCGAAGCCTTTGGCCTGGCACACGAGCTCGGATCTGTGGAAAAAGGAAAAAAAGCGGACCTACTGCTTTTCGACACGAAGCGGCCTGAATGGCAAGCACTGTTCAACCCGGTCAACAACTTAATCTACAGCGCCGATAGCCGGAGCATTCATACCGTCATCGTGGACGGCCGCATCGTCGTAGAGGCCTACCAGCAGCATTTCGCGGACGAGTGGCCGCTGATGCAAAAGATACAGGAAATCGGAGAATCAATCCTGGCACGCGCGGGACTTTCCGTAGCACAGCGATGGCCGGTGGTTTGAGGCGGATCGGCTTCAATGCTCGGATAAGGATGTTAAATACTTGCCAGCTGCTGAAGGGAAAGAAGCTTCCATCCGCTCTTTTTCAAAGAGCGGCTTGAACCCGCCGAAAATTCTTCTCCAAAAAGGAAGACAACGGATGCGTTACGTCCAGCGAGGAGGTTGGTTGGATTTCTAACCGAACTTGTCACAGGCACTAGCCGAGAGATTCAGCTCTCTTCGCCGCATAAAGTTGGATCGGCAGCACGATTACAAGTAATCCGACAACCATCAGCATCAAGAGGGCTGATGCTTTCGGGATATCGCCAAAGCTCCAAAGCACCCACAAAGTCGAACTCAGCACAATATTGTCAGGGGACATCAGCGTCAGTGCCAGAGTAAGATCGCGCATGCTGTGAGCGAGAATCCAGAGCCAGGCATTCAGGAAGTGAGGCCATAGAAGCGGCAGCAAAATCTTCCGCATGGACGTCAGCCAAGTGGCTCCGCACGCCGTGGCCGCATTTTCCAATTCCGGATGGATTTGCATCAACGCTCCGTTCACTGTCCGCGTGCCGAACGCGAGATACACTGTCACCTGGGCAAGAACGATGATCCAGATGGTGCCATATAAGGGTGTACGGATATAAAGCAGCAAGATTGCGAGGGCCATCACGATTCGCGGAATCGCCATCGGAGCAAAGGCGACCAAATCGAGGAAGCGAGCTAGCGTCCCTCTTCCTCGTACGGCAAACCAGCTCATTATCCCCGATAGCAGCATCGTCAGGGTTGCTGTGGAAAAGACCAGAAGAAAAGTGTTGAGGATGGCCTGCTGAATTTTGGTGCTGTTAGTCATCGCGCTGTAGTTACTAACCGAAATTTTGCTCAGGGCCGTGGCCGAAGGTAATTGATAAAACGGAAGCAAACTGGTCCAGAGCAGAGCCAGCAACGGTGCGATCATCACGACGAAATAGATCGCGCTCAATATCATCGCGGGATAACGCCCGCGTCCAAGTTCGAATCTCTTGGGGCGAAACGCTTTGCCGGTGACGACCCGGAATCGTTCCGCAGTGCGCGTAGCAGCAAAATAAACCAGCATTAAAATGATTGCCAGCACGAGGAGCCCGATGCCGAAAGCGGCTGCTAATCCATACTTTGGCGTGCCGCCCTCGGGGCTGCTTAACAGATAAATGTATACGCTCAGTACCGGGACTCCTGCTGTCAGACCCAATACCAGAGGAATTTCAAACGCCTGCACCATGATCATCAGCATGTACATCATCACGGAAAGGAGCCCCGGCGTAAGCAAGGGCAATACAATATAACGCGCAGTCTTAAGATAATTCGCGCCGCAAACAGCCCCGGCTTTTTCCAATTGTGGATCCATGTTGCGGAAAAGACCGCTCAGCATGACGAACATGGTTGGAACCAACTCGGTCGCCGAAATGAAGATCATCATCGACAAACTGTAGACATCGAAGGGCGGTTGATCGAGGCCAAGCAGATTTTTGAGCCACACATTGATCGCGCCATTATTTGGATTGAGAAGCAAAACCCATCCGAAGGCATACGCCAGAGGAGGAATGGTCATGCTGGCGAACATCAGCACTTTGATGGCAGTTCGAAAAGGCATATCGGTTCTTTCAACGAGCCAAGTCAAAAGACTCGCCACAATCAGTCCGAGCATGACACTGCCGCCAGCGTAACAGGCAGTATTAAAAAAAAGTTTAGGTGTCGCGGGATCGCCGTACGCGGCGCTGAAGTTCTTCGCGGTCATGCTCAAGGTATCGAACGGCAGCTCGCCGGCGGGTAGGACACTGCTGCGCAGCAGAATCATGAGCGGCCCGATCACCAGAACGGTGGCTAATAAGACAAGCAGTGACAGGACGATTTGCTTTTGAGTGAGCAACGCGGTCCGAACCGTCAGTGCAGGTTTATGTGCAAGTGGAATGGTTTCCAAAGGCTTGCTCGATATCCCATCGTTTAAAGAGTGGCCACAATCGCCAAGCGTTCGGCGGGGATGTGCAGAGTAATAACATCGCCCGATTTGCATTCCTGATAAGGATCGAGGAGCGCGCGGAAGTGCTGATTCTTGACCCGAAGCTGGCATTCCAGAAAATCACCGGCGAAACTTGCGGAATCAATCTCCGCGCGAAATGTGTTGGAGTCGGCGGTGCATCCGTCGTCGATTAGCCGTAATGCCGCGGGCCGAAAGCCGAGGAGTACCGAGTCGCCGGGTTTTACCGCTCGTGTGATCATGCAATCGAGAGCTCCAGCAATGGTTTGGACCCTGCCTCGCTTCGCGCCGGCAGATATTTCTAAAACTTTGGCTTCGAGAAAGTTACTCTTGCCGAGAAAATCCGCGACAAAACGATCCTTCGGTGTGAGATAGAGCTCGCGCGGTGTGCCTTCCTGGACGATTTTTCCGTTGTTCATGACCGCGATGCGATCGGACATAGAAAGCGCTTCGACCTGATCGTGGGTAACATAAAGAGTCGTTATGTGCAGGCGCAGTACGAGCTCTCGCAACTCAAAACGCATCTCTTCGCGCAGCTTTGCATCAAGGTTGCTAAGCGGTTCATCGAGTAAGAGGACTTTAGGCTCGTCGACGATCGCACGTGCTAGAGCTACTCGCTGCTGCTGACCTCCGCTCAGAAAAGGCGCAGGCCTGTTCTCGAGACCGGCAAGCTGAACCAATTGAAGAGCCTTCATGACGCGATCTTTGACAGCACTGCGAGAAACTCGGCGGCGACCGTACAGGAGAGGAAAAGCGACGTTTTCGAACACAGTCATGTGTGGCCAAATGGCATACGATTGAAACACCATAGCGATATCGCGTCGGTGAGCGGGCAAAACGGCGTTCGTGTTTCGTGAGAAAACCAGTTTGTTGTGGATGGTGATCTCACCGCCATCGGGTACTTCCAGTCCCGCAATACACTGAAGAGTGGTGGTCTTACCACAGCCGCTGGGACCTAGGAGTGTGTAGAATTCACCGGGTGGAATATGGAATGTGACACTGTCGACAGCTCGAACAGAGCCTTTGTCGGCGACAAAATTTTTTTCGAGGTCGCGTACGGTCAGCATAGCCGGCTGCAATAATGCGCGCCCTGTGGGTTGGATATTTTCAGGTGAGGTTGAGCGGAAAGGGCTTTTTGCTTTCATTAGCCCGAGAGAGAAAACCGAAAATTGGTTCTCAGGTATTCAGACGGCAAAAGAACCCTCGGTTACACGAAAGGCAGTACTTCTTCCATGCATCGTTTCAAAAGGCCCATCTGGTCCCAACCTGTTAGGCGCATGGTGATCATTTTGATGCCGACGTCGACATACTGGCGCAGTTTGGCAATGCATTGCTCGGGTGAACCATACGCGAGCCAACTCTCCACGACTTCCGGTTTGAAGTTGGTCATATAGTAGGCGTTGAGAAAGCGCGTCGATTCCTCGAATGCCGCTTTTCGGTCCTCATTGATATTGATGTTATAATAGAGCGCGGTGCTGAGTGTGCTCGGGTCGCGGTCATATTCCTTCATATAGCCCGAAATGGCGTCGAGCGTGGCGCGATATTCCTGGGGATGTCCCTGAGCCGCCATGTAGCCGTCGGCGATGCGCGCTGTGCGCCGCTGCGCTCGCTCGATGAGTTTTGGAATCCCCTTATGAGCATGAGCGATCCAAATCGGCGGCCGAGGTTTTTGCGCTGGCTTGGGTGCCACCGTAACGTCTTCGAAACTGTAATACTCGCCTTTAAAAGTTACATGATCTTCGGTCCACAAACGTTTGAAAATTTCGATCTGCTCTTCCATTCGCGGCGCACGGTCCTTGCGTTCCATATTATACGTGCGCGCTTCTTTCCCCATTTTGTCGGCAGAACCCAAACCGGTGCAAGCCACGAACACAGTGCGTCCGGCTGAAATCAAATCTAGGCTCGCCCACTGAGTTGCCAGCGTGATCGGATGTCGGAGCGCCATGCTTGCCATGCAAGCGGGACCCATTCTGAGTTTTTTTGTCCGCGCGGCTACAGCTGAGAGCAACGTGACCGCTTCAAGGCGCGGTTTGGCTAAAATGCTGTCTCCCACCCATACCCAATCGTAAACGCTGGAGCTGTCCGCGATCTCGCTCATCTTGAGCATTTGCTCGACGGTCGTTACGCCAATGACCACGCCTCGATTCGCCAGTGTCAATCCGAATTCAGCTTTTTTGGCCATGATGCTTGTTTCCTCCTCGCGTCCAGTGAGAGTCAAAAGGGTTTCTAGGATTTCTTCTTGGAATTTGGATCGTCTGCTTTGGCGAAGTCACTGTGACTGCGGTGCTGGCGCCGGAACTGATCGATGCGGCTTCCGGGAGGTGTGGGCTCGCGACGGGCCTTGAGCTTCTGTCCGGTCTCGTAATGGTTGCCCTCTGATGCCAGTCTGGCTTCTTCTTGTGCTTCTTCACTCCACATTCCCAGGGAATAACCGAACCAGGGATTCTTGAGTTCCAATGCGGGCAACTCGAGTTCCTCCCACAAGTCTCTCGCGTGTTCCATGTACTCCCGCGCCGGCAATGAGATCGGAGGAAATGGGCCTTTGGCCGTGGCATCGATCAACAGAGCTGAATCGGTTTTGTCGTAACTGTTTCCGTCGGCCAGAAAACGTAGCGGCCCATGCGGCAACGGACGTGGTTGGATGATCCGCATATCACGGTGCGGCTGGCAGCGATTGACAATCGCCCAATTCACGGCCATGGCATCTTCTGGATCGATGTCTTCATCAACTGCAACGATAATTTTGCAGCGCGTGCGATTTCCGAGGAGGGCATACATGGCGTCCCAGGGTTCGATGTCGCTGACTTTTTTCATTTTAATGACGCCGTACTGACGATTGAGCAGTGGTTCGTAGAGTGTCACGTGCTGCACTCCTTTGAAGCCATGATGCTCGCGCAATAACTTTAGAGCCAGGGTTTCAAACGCGCGCTGTTTGGTCTTGCTGCTTTCGCTGGGCGTCAACTGACTGATAATGGAAACCCAAATCGGGTCGCGGCGGTGCGTTATGCCGGTGACTTCGAAGTACGGCGAAAAGGTACGCGGATCGGAATAGCCGTGGGACTCGCCGAACGATCCTTCAGGTTCCAAGCCGTCGGTATGAATCAATCCTTCTATAACGA
>Ga0157378_10005022_pt1 | contig 11616 bp, 11 predicted proteins | sample M65metaG_FD_115309 | JGI IMG/M metagenome (GOLD analysis project Ga0157378, IMG submission 115309) | Miscanthus rhizosphere microbial communities from Kellogg Biological Station, Michigan, USA - M6-5 metaG | ecosystem: Host-associated > Plants > Roots > Rhizosphere > Soil | place: USA: Michigan...
CCGGCGCTTCCGTGATTGCGCTGAACGAGAAGTCGGCGGCGCGGTTCGGCCTGCGTCCCTCGCGTAACGACTACAATGCGACCGTCTCCACCGCCAACGGCACCGTCAAGGCGGCGCGCACGCGGCTAGCCATGGTCGAAATCGGCGGGCTTATTGTGCGCGATGTCGATGCGCTGGTGCTGCCGGACGAGGCGCTGTCGGAAAACCTGCTCGGCCTGTCGTTCCTTTCGAAGCTGAAGCGCTTCGAATACGCCAATGGCAAAATGGTGCTGGAGCAGTAAGGTTTCCTGGTTACCAAATCGCCGCAATTAACCGTCACAAGGCGCCGATCCCGCCTATCGCCGCGCCCATGCATCCGCTAAGGCTGCGGTGTTCTTTTTCCTTTTGACGACAAGGCTATCTGATGTTTCCGAAGCCGAAATCCGCGCTGGTCCCGAATACCTATGCGTACGAATCCGCCCCGATGGTGAAGGCGACCGGATTTCGCGAATATGACGCGCGCTGGCTGTTCGAAAAGGAAATCAACCTGATGGGCATTCAGGCGCTGGGCATGGGGCTCGGTGCGCTGATTTCAGAACTCGGCGTCAAGCAGGAGATCGTCGTCGGGCACGATTTTCGCGGCTACTCCGCCTCGATCAAATACGCGCTGATGTCGGGCCTGATGGCGGCAGGCTGCAAGGTGCACGATATCGGGCTGGCGGTAACGCCGATGGCCTATTTCGCGCAGTTCGATCTCGACGTGCCCTGCGTCGCGATGGTCACCGCTTCGCACAATGACAACGGCTGGACCGGCGTCAAGATGGGCGCCAACCGTCCGCTGACCTTCGGCCCCGACGAGATGACTCGGCTGAAGCAGATCGTGCTCAACGCCGAATTCACCAACAAGGCCGGCGGCGCCTATCAATTCCACGAGAATTTTCCGGCACGCTACATCGCCGATCTGACCCAGCGCACGAAACTCAAGCGCAAGCTCAAGGTCGTGGTCGCCTGCGGCAACGGCACCGCCGGCGCATTTGCACCGCAGGTAATGGAAGCGATCGGCTGCGAGGTGATCCCGCTCGACACCGAGCTCGATCACACCTTCCCGAAATACAATCCGAATCCCGAAGACATGGAGATGCTGCATGCGATCCGCGATGCGGTGCTCGCGCACAAGGCCGATGTCGGCCTCGGCTTCGACGGCGACGGCGATCGTTGCGGCGTGGTCGACAACACCGGTGAGGAGATTTTTGCGGACAAGGTCGGCGTCATGCTGGCGCGCGACATGTCGGCGATCCACAAGAATGCGCAGTTCGTGGTCGACGTGAAATCGACCGGATTGTTCGTCACCGATCCGGTGCTGCAGAAGCAGGGCGCCAATACCACCTACTGGAAGACCGGCCATTCCTACATGAAGCGTCGCACCCACGAACTCGGCGCGCTCGCCGGTTTCGAAAAGTCCGGGCACTTCTTCTTCAACAAGCCCTACGGCCGCGGCTATGACGATGGTCTGGTGTCGGCGATCGCGATTTGCGAGATGCTCGACCGTGCGCCCGGCAAGTCGATGGCGGATTTGAAGGACGCGCTGCCAAAAACCTGGTCGTCGCCGACGATGTCGCCGCACTGCGCCGACGAGACCAAATACGGCGTGGTCGACGCGGTGGTGAAGCATTTCGAGAAGCTGCAGAAGAGCGGCAGCAAGGTTGCCGGCCAAGGCATCCGCGATCTCGTCACCGTCAACGGCGTGCGCGTCACCGTCGAGGATGGCAGTTGGGGGCTGGTGCGGGCTTCATCGAACAAGCCGGAGTTGGTGGTCGTGGTCGAGAGCCCGGTCAGCGAAGCGCGGATGCGCGACATGTTCGAGGCGATGGATTCGGTGCTGCGCACCCATCCGGAAGTCGGCGAATACAATCAGAAGATTTGAGTGCGCCCGCTTACGCCGCCGGCACCGGCAGTGCGGTGACCGATTTGATCTTCTCCATCGCGAAACGCGAGGTGACGTTCTTCAGCGGCACGGCGCTGATCAGCTTCTTGTAGAACACGTCATAGGCCGCCATGTCCGCGACCACGACGCGTAGCATGTAGTCGACGTCGCCGGCCATCCGGTAGAATTCCATCACCTCGGGCATGGCGCTGACGGCGCTGGCGAAGGTTTTCAGCCAGGCCTCGGAGTGATCGGAGCTCTCGACCGAGACGAACACGGAAATGCCGAGCCCGATCTTGTTCTGATCGACCAGCGCCACCCGGCGCAGGATCACGCCATCGGCCTCCAGCCGCTGGATGCGCTTCCAGCACGGCGTCGACGACAGTCCGACCCGGTCGCCGATCTCGGCCACCGATAGCGAGGCGTCCTCCTGCAGCACGGTCAGGATCTTGCGGTCGATGGCGTCGAGGCGACGGTTGGCTTCGGGAATCTGGACGGCGAGGTCAGTCATGAGAAAAAAATTCCATAGAAGAGGGTATATAACCTCATATATAGAAAAATCTCCTAATGCAAGTCCCGCTATGAACCCGTCCGGACCGGCGCAGCCCCCTGTTTCTGGCTCAAAAGCGCTTCAACTTCAGCACGTTGCGGGGCGGCAAAGGCGCCGCCGAACCGGGTGCATTTCAGGGCCGCGGCGGCGGAGGCGAATCGGAGCGCCTGTCGCAGCTCCTGCTTCTCGGTGATCGCCAGCGCAAAGGCGCCATGGAAGACGTCGCCAGCGCCCAGGGTGTCGACGGTATGGACGTGGAAGGCCGGGGTCTCCTGGATCGTGCCGTGTTCGTCCAGCCAGATGGTGCCCTGCGGGCCGCGGGTGCCCGCCAGGAAGGATTTGGTCAGCCTGGCGATCTTGTGGAGCGCCTTGGCGTCGTCATCGACGTCGGCGGTCTCCTGCAGCGGCTCGCTGGAAAACACCAGGTGCGAGGACGCATTCAGCAGGCCCTCGCGCAGCGACATCGCCCGGTCGACATCGACGATGACGGGGATACCGCGCCGGACGGCCTCGGCGCAGAGATCCGTACAGAATTCCGCGGCGCGGCTTTCGGTGAGGATGGCGGCGCAATCCTCGAGCAGCGTCTCGGTGGGCGGAAGCTGCACCTTCCACAGTTCCGGATCGCGGAAGGTGACGATGGTGCGCTCACCGGTCGGATCGATCATGATCGCCGAAATCGGCGTCACCAGGCCAGGCATGCGGACGATGTGGTTGGTCTCGATGCCCTCATGGGCGAGCTTTTCGAGGATGTAGCGGTCGGACGTATCTCTGATATCCCCCATCGGACCGCAGATCGTGGCGCGGCCGCCGAGGCGCACGATGCCGATCGCGGCGTTCAGTGCATTGCCGCCGCAGATCTCCTCGTAATGGGTCGCATTTTCCTTGGAGCCGCGGGCAGGAACGCCGCTGACGCGGAACGTCAGGTCGCGGACGGGCATGCCGATGCAGAGGATACGGGGCGGGATTTTGGGGGCTTTGTCGTGAAAATTCATCCGGGAATCCGTCATGCCGGCTCCGCTCTGTGCCGGAACCTTGGTCCCGGATTAATCGACAGGCCCATCGACGGTTCCCGCTATGCGTTGGCGGCTTTCCCATCATGCAGCCACTGCCCGATCAAATGATGGGCGATGGCGAACGGATGGGCGGCAAACAGACCGTCGGGATGCTCGCGCTTGTGCATCAGGGTCACCTGGTCACGGGTGAACCAGCGGGCGTCCTCGAGTTCCATACGGTCGACCGTGATTTCTTCCGTGGTGGCGCGCGCGGTGCAGCCGATCATCAGCGACGACGGGTAGGGCCAGGGCTGCGTCATGTAGTAGTTGACGTCGGTGCAGCGGATTCCGCTTTCCTCGAAGATCTCGCGGCGGACCGCGTCCTCGATGGTCTCGGCCGCCTCAACGAAGCCGGCAAGGCACGAATACATCCCGGGCAGGAATTGCTTCTGGCGCCCGAGCAGGATGCGATCGCCGTGTGTCACCAGCATGATTACGACCGGATCGGTGCGCGGAAAATGCTCGGCCTTGCAACTCGGGCATTCGCGCTTCCAGCCGCCTTCCTTCATCGAGGTGCGGGTGCCGCAATTGGCGCAGTAGCCGTGGCGCTGATGCCAGCTCACCATCGACTTGGCCATGGCGATCGCCGAAAGCTGCTCGACCGGCGCCAGCCCCTGCATCGCCATGCCGCGCAACTCGGTGACCGCGACATCAGTGCGGCCGACCAGTTTTTCCACCGCCTGCGCCGAGATGCCCATACCGAACAGCGGCGCACCATCGCGTAGCCCCAGAAAGATCGTGCCGGGATTGGCGCCGAGCTTGACCGCTTCGTCGACGCCGAGCAGCAGGCGCGGGCCGTCTGGCTCTTGTTTGACCACCAGCGAGTCGCGGTAGATCACATAGGCACGCGCATTGCTCTGGCCTTCCAGTGCGAACAGTTTTTCGTCGTTGGTGCGCAGATGCGCGGCGCGGTCGAGCACATCGGTGACGAAAGCGGGCTTTCCGAGCGGATACTTGTCGAATGCAGACATATTTCAACCCAACCAGATCTTGCGGCGAAGTGCGCTGATGAACTTTTGAACTTCCTCGGCGTCATGCGCCAGCGGCGGCATCACGCCCCAGACCGGACGCGGCCAGGCGGCATCGTTCGAGCGCCGTGCGATGACGTGGACATGGAGCTGCGGCACCAGATTGCCGAGCGCTGCGATGTTGAGCTTGTCGCAATTGGTGATCTCCTTCAGCGCCTTCGCCACCCGGGAGATTTCGGTCATCAACTGCGCCTGCGCGACCTCGTCGAGATCGATGATCTCGACTGCATTCGGCCGGCGCGGCACCAGCAGCAGCCAGGGGTAATGCGCGTCCTTGATGACCAGCACCTTGGATAGCGGCAGGTCGCCGATATCGATGGTGTCTTTCTTGAGCTGGGAGTGCAGCGACCAGTCGGAGGCGTCAGAGGGCATAGGAGTTCCCGTACCCGATACATGTCGGGCTTAGAAGTGCCTTCTTGGGGGCACTGATATCGCTTCTTATCAAGGCGTCATCATCCGCGAAAGCGGATGATCCAGTACCCCGCGGCCTTGCGGCTTACGGCCGGTCCGCGGGGTACTGGATACCTCGCTTGCCGCCTCCGCTAAAGCTCCGGCGAGCCTATTTTTCACTTACTCCCGGCGAAGCCTTGGCGAAGACGGGTCGCGGGGTATGACAGGGAAAGCCCCGCTTGCTTTCCGGCCTTTTTGGCCCCAAATAAGGACCGGGAGATTGGCGGTGGACGAGCCTCTCGCCAACCGGGTCAGGTCCGGAAGGAAGCAGCCCTAACGAGGTCCGGATCGGGTCGCTCGTCAGTCTCCTACCTGTTTTTCGAGCGAATCGTGCATGGAAGCGGCCAGTCCGTGCCGTGCGCCCGTTTTAGCTCCTTTCCGCAAGCCGGCCTTGAGAGACAATCAATTGCGGATCGACCGATGAGTGATGCTGGCGCTCCCCCCGATAATGACGATCAGGGCGGTTTCGCGCTCGGCGGTCAGCCTGACGCAGCCAAGCCCTACCGGGTGCTGGCGCGCAAATACCGCCCCTCCAGTTTCGAAGATCTGATCGGCCAGGAGGCCATGGTCCGCACGGTTTCGAATGCATTCGAAACCGGGCGGATTCCGCAGGCCTGGATTCTGACCGGCGTCCGCGGTGTCGGCAAGACAACCACGGCGCGGATTCTCGCCCGCGCGCTGAATTACGAAAAGCCCGATGGCTCGGTGAAGGGACCGACCATCCACATGCCGGATCTCGGCGTGCACTGTAAGGCGATCATGGAAAGCCGGCACATGGACGTGCTGGAAATGGACGCCGCGTCGCATACCGGCGTCGACGACGTCCGCCAGATCAACGACAGCGTGCGCTATGCACCGGCCAGCGCGCGCTACAAGGTCTACATCATCGACGAAGTCCACATGCTGTCGACCGCGGCGTTCAACGCGTTCCTGAAGACGCTGGAAGAACCGCCGGAGCACGCCAAGTTCGTGTTCGCCACCACCGAGATTCGAAAAGTCCCGGTCACGGTGCTGTCGCGCTGCCAGCGCTTCGATCTGCGCCGCGTCGAAGCCGACGTGCTGATGGGGCATCTCGCCAACATCGCCACCAAGGAAGGCGTCGAGGTCGAGCCCGAGGCGCTCGGCATCATCGCCCGCGCGGCCGAAGGCTCGGTGCGCGATTCGCTGTCGTTGTTCGACCAGGCGATCGCGCATGCCGCAGGCACGGTGCGCGCCGAGGCGGTGCGGCAGATGCTGGGTCTCGCCGATCGCACCAGGGTTATCGACCTCTTCGATTCGCTGGCGCGCGGCGATATCGCCGCCGCCTTCACCGAATTCCGCGCGCAATACGACGTCGGCGCCGACCCGGTCGTGGTGCTTTCTGACCTCGCCGAATTCGTCAATTTCGTCACCCGCGTGAAGATCGTTCCCGCCACCGCCGACAACGTTGCCTTTGGTGAAACCGAACGCGTTCGCGCCCGCGAGTTTGCCGCGAAACTGTCGATGCGGGTGCTGTCGCGGATGTGGCAGATGCTGCTCAAGGGCATCACCGAAGTGCAGACCGCGACCCGGCCGGCGGCCGCGGCCGAGATGGTGCTGGTGCGCATCGCCTATGTCGCCGACCTGCCGACGCCGGACGAAGCGATCCGGATGATCGAGCAGAATGGCGGCGGCGCGCAGGCGGCTGCAAGTGCCTCGGCGTCGTCGCGATCCGCGCCGGCTGCGAGCGCATCGGCTTCTTCGTCGACGATGTCATCCGCGCCGGTTCGCATGCCGGTGTCGCCGCGCAGCGGCGCCGAAGCATCCGCGCGTCCGCAAATGATGGCGCCCCAGCCCGAAGCGAACGCGACACCCGCGCTGCGGATCACGAGTTTTCCGCAACTCGTCGCTCTCGCCGGCGAGAAGCGCGACATCATGACCAAGTCGGCGCTGGAAGCCGACATGCGGCTGGTCCGGATCGAGGACGGCCGGCTGGAAGTGGCGCTGGAACGCAACGCCGCGCGCGGGCTGGTCAACGATCTCTCGCGCAAGCTGGAGCAATGGACCGGCCGGCGCTGGACCGTGATCGTGTCCAACGAAGCGGGCCAGCCGACGCTTCGCGCCCAGAACGAGGTCAAGAAGAATGAGCATGCGCGTACGGCCGAGGCCGATCCGCGCGTGCAGGAAGTGCTGGCGCGGTTTCCCGGCGCCAAGGTCGTCGAGGTGCGCCGGATTGCCGCCGAGCTGCCGGAATCCGATGCTAGCGGGGAAGACCCGACTGAAATGCCCGACGGCGACGACGATTGATCGAAAGACGCACTCTCTAAGGAAACACGATGGCTGATTTTCTCGGCATGATGAAGCAGGCGGCGCAACTGCAATCGAAGATGCAGGCGATGCAGGAGGAACTCGGCAATGTCGAGGTCGAGGGCATTTCCGGCGGCGGGCTGGTTGCCGTGCGCATGACCGCGAAGATGGAAGTGAAGGGCGTCAGGATCGACCCGTCCCTGATGAAGCCCGAGGAGCGCGAGGTGCTCGAGGACCTGCTGGTGACCGCGCATGGCGACGCGCGCCGCAAGGCCGAGACCGCGATGCAGGAAAAGATGCAGGCCCTGACCGGTGGGCTCGGCCTGCCGCCGGGCCTGGGCCTTACCTGAGCCCTGTGAAACGCCTGGTCTGATCTGAAATGGCTTCTGCGGTTGCCGGCCCCGAAATCGAACGACTGATCCAGCTTCTGGCGCGGCTGCCCGGACTTGGCCCGCGCTCGGCGCGGCGTGCGGCGCTGCATCTGATCAAGAAGCGCGAGGCGCTGATGACGCCGCTGGCCGGCGCGCTGCAGGTTGCGATCGACAAGATCCAGGTTTGCAAGACCTGCGGCAATATCGACACGCAAAATCCCTGCACCGTGTGCACCGATCCGAAACGCGACGGCGCCATCATCGTCGTCGTCGCCGACGTCGCGGATCTCTGGGCGCTGGAGCGGGCCAATGCGACCAATGGCCGCTACCATGTGCTCGGCGCGACGCTGTCGCCGCTCGACGGCGTCGGCCCGCAGGATCTCACCATCGACGCGCTGGTGGCGCGCGCGCACGACTCGCAAGTCACTGAAATTATTCTGGCGTTGAACGCGACGGTGGATGGCCAGACCACCGCGCATTACATCACGGATTTGTTGCAGGAAGCCAATGTGCGCGTGACGCGGCTCGCCCACGGAGTTCCCGTCGGCGGCGAGCTTGATTACCTCGACGAAGGTACGCTATCCGCAGCGATGCGCCAGCGGACGCTGTTCTAACCATCACAGACGGAACTGATCGACATGACGAAACGACGATTCGGCAAGCGCTCCTGCTTTGCGGCGATGGTGACGGTAACTCTCGCCGCTCCGGCCGCCCATGCGCAGCAGGAGAAGCAGTTGGCGGAACCTCAGCCGGCGAAAGCCGGCAGGCTGATCAATGCCGGCGACGTGCTCTCGGGCGAACTCAGCGCCATGAAAATGCGCGGCGGCAAGCGCGGCGCCAAGGTCAATACGTTTCAGGTCACCAGCGAGCCGCGCCGGCTGCCGCCGCCGAACGGCCTCTGCAATCTCGAGACCGGTCCCGAGACGTTCCAGCTCATCACCAGCAGCGACGCCCAGGCGGCGCAGTTGAAGGGCTTCATCGGCAAGGAAATCTCGGTGAAGGTCGACGAGGTCGCCTGCGCGCAGGACGCAGGCCAGATGAGCGAAGCCGTCGTCACCAAGTGGAGCGTGGTGACGAAGCATTAGGGTGCTTCAGACCTTCACCGGTCCCAGCGCAGCGAAATGCCCGCGCCGTTGCAGCCACGTCAGTAGAATCAAGCTCGGCACTGCGACCACGACGCAGATCGCAAAGAATGCCGGCCATCCAGTCGCCTTCGCCACATAGCCCGCGCCGGACGACAGATAGGTTCGTCCCACAGCGGCCAGCGCCGTCAGCAGTGCATACTGGGTCGCGGTGTGCAGCGGGTTGCGGCACAGCGCCGACAGATAGGCGACGAAGATCACGGTGCCGATCGCGCTGGTGAAATTTTCCGCCGTGATCGCGAACGCCAGCGCCCATTGATTGACGCCGACGATCGCGAGCCATGAGAACGACAGGTTCGCGATCGCCTGCAGCACGCCGCCGATCCACAGGCTAGCTGCCAGCGAATAGCGCCGCGCGACAAAGCCGCCGGCAAAGCCGCCGATCAGGGTCGCCGCCAGCCCCACGCCCTTGACGATGGCGGCATAGTCGTTGCGGGTGAAGCCGAGGTCGATCACGAATGGCGCGGTCATCGTGCCCGAGAACGCGTCGGTGAACTTGAACAGCACCACGAAAGCCAGCGCCGCGAACGCGTCGCGCCGGGTCAGGAATTCCGAGAAGGCGCCGACTGCGGCTTTCAACACGCGTGCGAATGCGGTTTCGTCGCGGGTGGCGGCTTCCGCGCGCACGGACTGTTCGGGTTCAGTGGCAACCAGCGCGGTAACGGTGCCGATCAAGACCAGCGCAGCCATCGCCACGTAGCCCCACATCCAGGCGGCACTGCGCGTAATGCCGGTCGACTCAAAGCCGGAGACGATGAACAGCGCGCCCGCGGTCGAAACCAGCATGCCGATGCGATAGGCGGCGACATAGGACGCCATGCCGGCGGCCTGTTCGCTCTCCGGCAGGCTCTCGACCCTGAACGCGTCGACGACGATGTCCTGTGTCGACGACATGGTCGCGACCAAGAGCGCGCCAAGTGCGACGTAAAGCGGCGAGCGCGCCGGATCGGTCAGCGCCAGCAGCAGGATCGAGACGATCAGCAACCCTTGCGAGAACAAGAGCCAGCCGCGCCGGCGGCCGAACGCGCGCGTAAACAACGGCACATGCAGCGCATCGACCAGCGGCGCCCATAGGAATTTCAGCGTGTAGGGTGTGCCGACCAGCGCGAACAGCCCGATGGTGCCGAGATCGACGCCGGACTCGCGCATCCATACCAGCAGCGTCGAGCCGGAAAGCGCCAGTGGCAGCCCGGAGGAAAATCCGAGCAGCAGCACGATGAGGACGCGCGGTTGCAGGTAAACGGCGAGACTGTCGCGCCAGGAGGTGGTGGGGGAGGATCCGGGTGAGTTCATAGGGAGTTGTTAGCAGATTCGGACACCGCCGCCCCCTCTCCCCTTGTGGGAGAGGGTGGATCGAATGCGCGTTAGCGCATTCGAGACGGGTGAGGGGTTCTCTCCGTGGAGGCAGACCCCTCATCCGGCGCTTCGCGCCACCTTCTCCCACAAGGGGAGAAGGAAGAGGGTTACTCCCCCGCCTGCAGTTTGCGCGGCAGCGGAAACAGCTCCGGCGTTCCGGCCTTTACCGCGCGCGGCATCTCGGCGGGCGTCTCAGCCTTGCTGAAATCGAGTTCCTCGATCCGCCCCGCGCGCTTTTCGATCTTGTCGGCGGAGATCAGGATCTGGCGGACGTCCTCGTTGGCATCGCCAAAATGCTTCTGCAGCTTCAGCACACGGTCGCGCAGGCGGCCGAGGTCGTCACCGAGGTTGAGGACTTCGGTTCGGATCTGGTCGGCGGCGTCGCGCATCCGTGCGTCTTTCAGGATCTGCTGCATCACCTGGATCGCCAGCATCAGCAGCGAAGGCGACACCAGCACGACGCGGGCGCGGTAGGCCTTCTGGATCACGTCGTCGAAACCGTCATGGATTTCGGCGTAGACCGATTCCGACGGCACGAACATCAAGGCCGTGTCCTGAGTCTCGCCGGTGATCAAATATTTCTCGGCAATGTCGTTGACGTGCTTCATGACGTCGTTCCGCAGCCGCTGGCTGGCGAATTTCTTTTCGTCGTCGGTGCGCGCGTCGTGCAGCGCGGTGACGGCTTCGAGCGGAAACTTGGCGTCGATGCACAGCGGCCGTTGATCCGGCAGGAACACCACGCAATCCGGGCGCTTGCCGGAAGACAACGTATATTGGAATTCGTAACTGCCCTGCGGCATGCCGTCCTGGACGATCGCCTCCATCCGCGCCTGGCCGAAGGCGCCGCGCGACTGCTTGTTGGCGAGTACGTCGCGCAGCGTCGTCACCTGCGACGTCAGGTCGGTGAGGTTCTTGTGCGCGTTATCGATGATGCCGAGCCGCTCGTGCAGCACGCGCAGCGAATCCATGGTGTTGCGGGTGGTTTGCTCCATCGACTGGCCGACGCGGTGGGTCACCGAATCCAGCCGCTCGTTGACCGCGCGCGCCATCTCGGCCTGGCGGCCGGCCAGCGCCTGCGCCATGGCATCGACGCGGCCGGTGGACTGGTTCTGGGCCTGCAGCATTTCAGAGAGCCGCTCTTCCAGTTCGTCGGCGCGGATCGCCTGCGCCATCGCCAGTTCCGCGCCGCGGCGGCCCGAGCGGGCGATCACGATGGCAATGGCCAGCAGCAGGGCCAAAGCGAGGGCACCAAAGCCGATCAGGGCGTCGCTGACGCGAATCGGCAGGTCGCCGACAATGAAAAGAATCTCGTTCATCGCCTGCTTGTAGCCGATTCGGCGGCTGGCGCGAACGAAGAGAGAACATTTATGGTTAACGGAAGGCTGATTTTCGTGGTTAACAGCGCCTTAAAAATCATGGTTAAGGCCGCCTTAATGGCTTCCCGCGCGCATTGACCCCGGGAAACCGGCAGCTTAAATCGCGCGTTATGGCCCTCAGAG
>Ga0157378_10005024_pt1 | contig 11613 bp, 10 predicted proteins | sample M65metaG_FD_115309 | JGI IMG/M metagenome (GOLD analysis project Ga0157378, IMG submission 115309) | Miscanthus rhizosphere microbial communities from Kellogg Biological Station, Michigan, USA - M6-5 metaG | ecosystem: Host-associated > Plants > Roots > Rhizosphere > Soil | place: USA: Michigan...
ACCCGGTAGTTTGATAAAACAAATCAATTAAATTCTTTACCCCCTCCGCCTAAGGCGAAAAAATAAAAAAAATAGTATATGCAAGGCGCAGAAGTTTTAATTCCAATCTTAGTTCCTCTTGGCGGTTGTGCCATGATCTTTGGTATCGTTTATTTGAAGAGCAGGGAAAATATGGCAATGATTGAAAAGGGTATGAATCCTAAAGAATATGCAAACAGGCCAGCTCCTTATCGTAATCTTAAGAATGGCTTACTGTTTATGGGCGCAGGACTAGGTCTTTTCCTGGCATATTTGCTGGATACTTACATGATGGCTGACCGTGGTGATAACCCCGCAATCTACTTTTCTTTGATCGCTATTGGCGGAGGTATCGGTTTGGTGAGTTCTTACAAAATCGAGAAGAAAGAATTACTGGATAGGGATAATCGAGTGTAGCCAATAAGAACAATAATGATAAACGAACGGCATTCCTCAGGAATGCCGTTCGTTTTTAATGTGCAGCCACATCTTTTTTAATTTCCATCACCGCTCGTTTAACAACAGGATCCGTTGCATTCCACACTTCAAAAAATCCTTCAGTTCTCCATATTTGACGTGCAAGGTTTGCTTTAAGTCTTTGCATGAAGACTGGTTTGTAACCGGCCGCTATCGCTGCAATATTTACGCTGTCCTTTTTCGCAAAGTCCACTAATGGTTGCCACATCCTTTCGGCATTGAATTGGCGGTTGTATTCTGCAGGCGATTTATAAGACGATAACTCCTGTTTGTGATCGAGGAAAAATCTATATAAGAAAATATTCAGTCGCGTATCGGGATAAGCATCGGAGATATCACTAACAAATAGACTGCTGTCCAGTCCAACAAAAATGTCTGGAGTAATTCCTCCACCACCATACACCACGTGTCCGCCCTTGGTTTTAAATGCGGGACCGTGAACCGATTTCGAAGAATCACCTTTGATCACTTCTCCATTATGGAAGCGCTCATATAATTCTTTATTGTACTCTTCCACTCCTTTAGTATAAGGCTTCTGAATACTTCTGCCTAACGGCGTGTAGTATCTCGCAACGGTGAGTCGCAACGCTGATCCATCACTCAATTGATATTGTTCCTGTACCAGTCCTTTTCCAAAACTCCTTCTTCCCATAATTGTAGCTCTATCCCAATCCTGCAATGCACCTGCTAACACCTCGCTTGCTGAAGCAGACAATTCATCAACTAAAACAATGAGTTTTCCCTTTTCAAACAATCCATCTCTCTTGGCATCATATTCTTCTTTCGGAATTTTGTTTCCCTGTGTGTAAACAATTAGTTTTTGGTCGTCAAGGAATTCATCAGCAATCTGCACTGCCTCCTGCAAAATGCCACCTCCATTGCCACGAAGGTCCAATACTAATTGCTGAAGTTTATTCTTTTGTAATTTTTCCAGGGCCTGCATGAATTCCTCATAGGTAGTTTCGGCAAACTTGTTAAGTTTTATGTAACCAATGCCCGGATCAAGCATATAGGCCGCATCAAGCGAGGGCAGGGGAATCGTACCTCTTTTTACGGTAAATATTTTTTGCTCGTGATTGCGAAGCATGGCCAATTTCACTTCGCTTGTTCCCGGTCCTCGTAACAACTTCTTGATTCGGTCGCCACTAATTCCCTTACCGGCCACTACCGAATCGCCCACTTTCAGAAACTGGTCGCCCGTTTGCAAACCCGCTACATCACTTGGTCCCTTCGGCAAAACATTTGTCACATGCACTGTGTCATCGATGATTTGGAATTCAACTCCTATTCCCTCAAAGTTGCCTTGCAGGTCTTCATTGATCTCTTGAAGTTTAGAAGCGGGAATATATATTGAATGAGGATCCAAATGCGTGAGCATTTCTTCAATTGCATCATCCGCAAGAGTATCGGTATTAATGGCGTCAACATATTTCAATCGTACCAGGTCAAGAACTTCCTGCAACGGAGTCCTGCGCGGGAGTTTGAAGAAATTGTTGGTCATGGTGTTTTCCCGAAGGTTAAAACCTATAACCATACCAATGATCATCACAATCGCAAATAATAACGGCAACCAGATTTGTAGACGCTTCATGCACAGGGATTAAATTTCTAAGAATACCTATCTTCAGTCGCGAATTTCGAGATTAATTTCTAATTGTAAGTTTAATTGCGGTCTATGGCATTATTGCTTGCTGATAGTGGGGCCACCAAATGTGAATGGTGTTTGATTCAAAATAAGAAGCGGCAAACCGTATTTACTCAAGGCATAAATCCCTATTTCCTGGATGCGGCAGGAATAAAACAAGTGATCACTTCTGAACTATTGCCTGGCCTGGGCAAAGTGAAGATTTCCGAAATACATTTTTATGGAACGGGGCTCAGTAATCCAAACAATATGACGGTCCTAAAGAAGACACTCAAGGAAATATTTAAAGGTGCTTCTGTTCAGGCTTACCAGGACATTATGGCCACGGCCCGTTCCACTTGTGGCAACACAAAAGGAATTGCCTGTATACTTGGAACGGGCAGTAATTGTTGTTTTTTTGATGGCAAGCGGATCACTAAAATCAGTCCCGGCCTTGGATACGTGCTGGGAGATGAAGGGAGTGGTGCATATCTTGGAAAGAAAGTAATTCAATATTATCTCTACAATACTTTTGACGAAGAGCTTCGATATAAATTTGATGCTAAGTATGTGACCAACAGGATCGAAATACTGGAAAACACTTATAAGCAACCGTTACCCAATCGCTATCTTGCCGGATTCGCAGTGTTCCTTGCTGAAAATAGGGGTCACTACATGGTAGAAAATATCATAGAAGATGGATTGAATGACTTTTTCTTTCAGCATCTTTGCAAATTCAATGAAAGCTGGAAATACCCGATACATTTTGTAGGCGGGGTGGCCTACGGTTTCAAAGACGTACTGGAAGATTTGTGTAAGAGCTATGAATTTGACTTCGGTAAAATACTGAAGAATCCTATGGAGGGATTGGTAGAATTCCATGGATAACAAAGAAACTTGTTAAGAATACTCTGAATGGCTGAGTTTGTAAAATTTACGGAAGAATCGAGCAGGTACCGGCACCTTGATAAGATGAGCGTTGCCGAAATTCTGACCAACATAAACAAAGAAGACAAGGCGGTTCCCTTAGCCGTGGAAGAAGCAATACCACAAATTGAAAAACTCGTGAACGTGATTGTGGATAATATGCTTGCCGGAGGAAGATTGTTTTATATCGGCGCAGGAACAAGTGGCAGACTAGGAATTCTTGATGCCAGTGAAATTCCCCCAACTTATGGAATGCCTCATGGACTTGTAATTGGTTTGATTGCCGGAGGCGATGAAGCTATCCGCAAACCTATTGAGATGGCTGAGGATAGTGAAGAAGATGGCTGGGCCGATCTTGAAAAGCACGACGTCAATGAAAAGGATGTGGTGATTGGAATCGCGGCAAGTGGAACTACACCATATGTTGTGAGTGCGATGCGGGAATGCCGCAGAAGAGGAATTGCGACAGGATGCATTACCTGCAACCCCGGTGCGCCTATTTCAGAGCAGGCCGACTTTCCGATTGAAGTAGTTGTGGGTCCTGAATTCGTGACAGGAAGTACCCGCATGAAAAGTGGAACCGCACAGAAACTAGTGTTGAACATGATCTCTACAACTGTTATGATCCAGATCGGAAGAGTAGAGGATAACCGGATGGTGAATATGCAACTTACCAACAACAAACTCATTGACCGCGGAGTAAAGATGTTGATGGAGCGGACTGGCATTCAAAAATATGACCAGGCCAAAGAATTACTACTTAAATACGGGAGCGTAAAGAAAGCGGCAACGGCCTTCGCTACCCGATAATTTCCGCTTAGCAGTAAATTAATTACTCCCCAATAAACGGCGCCGCATCAAATACACAAAGGCAATCCCATTGCCTTCGGCGATCAACTTGCCGCCGGCAGGCAGGTTCGTGAAAATTCACCGGAAAAGAGTAGGGACCGAGGTTTATCAAGAGCTTCTTATTCATTTTTGATCCTCCGATAGCTATCCTGATTAGTGTAATTCGCGCAATTCGTGTATCCGCCGAAGGCGGCGAATGCTCGCTCGTCAAACAATTTTCAGCGAACACGAAAATCGGCGTAACTTATATGTACCTAAAACTATGATTATGGTACGCAGATCTTTACTACCGATTTCCCTATTGTTTATCGGGCTGTTTGCCATTGGCCAGCAAACCCAAAGAACGGCCTATGCTATCACGGGCGGACAAAAAGGTCAATTCAATTGGACAGAAGTAAAACTCATTGATCTGAATACAGGTGCAGTTCTTCAATCGATTTATGAAAACGGAAAGTCAACGCAGATTTTCAACGCCAGGACGGGAACGCCTATCAGCATTTCAACAAAGACAGCGAACACCGTTGAGAATAATAATCTTCCGTTCTCCACTTATTCTGCAGCTTGTGCGTATGATAAGAAACACAACAGGCTTTACTACACGCCTATGGGCATCAATCAACTTCGATACATTGATTTGAATGGGAAGGAACCTCGAATCTATTATTTTGATGGTGAGCCATTCGGGATCGTTACAGGATTACAGGACGAAGCAAATCATGTGACAAGGATGGTGATTGGTTATGACGGCAACGGATATGCGCTTTCTAATGATGCCAATCATCTGCTTCAATTTTCAACTGGCAAACGCCCAACGATAACTGATTTAGGAAACCTGGTAGACGGAGAAAAGAATGGAGCTGTATCTGTGCATAATAAATGTAGTAGTTGGGGAGGCGATCTTGTGGCAGATGCTTTCGGAAACCTCCTTCTCATTTCAGCCAGGCAAGCTGTATTTTCTATCGACCTAAAAAGACGCGTTGCCGATTTCAAAGGTTATATCACAGGATTGCCAGCAAATTATTCAACCAATGGCGCGGTGGTTGACAGTGATGGAAAAGTGGTAGTGAGTAGCGCCAACTCCGTTAACGCATATTATACTGTGGATCTGAAATCTCTTAAGGCATCTCCGATTTCAAATAATGGACAAGTGTACAACACCTCAGATTTGGCGAACGGAAATTTTGCGCTTCAAAAAGAAGCGGACCAAAAGGCAAATGGCGTAAGCGCAGCCCAGGTTAATAGGAGAGAGTACACACTAAATCCAAATATTTCTGTATATCCAAATCCCGTTACTGAAGGTAGTATGCGACTGTACTTTAATAATCAACAAACCGGGAGATATAAAATTCAACTGGTAGACCTTGCTGGAAGAGTTTTGACTGAACAGGTTGTTACCATCGCGAACCGGGTTCAGGTTGAAGAAATGTTGCTCGACCCAAAATTCGCAAGAGGCCTGTACGTGGTAAAGATTGTGGACGGAAGAAGAAAGGCACTTTTCACCGATAAAATTTTGGTACAGTAATTTAGAAATTGTAAACATGACCTTAACAGGGCCTGGTCTTTTCGATAGTCAGGCCCTTTATTTTTTTATTAAATTGCCGCTGCCTTGTTGCTTCTGACGGTCCTGGAGGGACGTAGGGTGGGAAGGTGTGTTTTTTGCAGGATCACATTTTATGTAAACGCAATGGTACCCGATCTTGCAAATCGGGGTAGTTTTCCGCGAATGCAGGTTCGCGGTACAATCAGAAGTCATGCACGATATTGAACCGTTCTATAACTGGAGGCATATTTATACAAGCGAGGAAGACGAGCGATCGCCATTCTTTGGGCGCACCTATTCGGAATTCGAATTCTCACAAACCATTTACAATTACTACATACATCCACAATGGGATGAGTTTGGTTCGCGGACCCTCTACATGAAGGTATTAATGGCCGATTATGACGAGCATTATGTAGTTATTGAACTTATTGGCGAATGGAATGATGCCATTGAAAACGATATCATGCAATTGAAACGTGAGGTGGCGGATTGGTTCAGGCAGGAAGGGATTACCAAATACATCCTCATTGCTGAAAACGTGTTGAATTTTCATAGTGGCGATAAAGATTATTACCAGGAATGGTTTGAAGAAATAACCGACGATGATGGCTGGATCGTGTGTCTTAATATGCCAGAACAAACTCAATATGACTTCACCCGAAAGAAACTCAATCATTACATCGAACTAATGGAAATCCCTGATTGGAGGGTGTACAAGCCAATTCATTTGTTTAGGAAAATAGATGAAATGATTATGAAGAGGTTAGTTTGATCAATTAGCCATTAGCCATTGGCCATTAGCTTATGAGAATCAAGAGCGAGCTAACGGCTAAAAGCTAACAGCTAAAGGCCTTCCTCATTACTAACATGCGTTCGTAAATCCTCTTATAAAAAAAATATTTTGCTATTGTGGGAATGGTCCTTTACATTTGAAAATATGATTAGCGCAAGAGCATACGGTTACTTTTATTTTTATTATTTCTTTTTTGGAAAGAAACCGGGAGTGCTTTTGTTGAATAGCAAATAGTCAAAAACAAATCAACATAGTGGTCTCCCGGCAAAACCGGGAGACTTTTTTTTATGTCCGATAGAGTCTCCATACAAGGCTACGAAGGCAGCTTCCACCAGGTGGCGGCCCAACACTTCTTTGGTAAAGCGGTAGAGGTTATTCCGTGCGATACTTTCAGAGATGTAATAAGAATAGCATCTAACAAAAAGGAAAGCACTGGTGGAGTAATGGCCATTGAAAATTCCATAGCAGGCAGCATATTGCCCAACTATAATCTTCTTCAGAAAAGCAATCTTAAAATAATAGCGGAGGTATACCTTCAAATCCGCCAAAATCTTTTGGTCAATCCTGGAGTTAAGCTGCAGGATATTCGCGAAGTGCATTCACATCCTATGGCAATTCTTCAATGCCTGGATTACCTGGAAAAAAATGGTTGGAAATTGATAGAAACGGAAGACACAGCACTGAGTGCACGCCAAATCCGCCAACACCATCATAAACATGCGGCTGCCATTGCTAGCAAACTAGCAGCAGAATTATATGAGCTGGACGTCATCGCGCCCAATATTCATACTCTAAAAAATAATTACACACGCTTTCTCGCACTAGCCAGAATCGAAGACGCAAAGGAAGTTGATAAAGCTGACAAGGCCTCGGTAAATTTTCATACTGATCACTCCAAGGGAAGTCTAGCAAAAGTGTTGACAAGAATTGCAGAAGGAGGAATCAACCTAAGCAAATTGCAAAGCATGCCTATACCGGGAAGTGATTTTAAATACAGTTTCCATGCAGACATGGAGTTTGACTCCAGGGAACAATTCCAGGAAGTCATTCAAGCCATCAGGCCACTCACTGCGGAACTGAATATTTATGGTGTTTACAAAAAGGGATTATGGAAATAGCAAAGCGACTTGAAGGAATTGGGGAATATTATTTCTCTCAAAAATTAAGAGAGATTGATGAGCTGAATAAACAAGGCAAGCAGATCATCAATCTCGGCATTGGAAGTCCCGACCGGCCGCCCCATCCGGATGTGATCAGAGAGCTCAATCAGCAAAGCGCTTTGCCGAATGTACATGCTTATCAATCTTACAAGGGTTCACCAGTATTGCGGAATGCTATATCCTCCTGGTACGAGAGATGCTATCGCGTAAAACTAAATCCAGAAACGGAAGTTCTTCCCTTGATTGGAAGTAAGGAAGGAATTGTTCATGTGTGCATGAGTTTTCTTAACGAGGGTGATGTTGCCTTGTTGCCTAATCCGGGTTATCCAACCTATAGAGCGGCAGTAAAACTTGCAGGAGCAAGTGTTTTAGAATATCACTTAAGTGAACAAAATAATTGGTTTCCTGACCTGAGCGAATTAGAAACGTTGATTAGCGGAAATAAGAACATCAAGCTCATGTTCATGAATTATCCTCATATGCCCACGGGCCAATTGCCGACAAAGAAAATGTTTGGGTCGATGGTTGAATTTGCAAAGAAGCATGGAATTTTTATTGTGCACGACAATCCCTACAGTTTCATTTTGAATGACCAACCTATGAGCATGCTGGAATTTGATGAAAATAAGGAAGTGGTATTAGAATTGAATTCACTTAGCAAGTCTCATAACATGGCTGGCTGGCGAGTAGGAATGCTGGTGGCATCGAAAAATCAAATAGAAGCGGTATTGCGTTTTAAGAGCAATATGGACAGCGGAATGTTTCTTCCAGTTCAGTTGGCTGCAGCCAAAGCACTTTCCCTAGGAAAAGAATGGAATGATGAAGTAAATGCCGTTTACCGGGAACGCAGACAAAAAGTATTTCAACTATTAGATTCCATTCAGTGCAAATATGATTCTAACCAGGCCGGACTTTTTGTGTGGGCATCGATACCCGCGGATTACGCTGATGGCTATGCGCTAAGCGATGAAGTTCTTCACGGTGCAAATGTATTCATCACGCCGGGGGGAATTTTTGGGAGTGAAGGCAATAAATATGTACGGGTGAGTTTGTGTGCTACGAGTGAAAAAATTGAGGAAGCGATTAAGAGAATCAGGGATCATCAAACTAAATCTAAGAATGCAGGCAAGAAATCTTTGAGTAGTAGTCAACATCTTCAAAATCCATGATCGCATCAAACTTTTTGAAATGGAAAGAAAAAAGATCGCAATAGTTGGTGTGGGATTAATTGGCGGATCGCTGGCCTTGCAGCTGAATGAGAAAGGTCTTGCTGCAGGAATCATTGGGGTTGAAGCAGACCCTTTGCATGCGAAGAAAGCATTGGACCTGCGATTAGTTGATGAAATAAAAGATTTAAACCAAGCAGTAAAGGATGCCGATGTGGTGATTTTGGCCATCCCTGTTGATAGGTTGGTGGTGATTTTGCCAGAGGTGTTAGATATAGTTGAACATCAAATTGTGTTGGATGTAGGGTCTACCAAACAATTGTTGATCGACCTGATTAAGGACCATCCTAACCGCACCAGATTTGTTGGAACGCATCCGATGTGGGGAACTGAATACAGTGGCCCGGAAGCTGCGGTAAAGGGTGCGTTTGAAAACAAGGCTGTCGTGATTTGTAATGCTTCTGAATCCGATCCGGATGCCGTCACCTGGGTGAGAGGCATGTATCAAAAGATTGGAATGCATTTGTTGGAAATGAATGCAACAGATCACGACCTGCATACTGCATATGTGAGCCATATTTCGCACATTACCTCATTTGCATTAGCGAATACTGTTTTAGAAAAAGAACGGGAAGAAGACGCAATTTTTGAATTGGCGAGCGCCGGTTTTGAAAGCACTGTTCGATTGGCTAAGAGTAATCCAGCCATGTGGGTTCCCATCTTTATGCAGAATAAGGAAAATGTATTGGATGTATTAAATGAACATATATCGCAGCTCAGGAAATTTAAAGCATGTCTTGAAAAAGAGAATTACACATACTTGCAAGAATTGATTGAGAATGCGAATAGGATTAAAAGGATTATCAGGTAGCGGTATTTGGTATTAGGTATTAGGGATTAGGGATTAGGTAAGAGATAGAAGGATGCGACGAATATTGAAAGTCTTTCACTCTTGATTCTTGCTTGGCTTTTGGCCCTTGAACCTTGGACATTACTTGTGCCTTGTGCCTTGGCTCTTGTGCCTTATTAAGTTTACCTTTGCGAAAATTTTTGATGTATGGCGACTTTTGATGAGTTAGGACTGGATGCCAAATTGGTAAAAGCCACGGATGCGCTGGGCTTTACTCAACCCACGCCCATTCAGGAACAGGCTATTCCGGTTCTATTGAGTGGAACAAAGGATTTGGTTGGACTTGCCCAAACCGGAACAGGAAAAACAGCAGCATTTGGATTGCCCCTATTGCAATTGACGGATTCGGCAAAAAAATATCCGCAGGCACTTGTGGTTTGTCCAACAAGAGAACTATGTATTCAAATCGTAAATGAGATAGACCTATTCAAAAAATTTATTCCGGGCATGCACGTGTTGGCGGTGTATGGTGGTGCATCGATAGGCACGCAAATACGCGAATTAAAGCGAGGTGTTCAAATAGTAGTTGCTACTCCTGGAAGATTGATTGACCTCATAGAACGGAAGGCAATAAACCTTGAACAGATCCAGTATGTGGTGTTAGACGAAGCAGATGAAATGTTGAATATGGGATTCCAGGACGACATTGAATTCATTTTACAAAATACACCTCAACGTGAAGCGACCTGGTTGTTCAGTGCAACTATGCCACCGGAAATCAAGAGAGTGAGCAAAAAGTATATGAAGCAGCCGCATGAGATTACTGTTGGTAAAGTAAATACGGCTAATAAGAATATCGATCACCAATACTATGTAACCACTGCTCATCACCGTTACGAAGCGTTAAAAAGATTGATTGATTTTAATCCTGGCATTTATGGTATCATTTTCACGCGAACAAAAGCCGATGCGCAAGCAATAGCAGAAAGATTGACGAGGGAAGGATATGATATCGACGCATTACATGGCGACCTTACGCAACAACAAAGAGACAAGGTGATGGGTGAATTTCGCGAACGCACTTTGCAATTATTGATTGCAACAGATGTAGCCGCCAGGGGGATCGATGTAAAAGATATTACTCACGTCATTAACTATGAATTGCCTGATGATGTTGAAGTGTACACGCATAGAAGTGGGAGAACCGGTCGCGCGGGAAATACTGGTATTTGTATGTCGATTGTTCACTCCCGCGAAATCGGAAAGCTGAAGCAAATAGAAAGAATGGTTCAATCACCATTTCACAAATTGGAAATACCGGGAGGAAAAGACGTATGTCGCAAACAGTTTTTTCATTTTATGGACAGACTCCTGCAGGCGGATATTAGTCACGGTAGTTATGAGACTTATGTGCCCATGCTGGACGAAAAATTTTCGGAGGTTTCAAAAGAAGAGGTATTAAAAAGAGTTGCTGCCTTGGAATTTGATCGCTTTCTCAAGTATTACGAAAATGCCGAAGATCTGAACGTCCGGGAAAGAAGGGAATATGGTGATCGCGATAGGCGAAGTGGCGAATTACGCGACCAGGGCAGAAGGCGCGACACCAGAGGAAGGGAATTTGGTGGAAATGGAGATTACACCAAACTTTTTGTAAACCTTGGTACCAAAGATGGTTTTTATAAAGCAAGTTTCCTTCAGTTCATTCTTGATATGAGTGACCTGCGGAAAGAAGTACTGGGAAGAGTTGATATGAAAGAGATGAATAGTTGGATTGAAATTGATAAGAAGTCGGCGCAGAAGATGATCAGCAGTATTGATGGAAAGAAATACAAAGGGAGAAGGATTAGGATGAATGAGGCTGAAGGAGGGAGGAAATAGACCACGGACTACGGACGACAGACCACGCAGTACAGCAGGCAATAGGCAAAGAGGGAAAGACCACGGACTACGGACGACAGACCACGCGAGACAATAGGCAATAGGCAATTGTCAACAGACAAAGGAGGAGGTAGACCACGGACCACGGACGACAGACCACGCAGTGCAATAGGATACCGGCAATAGGCAAAAGAGACCAGAAACTCGAGTGCGCTACAACTGTAAACTGTAAACTGTGAACTGTAAACTGTAAACTGTGAACTGTAAACTGTGAACTGTAAACTGTAAACTGTAAACCGATGACTCATAACCAATCACTGATCACTCA
>Ga0157378_10005029_pt1 | contig 11605 bp, 11 predicted proteins | sample M65metaG_FD_115309 | JGI IMG/M metagenome (GOLD analysis project Ga0157378, IMG submission 115309) | Miscanthus rhizosphere microbial communities from Kellogg Biological Station, Michigan, USA - M6-5 metaG | ecosystem: Host-associated > Plants > Roots > Rhizosphere > Soil | place: USA: Michigan...
AAGAGGGTGTGGTTGTAGTGGCCGCCGGCGTTGTTGCGGACCGCGGCCTGCTTGTCGCCCGGCAGCGAGGAGAGGTTGCGGAGCACGTCCTCGACGTCGCGGTCGGCCCACTCGGTCCCCTCGAGGGCGCCGTTGGCTTTGTCGACGTAGGCCTGGTGGTGTTTGTCGTGGTGGATGCGCATCGTTTCCTCGTCGATGTGAGGCTCGAGCGCGTCGTATGCGTACGGCAGGTCAGGAACTGAGAACGCCATCGAAACTGCTCCTTTGCTCGTTTTGAAGTCCGAGCGGAGCCTACTTATTCCGCTTGTTGGGGCGCCCCTTCTTCGCCTCGCGGCGGCGCTTCGGCCTCGCCGCCGGGGGCGTCGTCGCTGCCGATCCGCGGCACCGTGCCGGCGTCGCCCCCGGTCCATTCGTTGAACCGGTACCAGGCGGGCTTGCCTTCGCGCTTGCTCGTCAGCAGCCCGGCCGAGCGGCAGAAGACGCAGCTGCCGCCCTCGTCGGTCCAGGTGAACCACCAGGCGCCGCGGACCTTCCAGCGGCTGCGGTTGGCGGAGAGCATCGCGAAGGCCTTGGAGAGCTGGTAGGCCTGGCCCCAGAGGCCCCGCTGCCAGCGGGTGGGGCCGCTCTGGGATCCCCAGCCCAGCTCGGTCACATACAGCGGCGTGGCGCCGTCGTTGTGTCGCCGCATGATCCGCCGCAGGTTGGTCAGCTGCGTCCCCATCGCCCGCGCGTCGGCGACGTAGGGGTGCAGCGCGACGCCGTCGAAGAAGCGCTTGATCGGCCGGGCGCGGTAGAGGCGCGAGAGGAAGTCGCCGGAGGCGACGTTGGGCGGGATCTGCAGCGGCCGCCCGAAGAGGCCGCCAACGATCACCTTCGAGCCGGGCGCTTCTCGGTGGATGACGCGGCCGGCGATCCGGATCAGCTCCGCGAACCGTTTCGGTTCAGGGTGGGCAGCGAAGCTGACGATGTTCTCCTCGTTCCAGATCTCCCAGCGCTGCATCGGCAGGTAGGGCAGGTCGTCCGTTTCGGCTTCTTCTCGCCAGAAGGTGCCTTCGGGCCCGTAGCGCCGCACCGCTGCCTGCAGGAACGAGGCCCAGGCGCGGCGCTGCCAGCCGGTGGCCACGGGGAGGTCAATCCCTTGCCTGGTGACCCATCCCGGGGAGCTGGTGATGAACGGGAAGATCTCGATCCCTTCCCGCGCCGCCAGCCGCACCTCGTGGTCGAAGCCCTCCCAGTCGCGTTCGGAGAAGGCGGGGTCCTCCGGCTCGACCGAGCTCCAGTTGAGCGGCATGCGGACGCTGTAGACACCCGCTTCGCGCATCAGCCGGTAGTCCTTGGCCGTACCCGAGTTCTGCGGCGAGACCCCGATGAAGCCCGGCGGCAGGTACCCGGCAGCGCCCGCCGGCCATATCGCCAGCAGCGCCAACACGAGGGTCGGGATCAGCCTGCGCGCCATCGTCATCGCTTGGAACCGCTCTCCCGCTCAAAGTAGCGGCACCCCACCCCCGGCACCCCCCTTCCCCGCTTCTGAGATAATCACTCCTCTCGGGGCGTGGCGCAGCCTGGTAGCGCGCACCGTTCGGGTCGGTGAGGTCCCCGGTTCAAATCCGGGCGCCCCGATATCTGCCGACATTCGCTTAGCTCGCCTAAGTATCGATCGTGCATCCAGGTGGTCCTGGCCCAGGCTTCCTCCGCCACGCAAACCGACCAAGCGATACATCGAGGTTTTTTTACTCCCTTAGGGTCCCCGCAGTGCCGCTCGCCTCATTCGACCACTGGCTCGCCTCTCTAGAGCCTGCTCAGAAGTGGATGGCGGGAGTTCTCGTCGTCCTGCTGCTCGGCCGCCTGGTTCAGGCGGCTACGTCGCAGCAGAGCGGGTGGGAGGCGCTCTTCAACCTCGGTATCCCTGCAGTGCTAGCTGCGGCTGCTGGGGGTCTTCGGCTGCTCATCGGGCAGTCAGAAGTCCTTCAGGGAGCCACCACAACCTCCGGCGGAGAAATACTGTCGCACGGCGAACCGCTTGGGGCTGTGGCGCTCAAAGATCTGGGTGACCATCTCTTCGTCAACTCGATCTACGTATACATCGTGTTCGTCTTGGTGGTGGCGATGATCTTCCTCGAAGCCAAGTGTGCGATCTCGGCTCGAAAAACCCTCCAATTTCGGATCGGTCCGCTGATCCGCAGCGTTGGGGTCGGGTACCTCGTGCCCGCTTTTATCGGCGGGTTCGCCCTTTACCTGATGTATACGGCGTCATGATCGCTGCCGTCGCTATCGAAATTAGGGAGCTGCTCGACGCCGCAGTCTTCGGCTTTGGCACCGCTTTCGCGGTGTCCATCGGCCTTCTCCTCCTCAGCATCCGCCAGGGAGCGAAGGTACGGAAGCTCGCCACGACGACGCTCAGCCGGGATCGTCTGCAGGCCGCCATCTGCCGAGCGGAAGACGAAAAACTGGACCTGCTCCGAGACGTCCTCCACAGCGCCGCTGCGGACGTGGCCGCCGATCAGGGCCTGGATGAGGAGCAGGTACGGGTTGGCCTGTTCAACGCTTTGGAGGATAGGTGGAGCGTCTCGCCCACCGATCCGCAGGACGCCACTTCCCCGACGGGTGCTGAATGGGAGGAGTGGGGGTTGGGCGAGGCAGAGAATCGGGGCAAACCGATAATCACGGTGGGCGCTGTGACCGGCGAGCCAGACGCGCTGACCCACTGGTCGATCGCCCTTCCAATCCCGGGGGCAGAGGAGGAGCCAGCCTGGATCATGCACATCGAGGGCTCGGGGACGGATCCGGGTCCGACGGCGCTGCATTCCTCCGCTGCCCTCCTGCTCTACTATCGGGAGGTACTCGAATTGTTGCTGAAGGCAACCGCAACCGCGAGCGCGCCATGGAGCCCAAACAAGAAGTCATAGACGAAGACGACCTGGTCGAGGACGTCGAACCCAGTGAGACCTTTGCCGGGTTGATCGCCCGGGTGGGAGGGGAGATTGGCGTCGGCAGCCTTGGTGTCACGGCCTTACGCGACCTTGTTCGCCAACGCACGGCGCCAGTGAGCGCACCGGACACGCCACCGGACACGCCAGAGCCCGTAAAGCACGAGGACTGACCGCTTCGGACCGCGCCAGATAGCCTGGCGCTAGTGTCTCCACATGCCCCCCGCCCCCGCCTTCGAGGTCCACGAGGCAGACCTGCACGGGCACCGCGCCGTCTACCGGACCGTCGGCAGCGGGCCGAACGTGGTCCTGATCCATGGGATGATCAACTCCTCCCGGCACTGGGAGGCGGTGGCGCAACGGCTGGCCCCTAACTACAGGGTGATCGCGCCGGACCTGATCGGCCACGGCGACGCGGCGACTCCGCGCGGCGACTACTCGCTGGGGGCGCACGCGGCGAGCATCCGCGACCTGCTGACGACGATCGGCGTGGAGCGGGCGACGATCGTCGGGCACTCGCTCGGCGGCGGCGTCGCGATGCAGTTCTTCTACCAGTTCCCGCAGCGGACCGAGCGCCTCGCGCTGGTCTCCAGCGGCGGCCTCGGGCACGACGTCAGCCCGCTGCTGCGGGGCGCGGCGCTGCCCGGCTCGGCGGCGCTGCTACGGCTGGCGACGCGGCCGCGCCTGGTCGGCGCCCTGGCGGCGACGGGGGCGAAGCTGCGCGAGCGCGGCAACTCCACGGGCGTCTACCTGCAGGCCGTCGCCCGGGCGCTGGGGCCGCTGCAGGAGCCCGGCTCCCGCCGCGCCTTCCTGCATACGCTGCGCTCGGTGATCGACGTCCAAGGCCAGAAGGTCAGCGCCAGCGACCGCCTCTACCTGCTGAAGGAGATGCCGACGCTGATCGTCTGGGGCGAGCGCGACCGCACGATCCCGCTCGAGCACGGTCTCGAAGCCGAGCGCTCGATCCCCAACTGCCGCTTCGAGACCCTCCCCCGCGCCGCCCACTTCCCCAACCTCGAAGACCCGGAGGGGCTGGCCGGGATCCTCGGCGACTTCCTCGCCACCACCGCGCCCGCCCACATCGTCGACTCCGAGTGGCGGGACGTGATCGCGCCGCGGGCTCGCCTGCGCCGCGTCGCCTAGCTATTCGACTTCGGCGATTGCCGCTTCGACCTCGTCCAGCGAGGGGCCTTCCTGCAGCGTCATGGTCCCGTTTGGCCCGTTGATGACCATCCCCTGGCCGGTGCGAATTTCGAGGTCGCGGCCGAGTTCCTCGTAGCTTTCGAGGCGCTGCTCGATCGGGCCGCCCTTCTGGCCGTTGTCTTCGAGGTCCTGGTTCCATTCTTCGATTTCGAGTTCCCCGACGCCGGCGGCGACGGAGGCGAGGAAGTCCTGGTCGATGCCGAAGCGTTCGGCTTCCTTCTGGTTGCGGAAGAAGAGGTAGATGTACTGCCAGCCGTAGCCCTGGTCGGCCGCCGCCTCGGCGCCGTAGAAACCGAGCTGCTCGGGCTGGACGCTGTTGGAGTAGTGACGCCAGAGCAGCTTCACGTCGCCCGCCCGCGCGTATTTTTCGGTCAGCGCCGGGATCGTCGAGAGGAAGTCCTCGCGGCAGTCGTTGCACTGGATGTCGTTGAAGACCTGGATCGTCACCGGCGCGTCGTCGGAGCCGAGCCGGTCGCCTTCCTGCGGGATGCCGCCGAAAAGGCCCTGGGCTTCGGAGATGCCTTCGAGGTGGACCACGGGGTCGCCCGGCTTCTGCGTCGCCATCTGAACGATCGTGTAGCCGAGCGCGAAGAGGCCGAGCGCGAGCACGGCGATGATCCATAGCCTGCCCCGCCGGGGCAGAGGCTTGACGGCGACTTCAGAGGACACTTCCCTCATTATCCCGTTGACGGCATCCGGCCGGCGCGGTAGACATGGTGCTACCCAGTTTTCAACGACCCTGGAGGTCATCTATGGCTCATCACCTGACGCCCGCCGAGCTCGCCGACCAGCTGCAGATGGAGCGACAGGAGGTGATCGGGAGATGCGTCCAGATGGGGGTCCCGATCTACCACGGCCGGATCGACAGGACGCTGTTCGAAGTCTCGCTGCGCAACCTCGGCGCGAGCGGCTCGCGCCAGGCGTCCCGCCAGAGCCGACGCTGAACTAGACTCCCCGCCGATGTCGGGGAGAGGCACCAACTCGAAGACCGTCGCCGACCTGCTGCCGCGCGCGGCCGAGCAGTACGGCTCCAAGGTCGCCGTCCGCTACAAGGAGCGCGACCAGTGGGTGAGCAAGACCTTCGAGGAGGTGCGGGACATCGTCCGCCCCCTCGCCTTCGGGCTGGTCACGCTCGGGGTGGAGAAAGGCGACCGGGTCTCGATCCTCGGCAACACGCGGCCGGAGTGGACCTACTTCGACTTCGCCGCGCTCTCGATCGGCGCCACCGTCGTCCCGATCTACCAGACGAACTCGCCCGAGGAGTGCCGCTACGTCCTCGACAACTCCGACTCGAAGGTGGTCGTGGTCGAGGACGCCGAACAGCTGGAGAAGGTGCGGGCGGTGCGCGACCAGCTGCCCCAGCTGGAGCAGATCGTGCTGATGACCGGCAGCGCCGAGGACGCGATCTCGATGGAGGACCTGGCGGCCAAAGGCGCCGGCGGCGACGCGGCCACCTGGGCCACGCTCCACGAAGCGGTCACGCCAGAGGACATCTGCACCTTCATCTACACCTCGGGCACGACCGGGCCGCCGAAGGGCTGCATCATCAGCCACGGCAACTACCGGGCGATGCTGAACATGGTCAACGGGGTCAGCGTCATCGAGGACGAAGACCTCGCCTACCTCTACCTGCCCCTCGCCCACTCCTTCGCCCTGCTGATCCAGTTCGGCACCTTCGACCTCGGCACCACCCTCGCCTACTGGGAGCGCGACCCGCTGAAGATCCTCCCGAACCTGGCTGAACTAAAACCGACCTACTTCCCCTCGGTGCCGCGGATCTTCGAGAAGATCTACACCGCCGCGAACAGCGGAATCGAGAAAGAGGGCGGCCTCAAAAAGGCGATCTTCAACTGGGCGATCGCGGTCGGCGAGAAGATGCGCGCGGCCGAACGCAGCGGCCGCCAGCCGGGCTTCCTGCTGCAGCGCCAGTACGCCTTCGCTGACAAGCAGGTACTGTCGAAAATCCGCAACCTCTTCGGCGGCCGCATCCGCCTCGCCGTCTCCGGCGCGGCCCCGATCAATCCGGAGATCCTCCGCTTCTTCGACGCCGCCGGCGTCCTCGTGCTCGAGGGCTGGGGGATGACCGAGACCTCGACCGCAGCGACGATCTCCACGCCCGAGGACTTCAAGGTCGGGACGATCGGCAAACCGTTCCCCGGCTGCGAGGTGAAGATCGCCGAGGACGGCGAGATCCTCGTCAAGGGTCCGAACGTCTTCCAGGGATACCACAAGAACCCCGAGGCGACGGCGGAGACGATCGTCGACGGCTGGCTCCACACGGGCGACATCGGCGAGATCGAGCCCGACGGCTTCATCAAGATCACCGGCCGCAAAAAGGACATCATCATCACCGCGGGCGGCAAGAACATCACCCCCGCCAACCTCGAGGCCGAAATCAAGCAGCACCCGCTGGTGTCCCAGTGCGTCGTCGTCGGCGATCGCCGGCCCTACCTGGTGGCGCTGGTCACCCTCGACCCCGAAGAGGCGGTCAAATACGCCCAGGAGCATGACCTCCCAGAGGACCCCGCCCAGCTCGCCGCCAACCCCGACGTCAAGGCCGCGATCGAAGCCCACGTCGACAAGATCAACCAGAACTTCGCCCGCGTCGAGCAGGTCAAGAAGATCGCGATTCTCCCCCACGACCTCTCCCAGGAGTCAGGTGAGCTGACCCCGACCCTGAAGGTCAAGCGCGCCGTCGTGGCGCAGAAGCACGAAGACGAGATCGAACAGCTCTACGCGGCTTAGCTTCGCCCACTGGTTCGCTGATGGGAGAGGGGTGTGGGTGACCCCCTCTGGGAGCACCTCCGCCGCGAGGAACCTTCTTCAGCTATCGCCTCTGGCGTTATCGGCGCGGCTCCATGCTGAGTACCCAGAGGGGGTCACCCACACCCCTCATCGACAGGTTTTGATGGACGGCTAGGCCTGGCTCCGAGGTAGATAGGAGGGTCGGGTGGGGGTCGGTGGTACTCAGCATGGAGCGGCGCCACCTAGATTCGAGGCGTAAGCCGGGGGGCGATTCTCGCGGCGGAGGCGCTCCCAGCGGCCCCCACCCGACCCTCCCCACCGTTCAGGCGTCAGTAGGGACGGCGGTCGTTTCCGTTCCAACTGGTCGGCGTTGAGGTGCTGCGGATGCCGACCTCGAGGATGATCAGGATTGCGAGGGCAACCCAGCCGACTACCTGGACGATCGTGCCGATGCGGCCGGGCAGGATCAGACCGGTGACGATGGCCGCGACGATGATGAGGAGCAGGACCAGCGAGCCACGGGCGACCCTGCCGATCGGGGTGCGCAACTAGGAAGCCTCGCCGGACTGCCGCAGGAGCACCGAGGTGGTCTGCTCGAGGACGCGCTTCCAGGCGGAGGTCTGCTCGGGCTCCTCTTCGGAGGCCTGCTCGACGACGCGACGGACGCGGCGCTCGGAGATCTCGAGGCCGTGGCGCTCGGCGATCTCGTGGTAGCGGTCGTAGTCGGCGGCGAGGGCAGCGGTGACGGTTTCAAAGCCGTGGCGGGCGATCTTGAGGCGGCGCGAGTAGTCCATGATCGGCGTGCCGAACATCAGCTCATCGTTGGGCTCGGGCTCGAGCAGGATGATGTCGACGCCCGGGTAGCGCTCCTGCCACTGCTCGACCGCCTGGTGCAGGCGGGCGTGGGCGATCAGGCGGAAGGTCTGGTTGGCGATCGCCGGCAGGCCCATGTCGGAGACGCGGCGGACGCGGCGGCCGAAGACGGTCGGGATCGTCTTCTCGAAGTCGTTGACGTAGGGGACCAGCGGGTTGACGACGACGATGAACTTGGCGCCCTTTTCGACCGCGATGTCGACGTTGGTGGTCGAGCGGATGCCGCCGTCGACGAACTGGCGCCCTGTCAGGTCGACCGGCTTGTAGACGATCGGCAGGCAGGTCGAGCACTCGACCGCTTTGGAGATCGGCACGTCGGACCACTCCTCCTCGCCGAAGACGATCCGCTCGCAGGTGTCGAGGTCGGTGGCGGTGAGGTAGAGCTCGTGCTCAAGCAGGCGGAAGTCGTTGACCCGGCCGCCGTCGCTGAGCGCTTCCTCGACGTATTCGGAGAGACCAGAGCCGGAGTAGAGGCCGGTCGGCAGCGCCTCGGCCAGGCCGACGCCGATGTCCATCGCCGAAAACTCGCCGATCCGGACCAGCGATCGCAGCAGCTCCAGCGTACGCAGCGGCAGAGCCGCCCCCTTGGCGAGGAAGCCGAGGTAGTTGGGCTTAAGCACCTTGTCGAGGTCGAGGTCCTGCAGCCCCATGTCGTCGTCGGAGTTGATCACCTGCATCATTTCCTCGGGGCTGACCCCATTGGCCAGCATCGAGGCGACGAAGGAGCCGGCGCTGGTGCCGACGTAGACGTCGAAGTTGTTGACGGTGCTGTTGACGGCGAGCAGGTCGAGGGCCCGCAGGGCGCCGATCTCGTAGACGCCGCCGGTGAAGCCGCCGCCGCCGAGCACCAGCGCGGTCTTCGAGGGCTTCTTGCGCCGGCCTTTCCGCTTTCGCGGTTTGGACTCGATGTCTACGACTTCACCCATACGTGCAGTATTCCAGGGGAAGAGGTCATCCTCGACCGCTACCTTCCGCATCTGCCGTGTTCGGGAACCAAGTGAAACGCATCCTGCTCCCGCTTTTGGCCCTCTCAGCGGGCCTTTTCCTCCTGCTGGCGGGCGCCGCCCAGGGCAGCACCTCGTGCGATCGGATGCGCGCGTGGTTGCACCAGGGCGGCGGCTCGGCGAGCGGTCTGCTCGTCGTCGACGCCGGATCGGGGCAGGTGATGTGCGCCAGCGCCCCCGGCCGCTCGCGACCGCTGGCCTCGAACATGAAGCTGTTCACGACCTCCGCCGCGCTCTCCAAGCTCGCCCCCGAACACCGAATCTCGACCAGGGTCTTCCGCGACGGCCGCGTCGACTCAAACGGGGTCCTCCACGGCAGCCTCTACCTGCAGGGCGGCGGCGATCCCACCCTCGGCACGCCGGGTTTCTACGGCAGCTACCTCGGCGGCCTCGGGACCAACATCTTCGCCCTCATCCCGCAGGTGAAGGCGGCGGGGATCACCGCGATCACCGGCCGTCTCTACGCCGACGACACGATCTTCGACCGCCGCCGCGGCGTCGCCGACTCCGGCTACGCGACCAGCCCCTACATCGGCCCCCTCTCCGGCCTCGCCTTCAACTCCGGCTTCAGCGGCTCCACCAGCGCCAGCGGCTTCTCGTCGGACCCGGCGAAGCTGGCGGCGACGAAGCTCGCGGCCTCCCTGCGCAAGGCCGGCGTCCAGATGCCGGCGCAGGTCGCCCTGGCCGCGACCCCGCCGAAAGCCGCCCGGGTCGCCCTCGTCCGCTCCCCCACCCTCGACCGCATCGTCGACCTCACCGACGTCTACTCCGACAACTTCTTCGCCGAGACCCTGATCAAGCTGCTGGGCGCCGAATTCGGCGGCGCCGGCACCACCGCCGCCGGGGCAGGCGTGGTCGAGGCCTTCGCCCGCTCGAACGGCTCCTCCGTGCAGGCCGTCGACGGCTCCGGCCTCACCCGCTCCAACCGCTCCAGCCCGCGGGAGATCGTCGACCTGTTGCTGGGAATGCAGGCGGACCCGGCGGGCGAAGAGTTCATCCAGGACCTGGCGCTGGCCGGGCGCGAGGGCACCGTCGCCAGCCGCATGGAGGGAACCGCCGCCTACGGCCGCTGCCGGACCAAGACGGGCACGATCAGCGGCGTCAGCAACCTCTCCGGCTACTGCTTCAACCGCAGCGGCCGAGTGATGGCCTTTTCGATCCTGATGGCGGGCGTCGGCAACCTCGGCCTCGCCCACCTTGACCAGGATCGCATCGCCGGCGCCATCGCCGGCTATTAGAAGCCGCTAGCGCCCGACGAGCTCCCGCAGGCTCGCTTCGTCGAGGATCTCGGTGCCGAACTTCTCCGCTTTGGCCAGCTTGGAGCCGGGGTTGTCGCCGGCGACCACGTAGTCGGTCTTCTTCGAGACCGAGCTCGTCACCTTGCCCCCGGCCGACTTCACCATCGCCGCCGCCTCGTCGCGGGTCAGCTCCGGCAGGGTGCCGGTGAGGACGACCGTCTTGCCTTCCAGCGGCCCGCCCTCCTGGCGGCGTTCGGAGGGGTCAGCCTCCAACCGCAGGCCCTTCTCGCGCAGCTTCTCGACCAGCGTCCAGGTGGCGTCGTCGGTGATCGACTCGCTGATCTGCACCGCCATGATCGGCCCCACCCCCTCGACCTCCTCGATCGCCTCGGGATCGGCCTCGTGCAGAGCGTCGATCGAGCCGAAGTGGTCGGCCAGCGCCTCGGCGGTGACGTAGCCGACGCCCGGCAGGCCGAGCGCGTAGAGGACGCGTTTGAAAGGCCGCTGCCGGGAGGCCTCGATCGAGGCGACGAGGTTGCGGGCGGAGGTCTCGCCGAAGCGGTCGAGCTCGACCAGCCGTTCCTCGGTGAGGTCGTAGATGTCGGCGACGTCGGCGATCAGGCCTTCCTTGAGGAAGCGCAGCGCCTGCTTTTCCCCCATCCCGTCGATGTCCATCGCTCCCTTGCTGACGAAGTGTTTGACGGCCTGGAAGGACTGGCCCGGGCAGCCGGTGCGGTTGGGGCAGATCGTGAAGACCGAGTCCTCCGGTTTGACCGTCTCGGTGCCGCAGGCGGGGCACTTCTTCGGCGGCTTCGGCTTCCGCGTTCCCTTTGGACGCCGCTGGATGATCGGCGAGACCACCTGCGGGATCACGTCGCCGGCCCGCATCACCACCACCTCGTCGCCCTCCCGGACCCCCTTGCGGGCGAGATCCTCCTCGTTGTGGAGGGTGGCGGTGGTGACGGTGACGCCGCCGACGTGGACCGGCTCGAGCATCGCGAAGGGGACGAGGTGGCCGGTGCGGCCGACGTTCCAGACCACCTTCTTCAGCTTCGTCGTCGCCGTCGTCGGAGGGAACTTCCAGGCGATCGCCCAGCGCGGCTCGCGCCCGACGACGCCGAGCTCGCGCCAGAGCGCCTTCTCGTCGACCTTGACGACGACGCCGTCGATCTCGTAGTCGAGCTCGTCGCGGCGCTCCTCCCACCAGCGGCAGCGCTTGACCACCCCCTCGACGCCCTGGTGGTGGTCGGTGTCGGGGTTGACCTTGAAGCCCTTCCCCTGCAGCCATTCGACCTCGTCCATGTGGGTCGGCAGGTCGAGCCCTCGCACCGCCCCGATCCCGTACATCCAGGTCGAGAGCGGCCGTTCGGCGGCCAGCGCCGGGTCGAGCTGGCGGATCGAGCCGGCGGCGGAGTTGCGCGGGTTGGCGAAGGTCGGTTCGCCGGCCTCGGCGCCGTCCGCGGCCTCGACCTGGCGACCCACAGCAATGAGATCGAGTGGCTGCGCGAGCGAGGGTTCAAGGTCAATCCCGACACAGAGCACCATGCCGAGATCGAGTCCGTGGTCAAGCGCTGCCGCTGGCGGGAGGAGCGGCGCGAGGAGCTCGACTACGAGA
>Ga0157378_10005031_pt1 | contig 11605 bp, 10 predicted proteins | sample M65metaG_FD_115309 | JGI IMG/M metagenome (GOLD analysis project Ga0157378, IMG submission 115309) | Miscanthus rhizosphere microbial communities from Kellogg Biological Station, Michigan, USA - M6-5 metaG | ecosystem: Host-associated > Plants > Roots > Rhizosphere > Soil | place: USA: Michigan...
ATTCCGCCCGATTCGCGACGTCAATTCGGGTGGCGACGGCCGGGTCGCACCGCACAATGCTGCGGGAGGGCCGTGGAGCAATCGACGTCAGGCTGCTAGTATCTCCGACTTTCCCGGCGCGTTGAATACCCGCGCCGCCCGCATCTCGATGCATATCGTCCCTCTTTGCCTCGTCGCGCTTGTGCTGCTGGCCCCCGCCCCGGCGGGGGCTGCGGACGCCGGCGTCGTCACGATCGCCGACGGCACGGCGCGGGTGCTGCGCGGCAGCGTATGGTACAAGCTCGTCCCCGGCGCGCCCCTCCAGGAAGGCGACGTCGTCGACGCCGGCGAGCGGACGACCGTCCAGATCGAGGTGCCCGCCGCCGGCACGCTGAATCTGGTGGGCCCCGGGGCGCTGTACGCGGCGTCGCTTCCCCAGGCGGGCGCGGGACGCGACGGCGGCGAGTTCGGGCTCGACCGCGGCTGGCTCAAGTTCGCCGCGGTAGCGCCCGGCGCGGGCGCCCGGGTGCGCACGCCGACGGCGCTGATCACCGTCAACGACTCGATCGTCGTCGTCCATCAGGAGAGCCGCCTGTTCGAGATGTTCGTCGAGACGGGCGCGGCGAGGCTCCAGGATCCCAACCGCACGGCGCGCGAGACAGCGGCGCAAGAGGCGAAGGCCGGCGAGTACTGGACGCGCGACGGCGACCGCGCGTTCGCGTCGGAGCGGCGCGCCCCGGTGAAGTTCGTCGCATCGATGCCGCGGCACCAGACCGACCGGCTCCTGCCGCTCGCCGCGAAGTACAAGGGCAAGGCGACGTCGCTCGCCGCCGACCGCGAGATCAACCTCGCCGAAGCGGACCCGTGGTTGACCGGGCCGTACCGCCGGACGTTCGCGCGGCGCTTTGGCGCGCGGCTCGCCGATCCCGCGTTCCGCAAGGCCGTGGAGGCCAACATCGGCGCGTACCCGGAATTCGACCGCGTGCTGCATCCTGAGAAATATCCGGCGGCCGGCGCTCCGGCCGAGGCGGCCGCGCCGGCCCCCGCCGCCGCAGGCCCGACCAAAGCCGGGACCCCGCCGGCAGTCGTGGCGCCTGGGCCGGCGACGACCACGCCGGCCAAGACCGCACCCGCGCCGTCGGCGCCGCCGCCCGCGACGCCCCCGAAGCCCGCCGCCCGCACCGGCGCGCTGCATCTGACGCCGTTCCTGTCGCTCGTATTCCCCGAAGCTCCGGAGGCACTTCTTTGAAGCTCGTCTGGAAATTCAACCTAGTGCTCGCCGGCATCTTCCTGCTCGCGTACGTCGCGTCGGCCATCGTCGCGTATTCCGTGCTGCAGTCGAACGCGCGCGAGGAAGTCCTGCGTACGGGGCGCCTGATGATGGAGGCGGCGAGCTCGGCCCGCGACTACACCACGTCGCACGTGAAGCCGCTTCTCGAGACGCAGCTCAAGTACCTGTTCCTGCCCGAGACGGTGCCGGCATTCGCGGCCACCGAGCAGTTCAACGAGCTGCGCAAGAAGCACGAGGACTTCGGGTACAAGGAGGCGACGCTCAACCCGACGAACCCGCGCGACCGCGCCAGCGACTGGGAGGCCGACATCGTCAACCGCTTCCGCCAGTCGCCGACCACGCCGGAGCTCTTCGGCGAGCGCGACACGCCGACGGGACGCTCGCTGTTCGTCGCGCGGCCGATCCAGATCAAGAGCCCCGCCTGCCTCGAGTGCCACAACACGGCGGAGTCCGCCCCACGCACGATGGTCGACGTGTACGGCAGCTCGAACGGCTTCGGGTGGAAGATGAACGAGGTGATCGGCGCGCAGGTGGTGTCGGTGCCGATGGCCGTGCCGATCGCGCGCGCGACGCAGTCGTTCCGCACGTTCATGCTGTCGCTCGCGGCTGTGTTCGTGCTCGTCGTGGTGCTGCTGAACGCGATGCTCTACGCGATCGTCGTCAAGCGGGTGACCCGGCTCGCGAAGATCGCCAACGAGGTGAGCCTCGGCAACATGGACGCCGGCGAGTTCAAGTCGCGTAGCAAGGACGAGATCGGCGTCCTGACCGACGCGCTGGGGCGGATGAAGGCGTCGGTCGTGCAGGCGATGAACATGCTGGACGGCGGCAGCAAGTAGGCGGCCGCAACGGACGATGGCGGAACCGGCCAGACTCGGGAAGTACGAGATCCAGGGCGTCCTCGGCAAGGGTGCGATGGGCGTCGTCTACAAGGCGTTCGATCCGCACATCGAGCGCACCGTCGCGATCAAGACGATCCGGAAGGAGCTGGTCGACCCGGATCTCGCGAACCAGTTCATGGCGCGCTTCAAGAACGAGGCGAAGGCCGCGGGCCGCCTGCACCACCCGAACATCATCGGCATCTACGAGTACGGCGAGGACGACAGCGTCGCCTACATCGCGATGGAATACGTCGACGGCACCGGGCTGCGCGAATACCTGAACCGCAAGGCGCGCTTCGAGCTGCCGCAGCTCGTCGCCATGGTCTCGCAGCTCCTGCAGGCGCTCGAGTTCGCCCACGCGCGCGGCGTCGTCCATCGCGACATCAAGCCGGCGAACCTGATCCTCACGTCGGGCGGCGTGCTCAAGGTCGCGGACTTCGGCATCGCGCGCATCGACATGTCGAGCCTCACGATGACGGGCATGGTGATGGGCACGCCGTCGTACATGTCGCCCGAGCAATGCCAGGGTCGCGACAGCGACCATCGCACCGACATCTTCTCCGCCGGCGTCGTGCTCTACGAGCTCTTGACCGGCGAGCGGCCGTTCACCGGCTCGCCGGAGCTCATCGCGTACCGGATCTGCCACGAGTCGCCGAAGCCCGCATCGCAGGTGGCGGCGCTCGCGCTGCCGCCGTCGCTCGACGACGTCATCGACACGGCGCTCGCCAAGACGCCGGACCTGCGCTTCCAGAACGCGCTGGCCTTCCGCAACGCGCTGCAGGTGTCGGCCGGCGTGTCGCCGGGATCGAGCGCGGGCATCGAGGCCACCGTCGTCAATCTCGCGCGCGTCGAGCTCGATCCGGTGGCGCAGGCGCCGGGCGAGTGGGACGAGACGACGCTGTCCACGGTCGAGAAGCAGCTCGCGCACTACGTCGGCCCGATGGCGCGCGTGCTGGTGCGCAAGGCCGCGACGCAGACGCACGACGTCGCTGAGCTCTATTCGCTGCTCGCCGCGAACATCGACGACCGCGACGAGCGCCAGCGCTTCGTCGCCGAACGCCCGGGCAGCGACTCGGGCGTCGTGCGCGTCGTGCATACGGGCAGCCACGGGACGATGCAGGGCACCGCGCACGGCGCGACGGTGAGCACCGAGCGCTCGACGGGCGCCACGCGCTCGCACGAGCGCGTGCCGCTCGAGGCGGACTTCGTGCAGGTGACCACGCAGCGTCTCGCCGTGTATCTCGGTCCGATCGCGCGCGTGGTCGCGCGCAAGGCGGCGGAAAAGGCCGGCAGCCAGGAGGAGTTCGTGCAGATGGTCGCCGCGAACGTGGGCACGCAGGACCGCGCGGCGTTCCTGCGCGACGTCGGGTACGAGCTCGACTAGGTCGCCGCCGCTTCGGGTGCGCGGCTACGTCGCCACCGGCGCCGCCAGCAGCGCCTCGAACTTCTCCCGCGGCAGCACGCCGTGGAACAGGAACCCCTGGAGCTGATCGCAGCCGAGCGCACGGAGCTGCGCGGCCTGCGCCTCGGTCTCCACGCCTTCGGCGACGACTTCGAAATGGAGGTTGTGCGCGAGCGTCACGATCGTCGCCACGATCGCCCGCGCGTCGCCGTCCGCCTCGTCGCCAAGCGCCGTCACGAATGAGCGGTCGATCTTGAGCGTGGAGGCGGGGAGCTGCGCGAGGTAGTTGAGCGACGAGTAGCCCGTCCCGAAATCGTCGATCGCGATGCCCACGCCCAGCGCGCGCAAGCCGTTCAGCTTGTCGATCGCGTCGGGCAGGTCGCCCATCAGCGCGCTCTCGGTGATCTCGACGTCGAGCCGCGCGCCGTCCGCGCGCTCGAGCAGCGCGCGCATCTCCGCGAGGAAGCCGTCGCGGCGCAACTGCAGCGCCGAGACGTTCACCGCGATGCGCGGTGCGGGCAGCCCCATCGCGCGCCACCGCGCGAGGTCGTCGACGACGCGCTCGACGACGAAGCGGCCCGCGTCGACGATCAGGCCGGTCTGCTCGAGCAGCGTGACGAAGTGCAACGGCGCCGTGAGGCCGTTCTCCGGGTCGTTCCAGCGCAACAGCGCCTCGGCGCCCGCGAGCGCGCCCGTGCGCGCGTCGACCTTCGGCTGGTAGTGGACGACGAACTGCGCGTCCACGATGCCGTGGCGCAGGCGGTTCTCCGTGGCGACGAGGCGCGACAGGCCGGCGTTCATGTCGGGCGCGTAGAACAGCATCGGCTCGCCGCCGCTTCGCGCGCGCTCCAGCGCAGCCTCGGCGTTGCGGAACAGCGTCGCGGCGTCGTCGCCGTCCGCCGGGTGGAGCGCGATGCCGGCTTTGGCGGACAGCCGAAGCTGCCGGCCCGGCACGGCGATCGGCACGCCGAACGTGTGCGCGAGCACGCGCTCGATCTCCCGCGCGGCGTCGGCCGCGTGCGCGAAGCCGCTGACGATCAGGCCGAACGAATCGCCGCCGATGCGCGCCGGCGGTTCGGTGCCCGGCACGGCGAGGTGCAGGCGCTCGGCCACTGCGCGCAGCACTTCGTCGCCGACGGCGGCGCCGTAGCTGTCGTTGATCGAGCGGAAGCGCTCGATGTCGAGCACCGTCACGGCGAGCAGGCCCGGGTGCCCCGCGGCGCGCCGCGCGATGCGCTCGAGGAAGCGCTCGCGGTTCGGGAGGCCGGTCAGCGGATCGTGCGTCGCGAGGTACTGCGCTTCGTCCGCCTGGCGGATCAGCGCCATCCCGAGCGACACGTCGGCGGCGAACTCCTCGACGAGCCGGACTTCGTCAACGTCGAAGTGGCCGGCGTCGGCGGCGTACAGCACGAGCGCCGCGACGGCGCGACCGTCGACGCGCAGCGGCAGCGCGATCGCCGCGCCGAACCCGCGGGCGATGCACTCCGCGCGCGCGGCGCCGAGATGCGCGTTCGCGGCGATGTCGTTGTCGACCGCCGTGCGGTTCTGCGTGACCGCGGTAGCGGTGACGCCGCGGCCGCCGTGCTCGGCGGAGTCGGGGACGATGCGCACCCGCGCGAGGAAGCCGTCGTCGGCGCCCGCGTGGGAAATGGCGAACACGGGATCGGCGGGCGACGCGCCCGGCAGCCCGATCCATGCCATCCGGAAGCCGCCGTGCACCACCGCCACGCGGCACGCCTCGTCGAACAGCGTCGTGCGATCGCGGATGCGCACGATCGCGGCGTTGATCGCGCGCAGCAGCGTGTGCGAGCGCTCGAGCCGCGCGATGCGGCGTTCGAGCGCGACGACGTCGGCGTGCGTGGGAGAAGTGGCGCGGGCGGCCCGGTCCATCGAGGAAGCGCGCGGCGAGACGGCTCGCCGGGCGCGGCGTGGCCAGTATAAACCGGGGACGGCCCCGGCGGCGGTGGCGACGCCCTTGCCGATCGGTTAGATTGCGCGCTTTCGCCGCACGCGGTGCGAAGGAGAGATGCAATGATGAAGCGCTGGATCGTGGGCCTTGCGGGGTTCGTCGTCGCAATGGCCGGTGCCGTAGCGGCGGCCCAAGAGTATCCGTCGCGGCCGGTGAAGATCCTCGTGCCGTTCGCCGCGGGCGGACCGGCCGACGTGTACGCCCGCTTCCTCGCGCAACGCCTGCAGGAGTCGATGGGCCAGCCGTTCGTCGTCGAGAACCGGCCAGGCGCGGGCGCGCTGATTGGCACGGAGGCCGCGGCCAAGAGCCCGCCCGACGGCTACACGTTGCTGCTGATGTCGAACACCCACACGGTCAACGAGTCGCTGATCCCGAACCGGCCGTATCAGCTGATGCGCGACTTCGTCCCGGTGGCGCCGGTCAATTCGTCCGATCTCGTGCTGGTCGTGAATCCGAACGTGCAGGCCAGCACGCTCGCCGAGTTCATCGCGCTCGCGAAAGCGAGTCCCGGCAAGCTCAATTACGCATCGTCGGGGCCGGGCACGCCGTACCACATGGCCGGCGAGCTCTTCAAGGCGATGGCCGGCGTCGACATCGTCCACGTGCCCTACAAGGAAAGCTCAGCGGCGCGCACGGCGGTGATCGGCGGCCAGGTGGAGATGATGCTCGACGCCGTCACCACGATGGCGCCGCAGGCGACGGCCGGCAAGGTCCGCGCGCTCGGCACCAGCGGCAAGGCGCGCTCGACGGTGATGCCCGCGGTGCCGACGATCGCGGAGGCCGGCGTGCCCGGCTACGAGACGACGATCTGGCTCGGCGTGATCGCGCCGAAGGGAACCCCGGCGGCCATCGTCAATCGGCTCAACGCGGAGATCGGCAGGATCACGGCGCGGCCGGACGTGCGCGCCGAGTGGGCGAAGCAGGGCGCGGTCGCGATGACGATGACGCCCGACGAGTTCGGCAAGTACCTGGCCGACGACATCGTCAAGTGGGAGCGCGTCGTCAAGGTGTCCGGCGCGAAGCCGGACCAGTAGACGTGGCGACCGCGGCGCCGCCGCGCGTCGTCGCGCTTCTGTGCGCCGGCGCGGCCAAGGGAATCGTCGAGGCGCTCGCCGCCGACTTCCGCGCGGCAACCGGCGCGACGATCGACGCGACGTTCGGCGCCGTCGGCGCCATCCGCGAGAAGCTCGACGCCGGCGCGCCGTGTTCCGCGATCGTCCTCACCGCCGCGATGATCGACGCGCTCGTCGCGGAGGAGCGCGCGCTGCCCGAGACGGTCGCCGTGCTGGGACGCGTGCGCACCGGCGTCGCCGTGCGCGACGGGGATCCGGCGCCGCGCATCGGCGACGCGGCGTCGCTTCGCGCCGCGTTCGCGTCTGCCCGCGCGGTCTGCATTCCCGATCCCGAGCGCTCGACGGCGGGGCGGCACTTCGTCGCCGTCGTGCGCCGCCTGGGCATCGAGGACGTCGTGCGCGCGCGCTGGCGCGCCTACCCGAACGGCGCGACGGCGATGCGCGCGCTCGCGGACGCCGGCGAGGGCGGGCTGCTCGGATGCACGCAGGTCACCGAGATCCGTTACACGAAGGGCGTGACGCTCGCGGGCATGTTGCCCCCGGCGTTCGAGCTCGCGACGGTCTATTCGGCCGCGGTGCTGCGCGACGCGGCCGATGCGGCGCTGGCGCGCGAGCTCGTCGCGTGGCTCGGCGGGGAGCGCTCGGCGGCGCTGCGCCGCGCCGGCGGCTTCGAGGACTGAGCCGCCGAGCTAGACGACGATCAGCGTGCCGCTCATCGTCGGGTGAAAGGTGCACCCGTAGTCGAAGCGCCCCGCCTTTTCCGCGGTGAACGTCCAGGTGGCTCCCGCGGCGATCGAGCCCGAGTCGAACGCCCCCGCGGCGGTGACCGTGTGCGGCACCGGGTCGGCGTTCGTCCAGCGCACGTGCTCGCCGCGCTTCACCGTCATCGGGGACGGCTTGAAAGTGAACGCGTCGATGACGACGGCGTGCGTCGCGTGGCCCGGATGGCCGCGCGCGGCCGCGGACGCCAGCAGCAGCGCGCCGCCCGCCACGATCCGTCGGCGACGCGCGTCCATCGGCGGCTCCTCCGCGCCCTCGCTACGCGGGCGTGTGCGAATGCGCGACGCCGGCCTTCTTCTGCAGCGTTCCCTGCAGGCTCTTCGCGTGCTCGAGGTGCGCGACGAACGCGGGCCGCACCTTGACGAGCAGCGCCTTCAGCTCGGCGTTGCGCGCGTTCGGGATCAGCGTCTTGTCCATCGCGTCGATCACCTGCTGGTGATACGCGACCTCGTGGTCGACGTACGCCTTGTCGAACGCGGCGCCCGACAGCGTCTTCAGGTTCGCGACGTTGTCCTCGCCGCCCTTCTTGAGGCTTTGCGCAGTGGGGTTGTCCTCCGGCGTGAGCTTCAGCTTGGCGGCGAGATCGGTGGCCGACTTGTTCACGCCGGTGTGGTCGGTGACCATCATCTTCGCGAACGACTTCACGTCGGCGTTCGTCGACTTCGACTCCGCGAGCTTCCCGGCGTCGATGTCCACCTGGTTCGCGGTGACGACGATCGCGGCGATCTGCGCGTCGGAGGGCCCCGCCGTCTGGCCGTGGGCGGACACCGCGGCGAGGACGACGGCGGCGACGGCGGTGACGGTGGCGGAGAAACGGCTGAAGGGGTTCATGGCGATGCTCCTCGGTTGGCAGTGCTCAGGACGACGCCGCGGGATCGGCGGAAGGGAACGCGTCGATGCGCGCCAGGACGCGGGCGACGATGCGGTCGCAGCGCGCGCCGGCGAAGCCGAACACGTCCTGGGCCGCGACGTCGATCTCGCGGGCGATCGACTCGCGCAGCCGCGCCTTGGCGCGGAACAGGCGGGTGCGCACGGTGGCGGCGGGCACCTCGAGGCACGCGGCGACTTCGTCGACGGTCATCTCCTCGACTTCGCGCAGGACGAACACGGCGCGAAACGCCTCGGGCAGGTCGTCGATCTTGCGCTCGATGAGCCGGCGGAGCTCGGCGCGCATCGCGGCGCGCTCCGGGACGTTGGCGTCCGCGTCGCCGGCGACGGCGTCGGGCAACGGGACCTCGTCGTCGTGCAGGTCGAGCGGCACCACGACGCCATGCCGGCGGGAACGGCGCAGCGTCTGCAGCGCCTCGTTCACGACGATGCGGGTGAGCCACGTCGCGACGTCGGCGTCGCCGCGGAACGCCTCCGCGCGCCGGTAGACCGCGACGTAGGCTTCCTGCAGCGCGTCTTCCGCCGCAGCGTCGTCTTTCAGGATGGCGCGCGCCGCGCGGAACAGGCGGCGGTTGTGGCGCCGCATCAGCGCGACGAACGCGTCGGCGTCGCGGCGTCCGACGGCCTGCAACAGCTCGCAGTCGCCGGCGGCAGCGGAAATTCGTGGCGAAGAGGGCGAGGCGCTCACGTCAGGGCACACCGGAAACAGGAAGTCTGCCCATTGGATGCGCGCCGGCGGCGCGGCGTTCCCGCCTCCCACGCGGGCGGCGTGCCCCGGCGGCGTCGGCCCGCCCTTCCCGGGCCGCGAGGGCTACACGCGACCGCGCACAGCGTCCGCTACGGCTGCAGCACCCACTTGCCGTCCTTGATCTGCACCATGACGCGGGCGCGGGCATCGAGGCCCAGGTGGTCGGTCTTGCTCATGGTCACCGCGCCGTTCGTGACCGACAGCTCCTTCAGCCCCTCCAGCGCGTCGCGCAGCGCGCGACGGAATTCCTTCGTGCCGGGCTGCGCCGTCTTGAGCGCAACGGGAATCGCCTGCTGGAGTTCCAGGCATGCGTCCCATGCGTACGAGCCGAACGCGGCGACGCTGCCGGCGCCGTTCGCGCCCTCGTACGCCTTCACGTAGTCCTGCGCGATCTTCTTCGACGGATGGCTGTCGGGGAGCTGCGCGGCGACGATCACCGGCGACGCGGGCACGAAGGCGCCTTCGACATCCTTGCCGCCGACGCGCAGGAAGTCGTTGTTCGCGACGCCGTGGTTGAAGTACATCCGTCCCTTGTAGCCCTGCTCGACGAGCGTGCGCGCCGGCAGCGCCGCCGGCGTGCCGGACGCGCCGATCACGACGGCGTCCGGCTTCGCGGCGATGACCTTGAGCGTCTGGCCGACGACGCTCGTGTCCTTCGGCGCGAAGCGCTCGCTCGCCACGAGCGGCAGGTTCTTCGCCTTCGCCGCCTTCTCGACCTCGACGAAGAACGCCTCGCCCAGCGCGTCGTTGAAGCCGATGTAGCCGATCGACTTCACCCCGGTCTTGATCATGTGCTCGACGATCGCGTTCGCCATCATCACGTCGGTCTGCGGCGTCTTGAACATCCATGCGCGCTTCGCGTCGACCGGGTCGATGATCCGGATCGACGACGCGAGCGAGATCGTCGGCGTCTCGCCGTCGGCGATCACGTCGAGCATCGCGAGCGTCGCCGGCGTGGTCGTCGTGCCGATGATCGCGTCCACCTGGCTCTCGCCGATCAGCTTCTTCGTCGCCTGCACGGCGTTCGTGGTGTCGGTGGCGTCGTCGAGGACGAGGTACTCGACGCTCTTGCCGCCGATCGACTTCGGGCACATCACGATCGTGTTCTTCTCGGGAATGCCGAGCGATGCGGCCGGGCCGGTCGCCGAGACGACGACGCCGACTTTCACCTGCGCGAACGCGGCGCCGGCGGCCAGCGACAGCGCGGCCAGCATGACGATGCGCATCGACGTTGGGTTCATGGAGGTCCTCCGGAGTTGGATCGCCGCGTCGCCGGACGGGCGGCGCGAACGCGGGCGCCATCATAACGGACCTGCGCCTGCTGCTCGCGGTTGCAAAGTTTGCATTGACACGCCAATGACAATGTCATGGTAGTGCGTCACGCGGGCGGGGCGCGCTTCACATCCGGCGGAACAGGTGCTCTTCGCCTCGCTGACCGGAAGCTTTTCGCGCCGCGCCTTCAACTGCACGAACACGCGGCCGCGCAGGTCGCGCGTCACGCCGGCGACCGCGTTCGCGTTGACGATCGTCGAGCGGTGGATCGTCCAGAACCGCGCCGGGTCGAGCTGCGCCTGCAGCTCCTTGAGCGAGCGCTGGATGAGCGACTCGCCGTCGGCCGTGACGACGCGCGTGTACCCGGTGTCGGCCTGGAAGTACAGGACGTCGTCGACGGCGACCAGCCGGACGATGTCGTGGTGGTGCGCGTTGATCCAGTGGAGGTAATCGGGACGGCGCGCGGCGGCGGCGAGCTCGGCCAGCACGCCGTCGAGCACGGGCGGGCGCGACGCGAGGCGCTCCTTGACGCGCGCGATCGTCACGGCGAGCCGCGCGCGGTCGTACGGCTTCAGCACGTAGTCGATCGCCCCGTGCTCGAACGCGGCCACCGCGTGCGCTTCGAACGCGGTCACGAAGACGACGTGGCAGCGATGCTGGACCTGCCGCGCGAGCTGCAGGCCGGAGAGCTCCGGCATCTCGATGTCGAGGAACAGCACCTGCGGCGCGTGCCGCTCCACCTGCCACAGCGCCTCCACGCCGTTGGCCGCCTCGGCGACGACGTCGAGCTCGGGCCAGAGCGCCTCGAGCTCCGCGCGAAGCTCGTCGCGGAGCACGCGCTCGTCCTCGGCGATCAGCGCGGTCGGCCTCGTCATCGCCGCCGCCTTCAGGCCGCGCCCCTGGCCGGCTTCAGCTCGACGATCAGCGCGCGCACGTCCTTCCCGCCGATGTTCTCCGTCTCATGTGTCTCGGCCGGGCTCCACCACACGTCGCCGATCTTGTTCTCGGGCGGCACGAACGACTTGCCGTCCGGCAACGTCACCTTGACGCTCGCCGGACTGAGCGCGACCGTCAGGTGCGGCGGATGCGAATGCATGCCCGACCCGCACACGCCCATCCCGGGGCGGCTGTTGAACTCGAGTACGCGGACCTGGTCGTTCTCGAGCACGACGCGAAACGCGCTCGGCTGCATCACGACCGGATCCCGCGCCTCGCTGTCCGAACGCGTCGCGGCGGTCGCGGCCGGATCGGGGCCGCTCTTCGTGCAGCTCGCGCACAGCGCTGCGGGCAGCAGGGCGAGCAGCGTGCGGCGCAGATCGTCGACG
>Ga0157378_10005035_pt1 | contig 11602 bp, 6 predicted proteins | sample M65metaG_FD_115309 | JGI IMG/M metagenome (GOLD analysis project Ga0157378, IMG submission 115309) | Miscanthus rhizosphere microbial communities from Kellogg Biological Station, Michigan, USA - M6-5 metaG | ecosystem: Host-associated > Plants > Roots > Rhizosphere > Soil | place: USA: Michigan...
AGAAAACATCAAATGCATCGCGGCTGGTTTCAAATGCGGCCATCCAGAAAGGGGAGATGTTTACCTTTTTTTGAGGGCCCTCATCGGCGTTGCGGTTTTTTTCAGTGGGCGGACTGCCTGTTAACAACTTGCCAGCGGGCACCGGCACCATTGTAAAACGTATAGTGGTACCTGGTACCGGTTGTTCATACAGCCTGAAACTGTCAATTTGCTGGGCCAGTAAAATAAAGGGGGAGCTTCCAAAAAGCAATAGGCCAATAATTTTCTTCACGTGTTTGTATTTGTAAGAGCGCCCAAGATAGTAAAATAGTATAGTATTGAGATAATAGTACTTAGTATTTTAGACCAGGAATGGGTTCTTCTTCGCAAACGGAGAGTATCAAACGCAATCTCAAAATCCCCCAATTTCCCAGCCAGCAATTTCTTCTCATTGGGCCCAGTATTTCTTGCATCCCTTAGACATATAGTAAACCAGTTTGCCTTTTTTTATTGTTGTGATCAACACGGACGCATGGAGGCTTTCTGCCAGTAGTTTAGCTTTTTTTACAGGCAAAATACTGCAGGCTTTTGTGAGCCAGTCGGCCATAATGCCATCCGCCGCTATCACGGTAACATTTTTTTGAGACGTGATGCCATAGCCGGTAGCCGGATCAATGATATGGGAGTATCGCTTACCCCCGTGTTCCATGTATTGAAACAGATCTCCGGAAGTAGTTACTGCCTGATTGCTGATGTGTAACTGTTGCGGCAGCAGATCATGTTCATTGTTGGGCAGGTTTATTGCCACCGTCCAGCCTTTTTTACCCGGCGGCGCGCCGATGCATACAATATCGCCGCTTACATCTACCAATGCATTCTCTGTCCGCTGATTTTTTAAATAGTCGATCACTTTTTGTGCGATATAACCCTGCCCGATACCGCCCAGATCGAGCTGCATACCGGTCTGCAATAAACGCACAGCATGCCTGGTTGTGTCGAATTGAATTTTACTGAACCCGGTCATCGCCTTTTTCTCCATTACCTCAACAGCTGCGGGGAACCTTTGCTCTTTTCTTGCCTTCCGCCACAGCCGGGTTAATGGTCCAAGGGTTATATCGAAACTGCCCATACTTTTGTCATAGGCAAATCTTGATTGCGCCAGTATTTCATATAGTACCGGCGAACAGAAGAACCATTCACCCTTGCCGGCCCGGGCACAAAGCCTGTTGAGTTCGCTGCTGTCGATATAGTCGCTAAGGATTGCCACCAGCGAATCCGTCAATGCAAAACAGCGCTGAACAATATCCTTTGCTTTTAATGAATCACCTGCAAATAAGACAATGGTAAACGGTGATCCCATCTTAGAAACGGTAAAAGAAAATCTTTGTTCTTGTGCAGTGCTAGGCTGGCAGATCAATAAAACCAGTGCCAATAAAACCAGGTTCCGTAACAATATTTGTTTTTTATAGTTGAATTCCGGTAAATTTAATGCATAAACAAACGATGCTATGCAAAGAAGAAAATTTATGCAGCAATCTTTATTGGCCGGCGGCGCTTTATTATCATCTGCTTCGGTTCTGGCAGAAGAGAATAAACAACCGGCTGCTGATGACAAGCCTTTTCATCTTAATTACGGTTTTCATGACGGTATGTTTAAAAATAGTGTTGCCGGAGATTTTATCGAACAAATAAAATTTGGGTATGATCGTGGTTTCCGGTCTATTGAAGACAATGGTATGAGCGGAAGAACGCCAGCAGAGCAACAGAGAATTGGCGATATGCTTGCAAAACTCGGAATGGCAATGGGTGTTTTTGTACTCGACAAAGGCGGCAATGGTGCGAACACCCTGGCCGCAGGCAAACCAGAAAATATAGAAGTATTTTTGAAGGGTTGTCACAATGCAGTGGAAGTATCCAAACGCTGTGGCGGAAAACTGACAACAGTTGTTCCCGGCGATTTTGAACGGCATCTTCCGGATGGTATACAGACGGCGAATGTAATTATGGCCCTGAGAAAAGGCGTTGAAATCTTAGAACCGCACGGAATCATTATGGTGCTGGAGCCATTGAGCGATACACCTGATTTGTTTTTGCGGAGCTCAGACCAGGCTTATGCCATTTGCAAAGCCGTGAACAGCCCTTCCTGCAAGATATTGTTTGATATGTATCATATACAGAAAAATACCGGTAACCTTATCAATCATATTAATTGGGCTTATGATGAAGTGGCTTATTTTCAAATTGGGAATAACCCCGGGCGTAAGGAACCCGGTACCGGTGAAATGGATTATAAAAATATTTTCAAACACATTTATAACAAGGGTTACAAAGGCGTGCTGGGTATGGAACATGGCATTGCAAAACCGGGTAAGGAGGGAGAGCTGGACCTGATAAAAGCCTATCGCGAAGCGGATGATTTTTTGTAAACACACTTATAAAACAAGAGGCTGTCTCATGCTTTTGAGACAGCCTCTTTGATTTATATTCATTGCCGCAGATTCGCAGATTTGTGGTATAATCTGCGAATCTGCGGCTAATTTTTTTCTAATCTAAAGTTAATAATCATTTAGCCTGTTCCCTGGCAGATCACTTTTACGTTTGAGACAGCCTCTTGTTTGTTTGAAAACCTAAAACCCTTTCTTTCCTGTTTTCACTTCCTCTTTCACCCCTGAATTTTCCGGGTATAAAACTGATTTTATCATATTGTCGGTATCCAGGTACTGCTGTGCAATCTTTTGTAAGTCGGCTACGGTAATCGCATCAATTTTCTGTTCATAATCCAGTATATTTTCGGGATTGTCTCCATTGATAAATGCATTGGACAGGTTTTCCAGCCAATAATCATTGCTCTGCAGATTTACATGGTATTGCTTTTTCCAGGTTTGTTTTACTTTTTCCAAATCTTTTTGTGCAACGCCTTTCTCCTGCGCGTTTTTAATGATATCCAGTAAGGCGGTAGTAAGTTTTTCTACGTTTTCGGGGCCACAGGGAATAGAGGCTCTGATGGAATAATGTTCATAGGGTCTTTTTGCGATCTCTCCCTCCATGCCGCCTCCATACATACCGCTCATATCTTCGCGCAGCTTGTCAATAATTTCAATATTCAATGCTTCCAGTAAAGCCGCCAGTTGAAGGCGGTTGCTGCGGTTATAGGTGGTTGGCCCTTCAAAAAAAAGATTGATGACGGCCTGCGATTCTTTTCCTCTTTTGATAGCGATATCCACCGGTCCTTTAATCATGCGGGTGCCAACATCCTTGTAACTGTTCTGCACAGGTGTGGCAGGCAGCGCGCCCAGGTATTTCTCCAGCAGGGGTTTGGTTTTTACCGGATCTATATTGCCAACAAAAGTAAAATGCATTCCAGAAGCATTCCCGAATATTTCCTTGTAAATGGCAAAACTGCGATCAATGTTTATTTTATCGTAGTCCGATGCTTTGGGAATGACGGGTCTCCAGGGATCATTGTTATAAATAATTTTATTCAGCGTATCCTGGTAAGAAGCCTGCGGGTTTTTGCTGATAAATTCAACAGAAGCTTTTTGTTTACTGATGTAAGACCTGAACAGCGATTCGTCTTTCCTGGGCTGGGTAAAATAAAGGTAGATCAGCTGGAGAAAACTCTCAAAATCCCTTACGCTGCTGTTGCCCTCGATCCCTTCTTCATTTTCATTTATGTAAGGTTGCGCGGCAAATGTTTTGCCAGCCATGTATTTACGCAAATCCGTCGGTGATAAGTCTTTTACCCCCATCTCCTGTACCAATATGGCGGCGTTCTGGGCATTGTCTTTATCTTCCAGTGCGTATTTATGAAAACCGCCGGGCCGCCATGCGTCCATCTTTATTTCATCATTCTTTATAGTGGTGGGTTTAATGGTAACGGTTACACCGTTCGAAAAACTGAGATCCGCAGTTTCCAGTTTCTGATTACCGGTTTCTGCGGTAGTGGTACCGGCCGCCGGCTGCTTATCAAGCAAATTGCTGCTGACGGCTTTTTCTTCGTAGGGCTTTACGGCAATGTTGCCGGCAGTTACCAACGCCTGCAGCAGTTGCGTGCTATCGGGCAATTGCTCCTTCATAGAAGCCGGTGCTTCCAGCAGGCTGAAGGCCCTTGCGGTGGAAGGCATGTTCCTGGCAAGGGTATTTATCTCACGCAGGCCGATACCCGGTAAGACCTGCTTTATAAAATGATAGCGATTAGTGATACCCGGTAGGGGTGTACCATTCAGGAAATTATTGATACATTGTTCTACCAGACCGGCTGATTCGGATTTATTTCTTTCGGTGTATGCTTTTTCAGTTTCATTGGCAAGACTGGCTTTGGCGCGGTTGAGCTCCGTTTGCAGGAAACCAAACTGCCTTGCACGGTTGGTTTCTTCTACCAATGCATTAATAGCGTTCTGCACGGTTCCGTTGCCCAATACCGCAAATGAGTTAAACGAATTATAACCCCTTATAAACTCGCTGAAACCCGTATTGGCAAAAATAAAAGGAGGGTTTTCCTGCTGCGTAAGTTCCTGCAGGCGCTGGTTAATGAGTGCACTCACAAGGTTTTCAACAATATCATTGCGGTAATCGGCCCAGGTTTTTATTTTTCTTGCAGGTTTTACAAAATTGTATACCTGTACAATGGTATTGGTCATCTCCTCATCGGTTACCACCATCGCTTCGGGCCTGGTTCTTTCTTTAATGGGAATAATGGACGGCCGTGTTGGCCCGCCCGGCGGGTTGGTAAATTTTGAAAAATGGGCAACAATTAATTTTTCCGTAGCCGCAGGATCAATATCGCCCACTATCATTACCGCCATTTGATTAGGCCGGTACCAGGTCTTATAAAAACTTTGCAGCGCCTCCGGCTTAAATGTCTTGAGAATTTCGTCTTTGCCAATGGGTAAACGTTCTGCATACGCTGAACCGTTGAATAACCTTGGAAAATAAAGCCGGCTCATTCTTTCATACGAACCCTTGCTGAGCCTGGATTCTTCCAGCACCACGCCTCTTTCTTTTTCAATCTCATTTTTATCGAACAGGTTATTAAAACCCCAGTCTTCGAGAACGGTTAGCCCCTTGTCGAGCATTCCGGGATCATCGGTTGGTATGGGAAGAATATAAACCGTTTCATCAAAACCGGTATACGCATTCAGATCGGCGCCGAATTTGACACCCGATTTTTGCAAGAAATCTACCAACTCGTTTTTCGGAAAATGTTTGGAACCGTTAAAGCTCATGTGTTCCATAAAATGCGCAAGACCGCGCTGGTTATTGTGTTCAAGAATAGAGCCTGCATTAACGGCCAGCCGGAGTTCAGCTTTCTTTGCCGGTTTTGAATTCTTACTGATATAATACGTGAGGCCGTTTGGCAATTTGCCCATCTTAACCTGGGGATCCGCCGGTATGGGGTCGGTAGGTTTAAACTGGGCAACAACGTGTAAGCAAAGGAAAACTGGCGGCAGCAGGGTAAGTGCAAAATGCCTGGCGATGGTCATAGTGTGGGTTTTAATAATCAAATGTAAAGGCAGATGACGGTACAATGACCGGTATTTGTAAAAACCGTTGATTTTTTGTGATGGAGGGCAGGGTCCGCTTAAATTGGCCGGTTTTGTCTACAAAAAAGCGGTTTTATGGAAATACTTCCTTGCATTTGATTTCAATAATAGCGTTTTACTGCATGGTATAGTCTGGCACATTTATTACGCAAAGGTTATTATTAATCAATCATAAATAGCTTTTTATGGCAAGCAAACACCAAACCATGCAGGATATCAGCGCAAAAGAAGTGGTATTGTCTTTTATACAGGCACTGAACGACAGTGATTTTGATGGAGCCCGGAGTCATGTTGATGATGGGCTGGTTTTCCAGGGCGTAATGGGAGTACGCAATAGCGCAGACGAATATTTCAAGGACATGAAAAAAATGAAATTCAAATACGCTGTTCAAAAAGCTTTTGAAGACGGTGATGATGTTTGCCTCTGGTATGATATTACCATGGGCGACAAACAAATTTTCAGTGCGGGCTGGTACAGGGTAGAAGATGGCAAGATCGTTTCTTTTAAGGTTCTTTTTGATCCCCGTCCGCTGCTTGATCAGGCAAAGAATTGAGAAGCCGATCATACCTGATTTTTGAAAGTTCCCTCCTTCGTCGGGATGACAACTGGTTGTGTCGGGTTTGTTAAGACTTGCTATTACAACAAAAGAGCGTTATCATGTAAATCCGGCAAGAGGTTGTCTATTTGGGGAAGGAGGGATACTCATGCTACGAAGTTGTCATCCCGACGCAGGAGGGACCTGCAGGTGCTACAAATGCAGGTAAAATTATCGGTTAAGCATTTGGTTTAGCCCTTCCTTTTCAAACAAAATACGACCAATTTTCAAATCAGACCATCCTTCTTTCAGTTGATAGGTAAACACGGGTGTATTGTCGTTCAATTTACAATCGATAAACCAGGTAGCAATTTTACCAGTTTTGATTTCTTCAATATCCCTTAGCTGGTGAAGGTGCGTAGAAATAAAAAACAGCGAATTGCCGAAGCGTGTAAGCCCTTTAATAGTAGCGGTGCTTATTTCCAGTGCGTCTTCAATATTGGTGCCCCTGAAAAGTTCATCAAAAACCGCGAAACAACGGGCATTTCCTTCGGCTTCCTGCAATACATTTTTCAATGTAATAATTTCTGTCATAAAATGGCTATAGCCGCTTACAATGCTATCAGTAAGATTGATGGCAACCGAAATAGTGCTGAAGAATGGCATGGTTGCTTTTGCAGCAGGAACGGCCAGGCCTGTATGGCCCAGGTAAACGCATAAGCTTACGGCTTTTAAAAAAGTAGATTTGCCCGACATATTAGGCCCGGTTAAGAGAATGACATTCTTGCCGGCCACCAGGTTATTTTTTACAGGATTTTTTAATAACGGGTGAAACAGCCCTTCCACCTCAAAACCAGTTTCGCTGAAAGAGGGGAATACCAGGCCATGCTTGATGATACCATGACTGATGGAAAGGTATGCTTCAAACTGAAACCAGCGGGTCCAGAAAGCAGCGAGCTGACCATTGGTTGTTTTAGCAGCAATGGTTTCTATAAGTGTTGCAAGATCATTAACCCCCAGTTTCTTTTTCTTACTGAACACCGACTCGTAGTGAGCAGGCTTAAAATCAGTAAAGAAATCGTTCAGGTGCTTCAATTCGGTGGCATACTGTTGCGGGAAGAGGCCATTGTCTATTTTAGTAGTATAGCTGGATTGTATCTTATGAAAAAGCAGCACCATTTGAATAAGCTTACCTCTTTTCTGGTGCCGTTCTTTTTCGGAAAAAGTAAGCTTCCACCGTAATTTGGAGCCTGACAGCGATCCAACTGCAAAAGTCTCCAGGAAATCGTATAATTCAGCGAGGTTAAACCTGGAGAAGGAATAATCTTTTAATATGGCCCGGTTGGCAACAAAACCCTGTAGAATGTGCTGCCGGCGTAGAATGTGTTCGGTAGTGCCAAGTGGTTCTTTCAGCATATCGCGTACCGCCTGTCCGGAATAGTAATTGAAGGTGAAATCAAACAAGGGCAGGATCTCATCTTCGATATGCAGGTCGCCGGTATTTGTCATGTTTAAAATTAATGCTTTGTTTTCTTCATTATCCGGCGGCCGGCTATAAATATCCATTCTATTCTGGAATCTGCCAGATGCTGCAAGCCAATGGGGCATTGCGGAACGAATGCTTGGCTATGCGTTAAAATCTGCGAAATAAATAGACAATGCCGACTATTTGCTCACAACCTGTTGATAACTATTACCCGGATTAATCTTTGTGTATAACGGGTGAATAATTATCAGCTCCATCCCGCCAAACCGGATTTTTGTTTACCTGCAAAAAAATATATTTGCCCGTTCTACTTAAAACTTTGCACTGTGAGATTAAAGAGTTTAGAAATAAAAGGATTCAAGAGCTTTGCCGATAAAACCGTACTCAATTTTGATGAAGGCATAACGGGGGTCATTGGCCCTAATGGCTGTGGTAAAAGTAATATTATTGATAGCATCCGTTGGGTAATCGGGGAACAAAAAATAAGCCATTTGCGCAGCGAAAACCTCGATAGCCTTGTATTCAACGGCTCCAAAACGCGCAGCGCCTCCGGGCTGGCCGAAGTGAGCCTTACTTTTGAAAACACCCGTAACCTGCTGCCGACTGAATTCAACACGGTGACGGTTACCCGCAAGTTTTATAAAAGCGGCGAAAGCGAATACCGGCTCAACGATGTGCAATGCCGGCTGAAAGATATCCAGAATCTTTTTATGGATACTGGTGTGAGCACCGATAGCTATGCTATTATTGAGCTGGACATGGTGGATGAAATTATCAAAGACAAGGAAAACAGCCGTCGCCGCATGCTGGAACAGGCGGCCGGCATTACGATTTACAAAACCCGTAAACGCGAAGCCAAATTAAAACTGGACGCAACGGAACAGGATATTGCGCGGATCGAGGATTTGCTTTTTGAAATCAATAACCAGTTGAAAAGCCTGGAGAACCAGGCCAAAAAAGCAGAGAAATACCACGAGATAAAAAAAGAATACCGCGAACATAGCATTGAACTGGCAAAAGCATCGCTGGAAGGGTTTAACGTTACCTACCGCGAACTGAATGAACAATCTGAAACGGAAACCAATAAGCGCATACAACTGGAAGCAGCCATTGCCAGCGCAGAAGCCTCGCTGGAACAGGAACGCGTAGGGTTTATTGAAAAAGAACGCGCACTGCAAAGCTTGCAGCACGAGTTCAATGACCTGCTGCAAACGCTTCGCAGCAAGGAAAATGAAAAAAATCTCGCTGGTCAGCGCCTTAATTTCCTGCAGGAAAAATCAGCCAGCCTGGAAGTGTTTTTAAATAAAAGCGAGGGCCAGTTAAAGGGGTTGGAAGAAAGTATTTTATTTACTGAGCAACAGGGCCTGGAAGAACAGGCCAAGCTGGAAACCCTGCAACAGCAACTGGAAGAATTGAAGACAAGCGTAGAAGATAAGAGAAAAGTATTTGACGAGAAGAGAGCGCATGTAGACAGTTTGCGCAGCGAAAACCTCAGCATCCAGCGCAACCAGTTTGAGGCGGAGAAAAAGGTAGCGGTAGCGGATACCTCTATACAAAACCTGCAAAGAGCCATTGAACAGATAGAAGAGGAAAGGGAAGTGCGTTACAGCCAGTTGAAACAGCTTGAAGAAGAACACAGCAGTAAAGAACAGGAGCTGCAAACCCGCAAAACCGATTTACAGCAATTACAGGAACACCAGGAGAGAACCAAAGAACAGATACTGCAAACGCAAAGCGAGGTAGAAATGCTGCGGCAGCAACTGGCCGATGAAAACCGGAAGCTGGATGCTCGGAGAAATGAACATGATTTGTTAAGAAGCCTGATAGACTCGATGGAAGGTTATCCGGAGAGTGTGAAGTTCCTGCATAACAATACTAACTGGAACCATACAGCGCCCATTCTTTCCGATATCATTTATGTGAAGGAAGAATACCGGGCCGCTGTAGAAAATGTGCTGGAACCTTATCTCAACTATTATGTGGTGAATAACCTGGGAGAAGGTTTACAGGCGGTGCACCTGCTGGACGACAACAAAAAAGGAAAAGCCAATTTCTTTTTGCTGGATAAATTAAATACGGAGGAGCAGGGGTTTTCAGCGTTGCACGATATACCCGAGACCATCCGCGCAATGGACGTAATAGAGGTAGATGAAAAATACCGCAGCCTCGCCAACTATTTATTGGGAAATGTATTCATTGCCGAAAGTGAAGGTGCATTAACGAATAGTAATGGATCCATCGTGCTGGAAAAACATGGCAGGTATGTAAAAGGCAAATATTCTTTAACGGGTGGCAGCGTAGGGCTGTTTGAAGGAAAGAAAATCGGGCGCGCTAAAAACCTGGAAAAATTAGCAGAAGAAATTGCTGCACAGGAAGTAATTGTAAACAACCTGAAGGCCGATATCCAGTTTAAACACAATGAAGTTATTGGTTTTAATGAACAGCTGAAAGAAACCGCTATCAAACAAGCGCAGGAAGATATCAGTCGACTGACCAACCTGGTTTTTTCTTTACAAAACAAAACAGAGAACCTGCATGCTTCACAAAGCAGTTCGCAAAACAGGGTAGAAGAGCTGCAGTTGACGCTGGAAGAAACAGTGGGTGGTGTAGAAGGGGTGCGCAATGAATGGATGCAGCTGGTAAGCACCCTGAATGAACTGCGCGATAAACTACGCTCCAGTGAAGATGAATATAAAGTAGTGGAGAGTGCCTACAATGAAGTAATGGCAGGCTATAATGATTTTAACCTGCAGGTAACACGCCAACACAGCAAGATCAATGCACTCAAACAGGAACGTGATTTTAAGAGTAATCAACTGAACGATTTGCGCGCACAGATAGAAGCCAACGCATCGCAGCTGAAACAAACACAGGAAAACATTGCGGAGAGCAGCGAGGTGCTGCAAGCCGCCGAGCAGGCGCATATTGATCTCCTGCACAAAAAAGAAGCGGCGGAAACAACGCTGAACGAGGCCGACCAGGCTTATTATAATCTGCGCAACCAGTTGAATGAAAAGGAAAGTGAGTTAAGACATACGGTAAAAGAAAAAGAACAGGCCGAGCATTTACTGGCAGAAATAAAAGATCGGCTGAATGAACTGAAGCTGCAGCTGGCAGGTATGAAAGAGCGCCTGCAGGTAGAGTTCAGGATAAACCTGGACGATATCATCGACCAATCCAGAACAACAGACACACCGGTTGCAGAATTGCAGGAGAAAAGCGATCGGATGAAAAAAAGGCTGGAAAACCTTGGAGAAGTAAACCCTACTGCCATTGAGGCTTTCCAGGAAATGAAAAAGAGGTATGATTTTATTCTTGAACAGAAGAACGACTTAGTAACGGCCAAGGACAGCCTGATGCAAACCATACAGGAAGTAGAGGCTACTGCCAACCAGGCATTTCTTGACACCTTCAATAAAGTGCGGGAAAATTTCCAGAAAGTTTTCAAAGCGTTGTTTACCGATGATGATATGGCCGATATGGTATTGGAAAACCCCGACAATCTTGCAGAAACCGGGATCGACATCATTGCTAAACCCAAGGGGAAACGCCCTTCTTCTATCAGCCAGTTGAGCGGAGGAGAAAAAACACTCACCGCCACGGCTTTGCTGTTTGCTATCTATTTAATCAAGCCTGCGCCTTTTTGTATACTCGATGAAGTAGATGCACCGCTCGATGATGCCAATGTAGGTAAGTTTACCAATATGATTCGCCGCTTCAGTGAAGAAAGCCAGTTTATTATTGTTACACATAACAAACAAACGATGGGTGCTGTAGATGTTATCTATGGTGTAACCATGCAGGAGCCAGGTGTAAGTAAATTGGTTCCGGTGGATTTCAGGAGCCTGAGCAATTAAAAAACAGGGGCTGCCAGTCTAAGAGTATGCATATACTGCCAGTGGAAATAACATTATACCAAACGCGGAAATGCCTGTACGTTGTACTTGGTACAATCTACCGGGAATCTCCCAGCGAAAAATAGTTAATTTACTATAGGGTTGCGTTGATCGTGATCATATCTTTGTAGTCTTGTAAGGTTGTTATACTTGTTTTTCGAT
>Ga0157378_10005036_pt1 | contig 11601 bp, 7 predicted proteins | sample M65metaG_FD_115309 | JGI IMG/M metagenome (GOLD analysis project Ga0157378, IMG submission 115309) | Miscanthus rhizosphere microbial communities from Kellogg Biological Station, Michigan, USA - M6-5 metaG | ecosystem: Host-associated > Plants > Roots > Rhizosphere > Soil | place: USA: Michigan...
GGCCGGGGAATGAGTGAAACCGATGCCCGCATGGCATTTGAACGGCATGCCACTTCCAAGATAAATACTATCGAAGATCTCTTCCGTATTCGCACCATGGGTTTCAGGGGCGAGGCACTTGCTTCAATCGCTGCAGTGGCGCAGGTTAATTTAAAAACGCGGCGACCGGAAGATGAAACCGGGACTTGCATTGAAATCGAAAATAGTCTCGTCATTAAACAGGAGCCCGCTGCCCTCCCCACCGGAACTAGTATTGCGATGAAGAATGTATTCTTCAACATTCCTGCAAGAAGAAATTTTCTAAAAAGCAATACCGCGGAATTGCGGCATATCGTGGATGAATTCATTCGCGTGGCAATGGCTTTCCCACACATTTTCTTTTCACTTACCAGTAACGGGCAACAAATTTTTTACCTGGAGAAAGGATCATTAAAGCAACGAGTTGTTCAAATTTTAGGAAGCCAATACAACGCGAAGCTGGTGACCGTTCAGGAAAGAACGGATTATTTGAATATCACGGGTTTCGTTGGCAAACCTGAAACAGCAAAAAAAACGAGAGGAGATCAATACTTCTTTGTCAATAACAGATTTATTCGCTCCGCATATCTCAATCATGCCGTGATGAACGCATACCAGGACATGATTGGAGCGGATAGTTTTCCTTTATATGTCCTATTCATCGATTTGGATCCGGCGCAGATTGATATTAATGTGCATCCTACCAAACAGGAAATAAAATTCGAAGATGAAAAAATCGTGTATGCTTTTGTGCAAGCTGCCGTAAAGCACGCGTTGGCTCAGTTTAGCATTACACCAACGCTCGACTTTGAACTCGATGCATCCATACAACAACTGGACGCTATTAATAAGCCATTTACTACTGAAGACAAAGAAGCGGCCGCCACATCAAACCTTTATAAAACCTTTACACAAAAGAACCAGGCGCATTTTATAGAGCCGCAAGCGAAGACGGAGTTGAGGCATTGGCGAGACGTGTATGAAGGACCAGGGACCACGGACCACGGACCACAGAAGACAGACGGTGGGCAATGGACCACCCATGACGTACTTCAAACCTCAAACTTCAAACCTCAAACAGCAGAAGGCGGCAGCTATCTATCAACTTCCCTTCTTCCCTTCCAGGTATTAGAGGATTTACCATTCGTTCAATTACATAATACTTACATTCTTGCTAATACAACTCGTGGTTTTATTTTGGTGAATCAACAGTTCGCGCATCAACGCGTGTTGTATGAACAATTCAGTGCGGCCGTAAGTGGTGAGCCTATGGCTTCACAACAAAGTCTATTTCCCACCACCATTCATCTTGCTCCCTCGGATGCGGTATTATTAAACGAATTGCTACCAGAACTTCATTCACTCGGATATAAGGTAGAAGCGTTTGGCAAGGACAGCTTCATTATCCAGGGAGTGCCAGGTGATATTCTTCAAGGCAACGAAAAAAATGCCATTGAGGAATTGCTTGATGCGTATAAACATTTTAATCCGGAAATGCGATTGTCGAAACGAGAAATGCTAACACGATCATTGGCCAGGCAGCATGCTGTGAAAGCAGGAACTACTTTGCAGGAAAAGGAAATGAAAAATCTTTTATCTCAACTCTTTGCCTGCAAGCAATCGAATGTTACACCTGATGGAAATCCCACTTACATTGAATTTAAAAAAGACTATCTCGAAAAGCTATTTACTGGCAGAGGTTGAACGTGAATTCAGAAATGATCACCACGCATCTGTATAATAAGCACTTTTCTTTCTTTCTTCCCAGATATTATACCTCAACGAAATCAGGAATGTTTGATTCCTTCCTTGCGTTAACGGTAAGGTTGAAGATGGTTGCAGGTTCACAAATTGGGAGAGTGCCTGGTTATACCTTGCGCCTAGCGTAAATCTGCGGATATAATAGTTTGCCTCGAGTTGATACCTCCATTCACTTGGAGCAAGCTTCGCGGAAACAGAATCATCCTTGAATCCCTGCACCCTTGAATTTGAATTCTGCAAACTTCCATTACTATACGTGTTGTCCTGGTAAGTAGCAACGCCACTTAACAGCGAAGAATATTGCAAGCCGGTACCGAAATAAAAATTCTTGATCGGACTGAAATAGAGGTTTATTGGAATATGGAAGTAATATAGTTTTTCAACATAGATATTTCGTTCCAGCATTCCATTGGTTGGAGCTACTGGCCGTTGTGATTGAGAAATCAATAATCTGTCTGTGAATTGCGGCGCCTGGAATTGCAATTCAGTTTGCAGGAACATATGATTGTTCACGTGATACTGGAAGAAAGGAACAGGCACATAGTCACTTGCCTTTCCTGTTTTAGCGTTTATACCATAGGCAGGCGATTGCTGACTTCCAATTGCAAATGATTGCGGTAGTGCAAGACCTGCAGCAAAAGTGAGTTCATGATCCTTCTCTCCGGAAACGCCTCGCATACTTCTCTTACTCATTTTGCGATTGTCCGCGCCCATGGACTTCGTTCTCATTTCTTTCGCGAATGCCTTATCTGTTTTGCCAGGTTCAGCCTTCATGGGTTGAGCTGCTAATGGTGTATTTCCAAGAATCTTCGATGCATCCTGATATGTAAGGTCCGTAATATCGCCAGCGTTCAACGAGGTGCTGATCACCGCCAGTTCTTCGGGCGTTTTAATGGAATATGCTGAGCCGATAGTTGATTGCTTTGACAGTATATCACCAGAATTTGATAGAGTTGGTTCTGTTGAATTTTTGATATCAGTGATATTGTTCTTATCATGATTCTGTTGAGTGCTCGCATAAAATGCACCACTACCCAGATTTATTTTCGCCTTCGTTTTTTCGGATGGATTGCTGAGGACTTTCTTTACATCGTGTCTCCGTTCTGAAGTCCTGTTTTCCGAATTGAATCTTGTAGGAGTTGAATTATTTTTATCATCGACTGTTGAACGCTTAATATTATTCCGAGTTTCAGCTTCCACATTTTTCTGTTGGCTGTTTTCAGCATTCGGATTAACTGCGGTATTTGGTTCCTTGTGCTCACTCGCTTCGCTCGCTTTAATTATTGCAGGCGACGTTTTTAGGTTTGTTGGCTCTTTCTTTTCAATGATTGAAGAAGAAGCGGCGATAGCTTCGCGCTCGTTCCTCTGTTCTTTTTCTTTGAATTGCTGGCTTAACCAAACGCCAGAAATAATGATAGCCACAGTGAGACCCATCCACCACCACTTGCGGTTACCACTCCAACCTGTGCCACCTTCGGGAAGTTCCTCGTCAAGCAACTTACGCATCTCTATCCAGCCCTCGTTCTTGTCTGGGACCGGAGCCTGCTCAAGTTTATCAGCCAGGTATTTTTCGTATGGTTGTAAATTGTTCATTACACTACGTTCGCTAGTTTAAAAAGATAAATCTGCATTAGTCTTCTTGCCTCGCTCAGATGCCATTTACTTGTTCCATCGCTGATGCCCAAAAGCTTACCTATCTCTTTATGTGTGTACCCATCGATCACATAGAGGTTGAAAACCGCTTGTGTGGCCGGAGGTAGCTGCTGTACTAATTTCAATAACTCCTGAACTGTCAATCGTTGCAAAGCGTCTGGATCTACACCTTCTGTTTCTACTTTTTCCAAATCACCATGTGATATATACCAACGACTCTTCTGTCTTAAAAAATCGATGGCCGTATTCACCATGATCGTTCTGATCCAGGTATATAAAGAAGCCTTTGCAGGATCAAAGCGGTCCATATTTTTAAAGACCTTCAAAAAACCACTATGCAATACCTCAATGGCATCATGCTCATTCCTGGTATACCTCGTGCAAATAGCTGCCATTGGGCCATGGAACTGTTTATATAACTGTTCCTGGGCCAACCGGTCATTCATCATGCAACCTCTTACTAATTCTATGTCGGTAAGGGTACCTGCCAATGGTTCCTGTTTAGCTTTTCTGAAATTTAGCCAATTTCATGCGGTTAGCATAACGAATCTCTACGATGTAGAAACCATTACTTAGTTTGTCGACGGGTACTTTTACGCTATTGCTGCCGGCCTGGCCCATGACCGAAAACGCTAGCTGGCTTGCCCCTGAGGCGTCCAGGATGGTAAGTGTTACCCGACTGGCCGTCTCCATCTCAAATTCTATACTTGCCGTATTGCTCACAGGATTTGGATATACCGTAACAGGTGAACCAGGGATTATCCGGCCATTCCCTACTCGTTCAATATGAATGCGATCGCAATAGACCTTCTGGCAATTACCGGCGGTTTCCCCATACAGGCACACCAGGTACCAACCGGTATCCCTGAATGTGTATGTTGGATTATTCGCTTCAATAATTACCGGAGTTGGCGGGGGTACGGCCGATGCTCCAATTTTGAGAATACCCCACTTTTGTTTCAGAATGGGAACGTTACTTATGGCTTTAAAACTTACCTGGTTCGGCGTTCCTGACGTTCTCGTATACTCGAATTTTAACTTTACCGTATCACAATTGATCGGCGCGGCTACTCTTATTTCTTTACATGTGCTGGTTCTGCATCGATTTCCAACTACAACCGTTAAGCATACTCTGTAAGTACCCGCGTGTTCATATTTATGAGTAGGTGTAATGGCTGTTGATGATTTGCCATCTCCAAACTCCCAGTAATATTTCCAGTATGGATTTACTTCCGCTGGTTTAAACCGGTATTCAAGTGGATTATTAGCTGAAACTTCGAATCTGAATTCTGAATGATTCCTACAACTATCCGGCTTACTCACAATCACTGTGTCACAGAAAGCATCAATGCATCCTTGCAGACTTTGCACTTTGAGGCACACCAAATATTTTCCAGGTTGCTGATAAACATGAACGCTGTTATAATCCTGCGAAGATGTTCCATCCCCATATGTCCAGGAGGTTCTCCAAATATTAGGGACGGGTTGCGACAAGTTTGCAAACCATACCTTATTCCATTCTGATGCATCTCTTTTTGATTCGAATCTTGCCTGCACATCGCATTCACGGATCGACAATTTATGGCATACTGTTTTGCTGCAATTCTCGCCTGATTTAACTGTCAGACACACCTCAAATTCTCCTCCATGCGCATACACATGAATCGGGTCTTTATCAGAAGAAAAACTTCCATCTCCAAACTTCCAGTAGTATTGAACGTTGGCTGTAGATGCTGTTACAATACTGTTGAAGTAAATTTTATTAAGTTGAATAGAATCTTTTCTCCAATTGAAATCAACAAACAGGTTACAAGGTGGCGTGGTGCAATGAATCTCCACCTGTTTGCATATTTCTTTTCGACAATCACTGCCCGATTCTATCACCAGACATGCATTATAATTTCCATCATTCGGATATCGATGCGTAGGATTTGTTTCATTAGACGTTGTTCCATCCCCAAACTTCCACACGAAATGCGCGTTGGGAGAAATGGGCGTGGATTGATTGATAAAATGAATCACCCTGCAATCCTGTGAATCGCGATAGAATGAAAAATTCGCGTCGATCGGGCAATTAGTAGTTGGTACCTTAATTTCCTTTATGACCGAGTCATTGCAGTTGGTTGATTGATTGAATATATAATGCTTCACCCAATAGGATCCTGCCACGGCATACGTATGAACCGGATTGGCAGAAGCATCGCCCGCAGAACCGTCGCCAAATATCCAGTTGTGCAGCGTGCTGGCCGGTAAGCCAGGCGCTGAATAAAAACTTACTGTCAAAGAACTTGCAGAATAGTTGAAGTTCGCTGTACACGTGTCTTTTGCGGCAACCTTTTGAGGAAGGAGATAAGCACAGGCCAGTAAGATCGTTAGAAAGTAGAGTTTCCTCATACGTCGTTGGTTTAAAGTCAAATAAGTTAGAATACCAATAGGTGCTTATTCAACAAAACCAATATTTGGTTTATGCCGTCAAAAGGCTAACGATATGTTTACGCCGGTTGTAATTTACGGGTTGGGAATAGAGGGCGGTTTTTTGGCGAAACGCTAATATTGATCCCTCAGTTTTTGCAAAAACGCTTCAGTGCGCTTGCGGATGGCTGCTGCAGAACCATTATGATTGCTCACAAGGATAGAAAAGATCAGCAGCTTATTTTTCTTAGTATACAGGAAACCGCTAAGTGCGACTTGTCCGGACAATGTTCCCGTTTTTGCAAACAGAAATCCGTTTCCATCTCTGAAGAAATTCGACAAAGTACCGGTACCACCAGTGGGCAAGATGTGTTTCAATCGTTCCATTCCAAACTCCGCCTTCATTTTATTGAGCAACCAAACAAAGTCTTCGGGTGAAAATAGGTTATATCTGCTCAAGCCACTTCCATCTACCCATCTTGGAATCTCGGGCAATTCTCTAAAATCAGATTTCAATAGCGTGTCAATCACTTTAGCACTGCTCATGTACCCCAATAGCTGCTGACTTACCATTAATAAGCATTGCTCGGCAAAAAAATTGTCGGATCGATGCATCATTGGTGCGAGTAGTGAATCCAGTGGTTGTGATTTGATGGAAGATGAAAATGGTTTATTAATAACTCCAGTCGTGATAAGATTAATTGGTCGGCCAACGCTATCCTGGATCAGCTCAATTGCCGATTGTACACCATTTGTAATAAATGGAACATCCTGTGTTTTCTTTTGCTCCTTGCCTTCAGAGATCATGAATTCGTTCTCTTCTTTTTTCCTTCGCACATAAAACATGGAATTATTGGGTTCAGTACTGAAGCGCACTTTCCAATTCAATTCAGGGATGGAGTAAATAGAAACCGGGTTATTGAATTCGCCCCCGATATTTTTTTGCGTAGTATCACGTTCCTGTGTCCATCTGATCACATTGCCAAAAACTGGCAGCGCACTTCTCTCCGCCATGTAGTCGCTATTGTAATCATCCCAGGACCAGCCAAACCCTAGTGGGTTATCTCTCCAGTTCTTGTCCGTGATGTATAATTTTTTATTGGAAGACTTAAGGAAATTCATTACCGGCTGCCGACTATAATCACTATGTAAAAATGTAGGATCGCCTGATGGAAGGAGATAGATTGCCGTATCATCTTCTCTATAGTAAATTCCAGTTATAGAATCGCCGAGATATTTCAACGCGGCGTAGCAACTGAATAATTTGGTATTGGAAGCTGGAATAAAGTACTTGTTACTTTGATATTGATACAATGATTTATTTGTGGAGGCATCATAAACTGCAATTCCAACGTGTGCGTTTTCTAATTCTGTTGTATGAAGAATATTTGATTTGGCTTCCCTTGAAATAAACGCGGAAGGAGAACATCCAGCAATGAATAGTAAACCGACGAGTACAGAAACGAAATAGGTAAATCTCATGAGCTCAAATGTACACGAGTTTTGTGTTTGAAGTGACCCTTCAACAACCTCAAACCTCAAACTTCAAACAGAAAACCTAGGTTCTTTCCTGCGCTCTTAACCATCTTTCAGGGATCTCATTACTGCTGGCCAGGAGATAATCATTGTATGAGCAGGCGATATATTTTTTATCGGGAAGTTGCATCCACCATCTGCCCGTCTTCTTGCTTTGCAAAAATGTTGTTTCAACTTCTGCAAACGCGATATGAAATTCATTGAATGATTCTTTTTCTTCAAGATCGGCCTCACGCTTTCCTCTGTTTCTTCCATCCAATGCGTACCACATCATCTGGCTGATTTGTTTAGCGGTAAGCTGATGAACATCTTTTTCGGGCGAGTACCCGTAGATGCCGATAGTATTTACGTTAGGGCTCATGCCTGCGAAGCGCATTAGCGTGCATGCTTCCTCACCCGTAAATCCGTTTGGCGATACGCGGTTGGCGGGAGCATACGCGGGAGCAATAGAGGAAACATCAAAGCTGAGCATTTGAACATTCCGAATTACCGGTTCCATTTCATCAATGTTATCTTTCACGTGACCGAGCCGAAAGCAATCGAATCTCAACTTATCCATTGTTTCGAGCATGTTGGGCTGTACATAGTAGCTCTGGAAGCCAATATGATTATAGTGCCTGATGTAATTCGGTTCGCCCGTAAGCATTTCCATCAGGAAATTATCCGAACGATTGATTGAATCGAGATCGATATTGATCAATGCGTCAACGCAGGCAGCTTCTATAATTCGTTTGTGACCGGAGTAGGTTTGATATTGCGCAAGTGTTAGATCGTGCGAACCGCCGAGTATCATCACCGTTTTTCCGATACTGATTAATTCACCCACAACTGTTTTCAGCGCGGCATATGTATCATTGAGTGAAGCACCTTTCCGCACGTTACCTACGTCAGCCAATCGTGTGTCGGTATGCCAATAGTATAATTTGTAAAATTCTTTTCTTATTGCATTTGCTGCGCCGCTCTCAATAGCCGCGATGTTTTGTCCTCTCTCTTCATCGCAGCCCACCAGCACAACATCGGCAGCATCCAATTCAGGAAGTGATTCGTCATAGATGTCGATCACTTTTCCAACCTGGCTATTTTTATAGCCTTCATCAAAAGATAACTGGTCAACTTCAACAGGGTGCAAGAAGTCAGTGAGATTACTGAAATCACTCATAGTTGCAAGATAAGCTGCATGCGGCGAAGAGCGCAGCTGGCCAGACGGTGATTTATGAACATGTGTGGAAAGCGGCGGCGCCCGACATTCCTCTTCAAATTACGCTTCGAAGACAAAAGACGCCTATTGAATTTCGTGTCCGTTTTATCTCATCGAAGCACATGCTAAGCGAGACTAAAGACGCAAGCCTCACAAATTCGAAGAGTTTGTTATTCGGAAGCTCAAAATATTATCTTCCGTTCATTGTTGGACTTTCGAAATTAAGGCTTCTGTCTTTAGTCTCCTATTAAGGGACTTTCAAAATATAAGATAGGACTTCGAGCCTTCGGGAGCGTCTTAAGTCTTCGAAGCGAAATCTTGTAATCTAACCTGCAGAGCGCAAATTCTTGCCTTCCGGCTATCTTTGCAAGATGGAGCAGTTGATACAACAAATTGAAGGATATCGTCATGAAATCGAGCAGCTGCAAGTGCAGGACCCAAAGGCACTTGAAGATTATCGTATTCGATTCCTGGGCAGTAAAGGCATAGTCAAAAATTTATTCGGCGAATTGAAAAATGTACCGAACGACCAAAAGAAAAATTTTGGACAGGTGTTGAATGAATTCAGGCAATTTGCTGAATCAAAGTATGAGGAATGGAAAGAAGTAACGAACCATCAACCGCAAACGACTGATTCTATCGACCTCTCATTGCCCGGCGATCCATTGCCGATTGGCAGCAGGCATCCCGTAAACCTGATGAAAAATCGTATCATTTCTATTTTTGAGCGATTAGGATTTTCGGTGGCTGAAGGCCCGGAGATAGAAGATGATTGGCACAACTTCACTGCATTGAATATCCTGGAGGATCATCCTGCGCGTGACATGCAGGATACATTTTACATTCAGCAGAACCCTGATTGGGTGTTGCGCACACATACGAGCAATAGTCAGATTCGTGAAATGGAAAAAGGCAAATTGCCTTTGCGCATTATTTGTCCGGGTCGCGTGTATAGGAATGAAACGGTAAGCGCAAGATCACATTGTTTCTTTCATCAGGTAGAAGGTCTTTATATCGACGAGAATGTTTCGTTTGCAGACCTTAAGCAAACGCTCTATTTCTTCGTACAGGAAATGTATGGGAATGATGTAAAGGTGCGATTCAGGCCTAGCTATTTTCCGTTTACAGAGCCTAGCGCTGAAATGGATATCAGTTGCCAGTTATGCGGAGGCAAAGGATGTGCAGTGTGTAAAAAAACAGGGTGGCTTGAAATTCTTGGATGCGGAATGGTTCACCCGAAAGTATTAGAGAATTGCAAGATCGATCCCAATAAATACACAGGCTTCGCATTTGGAATGGGGATTGAACGACCCGCTTTATTAAAGTATGGAATCAATGACATCCGGTTATTCAGCGAGAATGATATCAGGTTCCTGAAACAGTTTACTTCAAGCATTTAGAGCCATTAGCTGTTAGCCATTAGCTTTTAGCCTGGGACGTTAGAGTAAGTCACCAATTGAAGATCCTAATGGCTAACGGCTAACAGCTAATCGCATATTCTCCCCCAAAAGATATTTTTTTTCCCCTCATTTATTTTTTAACTTAATAGTCCAACTCTCCGAAGACTAGCTCTCCTCCGGCGCCACTTCACTCGCCCTAATTCGAGCAACATGAGAAAGTTCTTCTTCATTGCAGCAATTGCAATGCTATTCTGTTTGCATGCCGCATCTCAGAGCATCACTCCTTCAGTATTGAATTCAACAGGCGGAACTGCAAAAGTCAACGACAAATTTTACCTCGACTGGAGCTTTGGCGAAATGACACTCGTCAACACTATGCTTGCAACCGGTCCTAGAGGACTCATTATCGTCACCAATGGCTCTCTCCAGCCAGACAAGGATGATGCGGAAGGAGACGAAGATGCACCAATTCCATATGTTTTGAAACCCCTGGCCACTCCCGCAATTAGCGCTCGCGTTTATCCCAATCCGGCGAGCAACTACATTGTGATTGAATTTCCACAGAAAGAGTCTGGCAAAATTCGCCTCACACTATTTGATGCTATGGGTCAAATGGTTTATGATAAAGAAATCACTACTTACGGCGAACACACAAAAGAAATTATTTCGATGGCTGCCTACCCGCAAGGCACTTTCCTGTTACGTGTGCGAACAGGACCTCCGGGCCTACGAATGAAAGAAAACATGTTTAAAATCTTCAAGGCAAATTGACCTAACCACCTATCGATCACATTAAACTTTCAGCGATGAGAAAACTTTTATCCTGCTTATTCAGCATCTGCATTATGCTGGCGTTAAAAGGGCAGGCTCCCACCCAACTCAATTACCAGGGAATTGCAAGAAAACCAAATGGACATTCTATCCCGAACGGAAACATCAGTGTTCGTTTGTCCATTCACGATGGCACTGCTGCCGGTCCTGTTGTTTACAAAGAAACCCGTGCGGTGACTACAAATGCGTTCGGACTTTTTAATATAGCGATTGGAAGTCCGGGTGCAACAGGTGTTATTGGCTCTGTTGCACTGGTTAACTGGGCAACGGGAAATAAATACCTGCAGGTTGAACTGGATCCAGATGGAGGAAGCAGTTTTGTCAATCTCGGCACTTCGCAATTGCTAAGCGTTCCATATGCATTGTATGCGTCCGGCGCTCCACCAGTAGGACCAGCAGGCGGAGATCTTACGGGCACATATCCCAATCCAACTGTTGCGCGTATCCGTGGAGTTAATGTAACTACCGTTGCGCCGGTTGTAAATAATATTCTTGGTTTTGATGGAACCAACTGGACGCCTACCAGTTTGGCAACCCATCCTGATAACTATTGGAGGTTTTTGGGTGGAAATATTTATAATGCCAATGGGGGTAACGTAGGCATTGGGATAAATGCGCCAACGGAAAAACTTCAGGTAAATGGGAATTTAAAAACGCAAGGATTCATCATGCCACCTGGCGCAGGAGCAGGAAAAGTTTTGGTATCAGATCCGATTGGCAAGGGGTCATGGTCATCTACATTTACCGCGAGCAATATATTGTTGCCTTATAAGGATTCCGCGTCTTCAGAAA
>Ga0157378_10005037_pt1 | contig 11599 bp, 10 predicted proteins | sample M65metaG_FD_115309 | JGI IMG/M metagenome (GOLD analysis project Ga0157378, IMG submission 115309) | Miscanthus rhizosphere microbial communities from Kellogg Biological Station, Michigan, USA - M6-5 metaG | ecosystem: Host-associated > Plants > Roots > Rhizosphere > Soil | place: USA: Michigan...
GTAGAGCAGGCGCAGGTAGTCGTAGATCTCGGTGACCGTGCCGACGGTCGAGCGCGGGTTGCGCGAGGTGGTGCGCTGTTCGATGGAGATGGCCGGCGAGAGCCCTTCGATGGAGTCGACGTCCGGCTTCTCCATCTGCTCGAGGAACTGCCGGGCGTAGGCGCTGAGCGATTCGACATAGCGCCGCTGCCCTTCGGCGAAGATGGTGTCGAATGCCAGCGACGATTTCCCCGATCCGGAAACGCCGGTGATGACGACGAACTTGTTGCGCGGAACGACGACGTCGATGTTCTTGAGGTTGTGCTCGCGGGCACCGCGGATGATGATGGATTCCATGTGTGGTTTGGTTGCCGGGTTGCCGATTTGGTTGCTGAGTTGCTGGGTTGCTAAGTTGCAGGGTTACGGCGACTCAGCAACGTAGCAACTCAGCAACCGGCAACTCGGCAACCTGGCAACCCATAACCGCCACTCTAACTCCACTCCCTCCAACCCCTCTTCCCGCTCTACCGTTGGTAGGAAACTTGACGCTCCCGGGGCGTTCGCGTATAGCTCCGCGACTTGGCGGCGCTCCTTCTTTATCTCGCCACGACGATCGCGCTGATCGTTGCCTGGCGGCGGTTCGTGCAGCCGGTGTCGCGGACGGCGGCGATCGTGCTTGTCCTTCTCCCTCTTTGCTTTACGGGCAGGGCACTGCTCACGGGCCGGGTCTACGCGCCGATCGATCTGCCGTACATGTCGGAACCGCTGAACGGGTACGCGGCCGAGTTCGGCATGGCCAAAGCGCACAACGCCACACTTTCCGATCTCTACTGCCAGATCATCCCGTGGCGGAGCGCGGTGCGGACGGCGATTGCGCACGGGCAGTGGCCGCTTCTGAATCCGTTCATGCTCTGCGGCGACATCCTGGCCGCGGCCGCGCAGCCGGCTCCGTACGATCCATTCAACCTGATCGGCCTGCTGATTCCGCTGGCGCCGAGCCTGACGTTCGCCGCGGCGATGACCTTTTTCCTGGCCGGCTTTGGCGCTTTCGTCTTCCTTCGCTCCCTCGGCACGAGCGAGCTGGCGGCGCTGGTGGCGGCGGCGGGCTGGATGTTCAGCGGAAACATGGCCTTCTTCGCCGGCTGGCCGCTGGCGCGCGCGTGGGCGTTTCTGCCGCTGATCTTCTTCGCCGTCCGCCTGGTGGTGCGCGAAGCCGGCCTGCGCGGCGGGGTGATTCTGACGATGGCGCTGACGCTGCTGATCCTCGCCGGGCATCCGGAGTCGCTGCTGCATGTGACGGTGGTGGGGGTTGTGTATGGTTTCTTCGAGATGGTGTTCCCTGGGAGCGCGGGCGTCCCGCCCGCCGTTCTCGAGTTCAAGGTGGCGCAAGCACGGCAGGCGGGACGCCTGCGCTCCCAGGGTGCGATCGCCGCAGCTTCGGGCGTGATCGCGCTGCTGCTGACCGCGATCTTCCTCCTGCCGTTTCTCGAAGCGTCGCAGCAGACCGTCGAGATCTACGCTCGCCGCCAGATGCGGGCGATGCCGATTCCGTTCATGCCGGTGCACATTCAGCACCGCGCGGCGACGATGCTCTTTCCGTTCTGGGGCGGCCAGCCGTGGCGCGGCAATTCGACCGCGGAGTGGGATCCGCAGTCGGCGCGGGTGGGGAGCCTCGTCCTGGCGCTGGCGATTGCTTCTCTACTCGTTGCGCGGCGTCGCAGGGAGACGTGGTTCTTCTTCGGCCTGACGCTGGTCTGCCTCTGCGCAGCATTCAGCGCACCACCGATAAGCAATATGTTGCACCGATTGCCGCTGTTCGACATGGCCATCAACGACCGGTTGGCGTTTGCGGCGGCGTGTTGTCTTTCTATTCTGGCGGGGCTGGCGGTCGACGGCATCGCCGAGTCCCGTAAGCAAATGGCGATCATCGCCGCGGTCATCGCCATTGCGCTCGCTGCCGGCACCTACGCGGTTTGGGCCCATGAGCTGAGCGCCGGCGTCGATCCGAATGTAATTCGTATCAACGCGCTGGCGGAGCTGCTGCCGCTGGCGATCATCGCGGTCCTTCTGCTCACGCCGGTCCGCGTTCTCCCGCTGATCCTCATCCTCATCCTCGGGCAGCGCGTCGTCGAAGACGGTGCGATCTATCCATCGCTGCCGCGACGCGCGTTCTATCCGAAGATTCCGATACTCGAAGCGATCCCGAAGGACAGCGCCGAGCCGTTCCGCGTCGCCGGCGCGCACTTCGTGCTCATCCCCGACTCGGCGGCGCTCTACCAGCTCGAAGATCCGCGCGGCTATGAGGCGATGACCTTCGCCCGGTTGGCCGACACCTTTCCGCTCTGGTCGGTCGCGCAGCCGGTGTCGTTCAACGCCATCGGCGATCTTCATCCGCCATTTCTGTCGTTCCTCAACATCAAATACGCCATCGTCCCGACGAGCGTGAGTGTGCCCGAGGGCTGGACCGAGGTGATGAAGGATCGGACGGCGAAGCTGTTCGAGAACAGGCGCGTTCTGCCGCGCGCCTTCGTGCCGCGGCGTATCCGTTACGAGCAGCGAGGCGAGCCGGTGCTGCAGGGGATGTCGCTGGCGAAGGACTTTGCGGATCTCGCCTGGATCGAGGCGCCGGAGATGGCGCCGCACGAGGTCCCGAACGGTCCCGGCGCTCTGACACTGCACAAGGATGGCAACGGCCTCTCCATCGACGCGGACATGGCCGCCGGCGGTTGGATGGTGGCCTCGCAGTCGGCCTGGAAGGGTTGGCGCGCCTACATCGACAACCGCCGCGTCGAGGTCCGTTTCGCCAACCACGCATTCCTCGGCGTGTTCGTGCCGAAAGGGCGGCATCAGGTCAGGCTTCAGTACCTGCCCGAGTCGTTCACCCGAGGACGGACCATTTCGTTCGCAACACTCGGAGTGCTGGTGATTGGGGCGTTAGCGCGCCGTCGATTCCAGAAGCCAGGCGCCGTACGCCTCTGACGTCGACGCGATCGGCAGCACCACGAGCTCCGGCACGTCATAGGGATGTTGCGCGAACAGGGCCGTGCGGAGATCGTGAAGATTTGCATCGACGGTCTTGATGACCAGGAGTTGTTCGCCCTCTTCGTCGACGCGCCCCTGCCAGCGATAGATCGACGTCACCGCGGGAACGATGTTCACGCAAGCGGCCAGCCGCTGTTCGACCAGCTCGCGCGCGAGTGGACGCGGATCGAAATCAGCGCCGACGGTGGTCAGGACGATCACGGGTGTCATGGCCGTCATCATAGAATCGCGGCTCCGTGTTTCGGCGACTCTTCCTCATATTCGTCATCGCCATCGTCCTGCTGGTCGGGTACGAATGGATCACCTTTCCCGACGTGAGCGCGCTGGCGACGAATCCGCCGACCACCACCGCCTTCATGGAACGGCGCAAGGCCGAGCTGCGGGCCGCCGGAAAGAGCGACGCCATCGACTATCGCTGGGTGCCGTACGCGCGCATCTCGCCCTACCTGCGGCGCGCGGTGCTGGTGGCCGAGGACGATACGTTTTACGAGCACGGCGGCGTGGACGTCGATGCGCTCCAGGAAGCGATCCGCAAGGACTGGGCGCGCAAGAAGATGACCCATGGCGGCTCGACCATCACCCAGCAACTGGCCAAGAACCTCTACCTCTCGCCGTCGCGCAATCCGCTGCGGAAGGTGAAGGAGTACTTCATCGCCCGCTCGCTGGAGAACCACCTGTCGAAGAAGCGCATCCTCGAGCTCTATCTCAACGTCGTCGAGATGGGCGAGCGCGTGTACGGCGCCGAGGCGGCCTCGGAGGCGTACTTTCATGTGACGGCGTCGGCGTTGTCGCCATCGCAGGCGGCGTTGCTGGCTGGGTGCCTGCCGAATCCGCGGGTCATGAGTCCGGCCTCGCCGAACAAACGGCTGCGCTTCCGCCAGCGCATGGTGCTCTCGCGGATGAAGCGCTGGGGCTACCTCTTCGAGAAGGAAGTGCTGACGGAGAAGAAGCCGGAACCGGCGGCGCCGACGACGACGGAGACGACGGCGACGACCGACACGGCGCTGGAGCAGACGCCGCCGACCGATACGGCGACGCCGGAGCCGCCGCCTCCCACCGCCACCGATACCGCGCCACCGGCTACGGAGACGGCGCCACCGCCAACGACGAGCACGACGACCACCACTTAACTGTCATCCTGAGCCGCCGACACCCCGGAGGGGTCGAGGACGGTCGAAGGACCCCCGGGCTGATAACCCGGACAGGGCGGCGGTTTTTCACGAGGCAAGTAGCCGGGGGTCCTTCGACCGTCCTCCGCCGGTCCTCGCTTGGCGCTACCCGGCTCCGGCGGCTCAGGATGACAGGGGAAGTGAAGCGTGGCGGCGGCGCAGCCCGCTATGATGCCGGCCATGTTCGTCCTCTACGAGGTGCTGCTCTACCTCGTGCTCATCCTGGCGCTGCCGTACTTTCTCTTCACTGGCGTTCTGCGCGGAAAGTACCTGGCCAACTTCCCCGAGCGGATGGGGTTCTATCGCACTCCGGCCGCGGCGCACGATCTCTGGATCCATGCGGTGTCAGTCGGCGAAACGCTGGCGGCGCGGCCGGTGGTGGACGAGATCCTGCGGCAGCGTCCGGAGACGACCATCGTCTTCACCACCACCACCATCACCGGCCAAGCGCAGGCGCGGCGGCTGTTTCCCGAGGCCACGGTGACCTACTTCCCGTTCGATTTTGCTTCGAGCGTGAAACGATTTCTCGGGCGGCATCGGCCGCGGGTGTTCGCCACGATGGAGACCGAGATCTGGCCGAACGCCACGCGGCTTTCGCGGGCGCGCGGGCTTCGGCTGTTGCTGGCGAACGGGCGGATCTCCGATCGCTCCTTCCCGCGATATCGCCTGCTGCGCCCGTTCGTGGCGCCGGTGCTGCGGCAATATGACCGCATCCTGGCGCGCGAGGAGACCGATCGTCAGCGCTTCATCGCCATCGGCGCTTCGGATACGATCGTCGAGACCAGCGGCAATGTGAAGTTCGACTACGTGCCCGACGAACGGCCGCTGGAGATTGCAGCGAAACTCCAGGCGCTGATCGCCGGCAGAAAGGTTCTGGTCCTGGGATCGACGATGGAAGGGGAGGATGAAGCGCTGATTCCGGAGCTGGAGCGTTTCATCACGGACCACGACGCTTTCGTCGTTATGGCCCCGCGGAAGCCGGAGCGGTTCGAGATCGTGGCCAACATGCTGGCGGCGACGAACATCCCATTTGTCCGCCGAAGCGATTGGAGTGATGGTCCGGCAAACGTGCTGTTACTCGACACCTTCGGCGAGCTGGCCAAGGTCTATCGCTTCGCGACTGCGGCCTTCATCGGCGGCAGCCTGGTGCGCACCGGCGGGCACAATCCGATCGAGCCGGCCGCCGTGGGGGTGCCGGTCAGTTTCGGGCCGCACATGTCCAACTTCCGCGAGATCGCGCGCGTCTTTCTGCGGGACGGCGGCGCGGTCGAGTCGCGCGATGCCGCCGGCGTCTTCGCCTTCGCCGCGCGGATGTTCGACGACGCGGACGCGCAGCGCGACATGAGCGAACGGGCGCGGCGGACGGTGGAACAGAATCGCGGCGCGGCGGCGCGCACCGCCGTGCGCATCGTCGAGTTGCTGGCGTGAACATCCTCCTCAAACCCATCGAGCTTCTCTGGCGCGGCGTGAACCGGCTGCGGCGCGCTTTCTACAGGCGCGGCATCTTCAAGGGGAAACGCCTGCCGCGGCCGGTGATCTCGGTCGGCAACCTCGCTGCAGGCGGTGCGGGGAAGACGCCGGCGGTCATCGCCATCTCCCGTTACCTGATCAAGCGCGGCTTCCGCGTGGCGGTGCTGACGCGCGGCTACGGCCGGGCCGGCAACGTCTCCGGCCTGGTCACATCGCTCGACGCCGCCCGCTTCGGCGACGAGCCGGTGCTCATCAAAAGCAAGCTGAAAAATGTAGACGTAATCGTAGGATTAAAACGTTATGATAATGCCATACAGTTTCTCAATCAGAACGATTGCGATTTATTCGTGCTCGACGACGGCTTCCAGCATCTCCAGCTGGCGCGCGACGTCGACGTAGTCATCGACACGGCTGGCGGCATGATGCGCGAAGGGCGCTCCGCGCTGGCGGATGCTGACTTTGTCATTCAACGCAACCTGCGCATCGTCGTCCCCGAGGAATTGCGATCGAAGCGGATCTTCGCGTTTGCCGGGCTGGCCAACAACGAGCAGTTCTTCGACTCGCTGCGCAACCTCGGACTCACCCTCTCCGGCACGATGAGCTTCCACGATCACCATCGCTACACAGCCGCCGATGTCGCGGCGATCAAGAAGGCCGCCAGCGATGCCGCCATCGTCACCACCGAAAAAGACGCGGTCAAAATCGACGACCGTGACATCATCCCCATCGCCGCCGAGATGATCGTCGAGCCCGAAATCCTCGAGGCAATCGCAGAGAGAATCAGTGGATAGTGGATCAGTGGCCAGTGGTCAGTCGTCAGTGGCCAGGCGAGCAAGCTGACCACTGACAACTGGCCACTGACCACTACAAACATGAGCCGCCGCCGCAAGAACGCGCTTTTGCAGCGCGTCGAATACGTTTTGTATCGCGCCGTCGCCCGCGCCGTTCGCTCGCGCTCCAACGAGTCGCTCAACCGGTGGGGAACGAGGTTGGGCAACCTCGGGCGCCTCGTACTGCGTGGCCGCGACCGGCTGGCCATGCGCAATCTCGCGGCTACCTTTCCGGAGAAGAGCGAGGCCGAGCGGCGGCGCATCGCCGACGAATGCTGGCGTCACTTCGGCCGCGAGGCGCTGGCCACCATCCAGATGCAGCACGTGCCGATCGAGGAGGTCCCTTCGCGCTGTCCGTTCGTCAACGTGGAGCTCGTCGAGGAGGCTCAGGCGCGCGGCCGCGGAGTCATTCTGCTCAGCGCGCACTACGGCGCGTGGGAAATCGCCGGCCTGGCCATCCTGGCCCTGGTGCGAAACGTCAGCACCGTGGCCCGGCCGCTCGACAACGAGCTCCTCGAGCGCGATCTCGTGGCCCTGCGCGCGCGAACCGGGGCGGAGGTCGTCGATCGCAAACGCGCCGCGCGCGTTCTTCTGAAAACGCTGGCGCGGAACGGCGCCGTCATCCTCCTTCCCGACCAGGCAGTGCAGCCGCGCGAGGGCATTCTCGTTCCCTTCCTCGGGCGTCCGGCATGGACCACGGATGCCCCGGCAAAACTGGCTTTGCGCCAGGAGTCAGAGATTGTGTTCGGTTTTTGCATTCCGGACGCTTCCGGGCACCACCTGGAGTTCGAGGAACCGATCCGAATCGAGCTGTTGCGCGAGGACGAGAAAAACGCCGAGGCGCTGACGAGGCGCATCAACGACGTGATTTCCCGCCGTATCGCGGATCGTCCGGAGTTATGGTTGTGGATGCACGACCGCTGGAAGGGGAACGCGTCGGGTGAGATCGAAGTCGAAGCAACAGATGAAGTGTGAAACCGTAGTAGTCGGCCTCAATTGGGTCGGGGACAACGTCCTCGCGCTCCCTACCTACCGGGCGCTCCACCACCGCTTCCGCAGCGAGGGGGGAATCACGGTGGCCGCGCCGCGCCACATCGCCTCGCTGCTGGCCTCGGCCGGGATCTTCCGCAACGTCATTCCCTGGAACGGCGATACGCGCGAGCGCATCCGGTTGCTGAAGGCGGGCCGCTTCCGCCGCGCGGTGATCCTTCCGAACTCGTTTCGCGCGGCGATGGTGGCCTTCGCCGCCGGCATCGGCGAACGTTGGGGCTACGCCACCGATGCGCGCGGGATGCTGCTGACGCACGGCGTGCGACGCGATCTGGCGCGCGGCCATCAGCTGGACGATTACACGACGCTCCTCGCGGCGATGAATGCCCCGCGCGTGGTCGACGAAATTCCGACGATGACCATCCCGCTGCACATTCGCGAGCGCGCCGGAAGGCTGCTGCGCGATGCCGGTGTTCGTCTCGACGAGCCGGTGTTCGGCCTGCACGCCGGCGGCCTTTACGGGCGCGCCAAGCATTGGGGCGACGATCGTTACGGCGAGCTGGCGCAGCGGCTGCGCGGCGCCGGCTATTCGGTGGTGCTGTTGACCAGTCCCGGTGAGCGGCATCAGGCCGACACCATTTCCGCGGCAACGGGCGGACTTCCGATCATCGGCGATGAAGGCGACGTGCTGCACCTCGCCGCCGCGATCTCGCATTGCTCCGTCGTCGTCACGAACGACAGCGGCCCGCTGCATCTGGCCACGGCTTTGGCCGTCCCCTCGGTGTCGATTTTCGGCCCGACCGATCCCGATCGCACGGTGATTCCCGGCGCGTCGCGCGTCGTTCGCAAACCGTTCGCCTGCCAGCCCTGCTACAAACGCGAGTGCCCGCTGATGCATCACGGCTGCATGAACGACATCACCGTCGACGACGTCTTCGGCGCCGCGGTCGGTCTGTTCAACGAGATCGACGGCAAGATCGAAACCGACGGCGCGGGCGCGGTGGCCTTCGGCAGTGAATAGGCTCTTATAATCGGCTCGATGCCTGCTGACGACGAAGGGCGGCTGTACAAGATCGGCGAGGTTTGCAAGGTCGCCGAGGTGCAGCCGTACGTGCTGCGGTATTGGGAGACCGAGTTTCCGCCGCTGGCGCCGAATAAGAGTGGCGGCGGACAGCGCCTTTATACTCGCCGCGAGATCGACATCATCCTTCGGATCAAACAGCTGCTGTATTCGGAGGGATTCACCATTGCCGGGGCGAAGAAAAAGCTCGATCTGGAGCTGGCTTCGCCGTCCGTCGAAGCGGCTGCCGCACCGCCGCCGCCGTCGCCAGGCGTTTCGAAAGCGCTCGGGGATGTGAAGCGGGAGTTGACGGAGATCCTGCGGCTGCTCGATTCGTAAGATGCGCAACGTGGGTCGGACTCTCAGTCCGACCGGCTGACCGGGTCTGAAACTTCAGTGACGAGGCGGATTCAAAAGAGGTCGGACTGGAGAGTCCGACCTACGTTTGGGCCTTCTCCGGCTCCGGCGTCGTTGCTCCGGGCGGCGTATCGCTTGACTGCTTCTCCGGAACTTTGAAACCGAGGTACGTGCCGGAGCTGATTCCCATCAGGCCGAGGAGCGTGGCGCTGAATTGCGGCATCTCCAGGTTCTTGTAGACCGAGCCCATGAAGATCACGCCGAGCACCAGCGTCCAGACGAACATCTGGAAGCGGTGCAGGCTGACGCCTGTCGGATCGCTCATCACGTCGTTGAGAAAGCCGCGCGACGTCCCGCCCGGCTCATCGGGCGCAGGCGCGGTCTTGTTCTTGTCGATGAGAGCGGCGCCGAGGGCCGTGGCGGCGCCGATGCCGATGAGGGCCAGCACCGAGTCGGTGATCGTATCCAGCTCGTCGGTGATCATCCACATGAAGACATACGACGCGATGACCAGAAAGAACCAGAACGACATCTGGAAGAGCGAAAGCGAATAGGGCCTCTTGCTGGGATCGGGATGGGTCCCGCTGCGCACGAGACTGGTCGTCTTACAGAGATAGATGAAGATGGCCAGGGACAGCGCGACGAGGGCCAGAAACACCAGGAACTGTGTGTGGGGGATGATCTCCAGGTTGAACGTCGCCGTGCTCGGAATCGAGAACTGCGCATCGGATCCGACGCTGATGTCGACCGGATGCGCATAACCGGGGGGGCTGCCGAGGAGGTTGTGCCAGGCGGCATCGTCATCTTTGGTCCGCAGGAGGCGGTAGCGCACATGGCCGGCGACCGGATCGCACGATTCGGCCTTGTCTCCCTTGATCGGCATCCCATCGAGGAAGAGGACGATGCCTTGACAGTTGCCGTTCGCGTTTTTCAGCAGGGTGCTGAAATTCTGAACATGAACGGAGATCCGATCGTCGAGACCCGCCAGGTGCGCGCGGTCTTCGGGGTAGGAGTGCGCGTAGTAGACGCGGGGCGGGCCGCCGTTGTCGGGCGGGGGCGGCGGTGCATCCTTCGGCTCCCACGCCAGCGCCGCCGTGGCCATGAGCAGTGAGAGAACCGCAACGATCGTCGATCGCATATGCACCTCGTTTTCTGCCGGATTTGTGGACTGCAACGATTCTAAGACAAAGGGCGGGAAACGGTTTCAACAGTTTGCATCGGGCGGCGTAGGTGGCAACCATGAAGCGCATGCGAATCGCTCACGCTCTCCTTCTCTCGATCATCACGTTGACATTCGTAACCTGTACGTCCGACACGGACGACACCGATCGCCGCCCGCGCAGCTATCCCGACAACCCTCGGGCCGGCGGTTTCCAGCGCGCCGGTGGCGGTGGCGCGTCCGACGGGTTGGACATGATGCCGCACGGCGATTGGTGGCACGACCCGCAGATCAGCCTCGCCGTGACGCTCACGCCCGATCAGATCGCGTCGCTCGATCGCATCAGCCACGAGCAGAGCGACGAGATCGCCAAGCTCGGTCGGGACAGCCTGGTGGCCGCGCGCGAGTTTCGCGACATGATCGATTCCAGCCAGCCGTCAACGGCCGACATCACCGGCGCCGGCCAGCGCCTCCGCGGAATCCACGATGCGTTGTTCGATCATCGCGTGCAGATGCTCGCCGCCGAGCGCACGCTGCTGACGCAGACGCAGTGGCAGGCCTTGCAGCAGGCACTTGCCTCCCGTAATCGGCCGGACCGCGGAAATCAGGGCGGATACGGTCGACGCGGACGGGGCGGGATGGGGGGACGGGGAAGGTTCCCGGGATAACTGCGGCTTCGCCGCGTTGTCTGTTGTCGGTGCTCAGTTGTCGGTGACGCCGGAGCACAGACAAGAGTGTCTGTGCCACATTGGCTCGCCGGTAATTGCAGAAGTTGGCGAGTCTTGCCGAATCGCATGTGGCACAGACACTCCTGTCTGTGCTGTGAGCTTCGCGTGACCTTTTCCGACAACCGAGCACCGACAACGCGCTCCGCGCTACTTCCCCATCTGCTTGAGAATCGCCTCCATCTCGTCCATCACCCGGTTCATCTTCTTCATCGTCAGATCGAGCGGCTCGGAGGTGGTCATGTCGACGCCGGCGTCTTTGAGGAGATCGATCGGGTACTTGGAGCCGCCGGCGGAGAGGAAGGCCAGGTAGCGCTTCGTGGCGGCGGCGTCGCCGGAGAGCACCTTCTCCGAAAGCGCGGCCGAGGCCGTGGCGGATGTGGCGTACTGATAGACGTAGTAGGTCCGGTAGAAGTGCGGGATGTAGGCCCACTCATGCTTCACCACATCGTCGACGATGCAGACGCCCTTTTCGTGGCCGTAGTAACGCTTGACGATGTCGAGGTACATCTTGTCGAACTCGTCGCCGGTGAGCGGCTCACCTTTCTCCGCGGCCTCGTGGATGCGCAACTCGAACTCGGCGAACTGCGTCTGGCGGAAGACGGTGCCCTTCATCCCCTCGAGGTAATTGCCGAGGAGCGAGAGGCGCGTGGCCGGGTCCTTGATCTGCTTGAGCATGTAGTCGTTCAGCAGTGCCTCATTGAACGTCGACGCTACCTCGGCCACGAAAATCGGGTAGCCGGCGGTGGGGAAGGGCTGGGTCTTGTTCGAGAAGTAGCTCTGCATCGTGTGGCCGAGCTCGTGCGCCACCGTGCTCA
>Ga0157378_10005040_pt1 | contig 11596 bp, 13 predicted proteins | sample M65metaG_FD_115309 | JGI IMG/M metagenome (GOLD analysis project Ga0157378, IMG submission 115309) | Miscanthus rhizosphere microbial communities from Kellogg Biological Station, Michigan, USA - M6-5 metaG | ecosystem: Host-associated > Plants > Roots > Rhizosphere > Soil | place: USA: Michigan...
GACCTGCTCCTGCCCTGGTACTCGGCGATCGACAATGCCGCCCTGGCGCTGCGCAACCAGGGCATGGGGCGGCGGGAGGCGCGCTCCGCCGCCGCCGGCCTCTTCGAGCGCTTCGGGCTCTCCGGCTTCGAAGCCTCCAGGCCGACCGAGCTCTCAGGCGGGATGCGGCAGCGGGTCGCCTTCCTGCGGACCCTGATCGCCGGCAAGCCGGTGCTGGCGCTGGACGAGCCCTTCGCCTCGCTCGACGCGATCACCCGCGCCGAGATGCAGGAGTGGCTCGCCGCCGCCCTGCGCACCGACCCCCGCACCGTCGTCCTCGTCACCCACGACGTCGAGGAGGCGCTCTACCTCTCCGACCGCGTCGCCGTGCTCTCGGCGCGGCCGGCACGGGTCGTCGCCGAACTCCGCGCCCCCGCGCCCCGCGCTTCCGACCGCGACGCCGCCGTCACCGACCCCGCCTTCGTCGCCATCCGCGAGGAAGCGCTGCGGGCGTTGCGTGGTTCCTTACGGTCGCGATGAGTCCGAAAGGAACCACGAGATGGGATGGGGCTTGGCGATGGGCGCTGCCAGCGCTGTTTCTGCTGACGCTGATCGGCCTTTGGCAGGTGGCCGCGTCGACCGGGCTGCTTGCCGACCTCTTCGGGCTCGAAGAGTTCCTCGTCCCCTCGCCGGCGGAAATTGCCGAAGCGGCGTGGGAGAACAGGTCGTTGCTGGCAGAAAACGCCTGGGTCACCCTGAAGGAGATCCTGCTTGGCTTCGCCTGCGCCCTGGTGGCCGGAGTTGCCTTCGCGACTGCGATGCACTTCTCCGGCTTCGTCCTGCGCTCGACCTACCCGCTGGTCATCGCTTCGCAGACGATCCCGATCGTCGCCATCGCCCCGATTCTGGTGATCTGGTTCGGGTTCGGAATCCTCCCCAAGATCCTCGTCGTCGCCCTCGTCTGCTTCTTCCCGATCACCGTCGCCACCCTCAACGGCCTCTCCGCAGTCGATCCGGAGGCGCCAAAGTTGATGCGCACTCTTTACGCCTCGCGCTGGCAGATCTTCCAGCGGCTCTCCGTCCCGACCGCTCTTCCCTATCTCTTCACCGGAATCAAGATCTCAATCGTCTTCGCGCCGGTTGCGGCGTTGTTCGGCGAGTGGGTGGGCGCGAGCTCCGGGTTGGGCCATCTGATTCTTCAAGACAACGCTCAGCTGGAGACCGCGAGAGTGTTCGCGTCGGTCGCGATCCTCTCGGTGATCGGGCTCACGCTCTTCGGCCTCACCGCGCTGGCGGAGCGACGCGTCGTCACTTGGCGATAGAACTCATGCGATGACGCGCCACCGGATCTGGGCCATTGCCCTCGCGGTTCTCGCCCTGACCCTCGTGCTCGCCGCCTGTGGCGAGAAGTCCGAGGACACCACGGGCGACCGCGAAGGCCTCAGCCTGACGCTCGACTTCTACCCGAACCCCGACCACGCCGGGATCTACATGGCGGAGAAGCTCGGCTACTTCGAAGAAGCCGGCCTCGACGTCAGCATCGCCACCCCCTCCGACCCCTCGCTGCCGATCAAGGCGGTTGCCACCGGCAGCTCCGACCTCGCCGTCTCCTACGAGCCCGAGGTGGCGCTGGCGCGCGAACAGGGCCTCGACGTGGTCGCGATCGCCGCCCTCGTCAACCGCCCGCTCACTTCCATGATCTGGCTGCAGAAATCGGGGATCAAAGGCGTTGGCGACCTCAAAGGCAAGACGATTGCCACCGCCGGCATCCCCTACCAGGACGCCTTCCTGAAGACGATCCTCTCCCGGGTGCAGCTCACCCCCGACGACGTCAAGGCGGTCAACGTCGGCTTCGGCCTCCTCCCCGCCCTGCTCGGCGGCTCCGCCCAGGCGATGCTCGGCGGCTTCAGCAACGTCGAGGGGATCGACCTGCGCGAACGCGGCAAAGCACCGGTCGTCACCCCGGTCGACAAACTCGGGGTCCCGACCTACGACGAGCTGGTCCTCGTCGCCCGGCGGCAGAGCCTGGAAGACAACCCGGAGAAGTTCCGCCTCTTCCTCGCCGCGCTGGAGCGCGGGACCGAGGCGGCGGTGCAGCAGCCGGGTGCCGCCACCGAGGCGATCACCGAGGCCAACCCGGACCTGGAACCGAAGCTGACCGCGGCCGAGGTGAAAGCGACGCTGCCGCTGCTGGGAGCGCGAACCGAAGGCCAGCCCTACGGCTACATGGACCCCGAGGAGTGGACCACCTTCGCCGGCTGGATGCGGGACAATGGCCTGATCGAGTCGCTGCCGACGGCGGGCGAGCTGCTCGACAACGGCTACTTGCCCTCGGGCGAGATCCCCGAATAGCCGAGCGCGCCTTCGGCGATCAGCCGGCTGACCTCGCGCTCGGGCATCGCCGCGTGGAAGAGGTGCCCCTGGGCGTAGTCGCAGCCGAGGCGGCGCAGCTCCGAGAGCTGGACCTCGCTCTCGACGCCCTCGGCGATCACCTCGAGCGAGAGCGCCCGGGCCATGCCGATGATCGCCTCGACGATCGCCGTCGCCTCCTGCTCGATCCCCAGCGCGTCGACGAACGAGCGGTCGATCTTCAGCGAGTGGAAGGGGAAGCGGTTGAGGTAGGCCAGCGACGAGTAGCCGGTGCCGAAGTCATCGAGGACGAGCCGCACGCCGATCTCGTTCAGCTTGTCCAGCGAGGAGATAGCCGTCGCCGCCTCCTCGACCAGGACGCTCTCGGTGATCTCGAGCCGCAGGTGGACGGGATCGAGCCCGGTGCGGGCGATGACCTCCTCGACGGTGTCGGCCAAGTCGCGGTGGGCGACCTGGCGGGCGGAGAGGTTGACGGCCACGTCGAGCGGGCGCGAGTCGGGCCGCAGCTGATGCCACTCCAGCGCCTGGCGGCAGGCGCGCTCCTGGACCCAGCGCCCGATCGGCTCGATCAGGCCGCTGTCCTCGGCGATCGAGACGAACTCGGACGGGTCGAGCGTCCCCCGCGACGGGTGGCGCCAGCGGACCAGCGCCTCCAACCCGGTGATCTCCCCCGAGCGCAGGTTGACGACCGGCTGGTAGTGCAGCGCCAGCTCGTCGCGCTCGAGCGCGTGGCGCAACTCCCGTTCGACCTCCAGCCGCCGCATCGCCCCCGCCCGCATCTCGGCGTCGAACAGCACGCAACGGGCGCGGCCGCCCTCCTTGGCCCGGTACATCGCGGCGTCGGCGTCGCGGATCAGCAGCTCGGCGTTGACGGTGCGCTCTTCGGAGGCGCGGGCGACGGCGACCCCGATGCTGGCGCTGACGAAATGGTCGACGCCGTCGAGCGAGAAGGGCTGGGTGAAGGCGGCGGCGACCCGGTCGGCGATCGCCACCGCCTCGCCTTCGTCGGCGAGGCGGTCGATCAGGATCCCGAACTCGTCGCCGCCGAAGCGGGCGACGACGTCGCCCGGTCGCAGGTGCGAGCGCAGACGGGGCGCCACCGCCCGCAGCAGGGCGTCGCCGGCATGGTGGCCGAGGCTGTCGTTGATCAGCTTGAAGTGGTCGAGGTCGAGGAAGAGGATCCCCACCGGCGAGCCGGAGATCGCCGCTTTGTCGAGGGACTCGCCCAGCGCGTCAACGAAGCTGAGCCGGTTCGGCAGGCCGGTGAGCGAGTCGTGGAGGACGCGGTAGCGGAGCGCCTGGTCGGCGGCGTGGCGCTCGATCGCGTCGGCGAGGACGTTGGCCGCGGCCTGGACGAAGGGCACGTCCTTGGCGGTGAAGCGGTGCGGCTCGGTGGCATGGACGTCGAGGACGCCGAAGGGCCGGTTTTTGCCGTCGATCACCACCGCGAGGCTGCTGGCGGCGCCGAAGACGCGCAGGACCGGCGGCATCGTGTGGCGGGTCTCCTCGTTCCAGTCGGCGACGATCGCGTGGGTGCCGGAGTCGAGCGCCGCCCCGGCGTGGGAGTCGCGCGAGGCCGAGACCCGGCGGCCGGCTCCGACCGCCGCCCCCTCGAGGCCGGCGCGCAGGTTGAGCCTGCGGCCGTCGCGGCCCAGCTCCCAGATGCAGGCGCTGTGGACGCCTTCGACCTTGCCGATCAGCTCGGTGGCAGCCTCCATCATCTCCTGGGGATCGCTGTTCTGCATCGCCCGCTCGCCGAGGCGGGCGACGACGGCCTGCTGGGAGAGGGCGCGCTGCAGCTCGTTCTCGGTCTCCTTGCGGACGCTGACGTCGTAGAGGACGCCGTGCCAGACCGGGATCCCGTCCTCGTCGGCTTCCAGCACCGCCTCGTCGTGGATCCAGACCACCTTCCCCTCACGGGTGTGCATCCGGTATTCGATCGGGGTGGTGTCGCGATTGCCGAGGTGGTCTTCGCTTTCGATGTCGAGCGCCCGCTGGCGGTCATCCGGGTGCAGGAGGCTCGCCCAGAGACCGGGGTCGCGGATGAGTTCCTCCGGTCGGTAGCCGAGGATCTCCTCGACCTGCGGGCTGACGTAGCGCCAGCGGCCGCGCTCGCCGAGCTCGGCCGTGTAGACGATCACCGGCAGCCGCTCGACCAGGCGCTGGAAGTCGTTCCCGCCGGAGGCGAGCTGATCGAGAAAGCGCTTTACCTCGTGCTCGGGCCAGTTCCTGTCGGCGGGCTCTCGCATCCTCCTCGCTCATCGGCCGCTGCGCAGACGGCCTTGAGGACTGCGGGGTGACTCAGGCGGCGAGGCGCATCGGCGGGCCCTGGGCGACAAGCCGATGGAGGCCGGAGAGGGTCAGCGCCCCGACCAGCCCGCGATAGGGCTCATACGGGGCGTATAACTCTTCGACCTCGGGGATCGTCGCCCGGCGCCCGCCCCCGCGCAGGCGGCCGACGAGCTTGATGTAGCCGAGATCCCCGGCCGGCAGAGAGTCCAGTTCGTTGCGGCCGAAGAGACCGAGGCACTGCACCGTCCAGGGCCCGATCTGCGGCATCCCCAGCAGCCGCCGGTCGGCCTCGGCGCTCTCGATCCGGCAGCGGCCGGCGGCGACCTCGCGGGCCAGCCGCCGCAGGGCCAGCGCCCGCTTGCCGACCAGTTCCATCTGCTCGATTTCGGCCGGGGCGCGGCCGGCGATCGCTTCCGGGCCGGGGACGTCGCGCAGCGCCGCCCGCCCCTCCCCCAGCCGCGGCCCCCACCGGCCGGCGATGCGCCGCTCGATCAGCGCCGCCTGCCGCGCCTCGATCAGTTGCCCGACCGCCGCCGCCGCCAGCGCCTCCCAGGGCCACGGCCGCCCACTCGGGCGAAATCCGGGCATCCGCCGGATCAGCGGACCGAGCAGGGGGTCGCGGCGGAAGCGGCGGTGGAAGTCCGAGAGATCGACGTCGACCCAGAGAGCGCAGCGCATCCGCTCGATCGCCTCCTCGAGCTGCTCCCGGCCCGCCGGCCCGGGGCAGGGAGGCAGCGCGATCGGCGGCCGCGAGACGAGCGCCGGGTCAACTCCTTCGGCGCGAAACCGGACCCGGTCCCGGGCCGGCTGCCAGGCCCGCACCAGGACCGGGCAGCCGCCGACGTGGAGGAACCGCGTCGCGACCCCGCCCCGCACCCGCAGCGTCCGGTCCGAGCTGCCGCGGGGCATCCGGTACGGCGACGGCGGCCGAACCTCGGCTTCAGCGACCGAGCAGGTGAACATCGACCAGGAACGAGCGGCTGGCGACGACGTTCTGGCGGTCGCGGCGGCGGCCGCCGGGACGGCGCGGAGCCCGGGCCCTGGAGGCGGCGCTGCTCACCGCGCGCACGGCGGCGACCGTGGCGGCGCCGGCGAGGACCCCGCCGGCGGCGGCGATCGCGGCGCTCTTCACCTCCGGGCGCAGAACCGGCAGCGAGGACCCGGACGGCTCCTCGTAGCTGGAGGGAAGGGGACGGACCGGATCGGTGGCGTCCCGCGGGCTGACGTCTTCTTCGGCGATCACCTCGCCGTCTACTTGCAGCTCATCCACCCCGGCGACTCTAGCGGGACCCGGGGTCGGCGCCGGCGAGGGATCGCTCGTAAAGACGGTACTTCTTGACGATCTTGCCGCCCATCCCCTCCATCGCCCGGTTCATCGGCTTGTTCGTCTCCAGGATCCAGCCCATCTCGCCCCAGTGGATCTTGTCGGGCAGCGCCGCCATCTTGATGTGCTCGAGGTAGAGGCCGGCGGCCACCCCGGTGTGGCGGTAGTCGTGCTTGACCCCGAGGGCGAAGACCCGTAGGCGGTCGATCTTGCGCTTGCCGAGCAGGAACTTCGCCCAGCCGAAGGGCAGCAGGCGTCCGTTCAGCCCGGCCAGGACCCGGTTGATGTCCGGCAGCGTCAGCGCCGCCCCCACCACCTCGCCGTCCTTTTCGGCCATGAAGGTCCACTCCTCGTCGAGCACCTGCTTCAGGTTCTTGGCCTGGAACTCGACCTCGGCGTCGGTGATCGGAACGAAGCCCCAGTTGTCGCCCCAGGCCTCGTTGTAGACGTCCATGAAGCGCCGCACCTCGGCGGCCATCTCGCGCTTGCGCATGTTGCGGATCGTGATCCCTTCGTCGTGCAGGGCTTTCTCCGCGGCCTCGTGGATCGAGGGGTCGAACTTCTCCCCCTCTTTCAGCTCGCCCATCCGCAGCTCCCACATCAGCACGTCCATCGCCTTGCCGAAGCCCTCGGCCTCGATCAGCCGCTGGTAGTACGGCGGGTGCCACGGCTCGAGGATCATCGGCCGGCGCTCGAAGCCCTCGATCAGGATCCCGATCTCGTCGTTGGTGGTGAAGTCCATCGGGCCGAGCAGGCGCTCGCGGCCCCTGGCGACCGCCCACCCGGTCGCGGCGTCGAACAGCGCCCGCACCACCTCCGGGTCCTCCTCGGCCTCGAAGAAGCCGAACATCGCGTCCTTGCCGCCCTGATACTCATCCCAACGGCTGTCGACATGGGCACTGATGCGGCCGACCGCATCGCCGTCGCGCTCGGCGAGGAAGTACTCCGCCTCACCGTGCTCGAACCACGGGTTCTTCCTGCGGTCCAGGAACTGCATCCGCTCGAAGACCAGCGGCGGCACCCACTGCTCGCTCTCGCGGTGCAGCCGGAAGGGGACCTTGACGAAGCGCTTCAGCTCGCTGCGGGTGCGAACGGGCCGGATCTGCACACTTGCCATGTGGGCCGCAACCTACACTCTGGGGCGATGAGCGAGACCGCCAAGGCGCCCGTCGACGTCTTCGAGAAGGCCCGCAGCCACGACCGCCTCGAGCAGCTCGAAGCCGCCAAGGAGCACGACCTCCTCCCCTACTTCCGCCTGCTCACCTCGCAGGCCGGCCCCGTCGTCGAGATGGAGGGCCGGGAGACGATCATGCTCGGCTCCAACAACTACCTCGGGCTGACCGGGGACGAGCGGGTCAAGGGCGCGGCGCGCGAGGCGCTGGAGACCTACGGGACCGGCGTCACCGGCTCGCGCCTGCTGAACGGGACCACCCCGCTCCACCTTGACCTGGAGAGGGAGCTGGCCGAGTGGATGCGGACCGAGGACGCGATCGTCTACACCACCGGCTACCAGTCCAACGTCGGCTGCATCGGCACGATCCTCGGCCCCGGCGACACCGTCGTCTGCGACTCCGGCGACCACGCCTCGATCCTCGACGGCTGCCGCCTCTCCGGCGCCAAGCTGCGTCCCTTCCGCCACAACCGCATGGACAAGCTGGAGAAGATGCTGCAGCGCGCCGCCTCCGACGGCGGCGGCGTCCTCGTCATCGTCGACGGCGTCTTCTCGATGGAGGGCGACGTCTGCGACCTGCCGCGGATCGCTGAGCTCTGCAAGGGCTACGGCGCCCGCCTGATGGTCGACGAGGCCCACGGCGCCGGCGTCCTCGGCGCCCGCGGAGCCGGCGCCTGCGAGCTCTTCGGCCTCGAGGACGAGGTCGACCTGCGGATGGGGACCTTCTCCAAGAGCCTCGCCTCCTGCGGCGGCTTCATCGCCGGGCCGGCCGACGTGATCGAGTACCTGCGCATCTCCTCCCGCTCGTTCATCTTCAGCGCCTCCGCGGTCCCGGCCGCGGTTGGGGCCGCCCTCGGTGCGCTGCGGGTGATCCGCTCCGACGGCCCCGCGCTCTTCCACCGCCTGCTCGCCAATGCCGAGTACCTGCGCGAGGGGCTGCGCCACCTGGGCCTGCAGGTGGTCGAGCCGGGAACGCTCCCCGACGGCAGCATCGCCACCACCCCGGTGGTGCCGGTGGTCGTCGGCGACGACTGGCAGGCGGTGCTGCTCTGGAAGGCCCTGTTCGAGGCCGGCGTCTACACCAACGTCGCGATCCATCCCGCGGTCCCGCCCGGCGGAGCGCTGCTGCGGACGAGCCTGATGGCGACCCACGAGCGCGAGCACCTCGACGGGGCCCTCGGCACCATCGCCCGGGTGATCGGGAACTTCCCGGACCTGCCGCGCACTTAATTTTTTGGTCACGAAAATTTGACATCCCCCGGCCGGGTGAGTTTCCGCCTTGTCCGGAATTGGACAAGCATCCGCCAGGGTCGAAATTGTTGCTCTTAGCGAATGGGTCGGACGTCATTTTGGTGCAGGCGGGTTGACGGCCCCCACCCGCAAGGCATAGCTTGGCCCCCTCGCCGAAACGACCCAGGCGGGCGTTCGGGAAAGAGAGAGAGTCGGTCCGGCAGGACCATGCCCATCGCAGGGCACCGGTTGCCACGGCCGGACACGACATACCCCAGCCCAGTTACCGATTCCTTGAAGGGAGGAGTCCAGTGGAAGCTGCCTCAACGGCACCACCATCGACCATCGCAGCCCCAGTAGACGCGCCGCAGCACATGAGGGCATTGGAGAGAGCCAACATGGTGAGGCTTGCCCGTGCAGAGCTGAAGCGCGCGATCGCGCGAGGAGACATGGATGCCGCGGAGGTGGTTCGCGACTGCCCGTGGGAGACCGAGAGCATGACCATCGCCGAGCTTCTGACCAGCCAGCGCCGCTGGGGTCGGACCCGGGCCCGCAAGTTCCTCATGCCCCTCTCCCTCAACGAGAACAAGCAGCTGGGGACGCTGACGTCCCGGCAGCGGCGGATTCTCGCCAGCGAGCTTTCGGGCCGCGGGGCAGGACGGGAAGCCCTGACGGTCTAGACGCTCAGCCGCGCATTCCGCCGACCCGGTAGCTGAGGCCACCGGAGGCGCGCTGGAATGCGCGGCGAGCCAGGAAAAAGACGATCAGAAAGGCCACCGCTCCGATCGCCAGGGCCACCGCCAGGATCTGGTCAGCGGCGTAGAAGAGGAGGCCGGTGGTGAGAACGACGGCCGCTCCCGCAAGCATCGTCGTGTGGGAGCGGTAGCCGGCGAAGTGCTCACGGATCGCCACCTCGAGACCGCCCAGCCCCGCCAGGGCGACGCCTACCCCGATCGCGGTCGGGTGGCCGCCGATCACCCCGATCGCCAGCGCGACGATGCCGGCGAAGATGACCAGCTCGGCAAGGGGCGCGTTGCCCCACGGCGCCGACGGACGCTCGTCCGCTGAGGAGACCCGCTTGGCGGGCCCGGCCTTGGTGCTCAACGGCCGCAAGCCGTCCGGATAAGGGACATCCGGAGGAGACCTTGACCCGCCACCAGCCCATCAGCATCCCGATCGGGCCGAGCCGCGGGCGGGAGTGCCAGTGGCCGCAGCCTGGGAGGCCGAGGTCCTGGCGCGAGACCTGGACCCACCTGTAATCCCCGGGCGCGGCGAGCATCCGCTCGACCAGCTCCCGGTTCCCGTCCTCGACCCGCTTGCGCTCCACCAGGGCCTGCCTCGCTTCGGCGACCCGGTCGGCAAGCCCGTCGCGGACCATCTCCAACTCGCCAAGGTCGAGCACCCGCGGCTGGGCGGCGAGGGCGGCGACGCGATGTGAGACCTCGGTGTGGCCGAAGGCCTCGGCGAAGAGCCCGGCAAGCTCGGTCTCGAGCCGGGCGATCTGCGTACGCAGCTGCAGTCGCGCCTCGCGCTCGTCGACCGCGACGCCAAACCCGGAAAGCTCGTCTTGTCTCAGCAGAGCAGGCATCCCGGAAAGTGTAGTCATGCCGCCTCCAGAGTCGAAGCGGCCATCCACAAAGCCTCCTCGACGGCGATCTGCGGCACCCCCTTGACCTGGATCGCCGCCACCGCCATCCGACGGCTGCTCCGCTCGACCCGGACGCCCTCGGCGGTCGCGCCGAAGAGGAGGCCGAGGGGGCGCGTGTCGTCGGCGATCACGAGCGTGCCCTTCGCCATCTCCCCGGGCATGCCGGCCAGCGACTCGCCCGGGGCCGAGTCGCGGATGCAGAGACGCCCCCCGATGCGCTCGGCGTCGAAGGCCCGCAGCGCCACCCCGGTCTCGACGATCGCGATGCTGAGGGCGTCCTTCGGCAGCCCGTCGCTGCGAAAGCCGCCGTCGTGGAGGCGGTCGAGGGCCAGCTGCTCGACGGGGGCGCGGCTCCGGTCGCGGTCGAGCCCGATCTGGCGGAAGAAGACGCGGTAGGCCTAGGGGTTCGGCCGTTCCCGCAAGCGGATCGCCTGCGAGCCGTAGGTCCGGTCGGAGAGGTCGCGCAGCCGCTGGCGAACCGGCTCTGGGCTCCTGCCCGGCTTTGCGTCGACCTCGACCCAGGCGATCCCGAGGCCGGGGAACTCGGAGGCGATCAGGGGCGCCACCCAGCCCTGCTGCGGCGCCGGCACCCACCCGATCGGCCGGCTGCTGGGGTCGGCGCTCATCTCAGCTCCCTTCGGCGGCCGCGGTGGCCGCGAGCAGCCGGTCGACCCGCGCGCTCAGTTGGGGGGCGCTGAGCTCCCCGACGCTGGCGCTATGCAGGGTCCCGCCGGGGAAGACGTAGGCGAAGGTCGGGCAGAGGCCGATGCCGTAGAGGCCGGCGACGGCGCCATCGCGGTCATAGCCAACGGGCATCGTCCAGCCGCGCCGGCGGATCGTTTCGCGCAGCGTGTCGCGGTCGTCGCGGATGTCCAGCGAGAGGAAACCCACCCGACCACGGTAGCGCCGGAAGACCCGCTCGACCAGATCCTGCTGGGCGACGCAGTCGTTGCCGCCTTTGCTGAAGAAGAACGAGAGCACCAGCGGCCGGTCGAAGAAGTCGCAGACGCGGATCGATTCCGGCAACTCGACGCGGCAGGCCGGCGTCCGCTGCGAATCCTCGGGGCAGGGGATCGCCGAGGTTTCGCAGTCGTCCTGGGCGACGTTGGCGTCGCCTTCCAGCTGGCCGGCCCCCGCGGGCACCGCAAACTCCGGCAACGGCCAGCGCGGCGGCAGCTTGTCGATGCCGAGCGTCTCCCCACCCCCACCGCCCCGGATCGTGCTGACGGTGGCGACGATGATGATCGCGAGGAAGATCAGTCCGACGATGATCGAGTAGCGGTCCCTCATCGCCGCTCCAGGATGAGCAGGGTCGCCGGCAGGACGAGCAGCACGCCGACGAGGGCGGCGCCCAGGTCGACGACGGTGACGAGCCCGAAGTCCCGCAGCATCTGCACGTCGCTGGCGATCAGCACGGCAAAGCCGGCGATCGCGGTCGCCCCGGAGGCGATCACGGCGGCCCCGGTCCGCGAGTAGGCGAGTTGCAGAGCCTGCTCGACATCCGCGCCGCCGCGTCTCTCCTCATGAAAGCGCCCGCTGAGCAGCACCCCGAACTCGGTCGCAATCGCGATCGTCAGCGCCC
>Ga0157378_10005041_pt1 | contig 11594 bp, 10 predicted proteins | sample M65metaG_FD_115309 | JGI IMG/M metagenome (GOLD analysis project Ga0157378, IMG submission 115309) | Miscanthus rhizosphere microbial communities from Kellogg Biological Station, Michigan, USA - M6-5 metaG | ecosystem: Host-associated > Plants > Roots > Rhizosphere > Soil | place: USA: Michigan...
CTAGTTTCCGGTCGTGCCGCTGGGTGGCATCGACTATTTCAATTTCAACCTCGCGCATCGCGGCATTCAGACGAACGTTTTCTTCGCCGGCATTCTCGTCGCGGCCAATGCGACCAATCCCAATGTCGCGAATACGCGCACGAACGTCGGCGCCGACTTTTTCGGCATCGCGCTCCCGACGACGAACTCGATCTATCGCAACGGCGTCGAGCACAAGGGTGAGGCAGTGCGTACGCTGCCGACGAACCTCACGTTGCGCGCGGGACATCCGTTCCTAGATTTCGGCAAGGTCGATGTTTCGTTCGGTGTCTCGCACCAGTTTTATCGGAAGGCGGACGACACCGAGCCGGGCTTCGTGATTCCTTCAAGCACCTTCGAGCTGACGCCGCACATCGATGGTCAGTACGCGCGCTGGGGCTACACCGTCACCGGTTTCTACGACTACACGCACCGCACGTCATGGAAGCCGTGGGGCAATCCTGCAGAGTACGACTCGTCGCAGCAGAACTACACGTCGTTTGGCGCTTCACTCGCGAAGAGCTTCTATCTTCCGAAGTTTCAGCGGATCTCCATCGATCTGCATTACCTCGATGGTCAACATCTTGATCGTTTCTCGAAGTACGAGCTCGGCTTCTTCGGCTCGCAGCGCATTCACGGAATCCGCTCCGGCTCCGTGCGCGCGGAGAAAGCCACGATTGGTCATCTCTCCTACGGATTCGTCTTCTCCGAACAATTCCGTCTCGAAGCCTTCTACGATCACGGCCTGATCACCGATCGCACGGCCGGCTACTCCCGCGAGCCCTTCCAGGGCCTCGGCATCGCCGGTCAGACGGTTGGCCCTTACGGCACGCTCCTTCGTCTCGATATCGGGAAAACGATCGGACGCAACGCGCAGGACGGCTTCGTGGCGAACGTGGTGTTCTTGAAGTTGTTCTGATCTGTGCTGGGATGCTGGGGCGCTGGGGATCTTGGTCGCTGGGTGGGGCGCGGTGACCCAGTAACCCAGAACCCCAGCACCCCAGAACCCCAGCACCCCAGCACCCTATATAATCCGCCTCCTTTATGGCGACCATCAGAATCAAAGAGCTCCCTCAGCACGTTGGCGAGAAAGTCACGATCAACGGCTGGCTATACAACAAGCGAACGTCGGGCAAGCTGCAGTTTCCGATCATTCGCGACGGTAGCGGCTACCTTCAATGCGTCGTTTTCAAGAAGGAAGTCACTCCGGAGACCTGGGACGCTGCTGATCGCGCGACGCAGGAATCGTCGGTCCGCGTGACCGGCACCGTGCGCGCCGAGGAGCGCGCACCTGGTGGCGTCGAGCTCGGCGTCGAGTCTTTCGAGATTCTGGGCTTCGCGCAGGACTATCCAATCACGCCGAAGGAACATGGCACCGCGTTCCTCATGGATCTGCGGCATCTCTGGCTGCGCTCGAAGAATCAGCACGCGATCCTGCGCATCCGCAACGAAGTCGAGAAGTCGATTCGCGATTTCTTTTACGACCGCGACTTTGTCCTCATCGATTCTCCGATCCTGACCGCGAATGCGGCGGAGGGGACATCGACACTGTTCGAGACGGATTACTTCGGCGAGAAGGCGTTTCTCTCGCAGTCCGGTCAGCTGTATCTCGAGCCCGCTGCCGCTTCGTTCGGCCGCGTTTATTGCTTTGGTCCGACGTTCCGCGCGGAGAAGTCGAAGACGCGCCGCCACCTGATGGAGTTCTGGATGGTCGAGCCCGAGGTGGCCTTCCTCGAGTTCGACGGGCTGCAGGAGCTCGCGGAAGAATTCGTCGAGTACATCGTGAATCGATCGATGGATCGCTGCGCGGAAGAGTTGAAGGTGCTCGAGCGCGATCTTACGAAGCTGGAGAACGTGAAGCGTCCGTTCCCCCGCATCACGTATCGCGATGCGATCGAGTTGTTGAAGTCGAAAGGGATGCCGGCGAATTTCGGCGACGACATCGGCGGCGACGAAGAAACGGTCATCGCCAATTCGTTCAACGCGCCGGTGATCATCACGCGCTACCCGGCGGCCATCAAGGCCTTCTACATGCAGCCGGCGCCAGAAGATGAGTCACTCGCCCTCGGCATGGACATCATTGCACCCGAAGGTTATGGCGAGATCATCGGCGGTTCGCAGCGCATTCACGATCACGATCTTCTGCTCAAGCGTATTCAGGAGCACGGTCTGCCGATCGACAAGTTCCAGTGGTATCTCGACACGCGGAAGTTCGGAACGTTCCCCCATTCCGGTTTCGGTATGGGCATTGAAAGATGTGTGGCGTGGATCAGTGGAGTGCCACATCTTCGCGAGACGATTCCGTATCCGCGAATGCTGAACCGGATCTATCCGTGAGCTTGACCCTCGTGGAGCGACAGGCGCCTCGCCTGTCGGCTCGGTGGACAGGCGAGGGCGCCTGTCCCTCCACCAAGGAGTTTCGTGAGCACTGAAGCCCTGCGTATCATCCCCCTCGGCGGTCTCGGCGAGATCGGGATGAACTTCATGCTCTACGAGTACGGCGGCGATGCCATCGTCGTCGACTGCGGAATGATGTTCCCCGACGCCGCGACGCTCGGCGTCGACGTCATCGTTCCCGACATGACGTACGTCTTCGAGCGCGCGGAAACGGTCCGCGGAATCTTTCTGACGCACGGACACGAAGATCACATCGGCGCGGTGCCGTTCCTCGTGGAGCGGTTGAAGGTGCCCGTTTACGGAATGCCGCTCGCGCTGGGCTTCGTCGAAGACAAGCTCGAGGAATTCGGCCTGGATGCGGAGCTCCATCCGATTCAACCCCGCGAGGTGATCGAGGCCGGCGCATTTCGCGTGGAAGCGATTCGCGTCACGCACTCGATCGTCGACGCGCTCGGCTTCGCGATCACGACGCCTGCCGGTGTTGTCATCCATACCGGCGACTTCAAGATCGATCACACGCCCGTTGATGCGAAGACGACGGATCTTGCGCGCTTCGCGGACTATGGCGAACGCGGGGTGCTCGCGCTGATGAGCGACTCGACGAACGCGCTGGTGCCCGGCCACTGCCCTTCGGAAAAGACCGTCGGGTCAGCGCTCGAGCGCGTGTTCAGCGAAGCGCGCGGCCGCATCATCGTAACGACGTTCGCGTCACACATCCATCGCGTTCAGCAGGTCATCGATCTTGCGCGTAAACACAATCGCAAGATCGTCCTTGCCGGCCGCTCGCTCGTCGATAACACGGAGACCGCCGAGCGCCTCGGCTACCTTCGTTTCCCACGCGAACAGCGCGGCGCAAACCGCGAGCTCTCACCACACGAAACCGTGATTCTGACGACGGGCACGCAGGGCGAGCCGACCTCTGCGCTTTCGCGGATGTCGGTGGGCGAGCACAAACAGGTCAACATCCAGCGCGGCGATATCGTTGTCATCTCCGCCCGCACGATTCCGGGCAACGAGCGCGCGGTCAATCACGTCATCGACAATCTGTACCGCCGTGGCGCAGAAGTGATCTCGCACGAACGGCCCGACGTGCACGTATCCGGACACGCGTGTCAGGAAGAGCTGAAGCTGATGCTCAACCTCACCCGTCCGAAGTTCTTCATTCCGATTCATGGAACGCTGCGCCATCTCATTCATCACGCGCGTCTCGCGCAGGAAACGGGAGTTCCCCACGGCGCCGTCGTGACCAACGGACAGGTCATCGTGATCGAAGACGGCGAACTGCGCGTGCTCGAAGAGCGCGTGCAGAACGGAAAAGTCTTCATCGATGCCGAGGCGGAGGAAGTGCCGGAGATCGTGGTACGGGACCGGCAACATCTTGCCGAGGATGGGTTCGTAATCGTGGTGGTTGCCGTCGATTCCAATGGCCGGCTCATTCGCGAAGCCGAGATCATTACGCGCGGGCTCGTTCACGTCGACGAGAGTCAGGATGTACTGGACGAAGTGCGGGAGCTGCTTTCGCAGATTTTCACGACGAGTCCCGCTGACGAATTGCGCGATTCGGATCTGCTCCAGGAGAAGATGCGGGCAGCGCTCAAACGCTACTTCAGAAAAACGATGAGTCGCCGGCCGCTGATCCTGCCGGTGATCTGGGAAATGTGAGAACCGAAATTGAACATCATTGAAGCAATCGTGCTGGGGCTCGTGCAGGGCTTGACCGAATTCATCCCCATCTCCTCTACCGCCCATCTCGAGATCGTGCCGATCCTCCTCGGCTGGGGTGATCCGGGTGCTGCGGCGAGCGCGGTGATTCAGTTCGGAACGTGGATCGCAGCCGTCATCTACTTCTTCAAGGACATCGTGCGGCTCGTCACCGGTTTCTTCAAAGGCCTGATGTCGCGACGTCCACTGGCTGACGTCGATTCACGCGAGTCATGGCTCGTCATCATCGGTACGGTTCCCATCGTCGTGCTCGGACTGCTGCTCAAGAAGCACATCGAGTCGACGTTCCGCGGGCTGTGGGTCATCACCACGATGGTGATCGTCGTCGCGATTCTGATGGACATCGCGGAACGCTATGCGAGGCGGAAGCAGCTTCGCCAATTCGAGGCGATGAACGTGGGAGATGCGGTCGCGATCGGCCTCGGTCAGTGTCTCGCGTTGATTCCGGGCTCGTCGCGAAGCGGCTCGACGATCATGACGGCGCTCTTCCGCAAGATCGATCGCCCGACCGCTGCGCGCTATTCGTTTCTGCTTTCGATTCCAGCGGTCGGCGGTGCCGGTTTCCTCGAGCTCTTCAAGGAGCGGCACCATCTCGGTGAGCTCGGATGGACCTCGATCGTCGTCGCGATCGCCGTCGCCTTCATTTCAGGCTATGCATCGATCTGGTTTCTGATGCGCTATCTGCGCACGCACACGACGTATGTGTTCATCTACTATCGGTACGTCCTCGGCGTGGTGATGATCGCGTTGCTGTATTTCGGCTGGGTGAAGTAGGTTGTTTATCCTGAGCGAAGCGAAGGATCAACGACGGCGCCGGGAGATAGTTCCTTCCTGCTTCGCTCCTGAAGGACGCGCAGCGCGGCGCCTTGGTTGACGCTTCGCTTCGCTCAGCGTGAACTTTACCTACTCCGATAAGACCTGCACTTCGGGGATGTTCCGGTACTTCTCCGCGTAGTCGAGCCCATACCCGATCACGAACTGCGGTTCGATCGAGAAGCCGATGTAATCGGCGTTGAAGGGAACTTTCCGCGCGGCCGGCTTGTCGAGGAACGTAGCCGTCTTCACCACCGACGCCCCGCGGCTCTCGATATAGCGGAAGACTTCGCGCATCGAGAGGCCGCTGTCGATGATGTCCTCGACGATCAGCACGGCCTTGCCATGCATGTCCAGCTGCGGCTCCTTCAGGATCGTGACGACGCCCGAGGAGTACTTCTGATTTCCGTAGCTGGAGACCTGGATGAAATCGAGCGCGACATCGAGAGAGATGTTGCGGACGAGGTCGGCGCAGAAGAACACGGCGCCTTTCAAAACGCAGAGAGCGATCAGCTCGGTTCCGGCGAAGTCGGCGCTGATCTGCTGCCCCATTTCCGCTACACGTTTTACGATCTCTTCACGGCTAAATAACGTTGTCTGTGCCATCTATGAAAGAATCATAGCATCGCCCCTCTGGGTAGAAGGTAGACGTGTCGGTAACGGAAATCGGAGTTCTTCATGGGCGCTGGATGCGCCTCTCGGATCGTTTCAAATCGCTCTGGACCTATCACCAGTTCGCGACCGGCGTGTATCGCAACCTTCTGCGGGAGAACGTCCCCTATCACTTCGATTTCCATAAGACCTACGAACAGATCAAGGGAGTCACCGGCAAGCTGAATGCGACGGAAGTCGCCAACGCGGCGACCGACATCACGCGATCGGAAGCGATCCTCGAGCGCGCGACCGAAGTGCTGCTGCGCGCCGACGACGGGATCACGCCGTCACTCGTCCGCCGCTTCTTCGAGAAGCTGAAGCGGCAGGACGACAACATCATCCAGTACCTCATCAAGTTCTATCTGTATTCGGATGCAGTGGAAGGCGATCGCCGCGACAAGATCGACTTCCTCTTCACCCGCCTCGGCGAGGACTTCCATGCGATGCGCGGTGAGTTCGCATCACGCGATTCGCTCGAGTTTCGTGAGCGCGTCGTTGCCCTGATCCACGTGCTTCGCGTGGCGCCGACGCCGAGCGACGAAGTGATGAGGATGGTCCGCGCGCTCCGCTCGATGCGCGACGAGATCCTTTCCGCCGAGACGTTCGATGATCTGACGGATAAGCATCTCCTGAAGAACGCGCGCACCTTCAAGCATCGCGTCGGCGATCTCTACTTCCATCCCGACATTCTGATGTCGATCATCGAGCTCAACGTCGCGGCCAAGAATCGCTTCCTCCGCCTCTATCACTCTGAAGAGGAACGGCTGCTCGAGGAAGCGGAGAAGCTCATGCAGCACGGCCAGGCCATCGAGCGCAATTTCGGTGATTCGAATCCGGGACTGGTGCAGGAGATCGCCCGCTTCCGCGATTTCAAGGGGAAATTTGACGAGTTGCGCGCGCAGTCGAATGTGAAGCACGACGTGATCGCCGCGCTCAAGGCGAGCATGAGCGCGATCCTCACGCAGCTCGAGGGTGGAATCGACGCGCCCGATGAACTGATGGATCTCCCGCAGGAGTTCATGATCGCCGCCGAGCAGAACGCGAACGTGAGCGAGCGCTTCGGTCACGATGATGTGCTGCTGCGGTTCCTGATGCGGATCGCGTCCGCTGCCGACTCGTTGCCTTCGGACCTGATCGAGGAAGAGATCGCGCAGAGCGAAGTCGTTCGCGAGATGCGGCTCGAGCCCTGGGAAATCACCGCATATCACAAGCTGTTCGATCGTCGCCTTCCCGATGCTGAAGAGGATAACGAAGATCTGAGCATGCTCTTTCTGCGCGCCGCAGCGCTCCGCATCAAGATCGACGAAGAGGCGACGATCGTCGCGACGTCACTCGCGGCAGACGTCCGGCCGGATGCTGAGTTGCTGTCGAAGGCAAAGGCAAGCCTCGATACGGCGAAAGAGCTCGACGAAGATTTCGGCGAATTTCTTCACGAGGCCGTCTACTACTCGAACCCTGCGCTGCTCCATAAGTTGTATCGATCGCGGTTCCGCCTCCTGCGCGGATTCTCGGGTTTGTGGCTGATCTACGATCGCGCGAGCGCGTAGCGGATCTGTGTGGCGCCGCCGGATCGACAGCGGGCACATCACGGGTAAACTCACAGTCGCATGAAGATCTACCGTTACCTCGACCGAGGTTCGATCCGCGAATCGTCGGCTCCTCCTGCTGATGCCATTCTGCTCGCGCCATGCATGCCGACGAAGATCGTCTGCATCGGTCGCAACTACGCGGAGCATGCGAAGGAGCTCGGGAACGAAGCTCCTTCGGAGCCGATCATCTTTCTCAAGCCGCCGAGTGCGCTGCTGTCACCGTTCGGGACGATCGTGAGACCGGCGATTTCACAGCGCGTCGATCATGAAGCCGAGCTCGCGATCGTGATCGGCAGACGTGCGCGTGACGTGCGGGCTGCACAGTGGCGTGACTACGTGCGCGGATTCGCCTGTGCCAACGACGTGACGGCGCGCGACCTTCAGAAGAAGGATGTGCAGTTCACTCGCGGGAAGAGCTTCGATACGTTTGCGCCGATCGGTCCGTGCATCGAAACGGAGCTCGATGTCGCGTCGTTGTCGGTCGTCGCACGCGTGAATGGAGAGACTCGTCAGAATGGCAACACGCACGACATGATCTTTCCCTGTGACGTCATCATCGAGTTCATCACATCAGTGATGACGCTCGAGCCTGGAGATGTGATTCTGACCGGAACTCCGTCGGGCGTGGGTCCGTTGCAGGCGGGCGACACGGTCGAAGTGGAGATTGGGGGCATCGGCGTGTTGCGGAACATGGTTGCCTGACGATGACACTGCGCGCCGAGCTCCTTCGCATGTTCCCTGCGCTGGTGCATCTGCCCCCGCACGCTTTTGTCGTTGGCGGAGCGATTCGCGATCTGCTGCAGGGGAAGACACCATCCGACATCGACGTCGCATGCCGCGACCCCTTCGAATGCGCCGAGGCGATTTCGCCGCGCGTGATCCGGTTGGGAAAGGATCATCTCTCGGCCTATCGCGTGGTGGCCGACGAACAGATCTATGATTTTGCGCCGCTCCTCGACAACGACATCGACCGCGATCTGGCGCGCCGCGATTTCACCGTGAACGCGATGGCGCTGCCGCTCGACTCTGATGAGCTGCTCGATCCGCACGGAGGCCAGCGCGATCTCACATCGCGGATCGTGCGCATGGTAGCTCCGAAGAATTTCGCCGACGATCCGCTGCGCACGCTCAAGGGCATCAGGATGGCTGTGCGTTATCAGTTTGCGATCGAGCCGGAGACGGTGCGCGCGATCCACGAGCATGCGATGTTGATCACGACCGTCGCCGCTGAGCGCGTCGACCACGAGCTGTCGCTGATCTTCTCGTCCAACGAGTTTCGAAAGGCCGTGACGCTGTTGCGCGAGACGCGGCTCGATGCGCCCATCTTCGGCTGCGAGCTCGACGCGTCGAGATTTCAGGCCGACGATCTGTCGTTTGCAGTTGCTCTCGCGCTGCTCGTGGAGGAGCCGAAGATCTTCGCGGAGCGCTGGAGAATCGCGGAATCCGTTCAGCGCGACATGCAGGCGCTCAGACGTCTGATCGACGATCACTCGCTCATCGAACTGTATGACGCCGGCGAATCGGCAGCGCGGCAGCTCGGTCCGATGCTTCGCGCACTTGGCCGCAGCGACGATTTCGAAACGCCCGACTTTGCGACAGTGCCGTATCTGACGGGCAATGAGATCGCGACGCTCACAGGCCGCGAGCCTGGTCCGGAGCTGGGACGCATCAAACGGAATCTGCTCGAAGCGCAGATACGAGGCGAAGTGCGGTCGAAGGAAGACGCAGTCGTTTTCGTAAGAGGGTGATGTGCACGCTGACGCCACACAGAACCCGGAAGCCAGCGCATCGTCACTTCGTCAGTGTGACGTGCACTTCGCCTGCGGTGGTGTGCAGGTTCACGGTGGAATGACCACCCTCGGGGTTCACGAAATGCGTCGTGCCGGGCAGTACTCCTTCGCGGTTGACGGTGCGATCGCCGAATGACGCGTGTACTTCACCGATGCGGCAGGAGGCATTGAGCTCACGGACCTGTGCACGCGGAGTGGTGAGATGGATCTCGCCTGCACGAAGATCGGCGTCGAGATCGCCGAAGCTTCCCTCGAGCCACAGCTCGCCGGCTTTCGTTTCGAAGGTAATGGCCACGCCTTTGGGAATCCTGAGATCGAGATCGATCCCTGAGAGCTTCGTCACGCGCCAGCCGCGGGCGTTCGGCCCGAAGTGACGGCGGACGATGGCCGTGTCCTTGTTCGTGTAGACCTCGACGCTGACATCGTTGATGGCGCGCCGCAGTTCGGCGCGATCGTCGTCATCATCATCGGCGTCCTGTCGAATCTCACCGCTGGCGACTAGATCGTTCGTGTTGCCGTTGCGGACATGGATCTCGCCGGCGGGGATTTCGACGATGACGTGATGGACTGAGAGCAACGGGACCGAAGTCTCGAAGCGATGCGAGATTCGCTCGTCCGCCTGGATCGCGACAGCAGCGAAGAAAAAGAGTGCAGCAACAATCAGCCGGCGCATGGTGCCTCCGTGTTGTGTTGATGAACGAAAAGGGGGCACGAAGGTTTCTGGTGCTGAAAAAAAATCGAGGAGCCGGCGTGACGCCGGCCCCTCGATACGACTCCCCAAAAAAGTCGATTGGTATTCGCTTATTTCTTCTTTGCTGCCTTCTTGGCGGGCTTCTTAGCGGCTGCCTTCTTCTTCGTGGCCATTAACAGTCACCACCTTTCATGCCGTACGGGACCTCCCGGTCGCGCCTACTTGGCAAAAAACGCCGGAATACTCCGGCAAACTTTTTATGCAGTTGATTGCGGGGGCGGGGAGAGACGACTGCTGACGACCTTCGACATTCACTGAACTCAGTTTGCGGTTCCAGTTTTTGGCGATCGTCATTTTCTTGTACGTAATATGAGATGGTTAAACGATATTGTCAAGCAATTGTTTATCAAAATCGAAATCAATTCGCGCTGTTCCACGGTGTTCCACGAAATTCGACAGCCGAAACCGTGCTTCGACACCCGGCATCCGACAGCCGACAGCCGGAAAAGCTTCGATGATGAATCCCGTTCGTCCGCTCCGACTTCTTCTTCCGCGACTTCGTGAATCGCGACGCGCGCGCAAATCTCAGTGCGGCTGTCGGCTGTCGGTTGTCGGCTGTCGATTCACGTACGCGTCGCGCGTTTTCATCGCGCATGCGCGCCACGTGAACTGCGATGCGCGCGCGATGCCGCGCTGCGTGAGCTCGCGCCGAAGCGCGTCATCGCTCGCGACGCGCAGCATCGCCTCGGCAAAATCATTCGTGTGCAGCGCGGCTTCGGCTGTCACTTCGACGAGTGCCGCTGCGAGTGACGTGATCACCGGTGTCCCGCACGCCATCGCCTCCAGCGCTGGCAATCCGAAGCCTTCCTCTTTCGAAGGAACGATCACGGCGAGCGCGTTTCGATAAAGCTGCGCGAGATCATCGACGAATCCCACACATTCGATTCCTTCGCGATCTGCGAACCGCTCGAATCGCGCCCCTGCGAGCACGAGACGGAGCTCGGGGCGCTCTGCGTGTATCCGCGCGAATGCGTCGACCAGCTCTCCCGCGTTCTTATGCGGCTTGTCGTTGCCCGCGAAAAGAAAGTACATGGCCCTGCCGGCTGTCGGCTGTCCGCTGCCGGCTGTCGCATAGAACTGCGAATCGACGCCGTTCGGCGTCACGACGACGTGTTCGCCGTCGCAGCCGAATGTCGCGACGATGTCCTGCTTCACGAACTCGCTCACCGTCAGCACGCGCACACTCTTTCGGATCGCCCGTCCCAGCATCGTGCGTGCATAGAGCGGAGCGAGCGGGTTGCGATGCCGCACGTGCAGATGAATCAGGTCGTGAACCGTGACGATGACAGGCGTCCTGGTGAAGGGAACGACGTAGTGCGGCGCATGGAACAGGTCGAGCTTCGCCTGGCGAATCGCGCGGCCGAGGGTGAGGAGCTCGCGCGCGGAGTAATGGGGGGCGTCGAAGATGACGTGCTCGAAGCGCGCCGGAACCGCCGCGCCGCGCGGCGCGAACACGACGTACTCCTCCGGCGCATCGATCTCTTCCAACCCGCGCAGCAACCCGCGGATGTAGGTTCCGATGCCGAAGTCGCCGATTTTTCTCCCGTCGATTCCGATTCTCAAGAAGCCGCCGCGTCCTCCAGCAGTTCTCTCATTGTCTGCGCGCTCGCCTCCCAGCGATAGAGGGCTGCGCGTTCCGGTCCGCGTGCCCGCAGCTCGCGCCGCAGCACGGCATCACGCATCACGCGCTGCAGCGCCTCGCGCAGGCCATCGCGATCGCCCGGCTTCACCAGCAGTGCAGCATCACCTGCAAACTCCGGGATCGCACCAGTTCTCGTCGCCACGACTGGCGCACCGCACGCCAGCGCCTCGAGCGGCGGAATGCCGAAGCCTTCGTAGTGCGATGGATAAACGAATGCC
>Ga0157378_10005042_pt1 | contig 11594 bp, 13 predicted proteins | sample M65metaG_FD_115309 | JGI IMG/M metagenome (GOLD analysis project Ga0157378, IMG submission 115309) | Miscanthus rhizosphere microbial communities from Kellogg Biological Station, Michigan, USA - M6-5 metaG | ecosystem: Host-associated > Plants > Roots > Rhizosphere > Soil | place: USA: Michigan...
TGCCGGTTATGATGACGGCCACCGCCATAGTGCTGTTACACAGGCTCGTCAGCTACCTTTCGGCCCGCAACAAAACTCTGTGCAATATCGTTGAGGGTAAAAAATTCCTCCTCTACAAAAACGACAATTTCATTGGGGCAAACCTGAAAAAGGCGCTTGTGAGTGAAGAAGATGTGATGCAGGAAGTCCGTAAATCGGCGCTTACCGAGGACCTTGATAAGATAGATGCAGTGTATATGGAACGCAGTGGCTACATAAGCTCCATAAGGAAAGAACAACCCAAAGCTTAATTGCCCGGCGCTTCATCTTCCTGTTTATGGTGGCCAAACAGCCGCTTGAAAAAACCTTCTTTCTTTGGCGGATCGTCTTTACGGTCACTATGCCCTCCTGCCACGTCTATAGTCCGTTCGTCCCTCACGGCTGTTTTCTGCGCGGCCATATACATGTCCTTCCATATCAGGTAGATGAACCCATGGTTGGGATCGCGGTGCAGCACAGCACTCGCACTGCGGGGGCCTTTTCCCGGCATAGGATTGTTGGGGTATAGGATCAGCGCATTTGCCAGGAAAGTAAAGGGCCCGTTTTTCGTTTTGCGGTCGTCGCTCTTAAACTTGAACAGAGATATTTTCAGGTCGTTATAAAGCATGGTGAATTGACCGCGGGCGTACGACTCATCCCCCTCTATATGTCCCGTCATATGCGTCAGGTTAAAAGAGGTGACCTTGGCAAACGTAAACGCCGCTGCCTGCTTGCTCACATCGTCTCCATTCAGATTATTAACATAGCCATCCACCGTGAAGTGGCCTTTCGGGTCGGTCAGCGACATATCGAAAGTCGCTGCGATCGGGCTTTTACCCATATACTTCCCCTTTAGTCTGATGACACAATTCTTATGGTGCTCCAGCACTGTATCTATATTGGTAACATTGGAAAAGCTGCCGTTGATATCTTCAAACTCCAGTACAAAGGCAGAATCCGGTTTTTTCTGTGGCTCGGTATAGTGTATCCTGCCGTTCTTCACAGTTACTTTCCGGATGTCTGTTTTTATAGCCTGGCGTATCAGTTGGTTGGGAAATTGACCCATTCGGTCCTTTGCCGCAGGCGCTTTTTCACGCACATAATGTACACTGATATATGGGTCAACAGCCTTCATTTCGCTTGCCTCCAGCACATCATAATGCAGCAGTTTTTTCCAGTTGAAATTACTCACGGCTATCTCGGGAAACCGGAAGTTATAAACCTCCAGTACCTCCCCCTTTTCCCTTTCAACATCGGCCATATTTTTGATCACGGCGTTTAGGGTCACACTGCTGGTTGTAGAACTAAACTCAAGTGTTGGTTTTTTTATACGGTAGTCCACTCCATCCTTGCTAAAAATCACACTATCTGGTCTCACGGTCCCGTTACGTGCATAAATAAATGAGCTGGTGTCCTTGTTCAGATCCTTGTCCACGGCCCACCTGTTCAACATCGCTTTTCCTCCTTTCAGGTAAAAGTAATAGGTGTACCTGTCGCCCTTAAAATGATAAGTAAGATCCGGATTCAGGATCTCCAGGCAGGCAATAGAAAGCCTGTTGAGTTTAGAGGCTCCATCTTTGTCATCCACCATCGTCAGGTCAGGGTGGTGTTTAATGGTCTGCATCCACCACTTCGGATCATGAACGATCACATGCGAGCAATCGAGCGTCTTATGCAGTAGCACATGCTCCCAATACATGCCCCTCACCTCTACCAGCGGGGCAAATACATTTGAAACCGTATTGGGCGAGTAATGCAGTCGCTCCCTGAGCTTGTTTACCTGGTTGGTATCTGCCGTCAGGCACACATTTTTAAGAATGGCTTTGTGGTTGCGAAACTGGATCTCTATATCGTCGAAGGAAATACGATAGATGCTGTCGCTGCCTTTCAATATCATTTGGGGAATTTTCCTGGTCAGGATATGTTTGTAGTCATGTGCTATCCATAGTGTCGCTCCGCCCAGCACGACGGTCTTCAGCAAGAGCACTCCGAGTATTATGTACAGTACACGCTTTATTTTTTTGCGGCGGGGTGTGGGGTTTTTTTTCGGTTCCATCGCTTAACCCCATAAAAAAACTCTACCAGACATGCTGGTAGAGCCGTAAATTAACACTAGATTCTTATTCCTGCGGAACCGGTACGGTTATTTCCACCTTCTGCGCCGGATACTGCTTCTTGTAAATGATATACTCCTTTTGAGGGTCAGCCTTGATTTCCTCCTTGATGATCTCAATACGTGCCTTGTTCAGGTCCACATTCGACATGTATTCGGGCACGGTTTCCGTCACAGTCCATTTACCGTTATTCCAGTAATAATAGCCCTGTTCGGGGTCATAGAACACATAGTAGTCCGGGAAGTAAACATCCTTCTTATTAGTGTAGTGGTGCGCAGCAGCCCAAGCTGGTGAGCCCTTCATCTTTACCTTGCCGCGCCCATTGTCTTTCATTTTGCCCTGGGCGCTGCAAAGAAGCGGTAAGGCCAGCAGGCCAGCCGCAAAGAACAGTTGTCTTAGTTTCATAATCGCATTTTTAGTTGGGGAATCAGTTCAAAAAAACCATACCAGTGTGTAAGAAACAAACGCCTGTTACTGCCTAATCTAACTCTGGCTATTCTAATACTGTCTGCTTTTTAATGAGCTTCAATGCGGTATCCCCATCCGCCCATTTCAACGGCTTGAACTCTTTGCCTTCATGCCGGTTGTAGTCCATAAAAAAGTGCTCTATTTCCGCCACCATTTGCTTATTCAGCTCCTTTACCGATTTAATATCCTTATACAATATCGAGCAGGCACTGATGGCCACTATGCGATCATTTCGTTCTTTTTTGCCGCCCTTTTCCTTCTGCTCGGCTTCTATAATGCCTATGGCCCGGCATTGTACCAGGCAACCCATAAAGCCGGGCTGGTCCATAATAACCAGCACATCGATCGGGTCCCCGTCGTCTGCAAGTGTATTAGGCACAAATCCGAAATCGAACGGGAATACCGACCCCACAGGCAGCGTTTTCTTCAGCCTGAACAACTTCAGTTTCTGGTCGTAATCGAATTTATTACGGCTGCCTAGCGGTGTTTCAATAATAACATTTATCAGATGATCCTCAATCGGGCAAATCGCGCTAATTTCCATTGCGAATTGAAATTGTTTAAGTTGATCTTGAAGTGAAGAAAAGGGACTGGCTACAGCGATCGCAGCCAACGAACAACTTCATCCCTGCTCTTGCCCAGCTTCTGCTGCAGGCGGCCATATAGTTCATCTTCTTTACCTTCTTCATACCTTAGGTCGTTATCGGTAAGATCGCCATGGGCCTCTTTTATTTTGCCTTTCAGCTCGTTCCATTTGCCTTTTAGTTCCAGCTTGTCCATAGTTTTTTTTGTTGGGTAAGACATAAAGACTATGCCAATGAAAATGAAAAGTTGCTCTTTGCAGGCATCATGGCATGTTTTTAATGATTTTAGCGTAACGATTGAATCTTCAAAACATCCAGAATGACTATCGGCATCCTAAAAAGCCTTTCCGCTTCCATTTCCAGGTTCACGGCCAGCTCGCGTGGATTCCAGGTGGCGCTTATTGCAATTATCGTTTGGGCCGTGTCCGGTTTTGCATTTCACTTCTCAAATGCCTGGCTGCTCATCATCAATACTGGTACCAGCATTATTACCTTTCTCATGGTCTTTATCATTCAGGAGGCACAGAATAGGCACACGCTTGCGTTGCAGTTAAAGCTCAACGAACTGATAGCTGCTACCCGCGGCGCCAGCAACAAAGTGCTCAATATCGAGGATCTTACGGGCGAGGAACTAAGGGAATTGAAAGAAATTTACGCCCGCATCAGCGAGCTGTCGCGGCAGCAGGGCAAATCCACGGCAAGTTTCACAATGGATGAAGCAGATAAGTTTCCGGAAGCGTAAGGCGTTAGCTGCGCTACACACTTTTGGGTTTTGACTTTTGACTTTTGACTTTTGAATTAATATTCTATGTTCATCCCCAGCGCATCCTTTAGCCGTGCAAGCTGCGGATTTTTCTGAGCCATCACATCAAACATTTCACTCTTGCTCAGTACCACCTGTTGCTGTTGCGCTTTTACCGATTCATCCTCCTGTATCTCTGTGGTTACACGCACGATCATTTTGGTTGCAGCGCGGTAAAACTCTATTAACGCTGTGCGCTGCTCCCGCGCATAGGTATCACTAAGCTCGCTGGGGGATATAACACGCACTTCATCGGGGGGGCGCACCTCCACTCTCATCAGGCTAAACTGTGCGTGAATGACATTCTTTGCCCCAGCAAGAAGCTGCTTTTTATAATCTTCAAACAGTTGCAATGCAGTTTCCGCTGTTAGCTCTTTTTGTTCCTTACCCTGGTTGGCCGTCGCCCGTGTTACCTCATGCTTTATGTCCGACAAAAAGTCCATGGACAATCTGCGCCCTCCTCCTGCCTGCGGAGCCGGGGTAGATGGCCGTCCCGGTTCAGGTTTGTTTGCATCGGATGGTGCTGGCGCGGGCTGCACAACTGCTGCGGGCCCTTGTTCAACTATTGTAGCATCCGGCTCAGTATCCCTAATAGCATTTTCTGTCGCAAGTTGCTCACTTACAGCATGTAAAGTGTATTCACTTGATTTTTCAGATAAAACATCTGACGCCGCCGGGACTACGCTATTGGAGTTTTTTTTTACATCACTTTCGATGGCAGACTGGCCGCCTACCTGCACCTGGTCGCCCGACACTGCCTGCAGCAAAAAGCAAAGCCTTATCAGGCATAGCTCCACGTGCAGCCGCTTATTGGTAGCTGTCTTATAGTTCAGTTCGCAGTCGTTGGTCACGTTCAGCGCCGATAGCACAAAGGATGGAGGCGCCTGGTTGGCCTTCTCATTATATACGGGCTTGAAGTCGTTGGGCACGTCAAGCAGCTTAGCCATGCGGCTATCCTTGCACAGTAGCAGGTTCCTGAAGTGCTCTGCCAATCCGTTTATGATCACATCGCCCTCAAAGCCTTTCTCCAGCGCCTGGTCCAGCAGCAGTAGTGCGCCGGCCACATCCTGGCACAGCATGCTGTCGGTGAGCCGGAAATAATACTCGGCATCCAGCAGGTTCAGGTGCTCCATGGTATTGGAGTAGGTGAGCATGCCATTGGTAAAACTGGCTATCCGGTCCAGCATAGATAGGGCATCGCGCATGCAGCCCTCGCTCTTTTGCGCTATTATGTGCAGCGCTGCCTCCTGGGCCACCATGCTTTCCTTCCCAGCTATGCTTTGGAGGTGTGCTACTATATCATGCGTGGTTATCCGCTTAAAGTCGAATATCTGGCACCGGCTCAGGATGGTAGGCAGTATCTTATGTTTCTCAGTGGTCGCCAGTATGAATATAGCATAGGGTGGGGGCTCCTCCAGCGTCTTCAGAAAGGCGTTGAAGGCACTAGAACTCAGCATATGCACCTCATCTATAATATACACCTTGTACCTGCCCTGCTGCGGTGCAAACCGAACCTGGTTGGTGAGTTCCCTGATGTCCTCTACAGAATTGTTGCTGGCGGCATCCAGTTCAAAAACATTGAACGAAGTATTGTTCTTAAAGCTGGTGCAGGTATTACATACGCCACACGCCTCCATATCAGCAGTTGGCGATTCGCAGTTGATAGTCTTGGCCAGTATGCGCGCACAGGTAGTCTTACCCACACCCCTCGGACCGCAAAACAGGTAGGCATGCGCCAGGTGCTGGTTCTTTATGGCATTCTTTAATGTTGTGGTAATATGCTCCTGGCCCACCACCGTATCAAACGTTTGCGGTCGGTACTTCCTTGCTGAAACTATATAATTATCTGACATTCCCCGTACTCAATAAATAATTACCGTAGTGTACAAACTTAGCGAGAAAAGGGGGAATAAAAAAAGCGACATAGACGGGGGCATCAATTGCATTAAATATTTATGTTCTTTTGCCGAATTCTACTACTAGGCTACTTTACGCCCACGCATCTCAAACATTTCCCCTACTTTTAATCCCCATTAGATTTATCTACTTTTGGCCAAATTTTCCAATGAAAAGATTTATAGCCTTTCTCTTTGCGTTCGTGTTTATGACCATGGGAAACCTATCATCTTTTGCGCAGCAAGACACCACCAAGCCCGTTGGACGCTCCGATAGCCCCTGGGTTGTGGCCCCCATACTGGATACCTCCAGGCAGCCTGCAAAACTAAAGACCCCAACCACATCTGCAAAGCCGGAAGAAATTGCTAATCGGTTCAAGAAGCACGAGCCGAAGAAGAAAAAAGAGAAAAGGAACCTTCTCTACCGTATCCACATGATCGGGCATCAGAAACGTGAGCGCCGAAAATATATGGATGAAGGGCATCATGAGTTTTATGTAAAACCCAGAAAGGAACAGCGCCGCATTAGCCGCCACCACCTCAACCCTTACAAACCCACCAAGACCAACAAGAAGATGATGCGCAAGGTGGATCATAAACTGAAAAAGCAGCAACATGATGTGGACATGAGCCGAAAGGTAGAGGAGCAGCAAAAACAAGAGGAGGAAGATGTAAAGACCAAGGCAAGGGAAAAAGAAGAGCTGGAAAAATCCAGGGCCGATGAAAAAGCCAGGGTAGAGAAGGAAAAGGCGGAAGAAAAGAAGAAAGCTGAAGAGAAGGAAGCCCCTAAAACTGATAAGCCGAAGGAAGATAAACCTAAAGACGACAAGCCAAAGGACGATAAACCTAAGGAGGAGAAGCCCTCCGATAAACCTAAGGATGATCAGCCTAAAGATCAACCCCAGGACAAACCGAAGGAAGAGCCTAAATAGCCCGGCCTTTATTTATGGCGCTGCATAGTGCTAATTAAATTTATTTTTCTTTTCTTTGCTTAAAGAACATTAGAGATGAAGATTACCCTTAGAAATTTCCTGCTGTTTGTCTTTGCTTTGATCACTATCAGTTGCAGTTCTTGCTTTTTCCGCAGGCACCCCGACAAGAAATGGTTCAGCAAGCGGCATCCGAAATTCTACTACCACAAGGGTCATAATTATGGCGGCCGCAAGCTGTGGGTAAGGGTACCCCACTACGGCCGCAAGCTCTATTAGGCCTTGTTTCCTCCGGAACTGTAATTCCTACTTTTTTTATGGACCATATCCTGACCTCGAAAAAGATCTTCCTGTCTTACAAAGAGCTGGGCGAAAAAGCTATGGCGCAGGTCGACGACTCTGTGCTGAACTGGCAGGCCAACGAAGACAGTAACAGTATAGCCAATATTGTAAAGCATCTGTGGGGCAATATGCTTAGCCGCTTTACCGATTTCCTGACCACTGACGGCGAGAAACCCTGGCGCAAACGGGATGAGGAATTTGAACCTGCCGGTATGACAAGGGCGCAGATGATGGCGCTGTGGGAGGACGGCTGGCAGTGTGTTTTTGGTACCCTTGATAGCCTCACCGCAGCCGACCTTGACAAGACCGTTTACATTCGCAATGAGGCACACTTTGCTGCCGATGCCATCAGCCGGCAGATAGCTCATTATTCCTACCATGTCGGCCAGATCGTCTATATCGCCAAACTTCAGTCCACTGGCGGATGGAATAGCCTCTCCATTCCACGTGGCAAGACCGCTGAATTCAATGCGGCTGTGATGGCCAAGGGTAAGCAGTAGGCGGTTGGCCTGCATGCAAAACCACCCTTACGGGTGGCTTCTATTCAGAATCTTTGCACAGGAGTTCTCCTAACTCTTCACCTTATCCAGCCATTCCCTCTTTTCAATGCGGTAGGAGAGAAAGAGGCCGAGGCCGCCGCCTATAGCTATGAGCGCAAAATAGATGGCCTCGTTTTCGGACCGGTGGGAGCGGATCTTTACTACATCGCCGTTCCTGATAATATCATCGTCGTCGGCCCCGACGCTCACCACTTTGTTTTTGTGAGCACTGTCTGCTCCGTTCCGGGTTGAATCATTAACGGTAACTGTCTGTTTTCCGGTTTCGCTTTCCCGGATCGTTATTGAGGATTGTTCTGCGTTCTTGTTATGAGGCAGGACCGTCCGGTCTACAATATAGGCGAGCAGCAATCCGGCGCCACTACCCATCAGCAGCAGTCCCCATTTCAGGTTTAAGAACGGCCGCGGACTGGTATCTTTCAACCGGGGGTTGAGTCCTTTTTCTATCATGGCCATGTTTTCACGGCTGCGGATATATACTATGCCGAATATCATGGCGAACATGGTGGTCATTATTACCATTGGAATCAGTGCGTCTAACATGATTTTTTGAATTTTTGTATTGTTATTGAAAGGTTTTGATTTTGTGCAATTGCTGCAACTATGACGAGGGATTTTCCCCTGTGGTTACATGTTTTTCGGTATTTTTTCAGAAAAATACTTTTTCGGTTTTTCTGTAACCGTCGGGCCGTGGCCCGCGTCTTATTGCTACATGTACACAGGGGCGGATGATAATGCACTGATACAGGAGGCCCTGAAAGGTCACCAGCCCGCCTATGCCACCCTCGTGGCCCGCTACCAGAACTATGTATTTACCCTCTGCCTGCGATATGTGAACAACCGGGAACTGGCTGAAGAGTTGGCCCAGGATGTATTTGTAAAGGCCTATCGCTGCCTGGCCGATTTCAGGGCCCAGAGCAAATTCAGCACCTGGCTATATACTATAGTCCACACTACCTGCTTATCCCAATTGAGAAAAAAGCAGGGCGGACACGTCTTGCTCGACGAGGAGCGGATGATAGCCATAAGCGATGCGCACAATACAGGGCGGCCGGGCGATGATTTAAACAAAAAGGCCACAAAACAAGCGCTGGAACAGGCCATGAAGGAATTACCTCCCGACGACGCAGCGTTGCTGTCGCTTTACTACCAGGCTGAGCAATCGGTGGAGGAAATAGGCAATGTGCTGGGAATGACGGCCAGTAACGTAAAAGTGAGGCTATTCCGGGCAAGAGGGAAGCTGAAGGAAATAATAGAAAGAAAATATCTTGCCGAACTGAGGTAGGTGCAGATATGGTGTGCAGACTGCAATCAAATAGAAATGCTTAATTTTAATACGCGGTTATGAAACAGGAAATGGAAATAGCACTGTGGGAATATATAGATGGGTCTTGCACTGCTCAGGAAGTCTCCCGTATTGCTGCACTTGTTACCAGCAACTCTGAATGGCGGGAAAAATATGAAGAGTTGCTTGCCTTCCACGAAGGGCTGGGAACTGGTTTAGAGCTGGACGAACCGTCCATGCGTTTTACTAAAAACGTAATGGAAGCTGTAGCCGCAACACATATCGCTCCCGCTACCAGGAAGTACATAAATCCGGTTATCATAAGGAGCATTGCTGCTTTATTCGGCGTGGTGCTGGTGGGTATCTTTGTTTATGTGCTCGCCAATGTCAAATGGTCGGGTGGGGGAGATGGATTCTTTTTGAAGCTTACGTCCCGTAAGTTTGACTTAAGCAGTGTTTTCAACAGCACTTACCTGGGCATTTTTGTGATGGTGAATATTGTACTTGGCCTCGCGCTGCTGGATAGTGTGTTCCGCAAACGGTCAGGGGTGTCTTAAGTTCCAGATTATCCCTTGGGCATTCCTTTCGGCCACTCAATTAGTCGCTATGTTCGCCCTCATCAAATTTCTGAAATAGGCCACTATTTCAGCATTCCAAGGTCAAAATCTTCCATACTCTTCAGCTTGCCATCTGCCAGCGAAAAACGTGGGTCGTCAAAATGCAGTTCGTCCGGCACCACAATTACCTTCATTCGCGCAGCCTTGCCCGCTATCATTCCATTCACTGAATCTTCCAGCACCAGGCATTCAGTTGGTTTAGCGCCTAGCGATGCCGCGCAGTGCAGGAATACCCCGGGATGCGGCTTGCCCGTTTCCACCACATCGGCTGAGGTTACACAGTCGAAATATTTCCGCAGATCAAAATGGTCAACCAGCGCATCTATCATATGCCCCGGCGATGAAGATGCCAGCCCCGTCTTGTAATGATGCTTTTTTAGCAACTGCAGTGCATGCTCCACGCCTCGCAGCACTGTTGCACTCACCTTCGATGATGCAATAATATCGTCCAGTATCTCATCGGCCACCTCTTTGGGGGTTGTGCCTTGCCACGGATAGTGTATCGCCCAATGCTCCGTCACTTCAAATATGCGGAGCCCCGTCGTCTCCTTGAATTGTTGCCTGCTTATCGGTATTTTATGTTTGTGAGCTACACGCAGCATGCTTTCGCCCCATAGCGGCTCGGTATCCAGCAGCAGCCCGTCCATGTCAAATAATACGGTTGTGATCATCGGGCGCAAATGTAAAGAGGGAAAAACTAAATCTTCATTAATCCTCGGACATCAGAGGTGTGTAATGTTATCAGGGCGTATCCCGCCGTATATATAAGCCGTTAAGTTTCAATACGGCCTCGTGATTTTTAGGGTGAATTTGTTAATTACTAACGTTCCAGACCTCATCAACCCGTACTTTTGCCGCAAAATTGCTAAACTATATGAAGCGAAACGCTTTTTCAGGCTTGTTGCTCGGCGCATCCCTAACCATGGGCGCCCTGCAGGCATCGGCCACCATTAATTTTACGGAATACACCTTACCCAATGGGCTCCACGTCATCTTGCAGGAAGACCATTCTACGCCCATAGTGGCAGTATCGGTCATGTACCACGTGGGTTCCAAGAATGAGGACCCGATGCGCACCGGCTTCGCGCACTTCTTTGAGCACCTTCTGTTCGAGGGCAGCGAGAACATCAAGCGCGGCGAATACATGAAGTTCATCCAGAGCGCCGGCGGCCAGCTCAATGCCAATACCACACAGGACCGTACCTTTTACTACGAGGTGCTTCCCTCCAATCAACTGGACCTCGCCCTTTGGATGGAATCTGAGCGCATGCTCCATGCCAAAATAGACGTGGTAGGAGTAGAAACCCAGCGCAAGGTGGTAAAGGAAGAAAAGAAGCAGCGCTACGACAATACCCCCTACGGCCAGCTCATCAATGTAATTTATGAAAACGCCTACACGGTCTATCCATACCGCTGGAGCCCCATAGGCAAGGAGCAGTACATAGATCAGGCTACTATTGACGAATTCATGAATTTTTATAAAACCTTTTATGTGCCCAACAATGCAGTGCTCGTGATCTCCGGCGACTTCACCGCAGGCCAGGCCCGTGATCTCATCGGCAAATACTTCAACGATATCCCTAAGGGCATCAAAGCTATTCCTCGCCCCACGGAAGTGGAGCCGGCACAGACCGCCGAAAAAAGGGTCAACTTCTACGACAACATCCAGCTTCCCGCAGTAATACTGGGCTATCATATCCCTAAGCAGGGCACCGATGACTACTACGCTTTGCAGTTGCTTACGCAATTATTGTCACAGGGCAAAAGCTCACGTTTCGAAAAGGAGATTGTAGATAAGCAGCAGAAGGCGGTACAAGCCGGCGCTTTCGACCTGGGCAATGAGGAGCCCGGTCTGGCCATTATGCTTGGTATAGCTAACATGGGCGTAAAGCCCGATGCGCTTGAAGAGGCCATGCCCGCTGAGATTGAAAAAGTAAAGAAAGAAGGTATCTCTGACGAGGAATACAAGAAGCTGCAAAACCA